>Ga0302325_10002651_pt1 | contig 43116 bp, 34 predicted proteins | sample Palsa_T0_2_FD_201948 | JGI IMG/M metagenome (GOLD analysis project Ga0302325, IMG submission 201948) | Peat permafrost microbial communities from Stordalen Mire near Abisko, Sweden - Palsa_T0_2 | ecosystem: Environmental > Terrestrial > Soil > Palsa > Peat permafrost | place: Sweden: Abisko... | reverse complement strand
AATTTGCGTGGCTAACAAACGGCTAGCTGAACAAACGTCCAGCTGACCCGCAGGCGCTGACGCGTGGCCAGCCAAGACGCGCGCTCGATCACGCTCGCGGTGGCGTCCGGCGAACTGCGTCCCAGGCCGCAGATGGGCCGGCCGTGGCGGATTCGCAGGCGCTCGGCGTGCACCACACGGCCCGTCTGCGCCCCTTCGCTGCCCTCCGGCGCGCCGTGCGAGCATCGAACAAACGTCCAGTCACCGCTCACCGCCAGGGCGGCCGAGACGGCCGTCGCCCGCAGTTCAGCGGCCTCTAGCGCTATACGCAAGCGATATTGCAGATCTTCACCGCCTGGACGAAACGCCGATACGCCGCCAGTGCCGCCGTTAGGTCCGCGGTCTTGGCCCCAGTCAGGAGGACGGTCGTGAAGGTCAACGCTGAACAGCAGCGCATCTCACCAGATCAGGTTCTCGCCCTGTGGAGCGAGTACCACGAGACCGGCGACCAGCGACTTCGCGATCGGCTCGTGCTGACGTTCGCGCCGATGGTCAAGTACATCGTCTACAAGAAGATCCGCGAGACGCCGGCACGTTGCGACATCGAGGACTTCATCTCCTGCGGTCTCGAGGCATTGATTCGCTCCGTCGACCGCTTCGATCCCTCGCGTGGTGCGACCTTCGAGCAGTTCGCCTGGACGCGGATCCATGGCGCGGTGCTCGATGAGCTTCGCCGCCACGACTGGGCGCCACGCTCGCTCCGACGCTGGGAGCGCGACATCGCGCAGTCCAAGGAGCACTTCATCGCGCTGCACGGCCGCCGGCCGTCACGCGAGGAGCTCGCCGAGGCGCTCGGCATCACACCGGCACAGCTGACATCGCAGCTTGACGACATCGCGATCGCCGACGTTGGCTCACTCAATGCGGTCGTGGCGGGAGGCGAGGAGAGCGCGACAGAGCGCATCGACCTGCTCGCGAGTAGCGACCGCGACAGCGACCCCGAGCACGCCAGCGCGCTCGAGCAGGCCAAGCAGCGCTTCCGCGACGCGTTTCAGCGCCTGCCCGATCGCGAACGTCGCGTGGCGGTCCTGCTCTACGTGCAAAACATGACGCTCCGCGAGGTCGGCGATGTGCTCGGCGTCTCAGAGAGCCGCGTGTGCCAGATCCACACTCAGCTGCGCCGGACCCTGCGCCAGTCGCTCGATAGCGACGCCGTGCTGTTCTCCGAAGTCGCTTAGCCGCGCCCTCGGCCCGCGCTCAGCCTCCGGCGACCGCTGGCAGGATCGTGACCGCGCTGCCGTCCGCGACCGGCGTGTCGAGGCCTTGGAGAAAGCGGATGTCCTCGCCCGCGACGTAGACATTGACAAAGCGCCGCAGCGCACCGTCCTCGTCGGAGATCCGCGCACGCAACTCGCCAAAAGCCTCAAACAGTGCATCGAGTACCTCGGAGACCGTGGCGCCCTCGACACTGACCTCGCTCTCGCCGCCGGTCGCCGCCCGCAGCGCGGTCGGGATCTTCACGGCGACTGACATCAGGCCACTGCCTGCGCAACGAGCGGCGCGCCCGCGATGCACTCCTCGAATGAGTCGACCGTCGCGTCGATCTGGCGTGCGGCAAAGCTCCCGCGTACCGCGTCAAGCGTCTTCAGCCCGTCACCCGTGATCACCAGCACGACGCGCTCGTCGGGGTCGATGTCGCCGCGCGTGGCAAGCTGCGCGAGGACTGCGGTGGTGACACCGCCGGCGGTCTCGGTGAAGATTCCGGTGGTCTGCGCCAAAAGCGCGATGCCCTCGCGCACCTGATCGTCGGTGACCGCGTCGATCGCGCCGCCGCTCCGCCGCGCGAGGTCGAGCGCGTAGGGGCCGTCGGCGGGGTTGCCGATCGCCAGCGACTTGGCAATCGTGTCCGGCTTGACCGGCTGGCAGAAGTCCTTCCCCGCGGCGAAGGCGTTGGCCACCGGAGCGCAGCCGGTCGCTTGCGCTCCGTTCATCGTCGGCAAGTTGCCTTCGATCAGGCCGAGGCTCAGCCACTCTTCGAAGCCGCCGGCGATCTTCGTAAAGAGCGAACCCGAAGCGATCGGCACAATGACGCGGTCGGGCAGCTCCCAGCCGAGCTGCTCGGCGATTTCGAACGCCACGGTTTTCGAGCCTTCGGCGTAGTAGGGGCGCATGTTGATGTTCACGAACGCCCAGTCGCGGTCGGCCGAGAGCTCGGTGCACAGGCGGTTGACGTCGTCGTAGTTACCGCGAACTTCGATCAAGTTCGTGCCGTACACGCCGGTGCCGAGGATCTTCTGCTCCTCGAGGTCAGCGGGTACGAAGACGTAGGACGGGAGGCCGATCGCCGCCGCCTGTGCCGCGACGGCACCTGCGAGGTTGCCCGTGGACGCGCAAGCAAGCGCCTCGAAGCCAAGCTCACGTGCGCGCCCTGAGGCGACCGCGACAACCCGGTCCTTGAACGAGTGCGTCGGGTTGGCGGCGTCGTTCTTGACCCAGACGTCGTGCAGCCCGAGGCGCTCACCCAGGCGCTCGGCTCGCACGAGCGGTGTCCAGCCGGCGGGCACCCCGGCCAGCGGGATCTCCGGGTTGCCTGCCCCGGGCGGTGGTCCGCTCAGCGGCAGGAAGTCGGCGTAGCGCCAGACATCCTCGCTACCGGCCTGGATGCGTCGACGCAGCGCGGCGACGTCGTCGAGGCGGCTGTGGTCGTAGGCAACCTCGAGCGGGCCGAAGCAGCGCTCGCACACATACAGGGCCTCTAGCGGGTACTCATTCCCGCACTCTTTGCACTTCAGCTTCTCTGCGGCCATAAAAAAGAACCTCCGCCGGGCTTGTGGCGAAGGTTCGGTGATCTAAACCCCAACCACATCTCCCAGGCTTTCGTTGGAGCCTGATGGAATTGGCACCGTTTGCCGCTTGCGCGACATGGTTGCCGGGGTTTCGTAGGGCCAGTCCCTCCACCCCTCTGGATGCGTCCAGCTATGTAAACGCGATTATAGAGAAGCCGTCGCACGGAATCAATTCAGCTGACGCGCCGCAGGGCCGGTGTAGGCTGCCCGCGTGATCCTGGGCCAGGGCGAGGGCATCGAGACGCTGGTCGGCTCGCTCGAAGCGATCGAGACAGCCGAACGCAGGCGCGCTCTGGTGATCATCAACCCCTACGCGACGAGTGTCTCTGATCGCCTGCGCACAGTCGTTCTCTCGGCGCTTAGCTCGCGCTACGAGGTCGAGGCCGTTGCGACCAATGCCCGCGGACATGCCACTGAGATCGCCGCCGAGGCGGCCGAGGAGGACTACGACGTGGTCATCGCGTTCGGTGGCGACGGCACCGTCAACGAGGTTGCTAACGGTCTCGTCGACTCGCAGACGCCGCTCACCTGCCTCCCTGGCGGATCGGCGAACGTTTATTGCAAGCTGCTCGGTATCCCGGGCGACATCGTCGACGCCACCGAGCATCTGCTCGCGATGGCCGACCGCTGGATGCCGCGCCAGGTCGACGTCGGCACGGTCGAGGGCCGCCACTACACCTTCAGCGCCGGGATCGGAATCGACGCCAGCGTCGTCGCGCGCGTTGACGCTGCACCGGGACTGAAGTCGCGCTTTGGCGCCAACTTCTTCCTTGCAACGGCTGTCTGGACGTTCACCCGCCACTACCTCTTTCGCGCGCCACGGATGACCGTCAGCGTCGGCGAGGAGACGATTACCGGCATCACGACGATCGTGCAGAACGCCGAGCACTACACCTACTTCAATGACCGCGCGATCAACCTCGCCGACGGGGCGACGCTCGACGGCGGCACGCTCGCCGGCGTCGTGCTGCGCCGCGGATCGCTGCTCGATGTGCCGTTACTATTGCGCCTCGCGGTCACGCGTTCCGCACACGCCCAAGGTCGCCAGATCGCGGGGTTCAGCGATAGCGAAAACGTCACCGTAACGAGCGTCGATGGGCGTCCATTGCCGCTGCAGATCGACGGCGACTTCATCGGCGAGGTGACGGAGGCCCATTTCACGGTCCGTCCCGCCGCGCTGACGGTCGTGGCTTAGCGGCGCGCACTCATGGAGTGGCTCAGCCGCCGCCCGGCGTGACGCGGAAGGCGTCGAAAACGGCGTCGATGTTGCGGAGCTTCGCGATCGTCGTTTTCAGCGTCTGCGTATCGGCGCACTCGACGACGAAGCGGTTTCTGATCATCGGCGGGTTGGCGGTGCATTGCGCCTCGACGATGTTCATGCCGGCCTCGGAAAACGTTCGTGAGAGATCCTCGAGTAGGCGGTGGCGATCCCAGCCGTCGATCTGCACCTCGACCTTGAACCCGGTCGTCAGCTCGCCCTCCCAGGAGACCGGCGTGAAGCGATCCGGGGCGCGGCTCAGCGCTCGCGCGTTCGGGCAGTCCTCGCGGTGGATCGTGATGCCGCGACCGAGCGAGATATAACCGACGATGTCATCCCCCGGCGCGGGCCGGCAGCACTTGGCGAGGCGCAGCATGACGTCACTGACGCCGTCGACGCGGATCCCGAACTCGCTCGATGAGTTGGTCGGCCGGCGGCGAGCACGGCGCGTCGAGATGATCGTGCTCGCGGTCGGATCCTCCTCGGCCGCCTCACCCTGCTTGAGGCGCTGGAGGATCTTTGCGACGACCGGCTTGGGTGTGATCTTCGCGGCACCGAGCGCGACGTAGAAATCCTCGGCCTTGCGGAATCCCATCTCGCGGATCACGTCGGCGAGCAACGCCGAGCCGCTGATCCGCTGCGCCGGTAGGCCTTGCTTTCGCAGCGCCTCTTGGAGCGCCTCGCGCCCGCTGTGCTCGGTGTCCTGGCGCGTCTCAGCCTTGAACCACTGCTTGATCTTGTTGCGCGCCCGCGTCGTCTTGACGACCGCGAGCCAGTCACGCGAGGGACCGCGCTCGCGCTTGGACGTGAGGACCTCGACGATGTCGCCCGAGCGCAGCTCGTAGTGCAGCGGCACAATCTTGCCGTTGACCTTTGCGCCGACGCAACGGTGCCCGACGTCGGTGTGGACCTCGTAGGCGAAGTCGAGCGGCGTCGCGCCGGCGGCGAGCGACTTCACCTCTCCCTTCGGCGTGAAGACGTAGACCTCATCCTCGAAAAGGTCGACACGGAGCGTCTCCATGAACTCCTTGGGATCGCTGGTCTCGCTCTGCCAGTCGACCATCGAGCGCAGCCACTTCATCTTCTCGGCGTCCTGGGACCAGTCGAGCTTGCTGCCGGCCTCCGCCGAGCGCTTGTACATCCAGTGCGCGGCGACGCCGAACTCCGCCATGTTGTGCATCTCGCGGGTACGGATCTGGATCTCGAGCGGTCGTCCCTCGGGTCCGATCACCGTCGTATGCAGCGACTGGTACATGTTGAACTTGGGCATCGCGATGAAGTCCTTGAAGCGTCCCGGCAGCGGCTTCCACAGCGAGTGGATCACGCCGACCGCGCCGTAGCAGTCCTTGACGCTCGATACGACGACACGCATCGCCGTGAGGTCATAGATCTCGTTGAACTCGCGGCCCTTGCGCGTCATCTTCGAGTAGATCGAGAAGAAGTGCTTGGCGCGGCCCGAGATCAGAGCGCTGACGCCGAGCGTGGCGAGCTCGCCCTGCAGGTACTCACCGGCGGTTGCGACATAGCGCTCGCGCTCCTGGCGCTGCTGTGCAACAAGGCCCTTGATCTCCTCGTACTTGCGCGGATGTAGCGAGGCGAACGCGAGGTCTTCGAGCTCCCACTTGATCGCGTGAATGCCGAGACGGTGGGCGATCGGCGCGTAGATCTCGAGCGTCTCGCGCGCCTTATCGAGCTGCTTCTGCTTGGGCAGCGCGCCGATCGTGCGCATGTTGTGCAGGCGATCGGCGAGCTTGATCAGGATCACCCGCACGTCGCTGGCCATCGCCACGATCATCTTGCGGTAGTTCTCGGCCTGCGCCTCGTCGCGCGAGGAGAAGGTGATCTCGGTCAGCTTGGTGACGCCGTCGACAAGGCTCGCGACCTCCTCGCCAAAGCGCTCAGAGACCTCGGCCAGTGAGGCGGAGGTGTCCTCGACGGTGTCGTGGAGCAGCGCGGCGCACAGCGTCTCGGTGTCGAGCAGCATGCCGGCGCAGATCCGCGCCACGCCGACGGGGTGCACGATGAACTCCTCCCCAGAGCGCCGCCGCTGGTCGGCGTGGTGCTCGCAGGCGAACACGAACGCCTCTGTGACGCGGGCGTGATCGATCTCGACGAGCGCGTCCTCGGCGTGCTCTTCGACGATCGCGAACAGGTCACCGAGGAGCCGCGCCTCGCTTTCGTTGAGGCGCTCATCGAACGGTATCCCTACCGCTGGCGGCTCACCAGCAGGCGCCACGGCACGCGGCGGCGGGGCCTCGCGCGTCGTCGTGCCCGCGCGGCGGCGGCCCCGGCTTTCCACGGGGTCTATGCCACCTGCTCCTTGCTTGGTTCGAGGTATCGCAAGCCGTCCTGTAGTCGCTGTTGGTAGGTCCTGTATGCCGCCGACTGTTCGAGATCCACGCTCCGGATACTGGTCACGCGGGCCGCTTGGCGACGCCGGTCGAGGTTGACGAGGTCAAGCTCCGTGAGGATTCGCAGCAGGCGACCAGCGGATTCCGGTGACCGCGGCGGATTTAGCTCCCCACGCAGGGCCGCCTCGAGTTCCTCACCGGCAGCGCCACCACCGTCACGTAGCGTGCGGTAGCAGTCGGCAAGCGAGCCACGAAGTTCGTAGTCCTGCTTGAGTATGTGTAGTGCAAAGCGTAGCTCAGGCTCACCCCAGGCGAGGTGGGTGAACTGCGCGCTCTCGCCGGTGCGAGCGCTGGCTAGTTCCTCCTCGCTGGCCGGCGGGTCGAGCAACACCAGATGCGTGTATCGGGCGGCAAGCCCCGGCTCGCGCGCGAGCGCCGCGTAGGAGCAAAGTGCAAAGCCGCCGAGCCGGCCGCGGAGGTGCTCGAGCCGCTGACCCGGGGCGGCACAAACCACCGCTACTGAATCGCCGCCGCCGACAAGCTCGACGACCGTCGCCGCGATCCCGCGGCCCCGCCGATCGCGCACGGCGCGCGCAAGCTCCGCCGGCGCCGGCGGAGCCACGCTCAGGTCGCGGTCGAGCTCGGCGAATGCCCGCTCCAGATACGGCCCCTCCTCCCCCACGACGATCACCGGAGCCGGATCGCACGCCGCGACCCCGCGCAGGACGATTCGAGCCTCGACCATCCCCTGCCACTCGTTGCGCTCGAGCGTGAACGCGGCGTCAACGGGGACGTCTGGCGCGACCAGCAGCCTGCCGCCCGCACCGAACGCCACGCCGCGCGCCCGCGCGCGGCCCGAGTGCACGGTGAAGCGCACGTGATCGGAGCGCGCCTCGCCGCCAAACGCCACTGGGTCACTGAACGTCGCCGCGCCGAGCAGCAGCGACACGCGCGGATTGCCGGTGCCGAACGGCGCGAGTGCGCAAAGCTCCTCGGCCAGCGCCAACCCGAGATCCTCACCGTCGGCGACGGCGTCCACGCGCTCGCGCACGACCAGATCGTCGGCCCCGAGCGCGCTCGCCGCATAGGCCACGAATGCGCTGCGAAAGGCTTCGAGCCGATCGGGCTCGAGCTGCAGCCCCGCGGCGGCGCGGTGACCGCCGTGAGTAACCAGCTCGCCGCTCGCCGCATCCAAACCGCGCAGCAGATCGAACTTCGGGATTGAGCGCCCCGATCCGACGGCAAGCGCGTCCCCGCCACCGCTCGGCAGCGCGATCATCACCGTTGGGCGGTGATGGCGCTCGGCGATCCGTGCCGCGACGATTCCGATCACCCCGGGGTGCCAATCCTCGCTCGCGAGCACGTAAGCCGCCGCCGGTCCGGTCGCGGCGACCTGTGCCTCGGCCTCGAAGCGCATTCGCGTCTCGACGTGGCGGCGTTCGGCGTTGAGGTGGTCGAGCTCGTCGGCTAGCTCGCGCGCGCGCGCCTCGTCTTGCGTGAGCAGCAACTCGAGAGCGCTGTCGGGGCGCTGGAGCCGGCCGGCGGCGTTGATTCGTGGAGCCAGTGCAAAGGCGAGCGTGCGCTCGTCGAGCCGCAGCGGATCGACGCGTGCGACGCTCATCAACCCGCGCAGCCCGGGCCGTGCGGTGCACGCAAGCGCGCGAAGGCCCGCACGCACGAGCCGCCGGTTCTCGCCGAGTAGCGGAACGACATCGGCAACCGTGGCCAGCGCGACGAGCTCGAGCTCCTCGGGCCGCTCGTCGTCGTCGAGCCCGGCAGCACCCCGGAGTGCCTGGGCGAGCTTGGCCGCGACGGCGGTCGCACACAGATGCGGGCAGGGGTAGGCACACACCGCCGGATGCACGATCGGCGCATCCGGAAGCACGCCGTCGGCACGCGGCGCGTGGTGGTCGCTGACGAGGACGTCGATGCCGGCAGCACGCGCCGTCGCGACCGCCTCGACCGCCGTGATCGCACAGTCGGCGGTGATCAGCAGCGCCGTCCCACGCGAGGCCAGTCGCCCGACCGTCTCGGCACTCAGGCCGTAGCCGTCGGCTACGCGGTCTGGTAGGTACCAGTCGACGTCGGCTCCGAGCGACCGCAGCGCGCCGACGAGAATCGCTGTAGAGCAGACGCCGTCGCAATCGTAGTCGCCGTGGACGGTGATCACCGAGCCACGGCGCACGTGGCTCAGGACGAGGTCGGTTGCCGCAGTCATGCCGGCGAATGCGCTCGGCGCATGACGCTCCTGGCAGGCCAGAAACACTCGCGCCGCGTCCGGGTCGCCGAGACCGCGCCGCGCGAGCACCTGTGCGAGGACGTGGCTTACGCCGAGCTCCGCCTCGAGCTCGACGACAGCACGAAACTCCACCTCCGCGAGGTCGAAGGCAATGGTCCCCGGTTGAGAATGTCGCGCGCTCGCCACCACCGCGAGCCTACGCGGGGCACGCGACGGAACCCGGCGGGCACCGCGCATGCTCCGGTGCTTCGCGCATGCTGCAGCCGTTCTCGAGAGCGGGCGCGCCGACCAAGCGCGCCGCGCCCGCTCAGCCGGTGCGGCGAATCAAACGCTCGTGCCGCATTCCCGCGAGGTAGCCGAGTGCCATCCCCAAGATCGCTCCAGGGATCGCGTAGAGCACGGTGACGACGTGCGTCGTGTGGCGGCCCGGAATGGCCAGGCCGTGGTGCCCGATGGCGTAGATGATCAGCCCGCCGATGATCGCGCCGACGATCGAGGCGAGAAACGCGCCGACGATTCCGCCCCAGAAGCGATCGGGCACGAAGATCGCGTAGTGCCAGAGCGCCAAGCCCATCATCACCCAGGCGAGCATTCCCATGGCTAGCGGTTCCTCCCGTGGCGGCGGCTGCGCGCGCGCGACTTGGATGCCCCGCGCGGGCGTGGCGTCCGGTCGTCCTTGGGCATCACGACGTCCTCGGGACGGGCGTCGGCGGCTGGGTCAAACTCGGGCTCGGGCTTGCTGGCGCGCGGCGACGGGCGGTCAGCGTGGAGGTCTTCGACGAGCTCGCGGAACTCAGCCGGCGAGACACCGGCACCCGGCAGCTGGGCCTCGGTCAGCCGGCCCGGGCGGCGGCGGCGGGCCGGCGTGATCTCAGTCTCGCGAGCCTCCTCGCCACCCAGCGCATAGGCCGGCACGACGCCGCCGTGGGCGGCCGCGATCCGCGCGCGGCGACGGCGGTAGACGGTCTCGCGCTCCTTCCAGTGCGTCAGCACCGGCGAAGCGATGAAGATCGACGAGTAGGCACCGGAGGCGACACCGATGAGCAGCGCGAAGGCAAAGTCCTTGAGCGTCGAGCCGCCGAAGAGGAGCAACGCAATGACCGGCAGCAGCGTGCAGAAGCTCGTCGCCAACGACCTCGTCAAGACCTCGGACATGGACCGGTTGACGACCTGCGAGAACGCGGCGTTCTGCATTCGCTTGACGTTTTCACGCACGCGGTCAAAGACGATGATCGTGTCGTAGATCGAGTAGCCGAGGATCGTCAGCAACGCCGCGACGGTGGAGTCCGTCACCTGTCTGCCGGTGAGGGCATAGACGCCGGCGGTGATCATCAGGTCGTGCATCAGCGCGATCAGCACCGGCACGGCGTACTTCCACTCGAAGCGCAGCGCGATGTAGGCCGTGATCGCAAGCAGCGAGGCGATGATCGCGACGAGCGCGGCGTCGGCCACCGTCTTGCCGAAGCTCGGCCCGACCGAGGTCGAGCTGAACTCCCCGGCCTTGATGCCGCCGAACGAGTGCGCCAAGGCGTACTCCACCGTTCCCGGGTCAAAAGGCGAGCCGATCTGCCCCACCGACAGGTCCTTGACCGAGATTTGGAAGCTGTTGGCGAGCGGCACCGCGTGCGCGCTGGTGCCGACCGCCTTCGCACTGATCTGCTGGACGACCGGGTCGGTCAGCGCCGTCTGGAGGCTCTTGCCCGGTATCGAGGCGAGCACCTTGTCCAGCTGGCTTGTGCTCGCCGCGTGGTTGAAAGTCACCTGTATCTGCGTCCCCGAGACGAAGTCGATACCGAAGTTGATCCCGTTGGCACCGATCGCGATCGCACCGACCGCGAGGATCGTCCCCGACAGCGTGAAGAACCAGCGCGACTTGCCCATGAAGTCAAAACGCCAGGCATGCATGCGCTTGCGCACGCCGAGCGCCGCTGGCCGGCGGACGAACCGCGTCGAGCCCATCGTCGAGAGGATCGCCCGCGTCGCCGCCACGGCCGTGAGCAGCGAGAGCAGCACGCCGATGCCGAGCGTGAACGCAAAGCCCTTGACGTCGGACTGCGAGAGCATGAAGAGGATGAATGCCGTCATGAACGTGACCGCGTTGGCGTCGACGATCGCCGCTAAGCCGCGCTTGTAACCGGCGGCGATCGCGTTGGCCGGTGAGCGTCCCGCGCGGGACTCCTCTTTGACGCGTTCGAAGATCACGACGTTCGCGTCCGCGGCAACGCCGATCGTCAGGATCAGGCCGGCGATCCCCGGCAGCGTCAGCGTGATCGGCACGAGCTTGATCAGCGCGTAGAAGTAGATCGCGTAGATCGCCAGCGCCGTGACGGCGATCAGGCCGAGCACGCGGTAGAAGAGGATCAGGAACAACGCGACGATCAGCAGGCCGGCGGCGCCCGCGAGCAGGCCCTGATTGAGCGCCTGGTGACCGAGCGTTGCCGAGACCTGCTGGCTCGAGATCACCGCCAACGTGATCGGCAAGGCGCCGCTCGCCAGCAGGTTGGCCAGCTGCTGCGCGCTCGAGATCGAGAAGTCGCCCGAGATCTCGCTGCCGGTGCTCGCGTCGATCCCGGTCGGGTACTGGTTAAAGTCGATGTAGGGGATCGTCACCAGGCCGGTGTCGAGCGTCACCGCGAAGTGCTGGTAGTTAGCGGTCTCGCCCGCAATCGAGTTCTCGCTCCCGCGCACCGCGAGCACGTCCGTGACCTTGCCGAAGATGCTGGTTGCCGCACCCTTGAAGCCGAACTCGACCACGGGCTCGTTCGTGGTCGTGTCGATCTGCTCGACCGGGCTGCTGATGTCCTTGCCCGAGATCGCCGGGTCGTCGCGCAGGACGTAATAGAAGTCATAGGTCGGGTCGACGCCGCCGGTCGGCGTTATCGCTTGGCGCACGACCGTGCCCGGCTTGACCCAGACAACCCGCGCACCCGCGGGCAGCTTCTTGCCGGACTGGGCGATGTCGTCGTTTAGGTAGCCGACGGCCTCGGCGCGCGTCGGCGCCGTCTCTCCGACCGGCGTCAGGACCGTCTTGGTCTTGTCGTCGACGTAGTAGTAGGTGCCGTAGGGCGCCGACTCGAGCTTGTAGGGTGCCATCGCCGACTCCGGCGTCTCCGGCTGCTTGGCGGCGCGGATCACCGCGTCGTATTCGCTCAGCGCACAGCTCGAGGTTCCCGAGCCCGCGGTACTGTCGTCGCACGTCGCCGCCGTCCCGGTCGGCCCGGCGATCTTGCCGTTCGCGCCGATGACGCTCTCTTCCCAGTCATAGAAGTAGAGCTGCGCGGTTGTGCCGACCTCGGCTTCGGCCTGCGCCGCGTTCTTGACCCCGGCGAGGCTGACGTCGATCTCGTTGCTGCCCGAGCTCGTGATCGATGCGTTGCTGACGCCGAGCGTGTTGACGCGCGCGGTGATGATGTTGATCGCGTCGCCGATCGTCGTCGAGTTGACCGGCGAGGACCCCGACGCCCGGCCTTGGAAGATCAGCTCGACGCCGCCCTTCAGGTCGAGGCCGAGCAGCGTCTTGCGCGGCTTGGTGACGCCCGGAATCGGGATCGTCACCGACAGCGAGATCACAACGAGCGCGGCGACCAGCGTGAGAACGAGGCTGTTGCGTCGGCGATCGCTCACCCCCGCGACGTCCCCTTAGCGCGACGGTGTGAGGACCAGCAACAGTCCGCCATCGTCGTCGTAGGCGGGGAACAGGTCGGCGGTGGCGGCCGCTGCACGCTCGTTCTCGGTGCGCAGCGTCGCCGGCTTGCCCAGCGCCCGAACCCCCCACTCGAGCACCGTCGCCACATGATCCTCGCCGTTCTCAAAGCTCAGTCCGAGCGCCTCGAGGATCGGCTGGCCGACGACCTCCTCCTCCTCGTAGCCGGTCAGCTCGAACGATCCGCGCCCGCAACCGATCACCCGTCCTTCGCGATCGGCGACGAAGAACGCCGCATCCGGCGCCGGGTAGTAGTCGTCGAGCAGCTCGAACAAAAACGAGAAGCCGCAGTGCGCGCAACCCCGCTCGTCACGGCGAAACGCCTCATAGCGATCAGACGCGAGCGAGCGCTCGCCGCAGTTGGGACAGATGAATGGATGGCTCATTGCTGCTGGACAGCCTACAGAGGGAGCATTAGGCAACGGTCAACACCCACGCCACGCTCCCGCCGCTTCGCCGCCGCAAGCGCGCCTCAAAAGAGCGCCGCGCTGACGTCGGGCAGGTCGAGGCCGAGGTGCTCGTAGGCGTGGTGGGTGGCCGCCCGCCCGCGCGGCGTGCGCTTGATCATCCCGAGCTGCAAGAGGTAGGGCTCATAGACATCCTCGATCGTGTCGCGCTCCTCGCCGACGGCGACCGACAGCGTCGAGAGGCCGACGGGCCCGCCGGCGAACTTGACGCAGATCACGCGCAGGATCTCGCGGTCGAGCCGGTCCAACCCCAGCGCATCGACCTCGAGCAGCGCCAGAGCGGCATACGCGGTATCGGCGCTGACCCTGCCATCACCCCGTACCTCGGCATAGTCGCGGGCGCGCTTGAGCAGCCTGTTCGCAACCCGCGGAGTGCCACGGCTGCGGCTCGCGATCGCCATCGCCCCGCCGTCGTCGAGCTCGACATCGAGGATCCGCGCCGCGCGCGCGACGATCGCCGCGAGCTCCTCGTGCGTGTAGGGGTCGAGCCGCGCCTGGATGCCGAAGCGGTCGCGCAGGGGCGTCGTCAACAACCCACTCCGCGTCGTTGCACCAACGAGCGTGAACGGCGGCAGCTCGAGCGTGACGACGCGCGCGCCGGCGCCCTGCCCGACGGTGATCGGCAGCCGCTGGTCCTCCATCGCCGGGTAGAACGTCTCCTCGAGCGCTCGCGGCAGCCGGTGGATCTCATCGACGAAGAACACGCTGCGCGGCTCGAGCGAGCTGAGGAAAGAGGCGATGTCGCCCTTGCGCTCGAGCGCCGGCCCGGCGGTGTGGATGAACGAGACGCCGAGCTCGGCCGCGATGATCTGCGCGAGCGAGGTCTTGCCGAGCCCGGGCGGACCGGCGAGCAGCACGTGGTCGAGCGCCTCGCCACGCGCGTTGGCCGCCTCGATCGCCACCGACAGCTGCTCCTTCAATTGCAGCTGTCCGACGAACTCCTCCAACCGCCGCGGCCGCAGCGTCACCTCGAAGTCGTCTTCGTCGGCGAGGTAGGGCGTCTGGATGCGCTCTCCGCTCACGCCACTCACGCCGCACTCCCCTGCCTCGTCGCCCGCAAAGCACCCGCCAAAAGCTCCTCGGCCGTCTCACCACTGACCTGCGCCAACAGGTCCTCGGCCTCGACCGGCGTGAAGCCAAGCTCTAGCAGCCCCTCGCGCGCGACCGCGCGCGGCGACCCGTCGTCCTCGGGCGTCCGCCGCGCGATGATCCCCGACCCGATCGCATCGCCGACCTTCTCGCGCAGCTCGACGATGATCCGCTCAGCGGTCCGCTTGCCGATTCCCGGCACGGCCTGGAAGCGGCCGCCGTCGCCGGCCGCAATCGCCGCATACAGATCGGCAACGGCACCGGCGCCGAGCACCGCGAGCGCCACCTTCGGCCCGACCGACTGCACCGAAAGCAGCATCAAGAAGAGCTCGCGCTCACCCTCGGTCGCGAAGCCATACAACGACAAGGCGTCGTCCCGGACGATTAGGTGCGCGTGCAGCGTGACCTCGCTCCCAACCGCCGGCACGCCCCGCAAAGTCTGCGCCGAGACGGCGAGCCGGTAGCCGACGCCGCCCGACATCACAACCACGCTGTCCGCGCCCCGCGCCGCAACCTCGCCCCGCACCAGCGCGATCATCCTCGCGACACCGACCCCGCGAGAGCCATCGCCAAAGGCGCATGGTTGCAATGACAGATCGCAACCGCCAGAGCGTCGGCGGCGTGATCGGGCCGCGGCGCGCCATCCAGCCCGAGGAGCACGGCAACCATGCGCGCGACCTGCTCCTTCGGCGCCCGCCCGCTGCCACAGACCGCGGCCTTGACCTGCTGGGGGGTGTAGGTGAAGCAGCCGGCGCCCGCCTGCCCGGCCGCCAGCATCGCCACGCCGCGCGCCTGCCCGACGGCAAACGCGCTGCGCACGTTCACGCCGAAGTAGATGTCCTCGAGCGCGACAGCGTCGGGCGCGTGCTCGCCGATCAGCGCACCCAGCCCGCGGTGAAGCTCGGCGAGCCGCTGCTCACCCGCCGTCCCCGGCGCCGTCTCGATCACCCCGCCGTCGAGCGCGACAAGCCGCCCGCTACGGCGCGCAACGACGCCGTAGCCGGTGTTTGCAAGTCCCGGATCGATCCCAAGCACGATCATCTCAGCCCGTGATTCTCCGTCCCCAGCCGGACGCCTGCGTGCGCCGTCAATGCGCGGTCACCGCGGCGCGCACGCCCCGCTCTTCACGACGAGAGCGCCCCAGCGCTCAGCCGGCGACCCGCTCGAGCACCTCGTCGGAGACGTCGAAGTTGGCGTGCACGGCGCCCACGTCGTCGTTTTCCTCGAGCGCATCGATCAGCCGAAAGAGCTTCGTCGCGGCCTCCTCATCGATCTCGACCCGCACCGTCGGACGCTGCACCACCTCGGCGCTCTCGATGTCGATGCCGGCCTGCTCGAGCGCCGCGCGCACAGCGCTCAGCGCGCTCGGCTCGCAGATCACCTCGAAGACGTCCTCGTCGGAGACGATGTCGAGCGCCCCCGCCTCGATCGCCACCAGCAGGTCATCCTCGCTGTAGGCCGAGGCGTCGACCACCACCACGCCGCGCCGCTCGAAGAGGTAGCCGACGCTGCCGGGTTCGGCAAGGTTGGCGCCCTGGCCCGAGAGCAGGTGGCGGACGTCGGCGCCGGTGCGGTTCCGGTTCTCGGTGTAGGCCTCGATCAACAGCGCCACGCCGCCGGGCCCATAGGCCTCATAGAGCACCGTCTCGATCGCCTCGGCATCGGCTCCCGCGCCACTGCCCTTGGCGATCGCGCGCTCGATGTTGTCCTTCGGCATCGAGGCATCTTTGGCCTTCTGCACCGCGTTGGCGAGCGCTGCGTTTGACTCGACCTCGCCCCCGCCCTCACGCGCCGCGACGGTTATCGCCCGCGCGAGCTTCGTGAACTGCTGGCCGCGCCGCGCGTCGACGATCGCCTTCTTGTGCTTGATCCCCGCCCATTTCGAATGTCCAGACATACATCGATTCTAGAAGCCGTCGCTTACGGTGGCCAAACCGATCGCCCTCCGTGCGCAGCACTCCCATACGATCTCCACCCGATGGAGCTCAATCCGGAGATCTTCAAGGCCTACGACATCCGCGGCCTCTACGGATCGGAGATCGACGGCGATGTCGCCGAGCAGGTCGGACGGGCCTTTGCCCGGGTCCTCGCCGGGCTCGCCGGCAAGCCGACCAGTGACTTGGCGGTTGCGCTCGCCCACGACATGCGCCTCAGCGCCCCGGAGCTGTCGGCGCGCTACCGCGATGGTCTCCTCGCCGAGGGCGTGCACGTGCTCGACGCCGGCGAGGTCGCAACCGAGGTCTGCTATTTCCTCGTCGGCTCGCGCGGGCTGGACGGCGGGCTGATCTGCACCGCGTCGCACAACCCTGCGGCCTACACCGGCGCGAAGCTCGTCGGCGAGGGTGCGCTCGCACTGTCAGGCGACACGGGCATCCAGGAGGTCCGCCGCCAGATCGAGGCCGGGCTGGGTGGCGCTCCCGGCGGTGGCAGCGTCGAGCAGGTCGACCCCCAAGCGCAGTACGAAGACGCTGTGCTGCGTTTCGTCGATCCCGACACGATCGGTGGCCTCCGCGTCGTGCTCGACGGTGGCAACGGGATGGCCGGCCCGACCGTCGGGCCGCTACTCGAGCGCTTCGACCTCGACCTCGTCAAGACCTACTGGACACCGGACGGGCATTTCCCCGACCACGAGCCCAACCCGATGCTGCAGGAGAACCGCGACTTCATCATCGCCAAGGTGCGCGAGTCCGGCGCCGATCTCGGCATCGCCTTCGACGGCGACGGCGACCGCTGCTTCTTCATCGACGAGCAGGGCGGCTTCATCGACGGCGACTTCCTCACCGCGCTCCTCGCGAAGTCGCTGCTCGGCAAGAACCCCGGCCAGGCGATTCTCTACGACGTTCGCGCCAGCCGTGCCGTGCCCGACACCGTGGCCGCGGCCGGGGGCACCGCCTACCGCAACCGTGTCGGCCACGCCTTCTTCAAGCGTCGGATGCGCGAGGAGGGCTCGCTCTTCGGCGGCGAGGTCTCGGGCCACTACTACTTCCGCGACTTCTACTGCGCCGACTCGGGCGCGATCCCCGCGCTCCTGATGCTCGAGCTGCTCTCCCGCTCAGGCCAGCCGCTCTCGGCGCTGCTCGCCCCCTACCGCGACCACTACTTCATCTCCGGTGAGATCAACAGCGAGGTGGCCGACCCGGAGGCCAAGCTGGCCGAGCTCTCAGAGCACTACGCCGACGCCGAGCAGGACACGCTCGACGGCATCTCGATCGACTACCCGGACTGGCATTTCAACGTCCGCTCCTCGAATACCGAGCCTCTCCTCCGCCTCTGCCTCGAGTCCCTCGTCTCGCCCGCCGACATGGAACGCCGCCGCGACGAGGTGCTCGCGCTGATCCGCTCCTGAGCGGCGCCGCTCACTCGCCCGGTTCGCGATGCGCCGCGTCGAGATCGGCGAGATCTTGTAGATCCAGAGGTCGGCCGGCGGCGCGCTTCATCTGTCGCAGATGGGCGAGCGAGCTGACCCGTATCTCGACTCCAAATGCCGACGCGCTTACAGCCTCGGCGGCGAGGGTTGCATAAGCCTGATCCGCATCGATCCCTGGAATCCACTGCATGAGGTCAAGCACCCCGAGCGGGGTGTCGAGGCGAAAGTTGCCTCCGGCCGCAAGATCCTCAGCGCGCGTCGGGTCGTAGGGCAGCTCGTCGGGCAAGAGCTCACCCTCCCCGACGCCGAGTTGGCGAACGCCGAGATCCCGCAATACCCAAGCGAGTCGTTCGAGGTTTGCTGGATCCGGCGACGGGCAGATGTCGACGTCCTTGGTAGAGCGGATAGCTCCGTGGGCGCTGACCGCGAGGCCCCCGATCAGCACATAGTCGATCTCCGCGGCGTTCAGGCGCCGCAGCAACCCAGCGATGTCGAGGGTGTCCGTCAGCTGGTGCGCTCCGTGAAGCCCTTGGCGAGCGCGAAGGCAGCCTTGATCAGCGTATCCGCCTGCTCGAGGTTCTCGCCGAGGCTTCGGGCGCCGTCGGCCCGCAGGATTTCGTGTCGAGCCCGTTCGTTGTGCGCCGCATCATCTTTCTGCCGTTGAGTTAACGCCGTCCGCTCCATCTATCCATGATCGCACCTCCTTCGGCGCTCGGCACGTCAGAAGGACGCGACCCACGCTCCGCGTTTCTCTTCGGCGGCCCGCCGCGTGAGCTGTCTAACACCCTGCTGTTGCAAGGACCACGAACGTCTCAGGATCGACCTCGTCCATCGCCCCGCGCGATCGTCGCCGCGTCCGCGACACGATTGGCAAAGCGCGCGAGCGCGCCGGCTACCCGTGCGTTCGCAGCAGCACCTGACTGGCAATCGCGCGCCGCCCGAGCCGCGGCAGCCGCCTTGTCACGTGCGATCTCTTCGTCGCTCCAGGGTCCTCTTGGGCGCGAGCGTCTCTCAGCCATTCCCTTCAACTCGCTTCCGCCTCGAGTTCGGCAACGTGCGCGATGCTCGCGCGGTCGTCGGCTTCCTCGCTCGGGCCAGTTGCGAACCACGCGTCGAGGATTTCGGCCAGCTCGGCCTGAGCTGTCGAGCGGAGGCTGAGGGCAAGCACATTGGCGTCGTTCCAGCGTCGCGCGCCAGCTGCGGTCACCGCATCGGCGCAGAGCGCGGCGCGCACCCCGTGTACCTTGTTCGCGGCGATCGCCGCGCCGGTGCCCGTCCAACAGCAGACGATCGCCTGGTCGACCGCGCCATCGACGACCTCCTGGGCGGCGTCCGCTGACACCCGAGCCCAGTCGGCACGTTCACCGTCGACGAGCGCGCCGTGCAGACGCACCTCGTGCCCCCGACCACTGAGCTCTGCCTCGAGCACCCCTGCGATTCCCGTCAGCTCGTCGGCCGCGACCGCGATCCGCATGGCGCGAGTATCCCGCATCGCGCGTGAGCTATACGGCGCACGAGCGGCGGCGATCTCCGTGGGCCCCTAATAATCGCCAAAAGCAGTAGACGAGCTGTACTGGCCGCCGGTGTGAAGTCAAGTCGCAGGAATGTGCGCGACCTGTTCGCTACGGCCGGAGTGCGAAGCGTGGGCGCCTGACAGCACGATCACAGCGATCAGCGCGAGGCACAGGAGCGTCGAGGAAGCTTTCGTTCCTGGCCACTGGAAGACCCCAACGATTTGTGCCGGAATGAGCAGCATGGTCGCCACCAGGAATCCGTCGCGACGGCCGTGCAGCCCCAGCGCAAGGATCGGCAGAGCAAGAAGGCCGTAAAACGTGTGCGCGAACGTGAACGTCAGAAGAAGGCACGCGATCCCGGTCTCGCCAACCAGCAGATACCGCGTAGCCCGGCGAATGGAGCTAGTCCAAGCCCTCACCACAACGCCGATCGCGAGTACAACGACCAGCACCTGCAGCGTGACTACGACCGCGCCGTTGATGCTCCACAAAGATCCAATCCCGCTGAGGTCGATGTTGCCGGTGGCGGTCTTGTTGCCGGAGAGGACTCGGAGAGTCGCATTGAGGAAGGCCTGCGGGTGAGCACTCATGCCGAGCGCGATCGCAGACGTCAGCACTGGAATCGCGACGGCAACTGCGGTTGCGCGCCATTGCCTCTCGAGGAGAAGCAGGAGCAGCAATGGGGCGAGCATCGGTTTGATCGTTAGGGAAAGCCCCAACACGAGGCCTGACAGCATCCACTGCCTGGAGAGCAGCAGCCAATAGAACCCCACCGCGAACGGGAGCAAAAAGATCGTGAGGTTCTCCAACTCTAGGACGAAGAACACGCTCCCGGAGACAGACAGGGCCAATGCCAGCAGTCCGAACACGGGGCTGAGGAGCCTGGTTCTCGTTATCCGCGAGAGGCCGAACAGGGAGAAGGCGATCCCCAAAATCTCCAGCAAGAGCATCCCATCCTCGGCAACACGCCCATGCTGAACCAGCAGCAGTGGGAAGGCGATGAGAAGCAGGCCCGGCGGATAGGCATAGGCGGCGTTGATTGCGTGGTGGTGAAAGAGGGCTGCCACCGAGAGGACAGTCGGCTGGAAGTCCGAGCCAAGCCACCACGTGTGAAAGAGCTTCACGACGTCGAGCAGGCCGATCGCGGCCGCGCCCGCCCACAACCCCACGCTGATCTGAACCTTGAGACGCTCCGTCACCATGTGTCCTCGCTCAAGCGACACGCAACGATGCACGCCCCAGCCGAAAACCCGGCGAGCAAACCGCCCCAGCAATAAGCAAGCCCGCCAGAAACAGCGGCCAGCGAGCCGCCCCGGCACCCGCCCGATTCAGACCCAGCATGACGCGACACTAATGCTCGCCGGCCGATCGCACCTGGTGACGTTCCTCAGTCTGCGCTAGCGCGATATGCGCGCGTGGACGCATCGCGGCTCCGCGTGTTATCCCGACCTTTCGTGTCCGATCCTGAGCCCTGAGCAGCGCCAACGCCCAGCAAAACCGCCACTTGTCGGCGTGGCTCACGCGGTTGCCGTGTTCCTTCACAGTGAGAGGTCGTCGGCGTCGACAAAGCGCCCCCCGCAGTTGGGCTTTCAGTCAGAGCCGCCGGCGGCTTAGCAAGCCCATGTTTCGGGGCTCGATCGAATACCACTACTGGGATTCGAAGTACGTCCCGGCCCTCGTTGGTTTCGCTTACGAGGTACGCCCCGCGCCGCTGGCGCCCGGAATCGACCGAGCATCGATGCGTCACAAGTGGCGGACTATCGGGCCCTCCGAAGGCATTGAGACGGGGTTTGGTCGATTCGGGAGCGGCGGCCGTCGGTTGATTTCGACAGATCTTTGGTTGATTCGACAAATCATCTAGAACACCCACGTCGCCTGGACGGATACACGCGGAAATGCCAATAAGCACGGCGCTTGGTGACGATTAACGCCGCGTCAGCCGCCGTCCCGGCCGGGAAAGCCACCAACGACCGTCCACTACCGAGATCGCCAACTGGCGCCGGCGTAGAGGGGTGCCGATGCCAGCCACCGGATGAACGCACAGTCCAAATCGCCTGCCCTCGAGCCGGCGCAGCTCGCCGTGCTCGTCGTGGGAGTCGACCGGCTGCGCGAGATCACCGACGCACTAGGTCCACCAGCCGGTGATCAGGTCCTCACGGCGACAGCCGCACGGCTTGGTGCGCTGCGACGCGACGGAATGACACTCACCCCGCTGATTGCCGACACGTTCTCGCTCGTGCTGACCGGACTCACCTCGCGGGAGGAAGCGACCGCCTTCGCGGCCGAGGTGATGACCGCCACCTCGGCGCCGATCGTCGTCGAGGACGAGGAGCTCCTCGTTTCGGTGAGCGTCGGGATCGCATTCGGCACGGAGGGGCCGGTATCAGCACGCCGGGTGACGCGCGAAGCGGCGACTGCCCAGCACCGCGCGCAGCAGCGCGGCGGCGGCTGCATCGAGGTCTTCGTAGCCGAGGACAGCGCCGGGCTTCTCTCGATGCTCCGGCTCGAGGGTGACCTGCGCACAGCTGTCGCCGACGAAACAGGGCTGACCCTCTTCTTTCAACCGATCATCTCGCTCGCGTCGGGCGCGGTGGTAGCCGTCGAGGCGCTGGTGCGCTGGGATCACCCGGTCCATGGCCTGTTGCTGCCAAACCGCTTCCTGCCGCTTGCGCAGCGCACCGGACTCTTGCCGCGCATCGAGCAGTGGGCGCTCAAAGCGGCGTGCGAGCAGCTCGCCGCATGGGAGCTTCCGCGGCGGGTTTGCGTCAACGTGTCTCCCGCGGCGCTGAGCGATCCGGAATTTGTCCCCGCCGTCGCTGAGCATCTACGTCGCTACTCGCTGGACGCAGACCAGCTGATCATCGAGCTCAGCGAAGGTGCGCTGCTGGCGGAGCAGAGCGCGACACGCGTCGAGGAGCTGCGTGCGCTCGGCGTCGAGGTGTACCTCGACGAGTTCGGTAGCGGCTACGCGTGGCTCTCCCAGCTCAAGCGCCTGCCGCTCGACGGCATCAAGCTCAGCCGCTCGCTTGTCGCCGAGCTCGACGAAAGCGGCACCGCAAGCGTCGTCGAGGGCGTCGTGGCTAGTGCGTGCGCGCTCGGCCTGACCGTCATCGCCAAAGACATCGAGACGCCTGAGCAGCTCGAGCGCGTAAAAGAGCTCGGCGTGAGCGCTGCGCAGGGGTTGCATTTCCTCGCGCCGGTCCCCGGCCGCGTTCTTGTCGAGGTTCTTGCTTTGAGCGCGCGCGACCCCGCCGTGCAGGCAGAGATAGGGCCCGCATCGTCACGGTCGAAACCACGCGAGGCGCGCAGTGAGGAGCCAGCGGTGACGCTCGGTGAAGCCGCCAGGCTTCTTGGCATCTCCGCTAGCACGCTGCGACGGTGGACTGAGGATGGGCGCGTCAGCGCCGTGCGCACGACAGGCGGCCATCGACGCTTCTACGTCTCGGAGCTGGCGCGGCTGCATTCGACGAACGCTGCGCAGCTTCGGGTACCAGCGCTGCCCGACCGGGCGCTTCCCGAGATCGCTGACATTCTCCGCAGCGACGGCATCGAGCTTGCCAGGTCGGTCGCTCGCTCGATGTACGAGGACCGCCTTGGCTGGTTTGGCCACGAGGAGGCGCTCGCGCCAACCAGGGCGTGGCTCGGCGAGCTCGCGAGCGGCTTCGGCGAAGGGGCCTATGAAACGCTCGGCGATTCGCTACGACGTTTCATGCTGCGAGCAGAGGTCGGCGGCGCTGCCCTTGCCGAACGCTACGTATTCCTCGACCGCTTCGGCCCGGCGCTCGAAAGGCACTTGAACCGCCGCGACCGTCCGCACAGCGAGCAAGCCGCCGCGCGACGCACGTTCGGCGCACTCGCACTTGAACAGCTGGCAGACGATGCCGACTCGCACGGGCCAACGCGGCCACGCGCCCGTGCGCGCCGCTCGCGCGGCTCAAGCTCGCTCGCGTCGCTTTAATCGCGCGGCGCCGAACGGTTAGCCACGCGCGGCCGCCAGCAAAACACGATGTCAGGCCTGACCTGGTCGATTCGTACACCGCGGAGTGGATTTCGCAACGAGAAATCGCGCACACAGCGCCTCCTCGTGCTGAAAAGGGGACGGATATACCCCAGGATCAGGGCTTGTGGCGAAGTAGCCTTGATCTCGCCTTTCACTGGAGCCGAGAGATGATTGTTGCCGTCGGTAGGAGTACGTGTGGTCGACATCGTCATTGCCCGTCCGCCTTGGCGCGCACGACCGGGATGAGTGATGTTTAGGGCCCACTCGACCAGCACGGCCGAAGCCGCGTGGCGCCAGCCGGCGCCGCGTACGCAAGTCAACGGCGACAGCCGTGAGCAGGGACTGCTGCACAGGCGCTTGTCGGGCGCGTTGGCCGCCGTGTTCGAGGCCTCTGAGGACGAGAACCGGCGCGTAATCCTAGAGTTGGTCGCCTCCGGACCACGGCGCGAGCTGCTGCTCGACCTGGGTTGCTTCAACGGGGCCTTCACCGTTGACCTGGGCCGGGCTGCCCGCGCCACGAGCTTGGTTGGCATCGAGTGGCTTGGCGAGCACGCTGCAAGCGCCCGCGCGCGCGGCGTCCAGGTGATTGAGCGCGACCTCAACGAGCCGTTGCCATTCGCCGATGGGAGCTTCGACCTGGTCCATGCCAATCAGGTGATCGAGCATCTGCGCAGCACCGACCAGTTCCTGCGCGAGGTCGGCCGAGTCTGCGCACCGACTGGCCGCATCGTTCTCTCGACCAACAACCTCGCTTCATGGCACAACGTCGGCGCGCTCGCCCTCGGCCTTCAGCCCTTTCCCGCACATGTCTCCGACGAGGTCCACGTGGGGAACCCGCTTGACCCGCGGGGCGGCAGCCGGCACGCCGACATCGGACAGACACACTTGCGTGTGTTCACGACGCGCGCGTTGCGCGAGCTCGCCGCGGTGCATGGTCTGCGCGTCACCGCGACTCGCCTGAACGGCTATTACCCACTCCCGCCGGCCGCCGCACGTCGTGCCGCGCGTCTTGACCCCATGCACGCCGCGTTCATCGTGCTCGAGCTCGCCCACCCCGACATGGCTACCACATCGTGAACGCACGGGTCCGCCAGGTCGCCCTGCGCCTCGTAATCTCGGGCGCGTTCATCTGGCTTGCGCTGCGCGGAATCAGCGTCAACCGGGTCGCCGATGACATGGGCAACGCGACACCCGCTTGGTTCGTCAGCGCGCTCGCCCTGCTGAGCGTCTCTTTTACGCTCGGCGCTTTCCGCTGGCGGCTACTTGCCCGCGGCCAGGACATCGAGCTGGGGGTCGCGGACGCTGTCCGCTACACCTGGATCGGTCTGTTCTTCACGAACGTGCTGCCGACCGGCTTCGGCGGCGATGCCGTGCGGGCCTGGATCGCCGGCCGGCGCACCGGCCGGCTGCCGGCGGTCACCGCGAGCGTCCTCGCCGACCGCCTCACCGCGCTCTGGGCGCTCGTCAGCGTCGGCGCGCTCGGCGTCATCCTCGACGGCGGCGCACTGCCGGGCGTGGTCATCGTGGCGGCCCTGCTGTCGTGCGCCGCTGTGGCAGTCGGCAGCGTCTTGCTGCTCGCACACGCCCCGGCGCAGGCGCTCAGTCGAGCGACAGCCCGCTGGGCGCGCGGATCACAGGCGATTGAGCGCGTCGGTAGGAGTCTCGCGACCTACAACGGCCGCCGCGACCTGCTTGCCGCCGCGGTCGCGATCTCCTTCGCGGCGCAAGCCTGCACGCTGCTCGCCGCCTACATGCTCGCCCGCTCGCTTGGTCTGCACGTCAGCATCGGCCTGCTGGCGACGACGATCCCTGTCGCCCTGCTCGCGACGGCAACGCCAACGAACATCAACGGCTTGGGCATCCGCGAGACGGTCTTTCGCGCTCTGCTCGTCCCGGCGGGTGTCGCCCCGGCGCTTGCTGTCGCGTTCTCGCTTACGACCGTCGCCGCCGGCGCGATCGTCTCGCTCCCCGGCGCGGTCGCCTGGATCGCGCTGCGCCACCATAAACCAGCCGAGAGCACCGTCGCTCAGCCAGAGGCCCCGGCGAGCACCACAGAGCGCCGCCCAGCACCGGCGCTCAGCACGCCCGGCCCCTGAATCAACCCGCGGATACCGCGTCGCACGACGTGCGTAGGTCTAGCGGGTGGCACGTGGCGGAGTTGACGTCGGCGATGAGCGCTGCGACAGGTCGCGGCCGGCCGTAGTCCAAACCTTCCACGACAACGCCAAAACCCACCAAATCCTCCCGCGCGCGTCGCAAAGCGCGCAGCGGCTGCAGACGTCTCCGGGCTGCCCCGACGGGGTAGTAGGCGCCCAATTCACACGGTGCGCCACATGCCAGAGAGGCTTCAGTGGCCACCAGAGATCAACGGGACGCAGGACACGGCCAGTGGCTACATCTGGCCAGCAAGCAACTGGGGCGCACCGCCGTCGTGGCGCTCTTCCTGATGTTGCTCTGCGGCACGGCAGCAGCCCATGCCGACGGCACGATCCCAGCGATCGGCGTCAACAGCATCCAGTCCGACGGCATCCTGCTGCCGAACGACGACTGGAACGGTCTTGGCGAGCTCGACTTCGCCTCACAGGCCGGCGTGCACCTCTATCGCGCCCGGATGCAGCTCAACTGCGTCGATCCCAACCACACGGGGACGTTCAACTTCACCGCTCCCTCGCCGAGCTGCTACGGCCTGAGCTATGACGCTCTCGTCGGCGCGCTGGCGGCGCACGGCATGACACTGCTGCCGGCGCTGATGAATTTCGACGGCAACACGCCCGAGCCCCCGACCCCCGACGGCGCGCACGGCAGCCCGACGACGGCCGAGTTCGCCGCGTTTGCGGCAGCAGCCGTCGCGCGCTACGGCCCTGGCGGCACTTACTGGGCCGGCTGCGGCTGCACACCGGAGCCGATCCAGGCGTGGGAGATCTGGAACGAGGAGAACAACGGCTACTGGTGGGATAACGACGCGTCCGCGAGCGGCTATGCGGCGGTGTTCGATGCGACGCGCACGGCACTGCGGAGCGTCGACCCGCAGGCACGAGTCGTCGTCGGCGGGCTGACCTGGGCTGCCGATGGCCAGTCGTTCGTTCGGCCCGAGCAGATGATCGCAGCGCTCACCGCGAACAACGCCAACGCATTCGATGCGGTGGCGGTGCATCCCTACACCAAGGCGCAAGGCGACGACGCCGAAGGTCTAGCCGACTCCGCAATCGCCTACATCAACGAGATGGCCGCCGACCTGATCGAGAACACGGGCCGGAGCTCGACCGGCGGGCCCCGCCAGCAGATCTGGGTCACCGAGATGGGCTGGTCTGACACCCAGGCTTCGACGACGACGATTGCCGGCGGCTTCGAGGACTTCATCGCCGACGTCAACAAGACAGCGCGTGCCCAGGACAACATCGGACCGATCCTCTGGTACATGCTGAGCGACAACTCGACGATCACGACACGCGCTGACGGCCTCGGCCTGCTCTACACAAGTCCGAACGGCAGCGACGCCGGCCCCAAGCCGATCTGGCCGGTATTCGCAGCAGCCGCCCAGAGCGAGGGCACGATCGCGCTGCCCCCCGCGCTCAGTGACAGCGGCCCCTATCTGGCTCCCACCACGAAGGGCGCCTCCGGCGCAAAGAGCGCGAAGGCATCTAAAGAGAAGACCCTCGTCCGCTGCGTAAAAGTCGGGCGCCGCCACCACAAACGACTCAAGTGCGCGCGCATCAAGAAGCACGCGAAGCGCAAGAAGAAGTCGAAGTAAACCTCGACAGGTGCTCCGGCTATTCGCTCGCCGGTAGTCGCACGATCGCGAGCGTGGTGCTCTCGAACACGGGGGTACCGTGTCGCGGCGGCTTGAGGAAACCACCGTCGGCGCCCGGGCACGTCGGATCGAGCAAGAGAAAGCGCACTCCGAGCGCGCGGCCCAAGCGACGGCCGGCTCGCGTGTCATGAATGATCGACTTCGCCTCGTCGGCGAACTTCAACTCGGCCGCGGGCTGGATGTCTTCCGGCAACAGTGCGGCAAGCGTGCGCGTGGAGAGCAGCCACTCGCCGAGGAAGCTCCAACAGCGGTCTGTGACAACGACCTCGTTCGGGCGAAGCACCGCCGTCAGCGCGTTGAGCCCGCGAAGCGCCGCCGGCGTCACGAACGAGTAATAGCTACGAACGCTCTTGGCCTGTGGATACGAGTTAATCGTGGTTGCCGCAATGCCGGCTATACACACACCGGCGACTAGCACCGGCCAACGCAGGCGAACGGCGACCGCCGCGACGAGTATTGCCGCGACCAACGGCACGTAGAAGACCATCCGGCTGTAGTAGTTGGCGACGTGCAGGATCCAGCCGTAGCCGAGCGCCACGCTCACGACGAGCAGCACGAGGGACGGCCACAGCGCCCGGTCGCCGCGGTGGCGAAACGCGATCACGACGAGCGCGACAGCCGTGGCGCTGGCGACCACTGGCGAGATATCGCGCAGCGCGAGCGTGAGATTGATCTTCGTGTCGAGGTAGTCGGTGTAGGGAAGCGATCCGCCAAAGGTGCGCTCGCGCGCGTAGAGATCCGCGAGCACGCCGACGCCAACTACGAGCGTCCCGGCCGTGAGGTAGACAGCGTCTCGCACGGCGCGCAGGTGGTCCTTAGCTGCGGCGCAACAGGCGAGCAACACCACCCCGGTCACGACAATGCCGATCGCCCCGGAAAGGCGATGACTCGCGACGAGACCGATCAGCGTAAACGCAAGCCCGGCCTTGCCGCGACGGTCGAGCTGGCCGGTGGCGTACGCGGCGAGGTAAGCGAACAGCAGCGGTAGTAGGACCAACGCAAGTAGGTTGGCGACGCCTTCCCAACCGAGGATGTCCTGGCTTGCTGGCACGACTGCGACAAGCGCGGCGGCGAGGACACCGGCGGCGCGGCCCCAGAAGGCCCGCGCAAAGGCAAACACCGTGGTCACCTCGAGCACCACGAACACGAGGATCCCGTGGCTCAAGACTCCTGCCTGCGCATGAGACATCAAAAGCACCGAGCCATACAGCGCGGGACCGCCGGGGTCGTCGCGGAACGGCACGCCGAGCATCCAGAACGGGTTCATTATGAGCATCGATCCCTGGCGACGAATCTCGTCGGCGTAGAGCAGGTACTTCGCCCAGTCGTTGCCCGGCACGAGCGTCGAGCCGAGCACCCGCAGCGCAAGCACGAGGCTGAGCGCGATAACCGCCAGCAAGCCGAGGGCCGCCAACACGCCACCGCGCGTCACGCGGGCGTGCTCAACGCGTCCTGGCGTCCAGGTCAAGATTCCGACGGCGACGAGCGCCACCAGCCCCAGCTGCACCGAGGTGTCGGTGAGCGGGATGCCAACGCGGGCGAGGGTGATCAACAAGGAGCTGACGACGGCAAGGCCGAGCGCTGGCGCGGCCATGATCGTGGCGAGGCGGTGGCGACGGATCGGTCCGGGGAGCAGTGGCGCGAGGGCCCACCCAGGAGCAAGCAGCGCCAGCGCTGAAAGCGCGACCGAGCGGGCGCCACAAAGAGCGCAGGCCACCTCGCCCAGGACCAGCACGGCGGCAAGCACCCAGAGCGGCGGCGGCGAGCGCAGCGTTCCCGTGAATCCCACGGGTACAGTACGGATTCCTATGCTGCGCAGAGTCGCTCTCCTCGGTGGCGTGCTGCTGGCGCTCACCGCATCCTCGGCGGCAGCACGGTCGGGTAACGGCCCTGGACTGTACGCACCGTTCCCGACGCCTGCCGCAGAAAGCGCGGCACAGGCCTATTACGCGACTTTCCACCTGAAGCTGTCAAAAAAACAGCTAGGTCGCGGCGCCTTCCACCACCGCCACGGGCGTGGTCTCGCGCCCACCACGACAACCACGGCAAGCCGGCGAGCCGGTGTCGACGCCGGATCGCTTGGGCTCTGGCCGCTGTTCGCGGTCGGGCTGCTCGCGGCCGGACTCGCAGGAATCGCCAGACGCCGACGGCCCCTAAGCGCGCATCCTTGAGCGCTGCGCGGGGACCGCGCGCAGCGGCGCTCTGCGCGCTCGCCGTTGTTGCCCTCGGCGGTTGTGGGGGCACGAGCGCAAAGCCGGCGGCGACGCAGGCGGTGCCGAGCGACTTTCTCGGGCTTGTATCAGACCAGGTGTTCTCGGCCACCCCGCTGTGGAAGGCGCGCATCCTCGCGACCCAGCGACACGCGGGGGTTGAACTGTTGCGCCAGGAGTTCGCTTGGGCACAGATCGAGCCGCGCCCGGGCGTCTACGACTTCGCGCCCTACGACGCCTATATGGCAGCGACCGCAGGCGCGGGGATGCAGGTGCTCGCGGTGCTAGACGACCCGCCCGCCTGGGCCGCAACGAAACCGCCGCGAGGCGAGCGGCTGTCGGAGGTCACCGTTTTCCCGCCGCGGAAGATGGCGCAGTTCGCCGCCTTCGCCGCGCTACTGGCCCGCCGCTATGGGCCGGGAGGCTCGTTCTGGCGCGCGCACCCCAAGCTCAGGGCAGTGCCGATCCGCTCATGGGAGATCTGGAACGAACCCAACTTCGAGATCTATTGGGGCGGCCATCCGAGCGCTGCCGCCTACGCCGCGATGCTCCGCGCGGTGTACCCCGCGATTCATGCCGTCGACCCGCACGCCAACATCGTCACCGCCGGCGTCGCCAACACCACAATCGGCGGCATCGGCGCAGAGCCCTACATCCGCGAGCTGCTTGCAACGCGACCGCGACCGGCGTTCGACACGCTCGCAATCCACGCCTACGCGATCAACCCTGCCGGCGTGATCGAGTCCGTGGAGCAGGTACGCGGCATCCTCAACGCCGCTGGGCTCAACTCGACGCCGATCTGGCTCACCGAGTTCGGCTGGGCCAGCGGTGGACCACCTTCGCCGTTCACCGTTGGCTCGGCGCGGCAGGCGCGCTACGTGCTCGACACCATCGTCGATCTCGCCCGCAAGGAGGCCACGCTGCACGTCGCTGGCATCGTCTACTACGACTGGCAGGACGCAGTCCCCTATGCCGGCGGTGGTACCAACTTGTGGGGATTTCACACGGGACTCGTAGCGATCGACGGGATCGCCAAGCCCGCTCTGTCGAGCTACTACCAGGCCGCCGGGGTATTGCACGCTCCGCCCTGAGCCGAACAGCCGCCCGCAGCAGTCGGCGGCACGCTGACAATGACTCGGCGTAGTCTTGCGATGTGAACGGGCTTTCCACCGGCGTTGTTCGGATCGCGCCATCCAGCCCGCGCGTGGTCGACCTGCACTGCCACGTCCTCCCCGGCATCGACGACGGACCTGAGACGATTGAGGGCTCAGTCGCTCTCGCGCGTGCGGCATCCGCTGCAGGCGCGCAGATCCTGGTAGCGACCTCTCACGTGTGTTGGAACTACCGCAACGATGCCCGCACGATCCGCCGGCTCGTGGTTGAGCTGAACGCACGCCTCGCTGCCGAGAAGGTGGCAGTGGAGGTTCGCGCGGGCGCCGAGATCGCGATGACGCGGGTCGGCGACCTCGACCCACAGGAGCTGTCTCGCCTTACTCTGGGCGGCAGCGGCCGCTATCTGCTCGTCGAACCGCCGTTCACTCCGATGGTGAGCGGCCTCGATGCGGTCATCCTCGATCTGCAGCGCCAGGGCTACCGAGTCGTGCTCGCCCACCCGGAGCGCTGTCCAGCTTTCCATCGTGATCGAGGCATCCTCAACGAGCTCGTTGGAGCCGGCGTACTCACGTCGGTCACCGCTGGGTCACTCGTCGGGCGCTTTGGTCGCGACGTACGCAGCTTCGCGCTCGACCTTGTCCGTGACGGGATGGTCCACAACGTAGCCTCTGACGCCCACGACCACATCCGCCGCCCGCCCGGAACCGCAACGGAGCTCGACGAGGCCGGGCTCGCTCCGCTCGCGAATTGGTTCACGATCGCCGTACCAGGGGCAATCCTCTCCGGCAGCGAAATCCCGCCGCGCCCGCAGGTCGACGTGTTGGCAAGTCGCAGCGGCTGGCGAACCTCCCGCTGGCGACTGCCGCGACGCTGAGCGACCGAGTCGCGCGCGGTCAGCCGACAGTGAAGCGCAGCGGGCATGACGTGCTATCCGCGAGCAGTCCGCCGGGCTGGTTCGGATAGCTTGCCCAGAGTTCATAGGTGCCCGGCGAGTGCGGCTGCCACCTGGTCGCAGCAAAGCGTCCATGCGCGCCGGTGTGCACCACCGCGAGCGGCTTGAGCGACCCGCCGGCATGCGCCCACTCAAGCTCGATCCGCCGTCCCGGCTCGCCCGGCAGCAGACGCCCGCTGATCCTGACCACGGTGCTGGCGCCGATCGTCTTCGGCGCATACGGGTTGCTCTTCGACTGCCCCGGTGAGGCACTTAGCAGTATGTGCGCACCGGTCTTACCGCTGACAAGCGGTCCGCTGGTCGTGAAGCTGGTCGCCGTCGTGATAGTTGCGCCCGCGGCAAACGGGCTGCTCGCCGGATAGGTCCCAACCAAGAGAGGCTCCGTGGTGAACTTCAGCCGAAAATCGCTATCGACCCACGGCGCCCGACGACCAGTGTTGTAGCGAACCGCGAGCGTCGTGTTGCTGTCGGGCGGCAGCAGCACATCGACACTCGTCACACCAGTTGCGTAACCGTGGAACGCCGAGGCGCGACTCGAGCACGGCGTGATCACGCTCGGTGTATTGACCGTCGTTCCAAGCGTCCCCGGGCCCTGGAGCACGATATCCGTCGGACCATCGATCGACTTTCCCTCCGGTAGACCACCAACAGTCGCAAACGGCGGTGGCGTAAGCGTCACCGCAAAGCGCTCCTCGTTCGTCCCCGAGTGCATCTGGACGTAGTAAAGAATCACGTGCGTGCGCGGCGTTACATGCGTCGGCGTCACCAGAGTCCCGGAAACGCTCACGTCAGCCAAGCCTGAAGACGCAACCGTCGCGAGCCCCACCATGGCCACCGCACCGGCAGCGGCCGCGCGTCCAAGCAGCGAGCGAGCGCAGCGAAGCTGCTCCATTTCCATCGATACGCACAGGGACCTGTCCAGCTGACAGCAATCCGCCGCACCGTCAGGTTTCAGGCACCCCAAGGCGCATCGCCGGTCAGATTGGGGCTGCGCGACGCGAGGAGCCTGCCGGCGATGCCGCTAGCTGGCCGCGGACCTACGGACGGCACTCCCCCTGGACTAAATTCCGCCAGCCCCGTACTGGCCCCCGACGGCCGCGTGGGCGCGGCTCATCCCGCGACTGCGATATTGATCGACCACAGCACCTCGCGCAGAAGGTTGCGCGACGCAGCACGCGAGCCGAGCCGAGCCGGTGCGGGGCGGGCAGGAAGCCGCGATCGTCTCCGGTCAATCCGATCCAGGGTCATCCATGACGAACGATGTGTTACCCAACAGCCCGACGCCTCGACAGAAGATGCGCGTAGCGTACATCGACCACGTTGCCCAATCATCGGGAGCCGAGATCGCTCTCGCGAGGCTTATTGACGCGCTCCACGATGTGGACCCGTTAGTCATCCTGGCAGAGGATGGTCCGCTCGTCGCTAGCCTGATGGCATCTGGCGTATCGGTCGAGGTGCTGCCGATGCGCGAGCGCACGCGGGATCTGCGCAAGGATCGCGTCGGCTCGAGAGGCCTACCGATCGCCGCGCTCGTTGATACCACGGCGTACGCGTTCCGCCTCGCTCGTCGCCTCCGCGCTCTCCGACCTGATCTGGTTCACACAAACTCGCTAAAAGCCGGCGTCTACGGCTCCCTCGCGGCACGCCTTGCAGGAGTGCCAGTCGTTTGGCACCTCCGTGATCGACTCGCAGCCGACTACCTCAGGCGCCCAGCCGTACTGGTTGTGCGCGCGCTCATCGCCATCCTCCCCAACAGCGTGGTGGTCAACTCGGAAGCCACCCGAGCGACTCTGTGGTTGCGAAAGACCAATGCCGTAGTCGTGTATTCGCCTGTTTCTGCGCCCGACGACACACAACGCGCGCGACGACAGCGAACGCGCCACGATCCCTTTGTAATCGGCATGGTGGGTCGCATCACACGCTGGAAAGGCCAGCATGTGCTTCTCGAGGCCTTTGCGCGAGCCTTCCCCGGTGGCAGCGAGGTTGTGGTAGTCGTCGGCGCTCCGATGTTCGGCGCGGCAGAGGCCGGCTATGCGGAGGAGCTTCGCGAGATGAGCCGGACGTGGGGCATCGCCGACCGCGTCGACTTCCGCGGTTTTCGCGACGATATCTGGGCAGAGCTTTCCCGTATGGACATTTTCGTGCACGCATCCATGACGCCCGAACCGTTCGGACAGGTGATTGTCGAGGCGATGCTTGCCGGTGTGCCGGTGATCGCCTCCGCAGGCGGTGGTCCGAGCGAAATCGTGACCGATGCTGTCGACGGCCTTCTCTATCCAGCCGGTGACATCGATGCGCTTGCGGAGCTTTTGCAGCGACTGAGAGGTGACTCTCGCCTGCGTAGCCAACTTAGAAACAACGCTCGCATACGAGCGGAGCGCTTCTCGCCTGAAGCCGCCGCATCAAGCGTGATGTCGTTGTATGGCCTGCTACTGGCATCCTCGTGGCCGGCGCGTCGAATGTGACGGGAGGATCGAGCGCACATGTTTGGAACACCGTCACTTGTCTCTTACAAGCTCGGCATCTTCACCTCGATGAGCGAGAGGCGAACTCGCTCATCCCGTCGATGGCGGTCGCGAGTAAGTGAGCGAGAGCGCCTCGGCGCAGGAGCGGTAGTGCAAAGGGCCGCAGGCCACCGAGTGTCGCAGCCGTGGGTCCGAACTCAGCCCGTGCTGCCGCCCTTCTTCGCGACGGCGAGGGCGAAAGCGTGTGATGCGCACGCCTATCCTCGAGCGCAGCTTGGTAGAGAGCGACCTGGCTCTTTGCAACGACTGGCCATGTTCGTGTAGCAGCCTGTCGTAGCCCGGCATCGCGGCGCCGGGCAAACTCATATCGATCGAGCACTAAATCGGCGACAGCATCTGCCAACTGCTCGGCCTCCCCTGTCGGCACGACTACTGCCGCCTCCCCTCCGACTTCCGGAATCGAACCGGACGCGTAGCTCGCGACTACCGCCCCGCTGGCCTGTGCTTCAACGATCACGCGCCCGAACTGCTCCACCCACGTTGCTGTCGGACGGCTAGGCACCAGCACGATGTGCGCCGCTTGGTAGGTAATCGCGAGGTCGCGGCCCGACTGCCAGCCTCTGAATTCGACGCGATCGACGACACCGAGCGACGCGGCCAGCCTTCGAGCCGGCGTTTCCTCGGACCCACGACCGCTCACCACTAGGCGCGCCGGACGGACGGCGTTCACACGCACGAGCGTGCGTATGGCGTCGTCTATCCCCTTTTCAGGGACGAGTCGGCCCGCGAGCATTAGGACGACCTCGTCGTCGTCTAGCGACTGGGCTCCGCACGTGAAAACCGTGTCGTCGTAGGCCAGCGGCAACACCTCGATAGCACCGGCGAAACCCTTGCCACGCAGGACGGATGCGGCCTGACGGCTGCACGGGTAGAACGCGGCGACCCGACGATGTGCGGCACGTTCATAGCGTGAGAACGGAGGTGGAAGCCGTTTGTCTACGTTTTGAGCCGTGTACATGACGACCGGCAAATCTTTGGGCGAAGCGTTCAGCCATTGGCGAGCAGCAACGCTGAACGGCTCCTCGTGGATGTCCACGACGTCCGGACGCACCTCCGTCACCAGCTGCCGCATCGCTCCGTTGTCGAAGTAACTGTGGCGGTTCACGTCGCCAGCTCGCTGCACAGGCATCTCGATAACACGGAACGCTTCTTGCGTGACGAACAGGTCGCCTGCCGCGTTTGGCCAGGCGCTGGGTACCACGAGCGTGAGGTCGACACCGGCCGCTGCTAGCGCGTGCTCGCGCCCGTGTTGCTGGCTGTCCCGTGCCGCATGGTAGACACGCAGTACCCGGAGGCTCATCCCAGCGTTGTCATGTTGCTGATCATGAGGAGCGTAGCCCGATAGCCGCTCCGTCGGCTGATGAAACCGAACGGTAATAGGCATTGTCGAGTTTCAGGCTCTTGACCGTGTCAAACGCATCGAGTCTACCGTCGACGACAACCATAACTCGATCACAGATGTCGACCGTAGACATGCGATGAGCGATGACAAACAGCGTTAGCCGCTCTTTGAGATCAAATAGAGACTCCTGGAGGAGACGTTCCGAGCGCGGATCTAGGGCGCTGGTCGGCTCGTCGAGAACGAGAACCGTTGGACTCGCAGCGAGCGCGCGAGCAATGCAGATCCGCTGCTGCTGCCCTCCCGAGATGGCGTCGGCTCGAGGGCCGATGAGCGTGTCGTAACCTTGAGGCCATCCCGCGATATCGTCGTGGATGTGTGCGAGCCGAGCAGCATGCCACACCGCGGCATCGTCGATTTCACGAAAGTAACGAATATTATCGGCGACCGACGCGTGCAGTAAGCGAGGCTCCTGAGGCACGTAGGCCACCTGTGTATGCCAATCGGCGCGCGCCAATTGGTCGGCAGACACGCCGTTTACTAGATATCGGCCTTCCTCAGGGATACGCAGCCGCAGAAGAATTTGCACGAGAGTAGATTTGCCCGCACCGGACGGCCCCACGATGCCAATCCCCTCGCCGGCGCGCACGTCGAAACTGATGTCCGACAGGACCGGTCGACCAGCTGTGTATGAAAACGAAACGCTCTCAAAGGCCAGGGTACGTACTTTCTCGAGGCGCTGCTCGCCCGTGATCGAGACGCTGTCCATATAGCGACGCTCCGCTTCCTGCAAGCGTTCAATGAAGGGCGTCGCCTGGCGGACGAGAACGTACGACCCCTGTGCTGCCTGACCGTATCCGCCGGCTCGTACTAGGAGCAGTACGACGGCTCCGAGCGATGCGACGTGGCCGGCGTGAGCTAAATTCAGCGCACCGAGGCCGACGACTACAATCACGTATATGAAGGCCCGGTAGAAGTTTGGGACGAGGTTTCCGAGCAGTTGAGTGCGAAAGTAGAGCTTCCGGGCCGAGCCAACGAGTTCATCGACGCGGCCGAGTTGCGCAGTGGCCACGCCAAAAACGTGGGTTTCTTGGGCGAGGCGCGTTGCTTCCCCGACGCCATTGGCGAAGTTCAATTGGGCTTGGGAGAGCTCTCGCGAGTAGCGGGCTCCGAGTTCGTTCAGTGGTCGCAGTAGCCCGAACAGCAGAACGGCAGCCACCAACACAAACACGGCGCCTAACACGTTTAGCAGTAGTGCTGACACCACAAGGACGAGCAGGCTGAGTGTCGCCGACATGCATTGGGCTGCCTGCGACGCACCCGCCGATGCCTGCGTCACCTGGTTGGTCATGAGCTCCTGTAGGTATCCCTCGCGGTCGCGGGATTGCGCCGTCCACGTTGCGTGTGTAAAAGCGCTGAACAGATTTAGGCGCAAACGTCCCTGCACGTTGGCGGCGATGCGCGCCGGTAGGATGGAGATCGGAGCCATCAGTGCGAGACGGACGGTCGCTAAGGCAAAAGCGGCAGCGAGCAGAGTGCCAAGAGTTTCATTCACATGTAACGGTCCGATCACCGTGTCAACGCGCTTTGCCCCGTTGACAAGGGCTGCCGCGGCCTGAGCTACAACGGTGAGTATCACCGACTCCATTAGCCCGGCGAGCACGGAAACCAACACCAGTAATACGATCTGCCAGGACCGGTCACCAAGCAGGAAGCGCAGCCGTGACCACGCAGACGACTTAGCCTGCGGTTCACTCATGAGCTGCGCGCCGCATCCAATAGCCGCAGATAGATTCCCTCGTAACTCGCAGCGACGACGTCGATGTCGTACCGCGAGACGCTGTCCAGCGCGGTCCGGGCGAGACGCTCACGCTCCTCGCGCGATGTGAGAAGGCGCAGCACCTCCTCACCGAGCTCCTCGGCCTCGGCGACTACGCCAAACTCCCCATTGCGCGTGACCTCGACAGCCCCCGGATTCCGGGTCGCGACGACCGGGCACCCAGAGGACATCGCCTCAACGTATGGGATCCCGAAGCCCTCGTAGGTGCTCGGAAGGCAGAAGGTCCAAGCGCGGCTGTACAAATCGGCTAGTTCGTCGTTGGAAACGCGTCCGAGCACCTTGACACCCGGTCGCTGTGGAGCATCCGTACAGACCATCCACAGCTCCGCATCAGGCAGCGCCGGCAGCACCTTTCTCTCGAACGCGTCGGCGAGGAGTTTGCCCCGCTTGCGCCGCTGGTACGTGCCGACGAAGAGCACTGAGGGTTTGGGCGACCGCTCACCCGGGTGGAAGCGCTTGAGATCGACGCCGCATGGAACGACCGACCGGACCCACGGCACCCAGCGGCGCGTGTTCTCAGAGCATGCGACTGTCTCGTCGGCGACGGCAGTCGCGAGAACCTCACTCAACCCGAGCAAAAGCATGCGCAGGCGTTCGCGCCCGCCCGTGATCCACCGTGCCTCGCTCAAGCAGCTCCCGTACAGCGTGCGTACGTGGACAGGCACTCGCCGTCGCCACAACCAGTAGTCGTCGCAGGCCGCGTGCAGAACGTCGAATGGTTTCCAGTCGACGTGCCGGAGTCGCAGCGCGAACTTGAACGTGCGGTTTGAGCCCTCGAGCTGCAGCGTCTCCGTTAGGTAGCGCGCGCCGGCCGACGCTCCGCAGGTGCTGTATACGGTGACACTGTGGCCACGGTCGACGAGCGCGTTGGCGAGTTCATGCACTTGATAGCCAACACCCATCTTGCTCCCGCTCGGGAGGTAGCGGGAGATCATCGCGATCCGCATCGATGCCGAGCGTGTGCTCACACGGTCTCCTCGCTGTGAGGCGCAGCGCTCGCGCCGGCTCGCAGGAGGACGATTTCAAAGGCCTGGGCGCGGTCCGCCCAACTCGGCGGCTTGGCCGCGGTTGCTCGTCTCCTCGGACCCGACAGTGTCGCCTGGACAGCCCTTACAAAGGAGTCTCTAGGGGCGACCGTGATGCATGCCTCAAGCTCGCGGAAGCCAGCGACCGGAGTCGCGACGGTTGGCGTCTCGACCGCTAGACACTCATACGCCTTGATCGGATCGAGGCTCTCCGTAAACGGCGTGACCGGGTGAGGCACGATCACAACGTCTGCGTGTTGAAGGTAGGCCGGGACATCCGCATGCGGCCGAGGACCCAACAGGTGAATGTTTGGCTCAGCTCTCAGACTCTGTCGGGACGATACCTGCAGTGCATCGGGGCCGACCAGAACCACCGACAGTTCTCGCATCGAGCGGGCGAGGTCGATGACGAGCTCGACGTCAAACCGAGGGTCGTGGAGCGTGCCGACGTACACGGCTGTCGGCACAGGCGGCAGATCCACCGGCCGCGCGCGCAGACGCCGGAAGTCCTCCGTGTCGACGCCGTTGGGTATGAGCGTGACGGTGCGTGTTGTTCCTCGACTGGCGGCTAAGCCAGGTGAAACCACCACCACCTCCTGTGCATCGGCAAGCGCCAGCTGGTCGAGTCCTCGCAGCCGCGCGATCTCTCGCGGCGGGAACCCAGCGAGCAGCCAGTCGTCCGTGACGTCATAAACCGTGGGCCATCCTGTCCGGCGGATTAGCGGTGCATAGGTGACATCGTTCAGCCAGAGCGTTGGGCGCTTGAATCCGATCCGCTGCGCCGCGTCCACCACGCGATCGCATAGCCATCGGTCGCTGGCGGATCCAAGGCGGCGCGGCAGCGGCTTGAGCGGCCGGAACACGTGGAGACGGCCGTCTTCGCGAGGTGCGGTACGGCGCGGCCGGGCCGGCCAGCGCAATCGCATGAGGTCGAAGAGCACGTCCGCAGGGGGCTCCACGAAGAGGACACTGAGCTCTGGATTGCGGCGGAGAAGCGCGTCTGTGAGGAACTTCTTCCTCCGCCAGACATCGTCCCACGGCTCCGGCGAGCAAACCACGAGTTCGCGAAGTACCGTCATCCCACGATTCAGTCGGTGGGTCTGCGAGATCTTAGCTCCACTCATCGCCGCTCCGCGGAGGCGGCGCTGGCGAGCCGAGAGAGCACCGGGCTGCCGCATGCAGCCTGGTACTCGGCCAATAGACCGTCGACGTGACGCCCGATGGTAAAGCGCTCTGCGACAACGCGTCGACCGTTCGCGGAAAGTCGCTCCCGAGCTGAGTCGGAGAGGAGCGATCGCAAAGCGGCGGCACCCGCCGATCCGTCTCCCGCCGAGAAGAGCGGCGCGTCTGCAACGAGCCCGATGGTCTCGAGATGTCCGCCACCCGCGCACGCGACCACTGGCACACCCGCAGACATCGCTTGGAGCACGGCAAGCCCAAGCGGCTCAGCTGGAGCGGAGGCAATGAGAATTCCCGCCTTGCGAAACTCGTCCGCCACGTTGTCGGCCCACCCAGTGAACGTAACGCCAGCGAGCGCCTCCGATGCCACCCAGCGCTCGAGCGTCCGCCGCTCGGCTCCCTCGCCGACTACGCGCAATGACCATCCTTCGTCCGCGAGCCGCGAAGCCTGCCATGAGCGGAGCGCGGTGAGCGAGTCCTTCTCAGGCTCGAGGCGCTGGAGAACGAGAACTCGGCGGCTTGCGCTCCGCCATAGGCATGGCAATTCGGGAACTCCCGAGACAACGACTGCGCTCGGCGGCCGCTCGATGTGTCGCGCCACAAACTCACTGATTGCGATCTCGCGCGCGAGGCGAGCGGCAATCCATGGCGCAGCGATGCGCCCAAGACGGCTAGCGCCTCGAGCGGCCGCGAAGTGCCGTGTGCTGACGACCCGCGCACGGTGAGTTCGACGCGTTCCGATGGCGATCGTCTCTGCCGCCGTCATGTGCGCATGGCAGACGTCCCAGCGTCCGAGGCGCCTTACCGATCGCAGCGACTCTAACGGCACGCCGCCCGGCTCCCATCGCACGCCACCGCCAAGCGCCGCGGGCATGCGCTGAGCATCGCCGCCGACCACGGCCACCTCCCAACCGCGGGTCGCCGTCTCTGTAGCCACGTCGCAGACGTAGCGCTCCACGCCGGCGAAGCCTTTCGTGGTGACGATATGAAACACGCGGGGTATGACGTCACTCAGGCTTCAGCCCCGCGCAGCGACAAGGGCCGCGGAGGTACAGGAGTGTACGTCGAGCTGCCTCCTCGCGGCGCTCGCGTTTGAGAACGAGCGTACGCGCTGCGGCCGCAAAGCAAGCACCAACGCGGTAGAGCCACCAGCCCGCCGCACCATGCCACTTCCTGATGTAGATCTCCTGGGCCGCGTGGAAGAGAGTCTCCCGCCGTCGCGAGTCCGTGCTTGTGCCGGCACCTGTGTGCTCGGCAACCGCGTCGGCGCAGACCGCAGAAGTCCAGCCGTAGTCACGGGCTCGTCGTTGCCAATCGGTCTCCTCGGCGTAGAGGAAGAACCGCTCGTCGAACATACCTACTTCGTCGATGGCTGCGCGCCGCAGTAAGAGCACCGCGCCGACCACGAACGTGCGGCGGGCCGGCAGACGTCCGAGTCCCACCGCCTCTGCCCACATGCGTCCCGGGGTCGGAAACGGCCAGACAGCGCGCTGCTCCACGGCTGTGCGGTCGCTCAGCCGAGGCGCGACCGCTGCCACTCGTCTGTTCTCGGGCCGGTCCAGGACTCTCGCCAGCTCGTTAATGGCGCCCGGTCTGACCACCGCATCAGGATTTATGAGCAGAACGTCTTCATCCGCCTCCGTAAGCCGGACAAGTGCCACGTTCACCGCTGCCGCGAAGCCTCGATTCGCCCCGGCGTCGACATAGTCAGCGCCGTAGCGCGCCGCGACCGACGCCACGACCTTCGATGATGAGTTATCTACGATAAGGACCGGCACCTGGCGCTCCAGGCCTGCAAGGCATCGCGTTAGTTCTCCGGGTGCGTCATAGGCGACGATCACGGCGTGCACCGTCCGTCCGCTCATATCGCTGGCTCTCTCTGCCGCTGAGCCGCGAGCCCACAAACCATCCCGACGAGCAGGAACCCTAGGACCGGCGTTCCTCGCACCCAGTAGACGTCTACGAGCCCGTGTGCGACCGTGGCGAGCAGGACGGCGGCGGCTACCGGCGCAAGCTCGAACCGCCGCAGGCGCCAGAGCGCAAAGGCCGTGCCGGCGATGAGTAAGACAAAACTTGCCGCAAACACATATCCGCCCTCCGCGGCCTCCAAAAGGACGACGTTGTGTGGGTCGGTGGTTTGGGTCCCTTTAAGCGGAGAACCGGCTAGGTAGTTGCCGACCCCGACGCCGGTCCACGGATGCTGAGCGATCAGTTGCTCCGCGTCATGGTCGTACTCGTACCGGATGTCAATGGTGTAGCTACCAGCGGCGCCAACCGCACCCGAGAAACTTGTTAGACGTGACGTGACGTCGTTCGGCAGCCACTGATAGACCACAAGCGCGGTAAGCACAATCACGAGGGTGCGGGCAACGAGGATCCGTCGATTGCGACCGCCATACACAAGCGAGAGCACCACCAACCCGACGCCAAGGGCAAGGAGTGCACCGCGGCTGGCCGTCAGCGCGAGGCCGATGACCAACAGCGGCAAACACGGAAGCAGACGCCGCAGAGCACGGACCGCGACGAGGAGCAGAATCGCGCTAACGATCAACTCGCCGGTGGGATTTTTTTGGAATTGCGCCGCCAGGCCATGTGAATTGAGTAATGGCCAGCTGACTGCAAGCAGCGTCGTCGCGAGGACGTAGGCACGCAGGACGAGGATGTGGTCGCGACGGCGCGCGATGAACGTTCCGACGAGCAACGGGAGGACGCACAACTCGAGCCGCTGGAAGCTCTTGAGCGCCGAACCGAACCCCGGGTGCATCGCAAGCAGCAGCAACACGAGGAAGCCGTACTGTACGAACGCGAAACGCACCGGACGTAGTGCGCGCAGGATCCCCAGTCGCCCTGACGCCACCGTGTCTGCGAGGAGGCGAGCTCCGACGAGCACTAGCACCACATCGCTCGCCGCCACGTGCAGGCCGCCGAGTTGGCCACCGGTGACATCCTGCAATTCCGGGATCGACGCGCCCAGCAGCATGGCCGCCCAGACCGGCGACGCGACCACCGTGAAGGCAACGGCCAGACTGACAGGGGCCATGATCAGCACCAGCCGGGGCACAGGTGCGTAGCTGACCGCCGCCGCTGTCGCGCCTCCTACCGCCACGCCCACTGCGAGCACGCGTAGCCGGTCGAAGACGGCGCTGTCCCCGGTGGTTACCCAGGGCCAGCGGAGCGAGTGTGAAGGGCTACCAGACGCGGTCATCAGCCCTGACCACGACAAGTCGCGGAGCGCCGGCGCGACGCGTTCACGATGCTAGCGCGCAGCGGGCGGTACTTCTGGCGTAACTGCACCTGCGGGTGCCGTAAACACTTGATCGCCATAGCCGTAGCCGTATGAGCCGTAGCCCCCGTCGAGGTATGTGCCGCGCATGCCGTTCGCGACGACGCCCATTAGGTTGCCTGCCGGCACACGCTCGAGCAGTGCCCACAGGCGATCGGCGGACTCTCGCGTGCTAAGACCAAGGCGGGCAACAAGGACAACGCCATCGACCATGCCCAGCAGCGGTACCGTGTCCGCAACCGCGAGCAGGGGCGCGGAATCTACAATGATCGTGTCGTACCGGCCCGCCGCGGCAGCCAACGTGCTACCCATCGCGGCGGATGCAAGAAGCGCGACGGGGTTCGCTACGCGCTCACCGTAGTCGAGCAGTTCGATCGAGCCTTGTCGCGGCCCGCCTACCGACGGCGGTTCCCTGGTGCCGTTCGTGTTTACAGACGGCGTCCGTGTCGGTATCCCGAAACGAAGTATTGGGAGCGCGGCAGCGGCCAGCGACACCTCGTTGCGGAGCACCTGCGCAAGCCCGGGTTGAGGCCAGAGGAGGGACTTTGTTTCGGGCTCTACGCCGAGGATCCTGGCGATGCTCGGCTGGCGGAGATCCGCGTCGATGATCAGGACAGACATACCAGCCTCCGCATACACCAACGCGAGGTCGCGCACCACGGTGGATTTGCCTTCGCCGGGGACGGCGCTGGCCACAAGTAGCGTGCGCTGGCGCCTGTCGCCAAACGCCAGTTCAAGGCTGACCCGCAGACTCCGCATGGGCTCGATGAAGTCAGCGGGGATTGCGGCGTACCCATCACGCATGAGCACTGGTTTCCGCGTGTGAGGCAACACCGTCAGGACCGGCATCCTGTACATCTTCTCCACGTCAGATATTCGCAGCAGCCGCCTGTCGAGCAACTCGAGGCCAAACGCGAGCCCCACGCCGAGCAACAGCCCCACAAGCCCAGCCAAGATCGCGTTCCGCACTGGTTTGGGCGAACTTGGTGAACTCGGCACCACCGCAGGGTTGGTCTGTTCCGCACC
>Ga0302325_10002650_pt1 | contig 43117 bp, 37 predicted proteins | sample Palsa_T0_2_FD_201948 | JGI IMG/M metagenome (GOLD analysis project Ga0302325, IMG submission 201948) | Peat permafrost microbial communities from Stordalen Mire near Abisko, Sweden - Palsa_T0_2 | ecosystem: Environmental > Terrestrial > Soil > Palsa > Peat permafrost | place: Sweden: Abisko... | reverse complement strand
CGGTGACCATCTAGGACCCTACCAAATCCTCGCGTGGATTGGCGCAGGAGGCATGGGCGAGGTGTATCGCGCCCGGGACGCGCGTTTGAACCGCGATGTGGCGATTAAGGTTTCCACCGCGCAGTTTGGCGAGCGCTCCGAGTCCGAAGCCAAAGCCATCGCCGCGCTGAACCATCCCAACATCTGCCAGATTTACGACATCGGCCCCAATTATCTGGTGATGGAATTTGTGGACGGCGCCCCGGTTGGTTCCCGCGAACAACCGCAGGGCCTTCTACCGGCGGAGGCGCTGCGGCTGGCGGTGCAAATCGCCGCGGCGCTGGAAGCGGCGCACGCGAAAGGGATCGTTCATCGCGATCTGAAACCCGCGAACATCCTCACCACCACGGCGGGCGTGGTAAAGCTGTTGGATTTCGGCCTTGCCAAGCAGAGCGCCGCCGGTCTACCCGAGGACGTAACCCAAAGCTTCGGCGTCACCCAGGAGGGGACCATCCTGGGGACTCCGGCGTACATGTCGCCGGAACAGGCCGAGGGCCGCCCGGCTGACGCGCGCTCCGATATTTTCTCGTTTGGGGCGGTGTTCTACGAAATGCTTGCGGGACGCCGCGCCTTTTCGGGAGGTTCAGCCGCCGCAGTGATCGGCGCTATCGTTCACAAAACTCCGGAAGCGCTCGACGCACCGCCAGCGCTCGAAGCGATTGTGCGCAAGTGCCTGTCGAAGTCTCCGGGCGACCGCTTCCAGACGGCAACCGACCTCCGCGTGGCGCTGGAAGGAGCGCGTCCGAGCGGCGTTTCGGGAACCAAACGACGCACCTTCGCTTTGGCGATTGCCCTGGCTCTGTTGGTGATCGCGGCAGCCGCAGTGAGCATTTATGTTTATCGGAAAGGGTCCAGGACCGGTCGGATCGATTCCATAGCGGTGCTGCCTCTGGAGAATCGGAGCGGCGACCCCGATGCCGACTACATGTCCGATGGAATCACCGAAAGCATCAGCAACAGCCTGGCGCGGTTGCCGGATCTGAAGGTAATTCCGCACAGCGTCGCGCTCCACTACAAGGGTAAGACTATCGATTTCCAGAAGGTGGGCGACGAACTCGGGGTGCAGTCGGTGCTCAGCGGCCGAGTGGGGCAACGAGGCAACGACCTTACCGTTGACGTCGAACTCGACGACGTTCGTAACGGCAAACAGTTGTGGGGCGAGCAGTACAACCGTAAGGTCGCCGACCTGCTGGGTGTGCAGAACGAAATCGCCGCCGCGGTTTCTCATCGCGTGCGCTCGCAAATTTCCGCAGCGGACCGCCAACAACTGACCAGGGGTTCAACGGACAACCCAGAGGCCTATCAGCTTTATCTCAAAGGCAGATACTACACCGACAAATATACCGAGGACGGGTTCAGCAAAGGCCTGGACTACTTCCATCAGGCGATCGCCATCGACCCGAACTATGGCCTGGCCTACGGTGGTTTGGCCTACAACTACATCAATCAAGACGACTGGTTCATGCCTGCCAGCGAAGCCGGGCCCAAAGCCAAGGAGGCGGCGGAGAAGGCACTGGCCATCGATGACACCGACGCCAACGCTCACATTTCGCTGGCACTCGAATCCCACTGGTTCGAGTGGAATTTGGAAGCGGCGGAACGCGAGTTCCAGCGAGCCATTGAGCTGAGCCCGAATGATGCGGAAGCGCACGCGATGTATGCGTGGTTCTTGTCGGCGGTGGGGCGACGCGACCAGGCGCTCACGGAAGCCAAGCGAGCGCAACAAGCCGATCCGCTCTCCTCGTTAGCAAACTTCGCCGTCGGCGCGTCCTATTTCTTTGCTCGACAGTGGGACCCGGCGATCGAGCACCTGCGAAGCGCCCAGGAACTCGACCCGACCTACTGGTTTGATCCTTGTTACCTGGGCCGGGCCTACGAGCAACAGGGAAAACTGCCCGAAGCGATTGCCGAGTTTCAGCTCGCCCTGGAAGTGGAGAAAGATCAAACTGAGATATGGGCGGGACTGGGATACGCCTACGCGGTGTCAGGAAAACGGGGCGAGGCGCAAAAGGTGTTGGATCATTTGAAGGAGTTGTCAGCGCACAGTGACGTCGCGCCATACAACGTCGCCATTATTTATGCCGGCTTGGGGGACAAGGATCAGGCATTCGCGTGGCTCGAGCGCGCCTACAAAGAGCGGTCCTACTTTATGGCGGAATATTTGCCGACGGACGAGCGTCTGGATAGCCTGCGGGCCGACCCGCGCTTTGTTTCACTCCGACGGCGTGTGGGTCTGCGCCCGACTGCTAGGGCCAACCTCATTGAGCAGATGCTAGGCGCGAACCTTCCGAGGACCTCACCAGTCATCGATAGTTTCGTCGATGGGATTGCTACTAGCATCAAATCGATAGATTTGGGCGCAGTTAGCTATCAAGCTCCTTCGGCTTTGGAGAGCAAACTAATGGGTTATGTCGATAAGCTCGCAGGATTTTCTGGTGCTGCGACCGGAGCCGCTGAGGTGAGCGGTGATGAAATAACTGGAAGAGTGTTGAACCTGGCGGTGCAAGAAGGCGCAGTTGGCCCGGCGCAACAGGCGGTGTTAGAACGTGTCACTGCTGCAGCTACGCAACAGGGCGTGCGAGTAGTTGTGGTGACCGTCCGATGACCAGCATCCCAAACGGTTTTTGGACTCTATTTGTGTGCAAAGATCGGGTAATTATCCCTACCATATCCAAAACGCACACCGGCTTCTACTTAGCCGTCGAGCCAATAACGGCGATCAATTCTTGTGACCTCGAAGCAGTGCGGCTAGCTTTCCTTGGATGCCGTTCGCCGAGGTAATCCGGTCGTGCCCACCCCTTTGCGTGCTGATTATCCTCGAGATCCATTGTTGAAATATGCCAATGTGAAGTCGCCATCAGCGTTCGAAAAATCCGTTCAACGCTGGAAACTTGGTATTTATCCGACGGAGTACGTTCTGGCGCCATATCGGCCCGGCAAATACGGTGGATCGGAGGAGGATAGCAACCGGAAAGAGACATTACCACTAGACGTGCCACTAGAATCGGTAGTCGATCGCCTGTTGGATAGGGCTCTCGTCGGCGGGGCTGCCAAGAATGCCGGAGATCGCTAGTTGGCGTGCGGGGCGGCTTGTGAACCTCGCCGACCGCACTGAAGGAAAGGCAGCGCAGCAGCTAAAGATAACGGGCGATGAGGACTCAGGACTCCGACGGATCAAATCATCTATTACCGTCGCCGGGAGTCACGAAGCCAAGTAACCACTATTCGTAGCGCAGGGCTTCGACGGGATCCAGGCGGGCGGCACGGAAGGCTGGGATCCAGCCGCTGAGCACGCCGACAATCACCAGAACCAGGACCGACGCGGCAATTATTTCGCCGGAAACGTGCATGTGGATGTCTACTTTGCCGGAAGTGTCCTCGTAGGCGGGGCCGAGGAACGGCAAGGTGCCAATGGCCGCGCCTAGTCCAATCGACAGGATCACTCCTACCATTCCGCCGATCATGGTTAGGGCGAGCGATTCCACCAGGAATTGCATGCGGATGTGGCGGCGGCGCGCACCAAGCGCGCGGCGCAAACCAATCTCGCGGATGCGCTCGTTTACCGACACCAGCATGATGTTCATCACCCCCACGCCGCCGATTCCCAAAGTGAGCGACCCCACGAACAACAGCAGAAATTCCAGGCCGTAGGAAATGCCGACAAGGATCGGGCGCGTCTCGGCCTGGCCAAACATGGTGATGGCACGCTGGTCGGAGGGCGAGAAGTGCTGGCGCTGCGCGACCGCGGCAATCAACTGGGCGCGCGCCTGGGCGTCCAAATCGCGGGAGACCGGGCTGAGCACCAGGACGCTGGCGTTGCGGGTGTCCCACATATCGCTAGCGGTGGTGTACGGGATCCACGCGGATTCGTCGTCGTTGGAAAAATAGCTGCTATCGGCAAACTTAGCGTCCATCACTCCGATGACCAGAAAACGAATGCCGTTGATCCTGACGTTCTGACTCACTGGCGGATATCCCGCGAAAATTTTCTTAGCGATGCGCGCGCCGAGGAAAACCACTGGGCGGCGATCGGCGACGTCCTCGGAGTTGATCCAGCGGCCGTCGCTGGGGACTTCATTGCGGAGTTCGCCGTATTCGGGATAGACGCCGCGGATGGCGCAGTTCGCTACGCGCTCTTCGTGCGATATGGCGAAGCGCTTGACCGTCTCGGGGGTAACCTGCTTGACCAAATTGGCGTTGCTGCGAATTTCGTCGACGTCTTCCTGCTGGAAGTGCACCGGCTTGCCGGCGCGCTCGCCGCCAGCCTGCTCGCTGGTGGTGCCGGGCCAGGCGATGATGACGTCGTTGCCGAATGCGTTGAAAGTGCTCATCAGCACGGTGCGGAAACCGGCGCCGTAAGCGAGCAATAAGGTGACCGCGACAATGCCCCAAACGACGCCGAGCATGGTCAATAGACTGCGAGTGGGCTGGCGGCGCAGCGAAATCCAAGCCTGGATAAGGATTTCCTTCAGCATCGGGTTATCCCCCGGATTCGAAGCGCAGCGCCTCGATAGGATCGATGGAGGCGGCGCGGCGCGCGGGATAGATGGCCGAGAGAACCGCGACAACACCCAGCAGCACGAATGACAATACGCCGGACTGCCAGTTGGGCAGCATGCCAGCGAACACCTGCGGCATCGGGAATAGATCGACGAAACCGCAGAACCCGTAGGCAATGGTCATGCCGATTCCGCCGCTGAGGAAAACAATGATCAGCGATTCGGTGAAAAACTGGCCGAGGATGGCGCGACGGGTGGCGCCCAACGCTTTGCGCACGCCGATTTCGCGGGTTCGCTCGCGCACCGCAACCAGCATCACGTTCATCACGCCCAGGCCGCCGAGGAACAGGGTGACGATGCCTACCGCGCCCATGAAATATTCCATACCGTCCATAATCAAGGCGTTTGCCTGGGCGCCCTTGATGGTGTCCCAAACAGCGGCGGCTTCCTCATCCTTGGGATCAAAGTTATGCAGCAAGCCCAAGGCGGCGCGGACTTCGCGCTCGCAGGCTTGGTGTTCGGCGAGCGACTTGGGGACGACTAGCAGACGATCGGCAGTGTGCGCCGGGGCCGGGGGCAGGTTGGGAAAATCGCGGATCATCGCGTTGTATGGGATATAGATTTTGCGAACGTCCTGGCCGTCGTACGAGGAATTTTGGTCCTTGGGCTTCATGACGCCGATGATGGAGTAGGGAATGTTGGCTAGCCAGATGGTTTCACCGATGGCGCTGCGCCCGGAGAAGAGCTGGGTTTTCGAGTCGCTGCCGATGAAAGCGACGCGCTGCGCATTGTCGTTGTCGTCGTCGCTGTAGAAGCGGCCTTCGGCGATGCCAATCGAGCGCACCTCGGCGAAGGGCGGCAGCGAGCCGACCACCGCCAGATCGCCGGTATTGTAACGGCTGCGCAGCGGCACGGTGTTGCCCAGCTCGGGCATGACGTAACGGCACGAGGGCGATTGCGCGCCGACCGGGAGATAATCGATATCGCTGAAGCGTATCAATCGGCCGGCGCGCATCCCTCCGGCCTGGGTGCTGGTGCGGCCGGCGAAGAAGATCATCACGTCTTTGCCGAAGGTCTCGTTGTTGCGCTTGAGGCCCGCGCGCAGGCCTTCGGTGGCCGCGACCATCAAGGTAATGGAAATGATTCCCCAGGCGATGCCGAACATAGTGAGGAAGGTCCGGAGCTTGTGCGCCCAGAGGGTTCTGACCGTGTCCGCGATCAGATCGCGCAGGTTCATTGCAGAATTACCTGCTGGCCCTGGGATAGTCCCGCTGCGATCTCTGATTTCACGCCGTTGGAGATTCCCAGCTTGACCGCCATTTTCTTGCGCCCTTCGGGGACCTTGGGATCGGGAACTTCGACGAAGGTGTTTTTGTCTTTGTCATAGACCACCGCGCCTTCCGGCACCTGCAGCACTCCTTGCTTTTCCTCGAGGATGATTTCGGCGTTGGCGCTCATGTTCGCGCGCAGCTCGCCGCCGGGATTTTGGATGGACACCCGAACTTCGAAGCTGGTTACGTTGTCTTTCTCCACGCCCAGGGGAGCGATGCGAGTTACCCTTCCGGCAAACTTCTTGTCTTTGAAGGATTCCACAACGATGCGCGCCGGCTGATCCAGATAGACCTTGCCGATGTCCGCCTCATCCACTTTTCCGCGCACGTACACCTCGCTGGTATCGCCGAGGGTCATCACCTGGGTGGCCTGAGACCCCAGGACCAGGATGGAGCTGACTGCGTCGCCGACTTCCACGTCGCGGGACAGCACAATTCCGTCCATCGGACTGCTGATGGTGGAGTAATGCAGGTCTTCTTCTACGCGGTCGAGCTGCGCCTGGGCTTGCGATACTTTCGCTTTGGCCTGGTTGATATCTGCCAGACTCATTTGCGCGTTGCGCTCGGCGGATAGCTTCTTGTTGGCGGCCATTTGGTAATTTTTCTCGGCGTCCAACATGGTGTTCTGGGGAATCAGGCCGTCATGGTAGAGCTGGTGGGCTCGGTCCATATCGGCTTTGAGAAACGGCATCTCCGGCCCCGCGGCATCGACCACGTTCCGCTGGTAGGCGGCCTCCGCGGCTTCCACGGCTGCGCGAGCGGCGCCAAGATTCGCTTGCGATTCGGCGACGTTGGCTTGGAGTTGCTCCTTATCAAGTTCAGCGAGAATCTGGCCGGCCTTCACGCGGTCGCCGGCTTCGACCAGCAACTTTTGGACGATGCCGCTGGCCTTGGACTTTACCTCGACTTTGGTGAGCGGCTCGATCTTGCCGGTGGCTACCACCGAGCGGGCCAGATCGCCGCGCTCAACCTGGGCGAGCTTCGAAGGATCGATCACGCGGCTCGGGCGCAGCGCGGCGGAGAGTGTGGCGATCAAGATGAACAGCGCGGCGGCGACTGTACCGAAAATTATCGAGCGCCTGCGCCGTTTCGTTCCGTTCTTGCCGTTAGTCGCCATGGTCCTGCTTCTCCTGGTCGTGGGCGGCAGTGTCGGTGCTGTCTTCCCACTGGAGACATATACGTTGGACCCATGGGATTTGTTCCGTCACCCCAGAGAGGTCTGGCAGATGATTTCCCGGATAGTTCAGCATTCCTGTCTAGATCCTCATGAGTACGTGGACCCGTCGATCGGTCGCAGAGACCAATAACGCCAACCCTTGCTGGCTATCCGCCCCGGGAAGGCGATAAGGAGCGCAGGGTTCGGCGAGGCGGTCCAGTGGATCAAAAGCGAAGACCAAACATCTAACGACTACTTGGGAGTTCGGTTGGCGGCGACCCAAAGGCCTGCGGGCAGCAAGGGTGATAGGATCAAGCGCGTATGGCACAGGATCCGGTTTGCGGCATGAAGGTGGTTCCCGAGCGGGCGGGGGCACGTCGCGATTTTGATGGCGCCACGTACTATTTTTGCCGCGAGGGCTGCGCGACGAAATTTTCGCAGGAACCACAGAAATATCTCGCGAGTTCCGACGGGGCATCGAATGGCTCGCCCGCGTTCGGCGCGGCGACGACATCCGCCAGGATGGCGCCCAATATTTCGGCCTCTTTCAACGCCTCGGCCAGCGTCGCGATGCCACTCGCTACTCCCGCGAGCGGAACTGTTTACACCTGCCCGATGGATCCCGAAATTCGGCAAACCAATCCGGGGGCGTGCCCGAGGTGCGGCATGGCGCTGGAAAGCCTGGAACCCGCGCCGGCCGCAACCAGGACGGAATACACCTGCCCGATGCATCCCCAGGTGGTCTGCGACGCGCCCGGCGCCTGTCCGATTTGCGGGATGGCGCTGGAGCCGCGTGTGTTCGAACTGGGGGAGGACGCGAATCCGGAATTGACGTCAATGACCCTGCGGTTCTGGATCAGCGCTGTGCTGAGCGTGCTGCTGGTGGCGGGGGCAATGATCAGCATGATTCCCGGAGTTTCATTCGCGCACCTGCTCTCGTCGCCGATGATGAATTGGCTCGAATTTTTATTGGCGACGCCGGTGGTGCTTTGGGCCGGCGCTCCTTTTTTCGAGCGCGGTTGGGCGTCGGTGCGCAACCGCAGCTTGAATATGTTCACGTTGATCGCGCTGGGAACGGGCGCAGCCTATTTCTACAGCGCTGCGGCGGTTATTCTGGGGTCGCGATTCCCCGCTCCCTTGCGAGGGATGCACGGCGAAGTGCCGCTGTATTTCGAGGCGGCCGCGGCGATCACCACACTGGTGTTGCTGGGCCAGGTGCTGGAGCTACGGGCGCGCAGCGCCACTTCGTCGGCGATTCGATCGCTGCTGGGGCTGGCGCCGAAAATCGCTCGCCTGTTGCATGGGGACGGCACGGAAGCGGATGTGTTGATCTCCATCGTCGCGCCCGGAGACCATCTACGCGTGCGTCCGGGAGAGAAAATTCCAGTCGACGGCGCGGTGGTGGAAGGCGCGAGCACCGTGGACGAATCGATGCTTAACGGCGAACCGATGCCTGCCGAAAAAGCGGTTGGCAGCCGCGTGAGCGCGGGGACGGTGAACGGTTCGGGAAGTTTCGTGATGCAGGCGGAGCGCGTGGGCAGCGAGACGCTGCTGGCGCAGATCGTGCGTATGGTGAGCGACGCGCAGCGCAGCCGCGCGCCGATTCAAAGGCTGGCGGACGTGGTGGCGGCGTACTTCGTTCCGGCGGTGGTGCTGGTGGCGATACTGACGTTTATTTGGTGGATCGTGCTGGGCCCCGAGCCGAAGTTTGGGCACGCGTTGCTCAGCGCGATTGCGGTGTTGATTATCGCCTGCCCTTGCGCGCTGGGGCTGGCTACACCAATGGCGATCATGGTGGGAACGGGGCGCGGCGCGATGGCAGGCATCCTGATCAAGAACGCGGAGACGCTGGAACTGCTGGAAAAGGTAGACACGATCGTAGTGGATAAGACCGGCACGTTGACGGAAGGGCGGCCGCGAGTAACCCACGTGGAGGCCACCGGGTCCTGGAGCGAGGAAGAAGTGTTGCGGCTGGCGGCGAGCGTGGAAGCGTCGAGCGAGCATCCGCTCGCGGCGGCCATCGTCACCGCGGCTCGCGATCGCGGACTGCGGCTCGGGAAGGTGGAGGGATTCCAGTCCGAGGCGGGCGTCGGCGTGCGCGGAGAGGTGGACGGAAAGATCATCGAGGTGGGCCGCAGCAGCGGCGTCGATCCTGGCGCCGGGCACGGCACGGTGTCGGCAGAAATGGCACGGCAGATCGTGCAACAGCGGCAGGCCGGGCAAACCGTGATCGTGGTAACCATTGACGGCGCGCCGGCGGGAATGCTGGCGGCCGGCGATGCGATCAAGAAGTCGACGCCGGAGGCGATCGCCCAGCTGCATGCCGAGGGAATTCGCATCGTGCTGCTTACCGGAGACAACGAACGATCCGCGGAGGCGGTAGCGCACGAACTAGGGATCGATAGCACGGTGGCGGAGCTGCTGCCGCAGCAGAAGGGCGAATTCATTAAGAAGCTGCGCGCGGAAGGCCGCATCGTGGCTATGGCCGGCGACGGAATCAATGACGCGCCGGCGCTGGCGCTGGCGCACGTGGGAATCGCCATGGGAACCGGTACGGACGTCGCGATGGAGAGCGCCGGCATTACGTTGGTGAGCGGCGACCTGCGAGGGATCGCGCGGGCGCGAACGCTGAGCCGCGCGACCATGCAAAATATTCGCCAGAATTTATTTTTCGCGTTCGCCTATAACAGTCTGGGCATACCGATCGCGGCGGGCGTGCTCTATCCTTTCTTCGGGTGGGTGCTGAGTCCCATCCTGGCAAGCGCGGCAATGACGTTCAGCTCGCTCTCGGTAATCGCGAACGCGCTACGGCTGCGCCGCCTGCCGCTGTAGCTCGTGCACCACCACGCTGGTTGTGGGTCGCGCACTGGGCGCGGCAAGCCAATCGTTTCACGCTCAACATGACAAGCGCTAGTCGATTAGACCGAAACCGTAAGTATCCAGGATGCCTGCGAGCAGCAGAGCGTGCCGCGCGTCAAGCAGGGAGCCTGCATTCGTCACTTGGAGTACGATCTCAGGAGGATCGAAAAGTGCGCATGCTTTCCTGGCAACGTCGTTCCGTGCAGGATAGAGAAGCCCGGCTGGTTTCGTAGGGTGATCGCGCAAGGCCGCCGACCAACGTTGCGCTACTGCATGAGAACCACTCAACAAACGGGCGTCTGCACCGATGCGTGCTAGACCACCCGAAGTTGCGAGATCTATGACTGTCAACTGCGCCGCCAGTCTCATATAACAAAGGCGCCGTTGCTCGAGCGCTCGGCGGGTTATCAAGCGGATCCCCGTGTCTTGGCCGAATGTTTCGACGAAGGCGCAATGCTCATCCAACCCAACGTATAACACCCCAAAACTGGCGTTCGGGCAGTCGAACCGGTTTCGACTTGTCCTAGAGAAAAAAGCCGGCTCCTGATTTCGATTGTGGATCCGTGAAAGAACCGTTCCGGGCGTCAGTTGGTAGAGTAGCGGAGATCGATCGGCAAGGTCCGCAGGCGGTTCGGGATGCTCGCCAGGAACGCCGGTCACGCACCACCCTGCTCGCCATAACTTGCCGCAGCCTCAAGAACCGGGTCTACCTGCCCCGATCGGAGGAGTTCGAGTGGACTGCTCCCGTCAAGGCGATCGTTGTCGTTGAGGAAGAATGTCAGTTGCATCCACGGATCATGATCGGTCAGTCTACCGAGGACCTTCTCCAGACTGACGAGTGTCTTCCCGCCATCGAACTGCCAGGCGGGGTAGGCATATCCTCGCCGGCCTTGGGTTAGTCCGATCAGATGGCCGTGCCGGCGGCGTTTGTCCAACGCTTGGCGCGAAATGCCCAGGAGGCCGGCCGCCTCCGCGCCGGTCAGTACACCACCCGATTTCTTCAAGAGCGAGTGCTGTCGTTCGACCCCACGGAGCCTCGCCGCAGCGAGTGGGTCTTGCGCCGTCAGCTGGCTGGCTACCGAAGGCGCCGTCAGGGCTTCCAGGAGCACCATGTAGTCCGTGGGAGCCGCGCTGGCTGCGTCAATCTGTTCTTTGGGTAGCTCGTACTCTAGTTCCGCCAAGGCGCTGAGGACTCTCGAAAAGAAAATCGGATGTTTGGTTTTCCCCGCCGCGGCCAGAAGTTCTCTTAGGACCTTCTCAACCGATCTCGGCCGACTCCTTGCCGACGCTGAAGGCATGCCAAGCTCCTTGGTTTACGTAGTCACAGTATGGTACTCGATTGTACTTTGTCAACCACGGCCGCGAGACCGCATGGGTGGTGGTTACTGGAGCCGACGGGGTTGGGAATGATAAACGTCGTCACACGGGATGGTCGGCGATCGCTTGCACGAAAGGGGGTACGTTGTGCGGTCGTCGTAAGTGAAGAGAAGTCAGGGCAAGCCGGCGAACGAGGCCGTGGGGAGGACACAACGGCTGAGATAAAGACACTACCGGGCAGGCGTGAGAAAAATTTCGTGGGGGCACTGCGAAAACTACGGACGGCCGTTGATCTTGCGCAATGCAGCCAACGTAGCAGCGTCAGGCTTCTCCACTTTCTTCTTGGGCTTTTTCTTTTCGCGGCCCTTTGCGTCTTTGTTTCCCATGCCGATAGATTGCCACAATTTTCCGGCCATTGCCAGAGATGGTGAAATTCGGCAGGGGATTGTTCCCTCCCTTGGCTAGACGGCCGGTCATGAGCGCGATCGGGCTGCAAGCCTGCTATAATTTGCGCATGACCTTTATGACTGTCACCTACGAGCTGCAGAATCCGCTGGGCCTGGAAAATTACCGGGCGCTGGGGAAATTCGCGAATACTTACGGCCTGAAGCGCTTTCGCGTGGATGAGAAAAGGAATTGGCTGCATTTTGACTACGACGCATCGCGGCTGAAGGACAGCGTGGTGCAGCATGTGTTGCGAGAGGCGAAAATTCCTGTGGTGCGGGAAGTTCCGCGCGAAGAAGTTCAATAACAGTAAGGATTTTCCCGGCGTTGTTCCTCGATCGATCGCCCGATCGAACCGCCCGAAATTAGACCGCCATCGTTTCCCGAATTCGGGAGAGCCGGTCACCCTCCAAACCAACACCTAATTGCTGGCTGTTACCGGCGGCGCTTCGTGTACCCGCGCGAGAAGTTTCTTCAGCTTGCCTTCGATCGAGGCGTCGCCGATGTGTTCCTCCTGCAGGACGCCGTCCGAGTCGATGGTAAAAGTATGCGGAATGGCGTTGACCTCAAAGAGTCTCGCGATCCGGCCGGTGAACCCGCCGTCGCGATATTGGAGCCAGGTCATGTCGTTCTTGGCGATGAAGTCTTTCCACTTCTGCTCGTCGGAATCCAGGCTCACGCTCAGGATGACCAGCGGCTGCCCTTGAAATTTCTTGGCCACTTCGCGGATATGCGGCAGGGCCTCGCGGCAGGGTCCGCACCAAGTGGCCCAAAAGTCCAGCAGGACCACCTTGCCTTGTAAATCGTCCATGGAAACCTGCCGGCCGTCGAGAGCGGTCACGGAAAACGGCGGCGCCATCCTCGCGCGGGCGAGTTCGGGACGGTTCACGTACAGCAGCGCACGCTGCTTGTCGGCATCGTCGATGGACTTCATCTTCACGTACTCTTCAAACCGGGCTTTCGCGGCATCGTCCTGGTGCAATTGGGCGAGCGCCCGGCCGTCGGTGAACACCGCGTCCGGGAAATTCGCAACCGCAGCGAGCGCCTTGGTGAGCTCTTCGTGGGTGCGGGTGAAAAACTCGTTTTTGTGCTTTTGCAGCCCCTCATCCATGAGCACTCTCGCAAAATCATAGTGCGCGAGGGCCACATCCCTTACCGCGTGGGCTTCGCCGACCATCTCCTGAGCGCCGAGTTCAGCGGTCTTCCATTCCCCGAGTTCGATTCCCAACGTCACCATTTTTTCCTGGCAGGTATGGCAGTGCCCGTCGTCCTGTTTGTCCGCTTTCTTGAAATCATCGAGAGCGAAATCGGTGCGGTGCTCGTGCAAAGCCTGATGGGCATCCTTGAAGGTCTTTTGGGCCTTTTCGTTGGCCGGCCCGTCGTTCTTGTCATTGTCCTGGGCCAAAACGGGTGCCATGAGGCACACGGAAATCACGCAGATGAGCAGCGCTCGCATAGAAGTCCACCCTTACACGAGAAACGCGGGCGCCCCACCGCCGTGATGGCCATAGCCTAACTCTAAATATTATCGCTTGCGTATACAAATGTCCTGATGACAGCCGCGGTAACCGCTGTCCAGGATGGCGATAAACGCCAGAGTCTTTACCGTAGATGGGCGGGCAGATGGCCGTGAGAGCTCTGGACCCGAGCGTGGACGAAGTGCTTTCGGGATCATGTTTTTGCAGAATGCGCTGAGCCGAGTGCAAGTTGGAGCAAAGCCCCCGCGGGTTGCAGCGCTTCCAAAGAAAAGAACATGGCGCCGGTTGGCCAGAAAAAGAGAGAGGGCTCCCGCTTGGGTTCGGGAGCGCTCGTAGGCCACGTTCCTGATCCGGCCTAGGCGAGACCAGATCATGGGGTCATCCATCCTAGCTTCCCTCTCAGAGGCAGGTGGGAACGACCCGAACAGCTCAGCGGCAGAGCCCCTTCCTTCTCCGCCACCTCCTCGTTTGGGTCGTGCTGGAACGTAACCCAATGCTTCGGAGATATGCACGGGAGTGGCCCAAATCACAGCCCTCATAAAAAAGATATCTGCCTTGTTTTCAATGCCCACCTCCGCGCACTTTCGGCACCTCGATCCGATTTGCAACTCGTTTCGGGAACCGCGTACCGAATCGGGGCTGTCCTCCATTTGAACCCAACTACCAGACCCGGCCACGCCAGGCGGACTTCATCGCTCCACTTCCGACTGGCCTGCTTCCGGAAGGAAAACGCCGGGCAGGCGAGCTTGTTCTACACTACTGAAGAGACGCATAATTGATTTAGGTGGTGGGGCTCGATGAAGCGTTGGGGCATGGCGATTTCCGCGGCGGCATTCTTACTCGCAGCAATTGTGTTGCTGCTGGTCAGCAGCCGCGCGTCGCGTCCGCTGTGGGCGCACCCCTCCGCGGCGCGCTCCGCACATCCGGCTGCGGCCAAAGCAGCCAACTCACCCGATTCCGGCGTGGTCCTGCGTTTCGCGAAAGATCCGATGCCGATGCCTCCCTTTCTGGTGAATGACGTCAACGGCCAGGTAATCTCGTCGGCCGCTCTCCGCGGCAAAGTAGTCATCGTGAATTTCTGGGCCACCTGGTGCCCGCCCTGCCGCGAAGAAATCCCGGAGCTGGTGGACCTACAGACCCGCTACAAAGACCAACTGCAAATCATTGGCGTCTCGGTGGACGAAGATGTCCCGGCCAGCGCGGTGAAGCACTTTGCCGAGAAATTTGCGATGAATTTTCCAGTGGTGATGGCCAGCCCGGCTCTGGTGCGCGAGTACGAAGGCGCTTCGGCGCTGCCTACGAATTTCATCATTAACCGCGACGGCCGCGTGGTGCAAAAGCACGTCGGCGTCTTCCCGGAAGAGCTATACGACATGGAGATTCGCTCGCTGCTGGGGCAGCCGGTGGATGCGCAGGTAGAGGAATTCACCGACGAGGGCCAGATCTTCCTAAGCAAAGTCTCGAACGCCAGCGAGCTACCCGGAGTGGATTTCAGCAAACTGACGCCGGAATTGAAGAAAGTAGCGCTGCATCGGCTGAACGCGGAAGGATGCACCTGCGGGTGCAGGCTGACGCTGGCGCAATGCCGGATGATCGATTCGGCTTGCGCGGTGAGCAAGGGCATCGCCGCCAAAGTAGTGAAGGAAGTGTCGACCGCACCGAATCCGCTAGTCCGCCCGGCGGACACAGCCGCGACACCGAATTAGCGCCATCTAATCAGGCCCGCTTTTCTCTTCCGATGCTCCGATAATTCGCTCTCCGGATTGGGCTCTAGCCGTAATCTGCCGATAATCCAGACATGGAGAACACCCATGCAGTGCTCGGGCGCGGGTCGCCCCCCGCGGCCACCGCGGAACAATTTGGAACGCGGGAATTAATCGCGGCGCTGGTGGCGATTTCGCCGTCGATTACGGACATTTTTTTCTCGCCGATGCGTCTGCCGGAGGTGCGCCTCGGGCGCCTGGTTTCGGGCCCACTGGATAATTTGCGCGCGCTCACCCCGGCGGAGACCACCCAGATCGCGCACGACCTGATGGCCGAGCGCCCGGCACTGATCGCGCAACTCGCCGAAGAAGGCGGGTGCTGCTTTTCATTTTTTCTGCCCCAGTCGGGGCGCTTCCGGGTTCAGGTGTTGAAGCAACGGGGAAGTTTTGCGATTTCGCTGCGGGTGATTCCGGACTTGGTGCCGACCATGGAGTCTCTGCAATTGCCGTCCCGTTTGAAGGGCCTGGCGTCATTATCGAGCGGGCTGGTGCTGGTCAGCGGACCATCGGGTTCGGGAAAAACGTCGACGCTGGCGGCGATCCTGAAGCAGATCAACGACGATCGGCCCATACCCATCGTGACCATCGAAGATCCGATCGAATTCCTGCATCCGCACCAGAGGTCGACGGTATTGCAGCGCGAGGTGCGGCGCGACGTGCCCAGCGTGGCGAAGGCCCTGGAGGCATCTCTGCGGCTGCCGCCGCACGTGATTTTCTTGAGTGACGTTCCCGAAGGCCCGGCCGCCGACATGGCGCTGGACGCCGCCGACAATGGTCATCTGGTGTTCGCGATTCTGGATACTACCGACGCGCCGCGGACCGTCGAGCGATTCGTGCGCTTTTTCCCGGCCGGCCGTGAACACCTGGTGAGGGCCCGTCTCGCACGTGCATTGCAAGCGATCGTATCGCAGCGGCTGCTGCACTCCGAAAGAGCGCATGGCGATGTGGGGCTCTTTGAAATCCTGGTGTCCACTCCGCGCGTGCGCCATTGCCTGATGCGCGGGGATAAGGCCGGCATCACCCTCGCCGAGACCATCGAAAACAGCGTGGCCGACGGAATGCAATCTTTCGAAATGGAGTGGGCGTCGCTGCGGCGCTCGGGAACCATCGAACCGGAAACCGTACTGACCACGCCGCTCGCCGACCGGCCCCTCGAGGCGCCGTTCGCAAAAGACCTGCCGAGCGTCCGGCCCCGCCACACGGGCGACCGCTTGACGTCCTGGTTTCGAAACTAAAACCACCAGTCCGGTGCCGCGGATTGCAGGACTGCACCGGAACGAGAAGTGCGGATTTGCAGCCTACTGCTGGATGCACGGCGAGGCGGCGGGATGCGGACTGGAAGCCTCGAGGGCGTCCGAATCACTCGAATGCAATGCGTCCTTACGCGCCCGCTGGCATTCCTTCTGGGACCTGGTTTTCTCCTGATTCGCCGCCCGGTGCAAAGGGTCACTGCACGTCGCAATCGAAGACGCCGGTGACGATGTGGCCGGAGTGCTTCATCTGCACGAATAGCCGGTAAGCACCGGGCTTCGGAAACCCGTAAGGAAACGTGACCGTCGCAGGCATCGAATTTCCCGGCACCGGCGCGGACATCGCCATCGATCCGGACATCGACATGGCCATCGAAGACGAATCGCTGCCGGACGGCCCAGCAGGCGATACTTTTCCCAAGCTCAACGATTGCTGGGCCATCGACAGCGCCGCCATCGAAGCGGTGCCGTCGGGATGGATGTGCGCGAACACCGAGCGATCGGAGCGCACGATTTCCATGTGCCCGGCCATGCCGAGAAACGGCTCCACGTCCGTCGCCGGTTTACCATCAGGACTTTCCAGCCGGTACTGCAGTAAGAGCAATCGGTTCGCGACCAACGGCGATGCATCCCGCTCCCACACCATACGGTCACCATCCGGAAGCGTTGCGGAGGAAGAGGATTTCCCTGTGTCGTTGGGCAGCGGTGGCGCGATGGTTTCAGAGTCGTCACCGGCCAGCGGCTTTCCGCTGATGTCTGGCAGATCGATTTCGGAGACCATGGTGTCAGGAAATCCCGAGGATCGCACGATATCCGCGAAAACCTGGTAGTGCCCCGCGGGGAGCGGCGGCAAATCGTCGACGAAATCAAATCCCGCAGTTTGCCGCGGATGCAAATGATAGAAGCGGTCCATCCCCGGGGTACGAATCAAAAACAAATGCATCAGGTAACCATGATCGGGGATCAGTTCCGTATTCACCGCATCCGGCCGCGAGCTGTGCCATTTGTTATCGCCAATGTGCAACTGCAGCGTGCTATTCGGCAGCAGCGAAAGCTGCAGCGCAGGCGCAGCATAGATCATCCGACTCGCGTGGGCGCTGGCAGTTTGGTCCCACCACAAATTTCCCCCGGCCAATGCCAGCGCCAGCACCACCGCGGTGATGGCCATCACCATGCGCGCGCGGCGCAGATTTCTCGGCCCAGGCGCCTGCCCGGGTTCGAGCGAGCCCTCCCGGCGAGCCGCACCGAAAATGCAAATCAGCGCAACCACGATAAGGATCGTCAGCAACACCAATAGGCCAGCGAGCGCCTTGGTCATCGGCAGCGTTCCGCGGGCGGCCGCCGTCACCGGAACAGATGTAGCGCCGCTGCCTTGGGGCCCATCGGCGGTGATCTGAATTTGCCACGAACCGGACGACATGAGCCACATGCTGCCGGAAAAAAATTGGGGATCGTCTTTCGAGCGCGTCAGTAAATCGGGCACCGGAGGAAATTTCGATCCCGGACCCAGGATATAGAGCGGCACCGCGTGAACCTGCTGGACGGTAGCATCGGCCGCGCGCACTTCAATCACCGCAATGCCGGGAATCACACCAGGGGTTCGCACAGTGACGGTGATCGGGTAAGGACCGGCTTGGCCCTGAAAATAAACGTCCGGGCTGCCTACGTGCGCCAAGCAAGGCGCAGTAAACACCAAAGTCCCCAGAGCGATGAGTAGAAATACCTTCAGCAGGAATGCCGCGGACGGAGATGCGATATGCCGGCGCTTAGTCATCTTCCCTTCCCTAGCGCTGCAAGCGGCGCAGCATGCCGCCCAGAGCGAGACCGATGCGCGTGGAGATGGCCGCGGTGGTAAGCGCGATCAACAAGCCCGGCCAGAACCACCCGGGGGTTGCCGCCCCGGGCTCGAATTGCCAGGCGAAGTGGTAGTCCTGCGGCCGCATGAAGTAGCCAAAATAATTCATGCCGAAAAACCAGTTGCGGGCCAGCGGCGAGATCATGAAGCTCCCAAACGGCCACTGCACCGCAATGAGCGCCGCCAGATACGCGGGACCCAGAATTGCCGCCTCCAGCCATTTGTTACGCTTCTCCATCCGATTCACGACGAAATCGATTACCAGCGCGGGACCGATCAACAGCAGCGGAAAACTCATCGGCACCATGTGGGTGACCCGCGTGTAAACGGGGCCAAGCTTGGGATCGGCTGGAAAGAGCGGCAAAATCCAAAGCAGGCCCGCGCGAATGGACATGTAAATCGACGTGACTACCGTGGCGGTCCAGCGATAACCGCTGCCCACCGCGAGCGCCACCAGAATGCACGGCACGCCCAGGCACAACACGCGATAAAACATCGCGGAGTGCATCGCCGCAGGGTCAAGATATTCCTCCAGCAGGATGGTGTGCAGCGAAATCATCAAGCCGCCTACCAAACACATCAACCGAGTGAGGCGTTCGCGGGCCAGTCCTTCGGCGCGATTGCGGCGCGCGACAACCATCAGCAGCGTGCCGATGCTCACGCCCAGAATTCCCTGCCCCAGCACCACGTGCGGCGGACTGAGAATTTCCACGTCCAGCCCGAACGAGTTGTGCCACCAATTATCGAAGGGCGCGGAGGTGACCATCACCGTGCCGCCCCAGCAGGCCAGGAACGCGCCAGTGGGTCCGCGAAAACCCCAAACTTTGATAGATGACGCTTGCGCGACGGCGTTCGATCCGAAAGTGGTGGAGAAAATCAGGTACGCTGAAGTGCAGCCGGCCAGAATGCCGCCCAGTTGAATACAAATGTGCGCCGGAGTCCAGAAAGTGTCGCGGCCAATCGTCATGTGCCAGGAAATGTCCCAGATCAGGCCGGTGACGATGAGAGCCACGCCGCACGCGCATGTCCAGAGCTCCCAAGGGATCGCAGCGGCGGCGGCGCGCGCCTGTGCAGGAAACGTCGCCGAAGCCGGGAAAGTGGCCGGTGCGCTGTGGACCATGAAAAGTCTCCTCCCTATAGTAAGAAAAGGGATGCCACCAGCATAGCAAAGGGTTGCGGGATAACAAGCCGGGAACGCGCCGGCGACAATTCTTTACAATCGGATGACAAACGTGGCGGAGGGCACTTGGAGGTCAGAGAACATTCACCGCGCGGGCGGCCAGCAGCGCGACGATGGTTAAGGAGATTAATGACTGCAGCATGGTCCCGAACTTCGCCCAGCGCGAGAGCACTGCGGTATCCGTCGGCGAGAAAGCGGTGCTGGTGTTGAAGGCCAGAAACAGGTAGTCCATGAAATGGGGCGTCCACGACTCGTGGCGGTGCTCATTGCTCAGCATCTGCGGAAACAGAAACGAACTTTCCATGCTCTTTCGCCCGCAATCGCGTTTCAAAGGACCGCCGGCATCCAACATCCAGTACCACAGCGCGAAGACCACCACATTGGTTATCCACAGCGCGGTGGCCGAGCGCAACATGTCCTTGGGCTGCTCCTGGTGTTGCGGCAATCCGTGAATTAGAAAAGCCAATGCAGTGATCAGCGCGATGGTGATGGCCCCGTTACCGATGAATGTGAGAATGCGCGTAATATCGAGGCGCCCGCGGCGGTAAGTGACTGTGATGGGAATCATCAAGAAGAACAGGATCGCCAGCAGCAGCCAACTCGGCCCTACCGACAGCGGTTCCGGCAGCGCCAGCAAAACCCCGCCGGCGGCCAGCATCGCCACGAATGCGGGCCAACGAGGTTCGCGAACAATCGGAGTGCTCATAATTTTTCGCGGCTCACAACGCCGCGGAAGAAACGCAGATGCAGTTTAGTACAGTTCTAGTTTCGCCCCAAAATGAAGGAGCCAATTGGCCCGCGGGTCGTGGTGCAGGGCAGAGCGTTCCCTATTGAAATGAACCGGCGGAATATCACGCCGCGCTGCAATCGGAGCCGGCACACCTCCTCGAGACACTCCGCGAATGGAAACGCGGTATAATCCTGCCGGGCGAAATCCACAACGAGAAGGGGACGCCGTGAATCGATTTGAAAGAGCAGGAATGCGGGCACAAATTACACTTGGGGTGATCCTGGTGATGGCGACATCTATGTTTGCTGCTGCGAAGTTTTATTCCTTCACGCTGCCGTCGCTGGACGGCAAGCCGGCGCCGCTATCGGAATACAAAGGCAAAGTAGTTTTGGTGGTGAACGTAGCTAGCCGCTGCGGCTTCACGCCGCAATACACCGCGCTCGAATCGGTGTACGAAAAGTACAAGGATCAGGGCCTGGTGATCCTGGGATTCCCTGCCAATAATTTCGGCCATCAGGAACCGGGAACCAACGAAGAGATCAAGACGTTCTGCCAATCCAAGTACAGCGTCACCTTCCCGATGTACTCCAAGATTTCCGTGCTGGGTGACGATCAAACCCCGCTCTACCACTACTTGACCACCGAAGCGAACCCCGCCGTCGCCGGCGACATTAAGTGGAACTTCACCAAGTTCCTCATCGATCGCCAGGGCAATGTGGTGCAGCGCTTCGAATCCAAGGTCACTCCCGATTCCCCGGAAGTCACCGGAGCGATCGAGAAGCTGCTGGCATCGAAATAAAACTGTGGCCCTGGAAATCGTACAGGCCGGCGCGCCCGTCCTCCGCCAGCGGGCGCGGCGGTTGACGTCGGCCGAAGTCCAAAGCCGCGACATTCGCAAGCTGATCGATGCGATGCGCGAGACCATGCGGTCGGCCCCAGGCGTCGGGCTGGCCGCACCGCAGGTGGCGCACTCCGTGCAAATCGCGGTGATCGAAGATCGCAAGGAATATCTGAAGGACGCCACCCCAGAACACTTAGCCGAACGCGAGCGCCGGCCTCTTCCCTTTCACGTGATCATCAACCCCCAAATTTCGGCCCTCGGCGATCAACACGCCGAATTCTTTGAGGGCTGCCTGAGCGTGGCAGGCTTCACCGCAGTGGTGAACCGGGCCTATCGCGTGCGCGTCGACTGCCTCGATCACCGCGGAAAGGCCAGGCAAATCGAAGCCACCGGATGGTACGCGCGAATCCTGCAGCACGAGATCGATCACCTCAACGGCGCGTTGTACATTGACCGCATGCGCAGCCGCACCTTCTCCACGCTCGACAATTTCGGCCGCCACTGGAAAACCATGCGCGTGGCAGACGCGGTCGCCGCGGCGGGCGAAACGGCTCCGTCCGCATGAAAAATCCCCTACGCATCATCCTCCACGATTCGTTCCGCGTGGGCATCACTCTGAAGGGACTCGACGGCCTGCTCGAAACGATGACCGGCCTGTTGCTGCTGGTTGCTCGCCCGGAATTCCTCGCTCACATCGTTCAGTCGATCGGTAACAGCAACTGGCTATGGGACATAAACGGCTATGTCGCCGATCACTTGCTGCAGGCGTCGGAAAGGCTCAGCAGCGGCGGAAAAATGTTTGCGGCGGTGTTTCTACTGGCCCATGGACTGGCGAAAGTTATTATGGTGGTGGGATTGTGGTTCGACAAAATGTGGGCATATCCGCTGTTGATGGGAGTAACCTCCGCCTTCATTGTTTTTCAGATGCATCGCTTCGAGCGCACCCATTCCGCCACCATGCTGATATTCAGCGCATTCGACGCCCTGGTAATTTATCTCACCTGGCGCGAATACCGCCTGCAGCTACAGGGCGAGCGAACCTCGGCGAAGTAGAGCGCGGAAGCGCGTAGACGCACGGCGCGGACGTAAGAGGAGAAATGTTCCCACACCAGACGGTTGTGCTGAACCCCATCCCCTTGGCAACGTGGGCCGCGGTGGCCGCGTCGTGGATTTATTTCTGGATCGCTTTCGGTTTCCGCCGCCGCGCGCCTGAAGTCGTAGTCGCGAAGCGCCGCCGGCAATCCTTCTGGGGTCTTTTTCTGCAGGGCTGCGGGTATTTCTTTGTTTTCGCTTTTCGACGACAGCTATTCACTCCACTGGTTCCCATGCCCCAGGCTGCTGAAATCGCGCTGGCCGCGATTACGATCGCGATCGCCGTGGGTTCCGTGTGGCTGTGGCTGCGCGCGGTTCGCACTCTGGGCAAGCAATTCGGTATCGTCGCGCAGGTGCGGGAGGGTCACCAGCTAATTACCGCCGGCCCGTACTGCAAAATCCGCAATCCCATTTATCTCTCGATGTTCGGAGTGCTGATCGCAACTGGTCTGGCGCAAGGACGCTGGTGGGCGCTGCTAGCTGCCGTGCCCGTATTCCTGGCCGGAGCAGGGATCAGAATCAGCAACGAAGAGAAGGTGCTGCGCGGGTCCTTCGGCCAGGAATTTGACGCCTACACCAAGAAGGTCCCCGCGATGTTTCCTCGAATATTCTGATGTGCGCCTGATGTCTCGTCTACGGAGCGGCAGGGCCACCGCCACTCCGGCCGCCGTGCGTTTCCCCAGCATGTATCCAGGTGCGGAGTGGACGCAGGCTGCGATCGCCGCCGCGAATATCAGCGCGACGCCAACACCCGCGCGAAACCCGCCGCCAAGAAAAAGTAGGTGTGCAGAAGGTCCTGGCGATTTACATTGATCCGATTCGCGTGTTCCCAACACCGTGCGGGTAGGTGGGTAAATCCGTGCCCACCGATTTGATCTCTAGCAACTCTCCCCCCAAGCCTGCTACCCTCCGGCCAGGAGTGACCGCGAGTGAGCGAAATGCCAGTCCACGAGACAGCCGCCGGAGCGTCGTCGCGCAGGCGGCAAAATCGAGCCCCAAGAGCCCCATTCTCTAAATCGCAACACCGCCAGGAATGGGTCGCGCAAGCTACTGATTCTAAAGGCCCCAATTTCGTTGAATGCCGGCAAACTGCAATAGTGCGGGTCTAAAAAAACCAAAAGCGAAGCCGCTCAAAAGCGGCTCGACGGTCCGCGTTGAACCCGCAGGAATTCGGTGCTAAGTTCCGGTGGAAGGTACTCGGGAGGCATAACCCATGACTTGGATTAAGACCGTTCCGCTGTCGGAAGCCGACGAAAAGCTAGTCCGCGCGATGCAGGACCAGCGTGCCCTCTATCCCGCCGAGTATGCGACTCCGGTGTTCCCCACCGACGATGGCGCGTCCGGGATCGTCTCTTCACACAGCCTGATTCCCGAAGCACTGCACCATGCATTCGCCACATTCGGCGCGCTGATGTCCCCGGATTTGCCACTCTCCCGCCGCCAACACGAAATGATCACCACGGTGGTCTCGGTCACCAATCGCTGTTTCTATTGAATTGAGTCCCACGCAGAGTTTCTGCGTCGAGTGACGTTGGACGATGACCTGGTGAATGCGCTGCGCAAGGACTACAAGACCGCGCCCATTTCCGACCAGGATCGGGTGATGCTGGATTACGTCTTTCAGCTAACCAAGGATGCCACCAAGCTCAGCCGCGAGGACCACAGCAAGCTCCACGCCGCCGGCTTCGACGAAAAAGCGATACTCCAGATCACCCTGATCGCGTCATGGTTCAACTACATCAATCGGGTCGCCGACGCTTTGGGCGTAGGCCGTGACTAGGAGTTGAAAACCGATCGCGCTCGAGCTGCGAAGACAGAACTACCAATTTACTGTGATTTGCAGGGCGTTCGACGACGAGCCCTGATACGTCGCGTCACCGCTATAAGTCGCCACCACCGAATCGCTGCCCGGTGGCAAACTCCTCGTGGCGAACGTTGCGGAACCGCTGCCCGACAAACTTACGAACCGAGCGACGTCGCATTTGCCGCGAAGCTAATCGTGCCGGTGGGGATCGCGGTGCCGGAATTACCAAACACCGAAACAGTGAAGCTTGCGGGATGCCGCAACTTCGCGGTGGAGCTTTCGCTTCCGATGCTGGTAGCGGTCGCGACCAGCGCCCAATCACGCAGGAAAGTTTTGTCGTCATAATTCGCCAGCAGGATGTAGCTCTTGCTCTTATCACAAGTCTTTTTGCCGGAGCTAGTGACGTACGGGCACTTCAGGCCCATGGTGTCAAGCAAGTCCAGGCTGGTATTCAAGTTCACGTGATAGGACTTTTCCGGCATCACCGCCGTCGAGTTGCCGTGCAGGTGAAAAGTAGCGGTGCTATCGCTGTCGCTTGAATTCGGCAGGTAAGATGTCAGCCCACTCGCTATTGTGATGGTGCCCGGGACCTCGGTGACTTTGTCGACGATGGGGGTCCCGCTGGTCTCGATGTCTAGTATGGGCAGATCGATCTGGGTGCTGTCCGGCGCATAAGATGGATTCTCCAAGTTGACATACAGCGTCATTGGCGCACTCGTCTGCGCCGTGCCGGCCGCGGTAACGCTGATGTTCCGCAAATCGTAGTCCAGATTGAACGGGGCCGATGCAGGAAAGGCTGACGCACTGACCTTCAGTGTGCCCGATTCACTGCCGCTGAGGGTCAACGGGGAGAACGTGATACCCGAAGGTAATCCAGTGCTGCACAACACAGCAGGATTCCGTGCAGGTAAGATCTCATCTGAACTCCCTCCCTAAGGCCAGGACTCCTGAGGCAGCGTGCACTGACTACGGATTTAGCGGAGACTTCGAGGCCAACCTAGCACACCAAATGCGCACTGCAAATGGCTAACGATCACAAATCCGAAGAAAAACGACGACAAACGAGCCAATTCCTAAAAGCGGATAGTTACTTTTGATGGTACTGGTTGACAAGTCTATAAAAGGTATAATTATGTGTGCAGGTATAGTTGCTATTAGAACCACTACCGAGCGACACTTCCATTCTGCCGTGTGACACAAAATGGCATTTCCCATTTTGTCGGAGCAAAAAAAATCGAAAACGAGAACGAAGACACTGACCTATGCAGTAGGCGACTACAAGCGCCAGGAACTCTGAAGAAGTGCAGTCCTTCGTCTGTCACCACCGATTCGGGGTGGAACTGCACACCTTCCACGCGGAACTTGCGGTACCGAAGGCCCACGATCGTGCCGTCGGCGGATTCCACGGAGATGTTCAGCTCGGGTGGAAGGGACTTGGAGGCATCCTATAGACTGAGGAAGTTTTCGAGGAGGTGTAGCCCTTCGTCCGTGAGCACGGATTCGGGATGGAACTGCACGCCTTCGACGCGCAACTTCCGGTGGCGCAGGCCCATGATCGTGCCGTCGGCGGATTCCGCGGAGATGACCAGATCGCGCGGAAGCGATTTTCTTTCGACGATCAGGGAGTGATATCGGGTGGCGCGAAAATTCTGCGGCAGCTTGCGATAGATCGTTTTGCCGTCGTGCTGCACTTCGCTGGTCTTGCCGTGCATCACTTTCGGCGCGCGAATCACCCGGCCGCCGAAAGCCAATCCCATGGCCTGATGCCCCAGGCATACGCCTAGCAGCGGAATCTTCCCGGCAAACCGCTGAATGAGCGCTACGCTGATTCCCGCTTGCTCGGGACGGCAGGGCCCCGGCGAAATTACGATGCGCTCGGGCTGAATCCGTTCGATCTCATCGAGGGTGATCTCATCGTTGCGGCGGACGAGGAGGTGCTGACCGAGCTGGCCGAGGTACTGCGCCAGGTTGTAGGTGAACGAATCGTAGTTGTCGAGCAGCAGAATCATCGTTTTGCACTCGCCATTCAGTGATCCGCGCGCAGCGCTCTCACTTTCGTCTGCTCCGGCGCTGTTTCACGCCGCCCGGCGAACCGCCAGCGGCGCGGTTTTCATGGTCCGCGGTCTGGAGCGCGGTTACCACCGCTTTCGCTTTGTTCACCGCTTCCTGATATTCGCGCGCCGGCACCGAATCCGCAACGATTCCCGCACCGGCTTGCACGTAGGCGCGGCCATCCTTGGCGACCAAGGTGCGCAACGCGATGCACGAATCGAGATTGCCGGAGAAATCGAGGTACAGGATCGCGCCAGCGTAAATGCCGCGCCGGGTGGGCTCGAGCTCGTCGATGATTTGCATCGCGCGCACCTTGGGTGCGCCGGAAAGCGTTCCGGCCGGAAAACAAGCCATCAGCGCGCCGAAACAATCCACGTCGGGGCGCAAGCGGCCCTTGAGGCGCGACACCAGGTGCATCACGTGGGAATACCGCTCGACGTACATCAATCGCTCCACGCTCACCGTGCCGTACTCGCATACCCGGCCCAAATCGTTTCGACCCAGGTCCACCAGCATGATGTGTTCAGCGCGTTCCTTGGGATCGGCCATGAGCTTGGACTCGTTGGCGGCGTCCTCGCGCTCGTCACGGCCGCGCGGCAAAGTGCCGGCGATCGGCGAGTAATACGCGTCGCGCCCCTGCACTTTCACCAGCATCTCCGGCGAACTGCCGACGATGGCCACGCCGTCCAGCTTCAGGAAATAAAGATACGGCGACGGATTGATCACTCGCAGCGCGCGGTAAATCTCAAATGGGTCCGCTTCGGTTTCGGCGGCAAATCGCAGGCTGGTGACGATCTGAAAAGCGTCTCCGGCGCGAATGTATTTCTTGGCTTGGCGCACCGCCCCCATAAACCGCCCGCGAGTCATGTTCGCGGTGATCCGCAAGGGAGCGGTCTTCTTGGGCCGCGGCCTTTCTTCCGGCAACGCGCGCTCCAGCGCGCGGCGCGTGCTTTGAATCTGGCGCACGGCCTGATCGTAGCTCTGGCGCAGCGATCGGGGCCGCTGGCGCAGGCCGCCGGCGTCCTGGGTAAAAACGTTCTGCACGATCCACACGCGGTGGCGCACGTGATCGAAGGCCACCAATCCGAGATAGAACATCAGCACCGCGTCGTCCAATCCCAGATCGTCGCGGCCGGAGGCCGGAATCTTTTCGATCAGCCGCACCATGTCGTAGGCGAAATATCCGATCGCGCCGCCCACCAGGGGCGGCAGACCAGACAACTGCACCGGCCGGTAGCGCGCCATCATGCGCCGCAGCAGCAGAATGGGATCTTCCTGGGATTCCTTGAGGCGCCCGCCGGATTCGACGTAGCAGGATTTTCCGCGGGTGCGGACCACTTCCGCCGGCCTTGCTCCCAGAAACGTATAGCGGGCAATCCGTTCACCGCCCTCCACACTCTCCAGTAGGAACGCGTGGCGCGCACCGCGCGCGATGCGCTGGTACGCGCCCACCGGAGTGAGCAAATCGGCGGTGAGGCTGTCGTAGACCGGCACCAGATTGCCGCGCCGCGCGAGCCGGGAAAACGTCTTGAAATCGGGCAGAATCATCGCTTGCTGCGTTCCTTCTCTTCGCGCTGAAGCACCGATTCCACCGCGCGCCGCATCGCCGCCACCGGCGGACGCATGCCGGTGAAAATCTCGAACTGCGCGGCCCCCTGCGCCACGAACATCTCCAGGCCGGAAATGGTTTCGATGCCGCGCTGCGCGGCGAGTTGCAGCAGCCGCGTTTTTCGCGGCCGATAAATCAAATCGAACACCACCCGGCAGTTGAGTTCCGCGGCGGACAGCGGGCTGGCGTCTGGGTGCGGATACATGCCCACCGGCGTCGCGTTCACGATCGCGTCAAACTGCGCGCCACCACGCAGCGCCCGCCGAGGAATGGCCTCGCCGCCTACCGCGCGCGCCAGTTCACTGGCCCGCGCCGCGCGCCGGGCACAAACCAATACGCTGGCCCCGGCCCTCGCCAGTGCAAAGGCCGCAGCCCGCGCCGAACCGCCCGCACCGAACAGCAGCACCCGAGCGCCGCGGAGCTTTATACGCTTCTGCATCGCGTGTAGCACACCAGTGTAGTCCGTATTGTACCCGTAGAGTTTGCCCGCACCGCGCACCACCACGGTATTTACGGCGCCGATGTCGGCGGCCAATGGATCGCATTCATCGAGGTAACCGAGGATGCGCGCCTTGTGCGGCAAGGTAACGCTGAACCCGCGGACGCCCATCGGCTCGATCGCCCGAAGAAAATCGCGCAGATCGGTAACGCGAAACGGCAGAAATACGCCATGAACCTTGCGCGCGCGCAGCGCCGCATTCTGCATCACCGGGGACAGCGAATGCCCGATCGGATCGCCGATCACACCGTAGACATGGGTCTGCGCGTCGATTGAGTCGGCGCGATACAGCGTTTTCATGTCCGCGAGCGAGGCTTGCCCCGGCGCGGTGGCCGTCTCGACGCTCGCGTACGCCAAGGCGCTGCCGCCTCGCAACGCCAGGATTCGCGCCGGCAGACCGAGCTCGCCCATGGGGACGGCGACGACATCGTGGTGCCGGTGCGCAAGTTCGCAGACCCGCACCGCCTCGCGAAGAGATTTGGCTTGGGTGGCGATTTTGTACGCATCCGCCCGCAAGCGCACCATGCGCGCCAAAAGGGGCTTCAGTTGCGCTGGAGTGGCCCGAAAATCGTGATGTGAAATCATCCAACGCGCTTTTACCGGGGCCGGAGCCTGGGCGCGCCGCCGGCGTTGTGGTCCCGGTCCCGGTTGGGGCGAGCCCGGCGATCCGGCCGGCGAGGCCCGCTCCGACCATTCCTGCGCGCTCAGGGCCGCGGCAGTCTCAATCTCCAGATCCAGCCACGCGCACCCACTCTTGGCCGCGAGCCGCAGGAGGTCCAACTGCGCGGCCGGGCTCCCGCGAAACTTGCCGCCAGCATCCTTGCGGCGGCAGGTGGCGATCAGCGTGGCGCGGGCGATGCGCGGCACCACGCGCCGAAACTCGCTCAACTGCGCGAGAACGTCGCGAATCTCGCGGGAATCCCGCAGGTAGTCGAGGCGCAGCTCCACCGTGCTGGTGGAGTGGAGGGCGGCGGCGAGTTGGCGAAACATGTCGCGAGGCGCCACCGCCGCCACCACACCGCAGATTCGATCCCGCCCGAAAAGAGCCGCCATCTTCCGCTTTCTCCTGTGGATACCAGCCATTGCCCGGACTGAGGCTTCTACCACGCGGTGCACAAAGTGTAAAGCATGCAGAAACACCATATTGACGCTGCCGGAGGCGCCTGCTAGGTTGGACACAGCAGTACTGGGTCCGGATATGCCATTGGGGTGGGTCTGTATTGTAACCGCGGATAGCATTTCTGTCCGCGCCCACGCTGAGGATTACGGAAAAGGTCGCGCGAAACGCCGGCGTGAGCCGCGGTCGCGTGCTGGGATGAACCGGCGGAGCTAAAAGGAGCGATTTCGATGGGTGCAAAACTCTTGATAATGGGTGGAATGATTTTGCTGGCGACGACGGTTGCGTCCGCCCAGGCCAAAACGCGCGCCCCCATTCAGAACGACATGTATTGCTCCGGAGTCGTCAGCGATGAAGCGGTGCCGAGCGAAACGATCTTGATCACCGGGGAGTTCGCCAACACCCTGACCACATTTGGGCAGGGCGACTACATCTATATCAACAAGGGCACCAGCAAGGGCGTGAAAGTAGGCGATGAGTTCATCGCGATCCGTGCGGTGAAAGACGAAAACAAGACCCAGTGGTTTTCCTGGGAAGACTCGATCCTGAACAAGATCGGAAAAATTTGGGAGGACGAAGGACGCGTGCGGGTGGTGGCGACGCAAGAAAACACCTCCGTCGCGCAAGTGATCCACTCGTGCAGCTACATGCAGCGCGGAGACATCATTCTGCCGGTCCCCAGTCGCGAAACCCCGGTGCTGAAGCCGGAGGAAGCGTTCGACCGCTTCGCGCCGGCCAGCGGCAAGCCCCTGGCCATGGTGGTCACCGGAAAGGAATATCACGTCTCAATGGGCACCAATGACATCGCCTACGTGAACTTGGGAGCGGGTCAAGGCGTGAAGGTGGGCGATTATTTCCGGGTGTTCCGCTATAGCGGCACGGAAACGGAACTTGCGTATCAAGGCAAGCGCAATGCATTCAAGGTGTACGGCTTCGGCGGAGTATCCGACAAGTACAAGTGGGACACCGTTCCGCGGCAAATCATCGGCGAAGGAGTGGTGGTGCGCACCGCGCCCAACGCTTCCACCGTCCTGCTGACGTTTACGCTGAGCGAAGTCTACTCCGGCGATTACGTCGAACTCGAATAACCTCGAGCTAAAACACAAGAATGATCGATTCACTACGTGGTGCGACGCACCGCCTCGCCCGGATTCGCTAGGTTTTTGTTCCTGCTGGGCAAGGCCCTGCGCTCGGCATGGAATTGGACTCTGTGGCCTCGCTGGCGGTGGAGAAGATTTCCGCAGTAAATCCCTGGATTTGCGTTCCCGGCAATTTCCACGCGTTCCGCTCGAGGCCGCCCTTGCGGCAAGTTTCCTCGAGAAAGCGTTCGACTCTTAATCCGTGCTCGATGGCCACCTGCGGCAGCAGCACGCCCCGGAACTTCCCACGGGAGATTACCAAGCCGTGTTCGCCGATCCGAATTTCTTCCGGACGGATCGATTCGAGGGGCGAGAGCACCGAAATCTCGATCTCGAGGGCTGCGATTTCGCCCGCTGCGACCGGCGCAAACCGTGGATCCTGCATGCCAGCCGAAACTGCGGCGTGCGCCACCACGCTGGCCAGCGATTCAGCCGCTTCGATTTGCCCCACGCAGCCCCGCAATTCCCCATCGCGGCGCAACGTGACAAACGCGCCGGCCGGGCGGCCCAAACCAACGGGTGCAGACGGATGAGGCGGGCGGTGGTGTTGTTCGACGGCGCTGCGGAGGGCGGTGCGAGCGATTTCAAGTAGAAGAACGCGCTCGCGGCTACCGAGTGGGGACATCTTGCGGCTTCTTATCCGATTCGATCACCAGCGTGCGGCGCTGGCGCTGCTCTACACGAGTGTTGATCTGGCTCCAAAACATCTGGAAATAGTGCGCAGCGGAAACCACCGCGCTGAGCACCACCAGCCACAGCAAAACATTCCCCAGCGGCTTGAGCGCCGGGTGCCGCGCGGCCAGAATGATGGCGCAGCCAGCCAAAACCTGCAGAACCATCTTGGTTTTCCCCAACGCCGAGGCGGGAATGATCAATCCTTCGGCAGTGGCAATATTGCGCAATCCCACTACGATGAACTCGCGTCCGATGATGATCACCACCATCCACGCCGGTACCAAACCCATCTCCACCAGGGAGATAAAAGCCGCTGAGATCAAAAGCTTGTCGGCGATCGGATCGAGCAGGATCCCCAGGGTGGTAACTTCGCGCCACTTTCGTGCGATGTAGCCGTCGATCGCATCGGTGGCCGCCGCCACCAGCAATATCAGCACGCCCCACACTTCGAAGTGGATCGGCAGTCCCCAGAAATCGAAATTGGGTTCCTGGGTTAGCAGGACGACCACAAGGAGCGGGACAAAGAAAATACGAAGGATCGTCAGGCTGTTCGGGAGGTTCATTTCGTTCTCAATGCCGTCCTACGCACCTTGGGCATGAGAATTTCACTATAGCCTTGAGAATTGTCGGAGTCAACGGGACCAGCCAACGGCGCTGCGCGAATAACACTGCGGCGTGCGTAATACCGTAGGCACGCGCCACGCTCCCGCTCCTGGGGAGGCCCGGAACCAGTTGTGTACCGAATCCCCGCCGTTGAGGATGTTCGGTCTCGCACAGAGCCCGTCCCACAAATGGACACTGGGGTGTGGTTAGAGGCGAGGGCGATCAGCTAAGTGATGCGCCAGCATTCCAATAGAGATCCGCTGGAATGGGTGAAAACTTGCTCTGGATCGGCGTAACGCATATCGGGGAGCGGCCGCGAGGAGAAACCTGATGAAAAGAACGCAGCGCGTTAAGGAATCGTTCGATCGTCCATTCGACCCGAGCTATCTCCGCGAACGCGTTCAGGCAGGCTGGCGCTTAGTCGGCCTCGAATGGGAGCGAGACGTGGAGAGCGATGATTCTCCCAAGCCCAAGCTGCTCCAGGAAGCACCGTTCGGCTCCCAAATCTCAAGAGATTGCGAATATCTCGAAGAAAATGCCCCGGAGATGCAATTTCTCTTTTCGATGATGGAACTGATCATCCAGGATATTTCGATCACCAAGGTCGCCGAGGAACTCAACAAGAAAGGTTTTCGGACCCGCAAGGGCACGGAATGGGGTCCTGTTGCCGTGTTCAACATGCTGCCGCGCCTGATCGAAGTCACCCCTCGAATTCTGGCCAGCGAAGAATGGGTCGAACGCCGAAAGCGACTTTCTCTGGTCTATTAGAGGCGGGTAAAACGAGCGGAAGACTCTTTTCTGGGTGTGTCTTGCCCCCCTGTGGCGACATTTGGGCGCAGCAGCTGGATGGCTCGCCGCGTGATTGGTTGACGAACTTTACGGCCGAATCAATTCTACTTTCCAATTCTCCTTCGACGGCAAGTCGCTCGCGGTCATCCGCACACACGTCATCTCCGACGTGGTGCTCTTGCGCGACATAAGCGCAGCGTCTCCATAGCCACAAGACATCGATAATTCTCGTCTGGGGAGTTTTTACGAGAGGAGTGACGGTGCTCCGCGGTGAACGATGGAAGAATTTCGGTGGACGAATTAGATTTTCTAGTTGGTGGAAGAAATTTTGGGGCTCGAACGGCAGGAAAAAATAAAATTCGCGGCACAGACGCTACTTGTCGGGATTTATGCGGGGAATCGAAGTGATTCTGTATTGTTGCGGAGTGGAGAATTGGTTCGATTCTTACGACTTTGTAACCCCCCTTGGTAGTATCGTTTAGAGAACAAAACGCTGCAAACCTGTGCAAATTGTCGGCTGGGCATTCCGTAGTGGACCGAAGGGCTGTGGAAACCCGCCACCGATCCGGGCGACCTGCAAACCCTTTTGTTACAGCGGAATACACGGGTAATGGTAGTTCTAAGTGGGGGCAGGCGTTTTGCGGTTCTCTTCCAAAAGCTGAAATTCGGACCCGTGCTTTTCCACAACTATTTCCACAGATGGGCCGTTTTTGGCCCCTTTTCTCACGGGCGTTTATTCGTGCGGTTTTTCCGCGTATTCCTGCAGGTTTCGCGCGATTCCTTCCGGTAATTCCACATCCAGCGCCATGTGTCCGTCCTGCAGTTCGGAATGCAAAACCCGGCCGCAAGCGTGCACCATGGCGAGCTCACGGCCCTTATCGAGGGGCAGCGCAAGGTGTACGTGGACCATCGGAGCGACGGGCAGCGCCGCGTCCATCATTTTCAGCAATTCGTCCAGGCCTTGGCCGGTGGCCGCGGACACGAAAACGCGATTCGCGCCTGGCGCGGCGGTTTTCGACTCCAGCAGGATGCGCGACTCGTCTTCGCTGAGCAGATCGATTTTGTTATAGACGTGCAAGCGCGGCCGGTCGGCAACTTTCAGGTCCTGCAATACCTTTTCCACTTCGGCGTCTTGCTCGGCGTGACCGGGATTGGAAATGTCGGTGACTTGCATGATCACCCCGGATTCCGTGACCTCCTCGAGGGTGGCACGAAACGCGGCGATCAACGCAGGAGGCAAGGCGCGGAGAAATCCGACGGTGTCGGAGAGTAAAACGCGGCGTTGCGAAGGCAAGCGCACCGCGCGAATAGTGGGATCGAGGGTGGCGAACATGCGGGACGAGGTGAGCACCGCGGCGTGGGTAAGCGCGTTGAACAAAGTGGACTTGCCGGCGTTGGTGTAGCCCACGAGGGCGACGGTGCCCAGCGGCATCTCGAAGCGCGCGTGGCGGCGCGTGGCGCGCTGTCGCCGCACCTTTTCGATGGCCTGCTCGATTCTGGCCACTTTGTCGCGAATTCTGCGGCGATCCACTTCCAGTTTCTGCTCGCCGGGTCCACGGGTGCCGATTCCTGCGCCTTGGCGGGTCAACATCACGCCTTTCCCGGTCAGGCGCGGCAATAAATAGTTCAATTGCGCGAGCTCTACCTGCAACTGGCCTTCGCGGGTGCGCGCGTGACGGGCAAAGATATCCAGAATCAGTTGGGTGCGGTCGATCACCCGGCAGTCGAGGGCGTCTTCGAAGTTACGTAGCTGCACGGGAGAGAGATTTTGATTCACGATCACCAAGGTGGCGTCGCCCTGGAGCACCTGGGCTTTTACTTCTTCGAGCTTGCCGCGACCGATTAGCGTGGCTGGATCGATCGAGTCGCGGACTTGCAGAAGGCTGCCGACGATGGTGGCGCCTGCGCTGCGGGCGAGCTCGTCGAGTTCGTCCAAGGAATCATCGGCGAGGAGACCTACGGATTTGCCGCGGCGCGCGTTTTTCTTGAGCGACACCCCGACCAGGACGACGCGATCGCGAGTGTCGCGGCGGTCGGTGGTAATCGTAGCGGAGGAACGCTTTGGGGTCGAGAAAGCGGGACCTGGCACGCGTCTATTGTAGCGCGTCCGTTTGCACGAAGCGCTAAAAACCGACGACGCAGGGATCGCTGCAAGGGAATCCGGGAGGCCGTAGGGGCGATATTGTGCCGGAAACAAGTAACCCATTATCTACACTCGTCCCCTAAATGAATTGACCGCACGGTTCAGTGGGCACAGTCTTAAGGTACGAATAAATCTAATCTTACATTCGCGATTTTCTTCGCCGCTTAAACATTAGAGACACCTTATGAATCCACCTCTTACCCAACAAGACGCACAACCTCTTTCCACCTCGGCAATCATTTCTGAGATGCTACTGGCCTCCAAGCACGCCAGTGACCTGATTTTGTCTCCTTATCAAGCGCCGCATGCCCGATTGAACGGGCACCTGGTGCAACTAAAGATTCCCAGCGTGGAGAAATTCAGCCCGGCAGACACAGCCCGGATTGCGGCCGACATGATCGGCGCAAATCCATTAGCGCAGCAAAGGCTGAAGGAAGAGGGCTCTTGCGATGTGTCATACAGCATTCCGGCGTTAGCTCGCTTGCGGGTGAATGTCTTCAGCCAACGAGGAACCTACGCGATCGTCATGCGGTCAATTCCTACAAATATTCCCGACATCGCCTCACTGAACTTGCCGCTGCAATTCGCTCAGATCGCCGAACTCAAGACGGGAGTGGTATTGGTAACGGGTTCCACTGGGTCGGGCAAGTCTTCGACGTTGGCGGCTCTGCTTAACCTCATCAATGAGACCAAGGCGTGCCATATCGTCACCATCGAAGACCCCATCGAGTTTTCCCACAGTCACAAAAAATCGATAATCCATCAGCGGGAATTGCATAGCGACACTCCCCGCTTCGATCTGGCGCTGCGCGCGGCCTTGAGGCAATCGCCCGACGTCATCCTGGTGGGCGAGATGCGCGATAAGGAAACCATCGAGATCGTGCTGGAAGCGGCCGAGACGGGGCATTTGGTGCTGTCCACGTTGCATACGATTGATGCCTCTTCGACGCTCGAGCGGATCATCGGTGTCTTTCCATTAGGCGATCAGCAGGCCATCCGAAATCGCTTTGCAAAGTCCTTCCGGTACATCATCTCGCAGCGTCTTATCCCCCGAAAAGATAACTGCGGCCGTGTTGCGGTTCTTGAAATCTTGAAAGCCACCTTGCGCACGCAGCAGTACATCCTAAAGGGGGAGAACCAGGGCAAGACGCTATTGGACGCCATGCGCGACGGCACCACCGAAGGCATGCAACATTTCGACGGAGAAATTGAGAGGCTGATTCGGGAAGGCGTAATTGATTTCGACACGGGAATGAATTTTGCAACAAACCCTGGGAACCTGAGACTGGAAATGGCCGATTTCGTCGAGGACAAGCCACCTGCTTGCGCGCCAACCAGGTCAAACGAAGTGGAGTTAGAAATAGAACGGTGACCGTGAGATGAGCCGGAGAAACTTTGGGCGGATGCTTCGGGTCATCGTCTGCGCCATGCACTGCATCAAATCCCGCCAAACCACCTGATTTTTAGGGACCATGGAAATTCTGCAGGCAAGGCCAAGTGAAAAACGTAGCGAACCCAGGTGTGAAATCCTGGCGCACCACTTCACTTCGCTCAGCAACCCTATCGTCGATAATTTGTCTGATATTCAAGGGAGAATCTACGCAAGGCAAGGCCAAGTCAAAAACGTAGAGAACCCAGGTGTGAAATCGACACCTGGGGCACCCACTTCGCTTCGCTCAGCAACCCTATCGTCGATAAATTTGTCTGATATTCAAGGGAGAATCTACGCAAGGCAAGGCCAAGTCAAAAACGTAGAGAACCCAAGGTGTGAAGTCGACACCTGGGGCACCCACTTCGCTTCGCTCAGCAACCCTTCCAGCATAAGTCGCTGCGGGACATGAAGTGTGCACCTATGCATTTTCGCCTGAGGCAGCCGCTAGGAGTTGCGGGTTGGCCCTAGTATTTGCACGGCTAGGGCCGCGATTTTGGGGGCGTCGCCGAAACCGTTGAGCCAATGGACTTCTTTTTCCCGACGGAACCACGTCATCTGGCGCTTGGCATATCTTCTTGTGGCTTGCTGGATCTCTTTGATCGCGTCGGGCAGCGTCGCGCGGCCTTCTTGGTGCGCTCTTAGCTGCGAGTAGCCGATGAACTGGAAAGGCTTGGCGTCTGCTGCGATTCCCTGCTGGCGGTGGCGGGCTATTTCTTCCAGCCAGCCGGCGGTTAGCATTGTGGAGACGCGGGCATCCAGCCTCGCGTACAGCTCGTCCCGTTGAGGGGACAGCCCAATTTTTAGTACTTCGAACCCCTGAAGCTTATCGCGTCCCTCTTCGTGGATCTGGGTTAGGGTTTTGCCGGTTAGCAGGCAGACTTCGATGGCGCGAATTAGTTTTGGCGTATCGGCTGGGGCGATTCGCTGGGCCGAGTCGCGATCCAAGCGCGCCAGCAACCGATGCAGGTAGCCTGGAGATTTTGCGCCGGAGCGCTGTTTTAGACGTTCGCGCAGCGCCTCGGAGCGTGTGGGAGCATCGGCCAGACCTTCCAGCAAGGCCCGCAGATACAGGCCGGTGCCGGCGGTCAGTATCGGGAGTTTGTTACGGCGGCGCAAATCCGCGAGGGCGTCCAGCGCGACGCGGCGATATTCTCCGGCGGTGAAAATTTCCAGGGCATCCGCGAGATCCACTAGGTGATGCGGAACACCCTCCTGCTCGGCAGGAAGCACTTTAGCGGTGCCGATATCAAAGCCGCGATATATCTGGGTGGAGTCGCATACCAGGACTTCGCCGTCGAGCTGGTGCGCCAGGCGAATTCCCAGCGCCGACTTGCCGGAGCCGGTCGGCCCGAGAACCACGACGAGCCGTGGCAGCGCGGTCATCCGCGAAATATCCAATGACGAAGCAAGAGAAACAGGAGCGCCAGCAGAGCTAGCAGCAGGGCGCCGACGACCTGGTTACGCGAGAGCCTCACTGGTAGTCGAGCGGAAGGTTATAGTAGAAAAAATAGCGCAACTCGATGAACGGACCGGGAAACGCGCTGGGCAACGGCTCAAACGGACTCGAGGATCGAATCGCGGACATGGCGGCACGATCGAGCGGGTCCTTGCCCGAAGTGCGAATAAGGCTAGGATCGGGGAACGGTACGGTGCCGTCCTTCTGAATCTTAAATTCGATGGTCACGCGGCCTTGCTCGCCCAGCCGGGCTGATTCTGGGATCACCGCATACCAATTCCGCCTGACGCTGTCTAACACGCGGCGCAGGTAGCCGTCGAAATCGACGCCCTGTGGATCGGTGAGCATCTGGTACCCATTGCCGACTTGCCCCCGTCCGCCCCCGCCACCTCCTCCGCCACCGCCGCCTCCACCACCACCGTTCGGAACCGGACCTTCGATCCCTCCGCTTGGGCCTCCGCCGCCCCTCATTGAATTCTTCTCCGACTGCGCCAGCGCACGACTAGGCGATAGGCTCGGAATACCGAGATTCAATTTGCCCGGCTGCGGCGGCGGCAAAGATGTGTCGCTGTGGACTGGAGGCGCCTGAGGGGGCGGAGCGGTCTGCACTTGCACGGGTTGCTCGGTGATCGATGGCCGCGGAGCTGGCGCCGACGGCAATTCCGCCTGCGGGCGCTGAACTACCGGCGCCGGAGGCGCTTCCACCGGACGCGGCGGCGCAACTTTATTCAGAGTTCCCGGGGCAATGTGCAGCTTGGGCCCGGCCGGTCCGGGGGCCTTGTGAGTAATTTCGCCCGGCGAGGACGGTAGGAAGTTGGGGACGAAACTCAATTGCCGGCGTGCCAATTCGTAGTCTGCGGTAGTGGGCGCGCGGGATGCAAATAAACCCGGGAGAAAAATCACAAGCAAGATAAGCCCAATATGCACGACCAACGACGCGATGCGGGAGACGTTGTTCTCTTTCTGGTCCTTTTCCTCCACCGGCCGCGTCCACAGGTTTACTTCCCCGGTGGTCATCACGTCGGGTTCGACCATCTCCAACAGCTGGGACGTCACCACCGGAAGCTGCTCGAGCCGGCGAACGTCCTCTTCGGTGACCGGGTTGATCTGCACCGGCATTACGGTGCGTGCTTCGAGCACCGCGAGCGGCAGGTGCCGGGGCAGCGCCGGAGTAAATTCCATCGGGGTGACCGGCATGCTGCGCGGCACCAAAGTGCGATTGGTGAGCGATTCCAGCGGAACGTGGGAGGGAATGTTGGTGCGCGCATCCATCGGGAGGATGGGCATGTCGAGAGGGATGATGCTGCGGCCATCGAGAGGCGACGACAAACGCTGCGCAGGCTTGCGGGCTTCGTCCAGGGTGATGGGCTTGACGTCAGTGGGGACGAGGGTGCGCGCGATCATCGAGTGTCCTGAGGGGCCAATGTGGAGTGTTGGACGCGCCGGGAGTGTTCCAGGATGCCCGCCATCACGCGGTCAGCCAGCTCGAGGGCGCGGCGCCCGACTACGCCATCCACGCGCGGCGTCTGCCGGGTGCGCACGGAATCCGCAAAAGCGCGGAGTTCGGCGAGCAGCGGCTCTTCGTGGCCAGAGCCGAGAGTTTCAAACCGCGGCATGGGTAATTCCACAGGCGCGCCCGGGGCGCGCGCCGCAGGCGGATCGACTTGAACGCGCAAGACATCCTGGCGGGTGAAGTCGATGGAAACGTATTCGTGCTCCTGAAAAAAGCGCATCTTGCGGACGCGTTCGGTGGAGACGCGGCTGGCGGTGAGGTTCGCGACGGCGCCGGTTTCGAATTCAATGCGGGCGTGGGCGATGTCCACCTTGTCGGTAAGGACGGGAATGCCCACGGCGCGGAGGTCAGCCACCGGCCAGGGCACGAAGGCCAGCAGGATTTCCAGGTCGTGAATCATGACGTCGTAGACCACATCGATATCGAGGCTGCGCGGCGAGAAAACGCCCATGCGATGGATCTCGAAAAATAGCGGCCGCGATATGATTTTTTCGGCGGCGATTACCGCAGGATTGAATCGTTCCAGGTGGCCAACTTGCAGGATGCGATTGTTGCGTTTGGCGGCGGCGAGCAAGGCGTCGGCTTCGGTGAGCGAGGCGGCGATTGGTTTTTCTACCAGGACGTCCAGACCGCGTTCGAGTAGCTCGCAGCCGATTCTGGCGTGTTCGGCAGTGGGAACCGCTAGCGAGACGGCTTGGGCGCGCTCGGCCAGGTCGTCGAAATCCTTCAGGACTACCGTGGCGAACTCCTCCGCCACTTTTTGGGCGCGCTCGGCATTGGCGTCCAGGACGCCCACGAGTTCGACGCCTTCTAATTCCTTCCACACGCGGACGTGGTTGCGGCCGAAGGCTCCTACGCCGGCTACGGCCACCCTTATGTTTTTTTCGGTCAAATCATCCCCTGCTACGAACCCTCAGCACTCCACTTAAAATAATGCTCAGTCGCCGGCTTCGGCCGCGGCCGGTTGTAGCGCGTCCACCGGCACGGTGGCTTCGATCGCGATGGCTGCGTCGTTTGCTGCTGCGATCAGCTTTTCGCGATCGAAGAGCAGCGTGCGCGCGGCGTCGATGGCCAGGACGGTGGCGTTCGACCGCCGCATCACTTCGATGGTGCGCAGGCCCACCACCGGGACGTCAAAGCGCATGTCCTGGTTCGGCTTGCTGACCTTTACCACCACCAGCCGCTGGTTGCCGGTGATCCGTGCGGCGCGCTCGATGGTTTCGTCGGTGCCTTCCATGGCCTCAATAGCGACGCAGGCTCGATCGCGGACTACCACCGTCTGGCCCAGGTCCAGCCCCGCGATTTGCCGGGCAATGCTGCGGCCGTAAGCCACGTCCGCGGTTTCCTCCACGTCCGGCGCGCGACGAGTCAGAACGCCGGGGCCGGGAATCAGCGGCGCCAGAAACGAAGTGGAATCGACCAGCTCAATTCCCTCCTCTTCCAGCACTTTGGCCACGGCGCCGATCAGCGAATTCGTGTTGCGCTTGGAAAGCGAAAAAATTACTTTTGCCAGCTTCCAATCCGGACGCACCGCGCTGAAAATTTTGTTGTGCTTCACTTGCCCGGCCATCACCGCGTGTTTAACGCCTTCCTTGTGCAACAGCTCGATGGCGCGGCTCAGTTCGCCCAGACCAAGCCAATGCAGACGCAACGCATGCTTTTCCAGCTCCGGCGAAGCCTCCTCGCGGATCGCAAAGACGGCCATCTCGATTCCCTGGCTGCGCGCGCCCTCCAGCACCAGAAACGGGAAATCGCCATTGCCGGCTATCAAACCCCAGCCGCCCGTGGTTCCAGTGAATTGGGTTGAGGAAGGCATGGCTTTCCTTTATTTCGTCAAACCGCGGTCAGAAGTCGATTCGATGAAGGCAATCAGTTCTAAGACGTCCGGCGAGGCGCCCAAGGTTTCTTTCATCTTTTCGACGGCCTGCGAAGTGTTCAATTTCGAGCGCAGCAGCAGGCGATAGGCTTGTTCGATATTTTCCATGCGCTCGGCGTCAAAACCCTGGCGCTGCAGGCCGATGCCGTTCACGCCCACGCAGCGAGTCTCGCGGGGAGCGGCGATTTTGGAAAATGGCGGCACATCCTGGGTAATCACGGTGTTCGCTGCGATGTAGCTGTAGCGCCCGATGCGGACGAATTGATGCAGGGCGCAGTACGCGCTGATGGTGGCATAGTCGTCCACATGAATGTGGCCGGCCAACTGCGCGCCATTCACAAATACAGTGTGGTCGCCAACCACACAATCGTGCGCGATGTGCGCGTAGGCCATGATCAGATTGTGGCTACCGACGCGGGTGACGCCGCCGCCTTTGGCGGTGCCGCGGCTGATAGTGCAGAATTCGCGAAATTGATTGTCGGAGCCCACTTCCAGCGTGGCCCGTTCGCCGTGAAAAGTGAGGTCCTGCGCATCGCCGCCCAACGCAGCGAAAGAGTGCAGATGATTGCGCGGACCGAGCGTTGCCGGACCTTTGATCGAGGCGTGCGGTTCGAGGTGGCAGCCTTCGCCCAGCTCCACTTCGTCGCCGACCACCGCGAACGCGTCCACGCGAACTCCCGGGCCGAGCCGCGCGCTGGGAGAAATGACGGAGCGTGGGTCGATTAGGTTCACGGGCGCACTTGGCGGAGAACTCACTGATGAATCCTCTTGGACATGCGGCAACGCCGGCTCGGACTCAAGACTTGACCGCTTCGGCGGACGCGGGCGCGGGTGTCCCCGCCGCCGCTGTTACAACCATCTCGCGATCAACCATCTTGCACATCAACGTGGCTTCGGCCGCTAGTTCGCCGTCCACCGTGGCCCTTCCTTGCATCTTGCAGAAGCCTCCACGCCAGGTGATCGTGGTGACTTCCAGACGGAGCTGGTCGCCAGGAACCACCGGGCGGCGAAATCGTGCGCCATCGATAGCAACAAAGTAGAGCAACTTGCTTTCGCGGTCGGGAACCTGGTTCAGAAGCAGCACTCCGCCGGCCTGGGCCAGGGATTCGAGAATCAGGACGCCGGGCATGATCGGTTTGCCCGGAAAATGACCTTGAAAGAAATATTCGGTGATGGTGACGTTCTTGATGCCGACGATCCGCTTGAGGCCTTCCATCTCGATGATGGAGTCAACCATCAGAAAGGGATAGCGATGGGGCAAGATGGCTTGAATCGCGATCGTGTCCAGGATCATCTGTCGTCTCCGCCTATAGGTAAGAGATTCACGCGTGAATGACCTGGTAATTCTATACGAAAGGCGGAATCGGGGAAACGATGGGGTGGGCTTTGAGGGGAAAGGGTAATGCAAACGGATGACGCGGCCGGCGCCGAAACGCGCCGCCAAGACCCGGTCAGGAACGGCGAAGGAAGTCGGCGATGTCGATGGCGATCCGGCGAGCGCGCTCGAGATCGTCGGGGCTAAGCGAAATGGCGGCGACTTTGGCGTGGCCTCCGCCGCCGTATTTCTCGCACAGGCTGGCCAGGTTCACCGGCCTGGGACTTTCCCGCCACGGGTTGGTCCCCACGGAAACTTTGCTGCGAACCGGAGAAGCAGTAACGCCCACGGTGTAAAACGCCTCCGGGAACAGGAAGTAAGGAATGAATTTGTTGTAGCCATCCATTTCCAAATCGCCGAAATCGAAAAATATCACCCCGTCGCGAAAATTCGCCCGCTCCCGGAATACGTCCACCGATTTGCGATGCCTTTCCAGCAACTGCGGCAGATGGCGGGCCACCAGCGGCAGCTGAACGATCTCCCCCAACGGCCGGTATGCGATCTCCGGAATCAGCTTCGCGGACATATCCGGTTCCGGCGCGTTTTCGATGACCAGCGCGAGCTGCATGGCCGGTTCCGCCATGCCCACCGCCGCCTCCGCGGATTCAAATTGTGCGCCATCGATAATATCGCCCCAGTGAATCAAGTCGGCCAGAGGCGCCGCATCGAAACCGAATTTTTCGGCGGCTATGGTGGCGATAAATTTGGTGCAGGACCTGAAATCGGGATCGAAAAACTTCTGCGGCGAGTGCTGTTCGCGAAAGTGCGTCGCATCCGCGGGAGTGAGGAACGCGCTCTGATGGTGATCGAACCACCAGGTAAGCCGGGGCGAGCTGGAATACTTGAAGTCGACGATGGCATTTTCATCGCCGTCGAAAATACCGTCTTCGAAGGGTTTCGCGGCGGTGTGGGTCATGCCGGTATACGCAAAAGTGACCTGGGGGTCGATGCGCTCCCGGTAAAAGCGCGAAAAAATGGACGCGGAAGACGCGCCATCAAAGCATTTATCATGGAAGCAAACTCGCACCTTCACGAAACTCTCCCCCGTGGACGCCGCTTAACGAATCAAGAGCAAATCCGGAAAGCCAATAAGAATGGCGAGAGGAGGAAAGAAAGTCAAGCGGCAAGCAAATCGGGCCGCAATTTTCCCTGACGCAATGAACTTTAGCGAATGCCAGCCTACATCCCGCGAACATCCGAC
>Ga0302325_10002648_pt1 | contig 43144 bp, 34 predicted proteins | sample Palsa_T0_2_FD_201948 | JGI IMG/M metagenome (GOLD analysis project Ga0302325, IMG submission 201948) | Peat permafrost microbial communities from Stordalen Mire near Abisko, Sweden - Palsa_T0_2 | ecosystem: Environmental > Terrestrial > Soil > Palsa > Peat permafrost | place: Sweden: Abisko... | reverse complement strand
ACTTCATCAGGCCGTCAAGCAGCTGCGCGCCCCGATCGCGTGCCGGCGGAGCAGGCAATGCCGGCTGCTTACGAGCCAAGGGCGGCGTCAACGGGCTTGGATCCATCAGAACATTCACGATGGCCAGGCCGGCTATCCCATCGGCCAGGCAATGATGAATGCGGACGATCAGTCCAGTGCGATTGCCCTCCAGGCCGCGAACCAGAGTCAGGTCCCACAACGGCCTCTGCCGGTCGAGGTGGGTGCTCACAATCTTCGAAGCCAGGGCCTTCAGGTCGCGCTCGGTTCCGTGTCGCAGACTCACTTGGTGGATGTGATTGCGAATGTCGAAGTTGGGATCGAACTGCCAGCTGGGCAAGCCAATGTTGAATGGCGGAAAGACAATGTGCTGCCGGTAGCGCGGAACCAACGGGAGTTTGGACTCGACAAAGTCGCGGCACGCTTTGAGCGGAATCGCTCCCTCGAAGACACTGACGCTCGCAATGCTCAACGGTTGCCCCGGGCGCTCGAGGTACAAAAACAGGGCATCTCCCCAGGAAAAAGAATTGTTTGGCTGAGACTCCGGCATGATGGCTCCCTACCGAGATGGGCGATTATGGTGCTTCGCATTCCCATGATGGCGTGGCGACGACCCTGCCCGCAGTGACAAATGACCAATTTGGGAGTGATTCCTGTTTCGGGAATCGGCCCCAGGGCCCGCTCTTGCATCACCGTAACTCGACGCCTTTTGTGAGATCGTGGAGAGGGTACGTCCCAGGAATCAGATGCCCACCCACTCTCCCGAATACGATTTCGACTTCATCATTGTCGGCTCCGGATTCGGTGGCAGCGTCACGGCCCACCGGCTCACGGAAAAGGGCTACAAGGTGGCCGTGATGGAAATGGGCCGCCGCTGGACGCTGGAAAACCTCCCCCGCACCAGCTGGTCGTTGCACCGCTGGTTCTGGCGGCCAAGTCTGGCCCTGCGCGGCTTCTTCAGCATGAGGTTTTTCCGGCATGTCACCATCTTGCACGGCTGCGCTGTTGGCGGCGGATCCATCACCTACGCCTGCACCTTGCTGCGTCCGCCCGACAAGGTTTGGGACAGCGGATCGTGGAAGGACCTGGCTGATTGGAAGTCCGAAATGCCGCAGCATTACGACACCGCGTCGCGCATGCTCGGCGTCATCGAGAACAGAATTCTTGGACCGGCCGATCGTCTCCTGCTGCGCGTTGCCGATGCGGTTGGAGTCGGCGGTACGTACTATCGCACGCACGTTGCGATTCTTCAGCCGCCCGAGGGCGAGCCAGGCGGTATGACCGTTCCCGATCCGTTTTTCGGCGGCGAGGGTCCGGAGCGCACCACCTGCATCGGTTGCGGCGGTTGCATGATGGGTTGCCGTCATGGCGCAAAGAACACTCTCGATATGAACTATCTGTATCTTGCTGAGAAACGCGGTGCGCAAGTTTTCGCCGAGACCAAAGTCGTCGACGTTCAACCGCTCGATGGCATCGCGGATGGCAACAACGGCTACGAAGTTCGTACGGTTAAGTCAACCGCATATTTCAATCGGGAGCCGCGCCGCTTCACCTGCCGCGGCGTGGTGTTTGCCGCCTCGTCGTTGGGCACCATGGAACTGCTCTTCCACCTGAAGGACAAAGGCTCGCTTCCGGCCGTCAGTAACCAGGTTGGGAAATACGTGCGTACCAACTCCGAATCGCTAATCGGTGTGCGCGTGCCGCACTCGCAAGAAGACCTGTCGAAGGGCGTCGCGATCGGGTCGGGGGTCTATATCGACGAGCACACGCACATCGAGGCTGTGCGCTATCCCGAGGGCTCGGATACCATGAGCTTACTGACGACAATCTTGACCGACGGTCGCCCTGGGCCGGGACGCGTTGCGCTATGGCTGCGAAATCTCACCATTGCACTGCTGTTGCATCCGATCCGGACGTTGCGGCTATTGCTGCCGTTTCACTGGGCGAGAGAGTGCGTGATCCTGCTCTGCATGCAAGCGCTGGAAGGCCACATCGACATGCAATGGGAGCGACACATCTTTTGGCCGTTTCGCAAATTCCTGGTGAGCCGGGGCAAGAAGGTGCCCACGTTTATTCCGGCGGCCAACGAATTCGCGGAGAAATTTGCGCGGCTCGCCGGTGGCACCGCTATGAGTATGTTGCCGGAAATTCTCTTCAACGTTCCCGGCACGGCACACTGCCTGGGAGGGGCCATCATCGCCGACTCGGCCGCCAACGGTGTCGTCGACTGTCGCAACCGTGTCTTCGGCTACAGCAACATGTATGTTTGCGACGGCTCGGTCGTCGCCGCCAATTTGGGCGTGAATCCCAGCCTCACCATTACAGCCCTCACGGAGCGCGCCATGAGCTTCATCCCGCCGGCATCAGAAACGACTTGGGATGACGCTGCTGAAGTTGCAAGGCAACGCCGATGACGTACTGCGCTCGTCGGTGTCGTGCATTTCATACGAATCGTGATCACCAGTGTGTTTGCCGCGACTTGGCTTGGAAATCCCCTGCCGGAGCTGTCTGCTCTTGCTCTCCGGTCATTGCCCCTCTATGCGACCCAGCCGCCGCTCATGGCTTTCGACGGTTATTGCCAGTTGCGCAACCGTTCCGGCGATAGTCGCCACGGTAGAAACAACCCGGTCAACCCGTTCCGTCATGGCGTCAAAACGTCCGTTCATGGCGCCAAACTGCCCCGTCATGGCGTCAAACTGCCCCGTCATGGCGTCAAACCGTTCCGTCATGGCGTCAAACCGCTCTTCGTGCCGCATCGCCATAGCGGCAAGCTGCGCCAGTTGTTCGTCAATTTTCTTGACTGCTGCCTTGCGCTGTTCGGACTCTGCCAGGATGCTGTCATGCAACCGTCCTAGCGCTGCCCAAACTTCCTCGAAATTCTCAAACGCCATGCATACCCCTTTTCGCCAGCTCCCCGTATTGTGCACCAGCTTTAACATAATTGGAAATTATCTCCGCCTGTTCGCTGGCGCGTGACGCCGCCCGCTCCGCCGTATTACCCTTCTTTGCACACCTGGAGGAGGAATGAACAAATCCTACGACGCGATCATTATCGGCACCGGACAGTCCGGCCCATTCTTAGCGATACGCCTGGCCAAGGCGGGACATAAGGTCGCCATTATCGAGCGTGGCTTGTTCGGCGGGACTTGCGTCAACACCGGCTGCATTCCCACGAAAACGCTGGTGGCCAGCGCCCGCGTGGCCTACATGGCACGCCGCGCCGCTGAGTTCGGCGTCAACACCGGCGCCGTAAACGTCGACATGAAGAAGGTGAAGGCCCGCAAAGATGCGATCCAGCGCCCGTCTCAAGAAGGTGCCGAGAAGCGTCTCCGTGAGCAGCCAAACTGCGATGTTTACAAGGGACAAGTGCGCTTCGAATCGCCGCAAGTGGTCGCCGTCGGCGACGACCGCCTCGCCTCTGACCAGATCTTCATCAATGTCGGTGGCCGCGCCAGCGTCCCTCCCATCCGCGGCCTCGATCAGGTCCCCTACCTCAATAACTCGTCGATGATGGCCGTCGATTTTTTGCCCGAGCACCTCATCGTGATCGGCGGCAGCTACATTGGTCTGGAGTTCGGCCAGATGTACCGTCGCTTCGGCAGCAACGTTACTATTCTGCAGCGCGAGTCGCACCTCATCCCTCGCGAAGACCCGGACATTTCCGACGCGATCAAGGACATCGTGGAGCGCGAGGGCATCACCGTTCGCCTCGACGCCACCTGCATCACCCTGGAGAAGCGCGGCGATCAGGTGGTCGCCGGGGTTGACTGCATGGCGAACCCGTCGCCCGTAACCGGATCGCACGTGCTGATCGCAACTGGGCGCCGTCCCAACACCGACGATCTTGGCCTCGACAAGGCTCGCGTCGCGCAGGACGAACACGGCTACATCATCGTTGACGATCAACTGCGGACTAACGTGCCGGGGCTTTGGGCGCTCGGCGACTGCAACGGCCGCGGAGGTTTTACCCACACCTCCTACAACGACTTCGAGATTGTCGCTGCCAATCTCCTGGACAACGATCCTCGCCGTCTCAGCGATCGCATTCCCGCCTACAACCTGTACATCGATCCACCGCTGGGCCGGGCCGGCATGACCGAGACCGATGTGCTCAAGTCAGGCAAGAAAGCGCTCATGGGAAAGTACATGATGACGAGCGTGGGCCGCGCGATCGAGAAGAGTGAGACCCAGGGTTTCATGAAGGTGATGGTCGATGCCGAAACCAAGCAGATCCTGGGCGCGGCCATCCTGGGCGTGGGAGGCGACGAGGTCATTCATTCGCTCCTCGACATCATGTATGCCAAGGCCCCCTACACTGTGGTATCTCGCGCAATGCACATCCATCCCACAGTGTCAGAGTTGATTCCGACCATGCTCCAGGACTTGAAGCCGCTGGCATAAACGGCGAGCTAACCACAGAGGCACAGAGTTTTCTTTGCAAAAAATCCCTGTGGTGAACATCCAATAGAGGGCACGAGGGCGTAACCCCGCCGGTTCCGTTCTTCGCACAAAAGCAGAAACATTGCAGGTCTTTATCCTTAAAGCTTCTCTGCGCCTCTGTGTCTCTGTGGTGAACAAGTCCGCTCCTCAATTCTCCAGTATCATTTGGGCATGGACGTTGCCATCCAATGCCGCGGTCTGCGCAAGACCTACGACGGCAAGGTCGAAGCCGTCCGCGGCCTCGATCTGACCATCGGGACAGGTGAATGTTTTGGTCTGTTAGGGCCGAACGGGGCGGGCAAGACCACGACCATCGAAATTCTCGAAGGTCTGCTGGAGCCGACATCTGGCGAGGTCGAAGTCCTCGGCAGGACGTGGCAGTCGCACGCGCGCGAACTGCGCGAATGGCTGGGCATCTCGCTGCAGGAGACACGGCTCTCCGAGAAGCTCACGGTGCGCGAGACTCTGCAATTGTTCTCCAGCTTCTACCTTCATCCCAGCTCGGTCGATGCTGTGCTGGAGGAACTCTCGCTACAGGAGAAGGCCGACGCGTTAGTCGGCAAATTGTCAGGTGGTCAGAAGCAGCGCCTGGCTGTGGCAACCGCGCTGGTGGCCGATCCGAAGATTCTGTTTCTGGACGAGCCGACGACCGGACTTGATCCGCAAAGCCGCCGGCAGCTGTGGGACATCATTCGCCAATTCCAGCAGCGTAACGGCACGGTGTTGCTAACCACGCACTACATGGACGAGGCGGAGCGGTTGTGCGATCGTATCGCAATCATCGATCACGGCCAGATTATCGCGGCCGGAACGCCCGCCGAACTCATCGAGCGCCTCACCGGTCATCACGTGGTCGAGTTCGCGGTCTCCGGCCACAGCGCCGACAACGGAGCGGCGTGGGCCAGTCTTCCCGGAGTGCAATCGGTTCGCACCGATGACGGATTATTCTCACTGCAGGTCAACGAGCCACATGAAACCATTCCGGCGCTCCTGGCTGAAGTTCAAAAGCAACGCGCGCAATTACTCCATCTCACCACACGGCAGGCCAGTCTGGAAGACGTTTTCGTGCAACTGACTGGCCGGCATCTGAGGGAGGATTGATGGCAACCATCGAGCAACCGCCCGCGATATCGGGTCCGGAGCGAGCCGTCAGAACCAACGGCCGATGGTCCGGCTATCTGCGCCTCCTGCAAATGCGCATGCTGGAGTTGTGGCGCGAGCCCGAGGTCATCTTCTGGGTCTTCGTGTTTCCACTCCTGCTGGCGTTAGGGCTGGGCATCGCCTTTCGCGGCAAGCCACCGGACGTTACGCCCATTGCGGTGGTTGAGGGACCGAAAGCACAGCAGGTCGTCGATCTGCTGCAACGCTCGCCCGAACACGCCGGCATTCAGCCCGATGTCGTGAGCCCATCCGCCGCGCTCGATGGCTTCCGGCTTGGCAAGTACACGCTGGTCGTGACGATGGACGACTCCGGAATTCACTTCCGTTACGATCCCGCGCGGCCTGAAAGTGTGCTGGCGCGCACCCAGGTAGATGACGCCCTGCAGACCGCCGCAGGGCGCAGGAATCCCATCAACACAGTAACGCAGGCATCGAGTGAGCCGGGTGCGCGCTACATCGACTTCCTGATTCCGGGCCTGCTGGGCATGAACCTGATGAACTCCGGCATGTGGGGCATCGGCTTCGCGCTGGTGGAAATGCGCCAGCGCAAATTGCTCAAACGCTTTGTGGCCACGCCGATGCGCCGCTCCGATTTTCTGCTGGCGCTAGCCAGCAGCCGCCTGGTGCTGATGATCGTCGAAGTTGGTCTGCTGCTGCTGTTCGGCGTGCTGGTCTTCCATGTTCGTGTCGAGGGCTCCTTGCTTTCGATTCTGCTGATTGGTGCGCTCGGCGCCATCTCCTTCGGCGGCATCGGTCTGCTTACCGCCAGTCGCGCGCAGAAAATCGAAAGCGTCAGCGGGTTGATCAATGTGGTCATGATGCCGATGTGGATATTTTCGGGAGTGTTCTTCTCCTACGAGCGCTTTCCCAAGATCTTCCTGCCTGCTATCCGGGCATTGCCGCTGACTGCACTTAACGACGCTCTGCGAGCCATCATTCTACAAGGAGCCTCGCTCAACTCACAGCTTGGCAGGATCGCCATACTGGCGGTGTGGGGAGGTGTGTCATTCGTTCTGGCGCTGCGCTGGTTCCGCTGGAGCTAACCAAGGGTAGAGCAGGCCTTTAGGCCTGCGCCCCACGCGCCGCACTTGGTAGTTTGGGAGCTGAGGTCACATGACCTCAGCTCCCAAATCGCTTTTGCGCGGCTTGACACGGGCCTGAAGGCCCGCTCTACCTCCTACTTGCTACAATCGCCCGATGACTTCCTCCCGCCTGGAGCGCGTGCAACAGCAGCTGCGGCTCTACGAGCATCCGCTGGTCGAGTTCGACGCGCGTGCCAAAGGCGAAGGCGTCGAGATCATCATTCGCCCGCGCTTCTCCGATCCGCCAGTCCACACCTACTACTTTGACCTGCATCCCCGCGACCTGGACGACGCGCAATTCGAATGGACGTTGCAGCGCCAAATCTTCGATTGCCTGCACGACTACCTGGTCGAGATGTTCATCCGCACTCCTCAGCACCGCAAGGAACATCAGCAGATGGAGCGCGAGGGCAAGCTGTGACCTTGCAGGCCAACCTGGCGAAACCCGAGCCCGCCCTGCGCCAGCGCATTGCCGGCGAGATTGCTCGCAATGGGCCCATTCCTTTTTCACGTTACATGGAACTCTGCCTGTACGAACCTGAGCTTGGCTATTACTCACGAGCTCGCGAGCAGTTCGGCAAAGCTGGAGACTTCTATACCTCCAGCGACGTTCACGCAGTGTTTGGCCGCCTGTTGGCGCGCCAATTTGAAGAGATGTGGCGGGCGCTGGACTCGCCTGCGCGCATGGATCTGATCGAACTCGGGCCGGGACGCGGGCTCTTCGCGCGCGACGTGCTGGATTGGTCGGCCAAACAGTTCCCCGAGTTCTCGCGGGCGCTACACTATGCGCTGGTCGAGCAATCATCGCACCTGCGAACGAAGTTGCAGGAATGCCTCCAGGAGCACATTGCAGGCGGCAGATGTGAAATCTTCGACTCGTTGGAATCGTCGGCTTCGCGCGCCAGCGACAACATCATCATTTTTGCCAACGAATTCTTCGACGCCCTGCCGGTCGACGTCATCAACCAGCGCGGCGCTGTCCGCGTCGGCTATGAGAACGGGCGCTTTACGGAAACCTTCGTCGCGCCCTCCGCTGCTGAAAACGAATTTCTCGACCGCTACAGCGTTCGCCCCGAAGAAGGTGAGCACGTCGAAGTCTCGCTCGCGTCGCTCGGTTGGATGGAGCGCATCGCCGGCGTGTTCGAACACCCTCGCGGATTCCTGATCTTCATTGACTATGGCTACGCCCGCGAGGAGCAGCTTGCCGGGCGGCATCGCGACACCGTCATGAGCTACCGCCAACACACTGCCGGCACCTCGCCTTACGAGGCTCCGGGTGAACAGGACATCACGGCGCACGTCAACTTCACCGCGTTGCAAGCGCGCGCCGTGGAGCGCGGACTCGAACCGCTGGCGCTCCTCACGCAGTCGCAGTTCCTCATTGGCATCGGGGAGGAAACGCAATTCGCCGACGCGTTTCAAGATTGCAAGCTGCCGCAGGAGCAAACAAAGGTCGCGCTGCAGCTGAAGCACCTGATTTCGCCCAGCGGCATGGGCGAGACTTTTCAGGTGCTGCTGATGTCCCACAACGTGGCACACGAAAAGGCCGCCCACCTGGGCGGCCTCAAACTGGCACACTAGGGGTAGAGCGGCGCTTTAGCGGCGCTCTCGCCGCCGCCAAGTGAACTGCGGGAGTTGCGACGGTCATTTTGATGACCATCGCCACTCCCGCTTCTCTCAACTCGATCTTGGACGCCGGCCTAAAGGCCAGCTCTACCTCTACTACATCCCCGGCTTGTCGCCGCTGCTCTGCGGCTGATACGGCTTTTGCAGATATTTGCGCGCGGTATCGAGGGCGTTCTGTGTGTTGTCGTTGGTCTGCAGCGCTTGCCGATATTCGTTGGTCGCGCGCTCGCGCTGCCCCGTCAGATCGAAGATCATACCCAACTGAATGTGGCTCCAGACTTCCGTCCAGCGCGGTTCACCATCGCCATTCAGCGCTTCGCGATACGCGTTCGCGGCGGACTGGTAATTGTGCTGCTGGAAGAACACCTCGGCGATGCGATAGTGTGCCAGTGAGCTGTTGCGGTTTATGTCAAGTGCCTTCTGGAACTCCTTCAGGGCCTCAGTCAGGTCGCCCTGTTCGATATCCTGCTGCCCGCGCATGATCGACGTCCGCACCTGCAGGTCCTGCGAGTTCTGCAGCACCTGGTTGTTAGGATCGATGGTGATGCGGCGCGGCCTTCCGAAAGTGTCGACCGAATAAGCCGAGTTCGTTCCTTCCACTTCAATTCGCTTGCTCTCGGTCTTGCCGTCGGTGTCGATCCTCAACTCTACCGGCATGCGGAACAGGTCCATGTCTTGAGAAATTTCGCCCACGACACGGAAGCCCTTCGCCGTGCGATACACCGTATATTTGTTTTTGAACTGAGGTGCTCCAGTAGAGTCCAGCCACTGGGTGAAGAACCACGTGAGCTGCTGGCCCGAAGCCTGTTCAGCTATCTTGCGGAGATCATCCACGGTTGCGGTTTTGGCCGAATATTGCGACACAAACGTTCGCATGGTCTTGTCGAAAGGTTCCTCGCCAATGATCCAGCGCAACATCGCCAGGATCATGCCCCCCTTGTCCGTTACCAGCGACTGAAACTCCGGCGAGAAGGTGTCCAGCCTGCCAACGTCGGCCAGCGGCACCGACACATACGCCAGCGCGCCCACGGACATGTCCTTGGTCACTTCCTGAAACCCAGCCTCGCCAGCGACGTGCTCCACATACAGCGCCTCGGAATAGCGCGCCGCGCCGTCGTTCAGCCACCAATCATTCTTGTTGGCTGGACTGACCATGGTCCCGAACCACTGGTGCGCGATGGTGTTCGCCAGCAGCCGGTAATTTCCTTTTTCCGTGAAATGACGCCCCGCCAAAGCAGCGATCTCCGGCGCCCAGGCCGACGGAACGGTGTCATCAGGCAACTCAACCACATTCAACTTCTGGCCGAACGGCGGCCCGTAGAGCGTAGTGAAAAAGAAAAACTCCTTGGTCGCGGTGTCAGCGTAATTCGTGGCAGCGGCCTTATGCTCCGGCGTGGTGTACACGTTGATGTTCAGGCCGCCCTCGGTACTCTTGGTCTGCACATACTTCCCGATGAGGAGGGTCCCGGGAAAGCTCGGCCGGTCTTCATAGGTAAAGGTGAGGGTTTGCCCACCGCCAGGTGTGGCTAGCCGAGTGATCGTGTCTTTCGGCTGGCCCTTGCGCGGAGCAGCCGCGCCTTCTTCCACTTCAGGACCGGGCGCCGCGCTTTCTTTGCCACTTGCGATCACCGTATATCCGAGCGGGACGCTCACGCTGATGGTTGCGGTGAACCGGTTGGTGCCGTAGCCGGCCATAGGAAACCAGCGTCCCGCATAGAGAAGATAGGTAATCGGATCTCCAATGTAAGCAAGCTTCAGCCCCGGCACGGGGCTATCGTCGGCAGACTGGACGGCTCCTTCGTACTCAAATATCAAGGTGTCGGACGCGCCCTTGCTGAGCGTACTGGGAAGCGAGATACGAACTGTGGAATCCGAGCTGACCCGCTCGACCGGCATCGACTGGCCGTTGATATCGATCACGCGCGTCGGCCGCAGCGCGTTGTGCAACTCGAATATCGCGATGTTGATGTCTTCCAGGGCGGTGAACTTGACGCGGGCCTGGGCCTTGAGCTGGTGCGTTTGCGGCGTCACGACGACGTGGATGATGTAGTCGTCGACCTGGATGCGGGGCTTTTCCGCCGCGAAGCAGGTGGAAACGAAGATCAACACACCAAGTACTAGAACGCGTCCCGGGGACCTTGCCGCATTACGCATTGGGGAGAGAACTCCTCTGTTGATCACTATAAACGATGGAAAATCCGCGTGGAAAGCTACGCCCCCGCATCCTGCCAGTTTCGGGAAATAGCTTTCACCACGGAGACACGGAGTTCACGGAGCATTTTCTTATCATTATCTCCGTGCTCTCCCCGCCGAAGCCTGCCCTGATCGGAGCCGAAGGGTGGTGAACCTGAGGCCTCAAATCAGCCCGGCTGTCCTATCAAAGAGAGTACGGCCTGTGCCGCCCGATCGGATGCGTTCTCTCCCGAATCACCGGGCTCCAGGCGCCGCCGCACCCCAAGAAAGTCTTCCATCATTGTCTGGCGCGCTGGTCCATCTGGAATGATGCGGCGAAGCTCGTCGCAGACACGTTGTGGCGTCAAATCCGTCTGGACCAGCTCGGCCACAACATCCCGCTCCGCAATCAGGTTCACCATCGCAAAACGGTCCACCTTTACTAGACGGCGGCCCAGCCGCCAGGTGAGCGACGCGACGCCGTAAACCATCGTGAACGGCGTGCCAATCAGCGCCGCCTCCAGTGTCGATGTACCGCTGGCGACGACCGCCGCGCGCGCATGCAGCAAGGTTGCTCGGGCATCCCGGGTGAAAGCTATGGGGGGGCCCTTGTAGTCGCGCAGGAACGAAGCCATCCAGGCTGCATCCAGAGTTGAAGCGACAGGTACTGTGTAAACGTAATCCGGGCCGAGAAGTTGCGCTGCCTCCAACAGCACTGGGAATATCCGCGACACCTCGCCACGGCGGCTGCCGGGCAGCAAGGCAATCCACTGCCCACTGGGATCAAGCTTATATTCGCTTGCGAACTGTTCACGAGTAACCGACGGTGCCGGCAGATTGGCCAGCGGATGCCCGACAAACATTGCGGCAATGCCACGCTCGCGATAGAACTTCTCCTCGAACGGGAAGATCACCAGCATCTGGCGAACATATTTGCGCACCCGCTCAATGCGCCGCTGCTTCCACGCCCAAAGTTGCGGACTGACGTAGTAGGTGACCGGCACGCCGAGCTTGTGCAGTTCGCGCGCCAGGCGCAGGTTGAAGTCGGGAAAGTCAATCAGGACTGCTGCGTCAGGACGTCGCCGCTCGGCCTCGCGCACTACCTGGCGAAAGCGCCGGTAGATGGTGGGAATGTGCTTGATGACCTCGACGATACCGACCTCGGCGATCTCGCGCGCGTCGACCAGAAGCTCGCAACCCGCACTGCGCATCCGCTCTCCGCCAACGCCGAAAAACTCGATGCCGGCATTTGACGAGCTGCGCGAGACTTGCCGGCGCAAAGCCTTCATCAGTTCTGCGCCATAGAATTCGCCAGAAGCTTCTCCCGCGGAGATCAAGATTCGCACTCTGCGATTATGACAGGTGCGGGCCAGCGGCCGACAGCCATCAGCCATGCGCCTCATATGTAGGCATTGACTATGTCCCCGAGACGCTGACCCGGGTGGAATACTCGCTCGGCGAAATACTTGCCGGCACGGGAATTTCCTGGTCTTTGTATTGCAGTTGATACAGCTTCCAGTAGATGCCGCGCTGCGCCAGCAGTTGCTGATGCGAGCCGATCTCGCGCACCTGGCCTTTATGCAGGACAATAATCTTGTTGGCCCGCTGGATGGTGCTCAGCCTGTGGGCGATGATGATCGACGTGCGCCCCTCCACCATGCGCGTGAGCGCATCGCGTACACGGAATTCCGTCTCCGTATCGACGCTGGAAGTGGCTTCGTCAAGAATCAGGACCTTCGGATTGTGCGCCAGTGCGCGTGCGAACGAAATAAGTTGCTTCTGGCCAGTTGAGAGCGTACTGCCGCGCTCGCGCATTTCCTCAGCGAAGCCGCCCGGCAGCGAACGAATGAAGTCCGCAACGTTGACTTGCTCGGCCGCGTCTTCCACCGACCCATCATCAATCCAACGCGTGCCCAGCCGGATATTGTCGGCCACGGTGCCGGAAAACAGAAATGGATCCTGCAGCACCACTCCATAACGCCGCCGCAACTCGCCCAGATCCATGTCGCGAATGTCGACGCCGTCGATGCGGATGGCCCCTTTCTGCACGTCATAGAAACGCAGCAGCAGCGAGATGATCGTGGTTTTGCCCGCGCCGGTGTGCCCGACAATCGCGACCGTCTCTCCCGGATCGATGGTGAATGACACGTCGCGCAGCACCCAGTCGAACTCCTGGTCTAGATTCGCCTTGGGACTCGTCGGCGCTGCATCGCCGTTGCTGCTCGCAACGTTCACCTTCAGCTTTTCGCCTTTGCTGGCGGCTTCGACCGCTGCCTGCGCCAGCGTGCGATAGGCGAACCACACATGATCGAACTCGATCCGCCCCGGTCCCTGCGGCACCTTGGGCACGGGCGGCGAGACGATCTCGGCCGGGGTGTCCAGCAACTTGAAGATGCGCTCGCTCGAGGCCATTGCCGCCTGCAGGATGTTGTATTTCTCGCTGAGGTCCTGAATAGGCCGGAAGAAGCGCTGCGCATATTGCATAAACGCGACCAGCACGCCCAGGGTCACGAAGTTGCGCAGGACCTCGTTGCCGCCGAACCACACTACGCAAGCAATCGCTATCGCCGAGAGCACTTCTACGATTGGGTAGTAGACGGCGTGGGCCATGATCGCGTCCTTGAACGCGTCCATGTGAGTGCGGTTGATCTCTTCGAAGCGCTCGTAGGCCTTCTTTTCGCGATTGAAAAGCTGCAGCACGACGATGCCGGTCACATGCTCTTGCAGATAGGCGTTGATTCTGGCGATAGCCACGCGGATACGACGGTAGCTGTCGCGTACTTTGCGGCGGAAGATGGATGTGGCGTAGAAGATGAGCGGCAGCACGGCAAAGGTGATCAGCGCCAGCCGCCAGCTCATGTTCAGCATGATGACCAGAATGCCCAGAAGCACAAAGATGTCTTCGACAATCGACACTACGCCCGCGGTGAACATTTCGTTCAAGGCGTCCACGTCGCTGGTTACCCGCGTCACCAGCCGTCCTACGGGATTCTTGTCGTAGAAGGATACGTGCAGCCGTTGCAGATGACGGAAAATTTGCGCCCGCAGATCGAACATCACCTTCTGTCCGGTCCACTGCATGATGTAGGTCTGGGCGAACTCCAACAGAAAGCTGAAGAGCAGCAGGCCGATGTACATGGCGGCGATCTGCGCAATGCCGGTCAGCGGCTGCGGGCTGAGCCAGCGGTCGAGCAGTGAATGGGCTTCTGTATGCCGAGCGAGATACTTATCGATGGCGACTTTGGTGAGATAAGGGCCGAGAACGTCGGCGCCAGCCTTCAACACGATGGCTACGAGCGCCACCGCGACCTGCCAGCGGTAGGAGTGCAGATACGTCAGCAGGCGCTTCATCAGCCTGGCGTCGTATGCCTTGCCTAATACCTCTTCTTCCTGGATTGCCATGGACCCTTAACAGAATTGTAAGCGAATGCCGGAAATCATATAGACGGGATTTGGGGACGGCTGGATGGAAAAGATTGAATGCGGAAGAATGGCACACTGCTGAAAGAACCTTTCACCAGCGCGGTACACACCTTGCTATTGGCTTGACCAGGCCACGCCCCCATTTTCGTCATAGAAGTACTCGTGAACGTTTGGTCCGTCCAGGCGCAGCACGGCGAATCCATTGAACACACGCTGGGAAATATCGGGATCGCCAGCCGACCGATGCTCATACCACTCGACATTCGCGCTGTTGGCTAAGTCTGAGGATTGGCCCCAAGGCAGAGCACCATGGCCACAACAGCGGCAAAGTGTTCCGGCCAGTCCGTGAGGTTTGTAGACCGCTGCGGCATGGACGTGTCCCCAATACCAGTACGCCGGACCACCGCTGGGGAAGGCGCCCATCACTTGTTCAAACAATGTGTTGGTGGTCGTACCCGTTTCGTCCAGGCCGTTATGGTGGGTAAGCACAATTATTTTCTTGCCGCTGGCATCAGCCTCTGCTCCCTTTTGCAACAGAAACTCACTCTGTGGAGTCGGTTTTCCGCCTGAAAAAAGTACTCCATTTATGTAAAGGCTGTTTTCATCCGAAAAATATGCCGAGTCCAGCCCGACGATAATCCAGTTCTTGTTCTCCAGCGAGAAATAGCTGCAGCCAATCTGTTTTTCGAAAGGCGCGTTAGCGATCGCCTTGAAATACGGCTTCGAACCAGAATACATCTCGTGGTTCGAATTAAGCGCGAGAGATCCACTGCTGCCAACTGGCCACAGCTGGGTTAGTAGGTGCTGCTCCTCATCCGATGTTCCAGCGTAATACACATCCCCCAAATGGATGGTCACGTCAGGCTTCAGTAAACCCATGTGCTTGCGGACATCCGTGCTGGCAGCCGGATTGCGTGGGGTGCGCCAGTCTCCGGTCCCCCAATCTCCAGCCATGGCGATCTGTGCCTGGTCCGGAATTTCAATCGTCGCCGGCTTGTCAACGAAAGGATGTTTGCCTCCAAAGATCGGCAGGAGGCTTTCCAAAAAGACAGCGAATGCCTCAACCCATCCTGGATCCAATTGCTCCCATTTTCCAGTGCCCCAAATCGCGCCATCGGGCCCCACAGCAATCACAACGCCCGCTTCCAGGTTGTACGCCACGGCATCAGAGTCATCAAACAGCGCGCTATGCGCCAGCATCAGTTGATGAGGAAGCGCCGACGCATCCGGTGCCTTGCCGGTCTGCGCCACCTGCACCGCCTGCTGGTTGGCCGCGAGAATTGCGGGGGCAATTTGCGCTTGCTTGTCTGCTGGAAGCAGGGACCAAGCGATTTTAATTCGGCTGGCGAGAATGGGATCAATGTTGATTTTCACTGGTTTCTCTCCCGGGTAACGGAAACCACGACATGCTATCGCAGTTCTCGTTAATTTTCATGAATTTCCGATCGTTTCTACGTCGCCGTTAATCGATTTTGCGCAACACCAGCGCAGAATTCTTCGATCCGAACGCGATGCAATTGCAGACCGCATGCTCGATCTCGACCGAACGCCCAGTGTCGGGGACGTAGTCCAGATCGCACTCTGGATCAGGCTTCTCCAGGTTGATGGTCGGCGGGATCTGGCGATGATGCATCGCCACCAGCGTGGCCGCAATGCCCGCCGCTCCGCACGCGCCCTGCGGATGACCGATCTGCGACTTCAGGCTCGACATCGGCGTGTTGTACGCCTTGTCGCCAAGCGCCAGCTTCAGTGCGCGTGTCTCGATGCGATCGTTGAGCTGAGTTGAGGTGCCGTGCAGATTGACGTAGTCAATATCAGTCGCAGTAATTCCAGCATCCTCCATCGCCATCTGAATGGCGCGGGCCGGTTCCTCGCCGCACTCCTGCAAGCGGACGCGATGGAACGCCTCGCAGGTGGAACCATATCCGGTGACCTCGGCGAGAATCTTCGCCCCACGTGCGCGAGCGTGTTCGTATTCCTCCAGGACGAACATCCACGAACCTTCCGCCACCACGAAGCCGTCGCGATCGAGGGAGAATGGCCGCGAGGCGCGTTCCGGCGCGTGGTTCCACGATGCCGTCATGATCTTCATGAGCGTGAAGCCCTTCATGATCCCCGGCGCAATCGGCGCATCCACGCCGCCGACCAGCATCATCGGCAGGAAGCCGAATTGGATCTGCCGCAGCGCATAGCCAAAAGCGTCGGTGGAAGAGGTGCAGCCCGTGGTGATGACATGGCTCATCCCGCGCAACCCGAAACGCATGCTGATTTCGCTGGACAGCGTACCCATGGTGCCGCTGGGAATGCAGAACAGGCTCACCTGTTTCACCTTGCCGGTCAGCCACAGGCGGACCTGCTCCTCGGAGAACTCCTGCGCTCCGCCGCCCGAGCCGAGCACGACACCGATCTCACGCTGCTGCTCCAGCGACAGTTGCGATGTTTCGATACCGGCGTCACGCAGCCCTTCCGTCGATGCCGCCAGAGCCAGCGGTACTGCTCGCGAAACATGCTTGCGTTCGTGCGCATCGACCCAGGCCAGCTCGTCGAAACCTTGCACCTCGCCCGCGATTTGCACCGGGAGATCGCCGGGGTCGAAGCTGCTGACGCGCCGCACGCCGCTGGTTCCAGCCAAAACAGCGCGACAGAAGGCCTCGTTGCCGATGCCGTTGGGGCTGACCACGCCCATTCCAGTAATGACGACGCGTTTTTTCATGAGGAAGCAACTAGCGGCTAGCCGCGAGCCACGAGCACGGAGTTAGCGAAGACTGCATTTCGCGTCTGACACCTCGCCGTTCGCTCTTAGCAATCGCCGTATATCACTACCGCACTTAACCCAGAATCCTGTGAATCCCCGATACTAACAGTTACGGCTCGTGGCTCGCTGCTAGTCGCTCGTGCCTTTACGCTGCTACTGTAGTACTTGGAAGCACCGTTCTGCGAGCCTGATGTCACAAGGAATTTACATCTCTGTCCCGTTTTGCCGCACCAAGTGCAGCTTCTGCAACTTCGCCTCCGGCGTGTTTTCGCACGTGGTATTTGATCGTTATGTGCAACAAGTCTGCACCGATGTCGAATCTTCGGCTGGCGTCGCGCAAGAACTTGGAGGCGTCCTCGAAGCCGGAGTGGATTCGATTTATCTCGGTGGCGGCACGCCTTCGGTACTCGAGCCCGACCAACTGCGGCGCATGTTGCAAGCTGTTCGTAACAGTTTCGATGTCGAGCGGACGGCGGAGATCACCGTGGAGTGCGCCCCCGGCACGATCACCGATAAAATCCTGGAAGGGTTGCTTGATTGTGGTGTGAATCGCGTCAGCCTGGGCGTGCAGTCTTTCGTGGACAAGGAGTGTTCTTTTGTAGGGCGGCTGCACACGCGAGAGATCACGCTTGCCGATATCGTTCGTCTGCGGTCGGCCGGAATCGGCAACATCAGCATTGATCTAATCGCCGGTCTGCCACACCAGACAGAAGAGAGCTGGAACTTTTCTCTAAGCGAAACGCTCGCCACCGGCGTGCCGCATGTCAGCGTCTACATGCTGGAGGTCGATGAGGACTCGCGCCTCGGCAATGAGTTGCTGGCCGGCGGCAGCCGCTACCATGCGCATTTTGTTCCTGATGACGATCTCATCGCCGATCTTTACCTTACCGCGTGCGAGCGCCTGGAAAAGGGCGGGGTGCAGCAATACGAGATCTCCAATTTCGCCCGGCCGGTAACTCACGGCATCGGTTTGCATGACTCTCGCCATAACTCGAAGTATTGGACCCGCCAGCCCTACATCGGATTTGGCGTCGACGCGCACTCGATGCTGACCGCCGCACCGGGACTGAAAGCCCGCGGCATCGACGCGGTACGCTTCGCGACTCCGGATTCGCTGGATGAATACTCGTCCGCGACAGACAAGTCGTCGGCCCGCGCGCAGCAACTCTTGGCGTCCCGCACTTTGATCGACGCACAAGCTGCGCTGGAGGAGTCATTCTTCCTCGGATTGCGCTTGGACCGCGGCGTCTCACTCCGCGAGCTTCAAGGAAAGTTTGGCAAGGCCGTCGTCGACGGCTACCGTCCCATCATTGCGGAACTTGTAGAAGCCGGACTGCTGGAAAGCGCCGTCGAAAGTCTGCGACTCACGCCGCGAGGCCGTCTGCTGTCAAACGAGGTCTTTGGCCAATTCTTGAAAGATGCGAACGCCCGTACAACTCCGGCCTAAGAAACCGGCCCCCATCCTTGGTGCCAGTTTTCTGGCCTCGGGAAGAATCGAATGCCTGGGACGATTGCTGGTACTGGCTACGATCGTGCTGGATCATCAATCCGGTGTCGAGTCGGAGGCCGTATAGGACAAAGCAAGTAGCTGCTGGTTATGATAAATGGGAAACTCATTTGCCGATTTGCTGCAGCCTTCGCTTTTCGCCGCAGGGCCTAAAAGCCACTTCTTCTTGCGCGTGCTTCGGCACGACTGAAGAGGCTGCGGAAAAAATCGAAGCAGGGCCCGGTGCCGCCGGCTAAAGCCGGCTCGGGAAGAAAAATAAACGGCTTATCGGCACGACTGAAGTCGCGCCCTGTGACAAAGCGTTCAAAGCGGACTTTTTCCGCAGCCTGTGAAGCCGTGCCCTGATACAAAGCTCTGGTTTACGCCATGAATCCGGACTCAGGACACGAGCGACTAGTTGCCTACCCGGCTACCTCTTCCAGTTGCTTCTGGTCGATGTCGAAGTTGGAATAGACGTGTTCGACGTCGTCGTGGTCTTCCAGGGCCTCCAGCAATCGAATCATCGTGCCAGCCTGGTGGCCTTCCAGCTTGGTGTAGTTCTGCGGCACCATGGCGACTTCGGCAACCTCCGGCTTGATGCCGGCTTTCTTCACCGCTTCCAGTACCGTCTCGTAGGCCGATGGATCGGTCAAAATCTCCCAATTGTCGCCGTCATCTTTGAGGTCGTCGGCCCCGGCTTCCAGCACCAGGTTCATCAGATCGTCTTCCTTGGCTGCTGATTTGGCGATGATGATGTCGCCCTTCTTATGGAACATCCATGCGACCGAGCCGGCTTCGCCCATGTTCCCGCCATTCTTGCCGAAGGCGTGACGAATCTCGCTGACCGTACGGTTGCGGTTGTCGGTGGAGACTTCGATGAGGATGGCCACGCCGCCCGGGCCGTAGCCTTCAAAGGTGATCTCCTCATACGAAACGCCGGGCAACTCGCCGGTGCCGCGCTGGATAGCACGCTTGATGTTGTCGGCGGGCATGTTCTCCGCCTTGGCGGCTGCCACGGCACCACGGAGCCGGGGATTTTTCTCAGGATCGCCACCGCTTTTCGCCGCGATGGTGATTTCCTTTATTAGCCGAGTGAATATCTTGCCGCGCTTGGCATCCAGCGCGCCCTTCTTGTGCTTGATTGTTGCCCATTTGGAATGGCCTGACATGAGGGAACCTCGGATCTCGATGACTTTAGGAGTGCTGATGCTGCCCGCCGTTGCAGACGGTCGAACACAACCGCTTCGAACCGTTTCGAAGCGGTGCGGGCAAAAGCAGATTATATCCCGGCTCTCAATCCTCAGTCGAGAGCGGATTCGGCGAGTGGGCGCATGGGGATCGTAGATTGACGACTCCGCAGCGCCCGCGATTGCTCCTTTACATGGTGTCGGGCGGCACGATGTCAACCCGGCGCTGTTGCTGATAGCAACTGTCATCCTTCGACTGGCAACTTGGGTAGAGTTTGCCCCAGCCCGTAGCAAAGCCGATTTGCGACCCATTGACTCCGCTCTTTACCAACTGCGATTTCACAAACTGCGCCCGCCGATAGGAAAGCACCAGGTTGTAGAAGATATCGCCGCGGATGTCAGCATAGCCCTGGATCCAGAGTTGAGCGTCGGAATGCTGCTTCAAGTAAGCGGTGTCGGATTGCAGCACATCAGGATTGACGGTTCGGCTGTAGATGTTGAAGGGGAAATATATCTCCTTCACATTCTGCATAAGGTCCTGGGCCTGCGCGGACAGAGGTGGAAAGTGGGCCTCCGGGGAAGCTGCGTTGTTGTCCTGAGCCAAGCTGTTCTTGGCCGGAATGAAAACGCTGACTGCGACAAGAAAAGCAGCGAGGGAAACCCAAAAGCGTTGGTTAGGCACAACGTGACGCATAACTCCTCCGATGCTGGATTTGACGGCAACTCGAAACTCAGCAATTGTCGCACGAACTCCAAGCCCTCCTGGATCGCGTGGAGAACCGCCGCAAGTTTCCTCAGCAGCATAAATGACGAATATTACTAGAAGATGAAAAGCCGGTGAATGGAGATTTTCGTTCACGCTGTTCTTGCTCCCCTCCTATAAAAATCCAATCCGTGCCTCCAACCTATTGAAAGCTAGGCCTTATTCGCGGAACTTTCATTTTCTATTCACGAATCTGTAACTTCGCCCACATAGGATTTCGCTGACTATTGCCAACAAAATTTCTGGTCGCACTAAGTGTGCGGTGTTGCCGGTTTGATGTATATTCCGTTCCGCTCAACTGTTGCTTTTCAGGAGAGAAAATGAAACGACGACTTGCCCTGGCGCTCTCGGTTCTGATTACCACAACCGTCTTCGCGCAAACCGACTCCCAAACTTCGAAACCGGCGAAGCGTAGCAGTTCGGCTCCGGTTTCGAAACAGCTGGAGGACATGAAGGACGCCATCTCGGCGCAACAACAGCAGATCCAACAGCTGCAACAACAGATCTCAACTCGCGATCAGGCCATTCAGAACCTGCAGCAGCAAGTGACGGCGGCGCAGTCGGCGGCCCAACAGGCGCAGGCGGCAGCAGCGGCCGCGGCCAACTCGCAGAGTACGGTGAGTGCCGACCAGATTGGCGGACTGCAACACGACGTCGCCGATTTGAAGACTGTTTCCGGCAACACGGTGAACGAACTGCAGGAAACGCAGAAGCGCGTTGCCGGATTGGAGAGCCCGCTGGCGATTCACTACAAGGGAATCACTATTACTCCGGGCGGCTTCCTGGCGGCAGAAACTGTTTGGCGGCAACACGCCGAAGGGGCGGACATCAATACGGCGCTGAACTCAATTCCGTTCTCGGGTTCCTCGCAAGCGCATATGTCTGAGTTCTACGGCTCGGGCCGTCAGTCGCGTATTTCCATGCTGGCCCAAGGCAAGCTGGATAACATGAACTTGACGGGCTATGTAGAAGCCGACTTCCTGGGTTCCGGCACTACCTCCAACAACAATGAAAGCAACTCCTATGTTCTTCGCCAGCGGCAGACGTGGGCCCAGGCTGCGTTGACCAACGGCTGGAGCTTCACCGGTGGCCAAATGTGGAGTTTGGTGACGGAAACTAGAGTGGGTGAAGACAACCGCACCGAAGCGCTACCTATGACTATCGACCCGCAATATACCGTGGGCTTCAGCTGGGCGCGTCAGTATGGATTCCGTGTTGTCAAGGATTGGGGCAACAAGGTCTGGTTAGGCTTCTCCGTGGAAGACTCAGAGGCGACGCTAACCGCCCACGGCAATACCGCCGGTTCATTCCTGCTCGGTGGGCCGGGACTCTCAGGCGGCTTGTATAACGGAGCGATCAGCGGCTGCAGCACGGGAGCAATTTCGACTTTGCCGGCTACGCCCGCTACCACCTGCACCGCTCTCGCGAACTACTCGTTCAACCCGTCCCCGGACTTCATCGCCAAACTGGCATTCCAGCCGGGCTTTGGACACTATGAAATCTTCGGTATCGGCAGCGGCTTCCGCGATCGCATCTTCCCCGATGCAGGGGCAAAGACTCCCAGCGTAGCTGGTGCCTTCAATAGCTCGACTTGGTCGGGTGGCGGCGGCTTCAACGCCCGGTGGTCCATGTTCCAGAAGCACATTGACCTCGGCATACACGCCTTGGCAGGTAAAGGTGTGGGACGGTACGGAACCGCCGGCTTGTCCGATGTGACTATCAGCTCGAACGGCTACGTGGCTCCGATCGCGAGCCGCCAGGGCCTGCTGACGCTCGAATATCACTCTCCCAAGTGGGATTGGTATGGCAACGGCGGTATCGAGTATGACGGCCAGACCGAGTTCCTGAACTCCAAGGGCGTCCCGGCGATTGGCTATGGCGCGCTTGCTCTCAACAACACCGGTTGCGGCGTTGAAACCCTGCCGAGTACCTCGTATGGCGCAGGCTTCGACCCCGGTGCCTTAGCGAACTGCACCGGCGACACCAAGGACATCTGGGAAGGCACTCTCGGCTTCTGGTACAAGCCGTACAACGGCCCGAAGGGCAGGCTGCAATTCGGCCTACAGTATTCCTACGTGACCAGGACGGCGTGGGCGGGAATTGGCACCAAGCTTCCTGTACCTGCCAACAACAGTCCGACGGCTCTCGACAACATGGTCTTCACATCCTTCCGCTACTACCTGCCGTAAACAAATCGGGTGGTTGGTGCTCGGCCAGCCACCCGAATTTTTCTGCCGAGAATTTCTCCTCTCGGAACCGCTCTACACTCTGACGATCATCACTTCGGTGGACTTGACCAGGGCGGCGGCTTTGTCGCCGCGCTTCAGGCGCATCTCGCGCGCCGCATCGGCGGTAATGATGGAGGTGATGTGCTGTCCGCCGATGGATAACTTGATCTGCGCAATCAGGCCTTCAATCCGCACTTCCACAATGCGGCCTATCAATTGATTGCGTCCGCTGATGGTGCGGAAATTGGCCCGGCTTTCCGCCGGTTGCTTGCCCAGCGACTTGAAAAGAAAGGCGTCGATTTCGCTTTGCGGAACACGATGGTGACCGCCGACAGTCTTTACCGTGCGCAGCTTGCCCTTGTAGATCCACTGCTTCAGGCTGGCATAGCTGATGCCCAGGACCACGGCGGCATCGCGGGGACGCAGCAACTCCTCAGACTTGGGGCTCATACTTGAGCATTGTAGAGCACACCTGAAGCTGTTTACTCGGCCTCCCCACTGGAAAGGCCCAAGTCAGAACTGCTCCCAGGAAGGAACGGTTGGTGCGATCTTCGATCGCCAGTGAAGTGTTTGCCCTTGCCAGCCGATGGCTTAGTTGACAACCTGTGGGTAACCCATAGCCGGGGGCAGCGCCGCATGAAGAACGTACAAAACGAACTGGGAAGCTCATTTCCTGAGCTGCCGCTGGCATTTGACCGGCGGCGGCGGGAGCGAATCGCTCTCAAGATTCCGTTGCGAATTCTCACCTATGGCTTGCTGGTGGATAAATCGAATGACGGAGTCTGCACCGACCTGAGCGAAGGAGGGGTCGCCTTCGATTGCGAAGCAGCGCTGAACGTTGGCGATGTCGTCATCCTTGAGTTCCACCAGAAAGGCGAAGCCGCCTACCGTTGCCACGCCCGGCTTGCCTATCGCATGGGCCGGCGCTACGGAGCTTACTTCCTAGCGGGAGAATAACGCCAATTAACAATAGGCTCAGCTCAAAGAGGTTTGTAGCTGTTCCAATATCAGTTTGGCGGTGGCAAGGTCCTCGACTGCCAGTCCCAGCGATTTGAATATCGTGATCTTCGCCTGTGGTATCGGTTTTGTTCCAGCCAGCAGTTCGCCCAGTTCGGCGTAGATTGGCGCGTTCGCCAACAATACATCGCCGGACTCCTTCATCGCCGCCTCACGAGAATCCACAACCACCGCGCCTCGCATGGCGTCGTCATCCACTTCGCGATGCTTTGGGCCGACCGCACCCACGGCATTCACCAGAACGCCACGCTTCAGCCACGCGCCCCGAAGCACCGGCTCCGGCGAGTTGGTGACGGTCACGACGACATCGGCTCCGCGTACCGCGTCTTCCGCAGAAGTCGCCCGCGCTCCGATCTCGTCGGCAAGTGCCTGCGCATTTTGCGAATTGCGGCTCCAGATGCGGATTTCGTCAAACTTGCGCACCAAAGAAAGCGCGTGAAAGTGAGCCGTGGCTTGTACTCCACTGCCCAGAATCGCCAAGCTTGTCGCGCCGGAAGCGGACAACAGTTTGGTCGCAACCGCCGACACAGCTGCCGTGCGCATCTCGGTGATCAGTCGGCCATCCATCATTGCCAGTGGCTCCCCGGTGTCGGCACGGAACAGGGCGACCACGGCCTGGTGCGTGGGCAATCCTCGCGATCCGTTATCGGGATAAAGCGTGACCAGCTTCGCGCCCATTACATCGCCGTAAACGGCAGGCATTACGCCCATGAAGCCGTGATGCTGCTGGATCGATAAGATGCCGCGGACGGGCTGCACCACGCGTCCCGCGGAGAAATCGGTGAGCGCGCGCGCCATCGCGGGAATGAGCGCTTCAAAGCTCAGCAACGGACGGATTGCGGCTTCATCGAGGAAGCGCACGGGCTGAGTATTACAGGATTGTTCGCTCATCGATGCGAATCACCAGCCTGGTAGGACAAATCGCAGCGCGACCGGAGTGCAGTTGTCGCGACTTCTGGCACAATGAAGACTCATGCTCAAAGTGAAAAGGTTATCACCTGACGCCATCCTGCCGACCGTCGCTCATCCCGGAGAAGACATCGGCTACGACCTTCACTCCGCTGAAGAGCTTACCATTCCCGCACGGGGCGCGGCAGGGATACACACCGGCATCGCCATTGAATTCGTGCCTACGGCTGGCGGAATCGTAAAGACTCGCTCCGGATTGGCGAAGAAGCGTCTGCTGTGCAATGCGGGCGTGATCGACGCAGGCTATCGCGGCGAGATCATTGTGCTGATGGAAAATCTTGGCGATGAAGCCTACACCATCCACAAGGGCGACAAGATTGCGCAACTACTGGAACATCCTTTCCTGGCCGGCGAAGTGGGGGAGAGCGAGTTGAGCGAGGCAGCCCGCGGCGCGAAGGGCTTTGGTTCCAGCGGGCAATAGAGTATTGGCAATGTGGATTGATCGTTGCAGAAGAGACCATGCCACGGGATAAAACAGCCGGTCCTCGCCCGCGAGCGGCCTCATGGTCGTTGGCTGTCCTTCTGTTGTTCCCGTCGCACGTGCTCGCGGACGATCTCATGGCCCTCGCTTTGCCGTTCAACTTACAAGCGGGCACTGCGTCCAATGCTCAGCCAAAACAGTTCGATACCGCCGGCGAGGCGCAGCTTCTGGAGTTGATCAACCAAGCGCGCAGCGAGCAAGGGCTCCCGCCACTGACCGTCGATGAGCGCCTGACCAAGGCAGCTCGCAAGCACACGGAACTGATGGTGCAACATTTGCAGCTTTCCCATCAGTTTGAGGGAGAGCCACCACTGCAGATTCGATTCGGCAATGAAAATCTGCCTTCGGACCGCCAGAGCGAAAACGTTGCCCTCAATAACCGAAATATCGCGTCGGTGCACGAAGGACTGATGCAGTCGCCACCGCATCGCCGCAGCATCCTCGATCCAGGCTTCAACGTCGTGGGCGTCGGTGTCTTTCGCAGTGGCGAAGACATTTACGTTACCGAGGACTTCGCGCGTAAGCTGCCGGAATATTCGGAACCTCAGGCGGAGGCGAGTGCGCAGGCGGCCATCGAGCAATATGCAAAATCGCGCGGACTCCGTGCTCCAGAGCGGAAGCCGCAGCTACAGCTGCGCCACATGGCGTGCACCATGGCTTTGACCGATGCGCTGAATGGCAATGATGCGATGCGACTGCCGGGAGTGCACGGTGTTCTGGCCTGGACCGCTGACGATCCAGCTCAGCTGCCTAAAGGGATTGCGCAGGTGCTGTCGCCGCAAACCGCCGGGTACTCGCTGGGAGCTTGTTTCGCTCCCAGCCTGAGCCATCCCGGAGGAGTATATTGGGTAGTAATGGTGACGTACTGATATGAAACGAGGCTGGCTCTGGCGTCTTCGCCCTGAGCTGAGCGACGGCTAATGGACCGTACCCGCATGGGCCGCGGGGCGGCTTATATGAAGCCCTGTCGTGCTGCCTTCCAGGCTGGATTTTATGTACTGCTCGCCAGCCTGCATCATGTGCGTCCAGACGTCTTGCGCCCGGCCCTTTTCGTTGAAGAACGCCGCCACTTCAGCGGCGCTCATGTTGGTCCCCGCCTCTCTCGCAAAATGCAGGACGTGGGCCAAGGTAATTTCCGCTGTTACTTTCTCGCGCCAGCACTTTTTCTTCAGGTCAATCATTTCTGCTTCCCGACAGAATGGATTTGCCTTACGTAGATAGAAATACCGCGAGGGCAAGTTGGGCACGATGGCGAAGGTCACCTCCTCCTGTGATGGTGGTCACACCCGAGTGTGATGCAACCGGCCGTCCTGCCTGCCAGCGGGTTCGCCACCATGTGCTAACCTCGGTTCGGATATGGGGGAGACATCGCAAATTTACGTCGGCACCGCGGGCTGGTCTTACAAAGACTGGGAAGGGATCGTGTATCCGGCGCAGATCAAGAAGTCGCAGCATCCGGTGGAGTACCTGGCGCGCTACATCGATGTGCTGGAGATCAATACCTCGTTCTACGGCCACATTAAGCCGGAGTGGGGCAAACTGTGGTGCCGCATGGCGCGCGCGGTCAATGGCGAGTTTATGTTTACTGCCAAGCTCAATCGCGCCTTTACCCATTCGCCGATTGCCGTGGTGGAGAGCACCTCGGACGAGACTATCCGCGCCAGCGACGAAGACGAGCGTCTGGCGAAGGAAGGTCTCGAGTCTATAGCCGCCGAAGGTATGTTGGGCGCGGCACTCGCCCAATTCCCTATTTCCTTCAAGAACACCAATGCCAACCGCGATTATCTCGACGGCGTCATCGAGAAGTTCAAGCAGTTCCCGCTTGTTGTCGAGGTGCGTCACAACAGTTGGACCAACGAAGGCACGCTGCGCTACTTCGTCCAGAAAGGCGTGGCCTTCTGCAACATCGACCAGCCGAATCTGGGCAAAGCGGTACTGCCCAGCGAGCATGTGACCTCCTCGATCGCCTACGTTCGCCTGCACGGACGCAACTACGAGCAGTGGTTCGACAGCGATTCTCGCAACGATCGCTACAACTATCTCTATACTGATCCGGAGCTGCGAGGCTGGAAAACGCGAATCGACGCCATTGCCGGGAAGGCGCAAAAGACGTTTGTCATCGCCAACAACCACTTTGAGGGCAAGGCTGCGGTGAATGCGCTGCAACTGAAGAGCCTGATTGCTGGACGGTCAGTGCGCGTTCCGGAAATGCTGCTGAAGAAGTACTGGGAGCTGGGAGAGATTGCAGAGCCGAACCAGGCAGCGGAAGGTTCGCGTTGAGACGCTGCTGATGGGATGGCTCAATCTAAACCTGTCGGACTTGCGCCCTGCAACAGTAATTCGTACTATCTTGTTCTCACCAGCAAAATCTTAGCGGCACCGGAGAGCCATGAGCGAAGCCGATGAACTGAACGAAGCAGCCGAACGTGCGAGGGAGAGCAAGCAATTGGCTCCTGTCAGCCTGACCATGGCGATCGTGGCAGTCCTGGTTGCCACTACTACTCTTCTCGGTCACCGGGCACATACCGAAGAACTGCTGTTGCAAACCCGGGCGACCGACCAATGGAGCTACTACCAGGCCAAGAACATGCGCCGCAATAACCTGGAGGCGCTGGATGAGGTACTCACCGCCATTGAGGGCACGAAGGCGGATCGCGCCGCCGAGGTCCGCAAACACTTTCACGAGGAGATCGAGAAGTATCGCGAGCAGCAGACAGATATTCAGGGGGAGGCCCGCAGCCTTGAAGCTGAGGTGAAGCAGACCAGCAGCCGCGCCAACCGCTTCGACCTGGGCGAGGTGCTGCTGGAGATTGCGCTGGTGGTCACGTCCATCACGCTGCTGACCGACAAGCGCGCCTATTGGTATTTCGGCTGCGTGTTGGCCGCGCTTGGCGTGATCTGTGCCGTGAGTGGCTTGCTAATGCACTGACGCGTCTTCAGGCGGCGCTACGGCTCCCAGCCCTGCGCCCCTACCAGCGGCACAAAACGGCAGAGGTCGTGTTTGGTGACGGAGATCCGGTCGCCCAACTTGCGTATAACCTCAATCTGCTGTTCGGAGCGAGTACCGACAGGCACGACCAATCGGCCGCCATCGGCCAGCTGAGAGACCAGAGTTTCTGGCACGCGCGGCGCTGCCGCTGCAACCAGGGTCTTGTTGAACGGGGCATGCTCGGCTAGACCCAGGCTTCCGTCGCCATGCAGCACGTGAACGTTCTTGTAGCCCAATCGGTCCAGGATCGCACGCGCTTTGTCGGCCAGTTCGGCGTGGCGTTCGATGGTCCACACATCCGCCGCCAATTCGCCGAGGATGGCCGCCTCGTATCCCGTGCCGGTGCCGACCTCGAGCACGCGGTCTTCAGGATTCAACTCCAGCTCTTCGACCATGGCAGCAACAATGTAGGGCTGGGAAATGGTTTGGCCCGCGCCGATTGCCAGCGGGAAATCTCCATAGGCATTGGCAGCGTCCTCGCTGGGAATGAACTCTTCCCGCGGGACCTTGGCCATCGCAGCCAAGACGCGCTCATCGCGAATGCCACGCGAGCGTAGCTGCTCCTCCACCATGTGGGCCCGCTTCTGGGCGGAGGACTCAGCGCCATTGTCGTGATTGAACCGGTGACCGAACAAGGCTGCTCCGCGCAAAGCCGGCAGGGGTTGCGCCACAAGAATCTCAAATTGGTTTCAGGGCAAGTGTGCCTCGGTTAGTGCGGCCCATCAGAGCTAAGCAAGAATCTGTGCCGTCCCTACGGGACTCCGATTCACTGGCAACTTGTACCCCAGCGCTTACGCGCTGGGCTAACATTGTTTCGCCCTACGGGCGGACAATCAGTCGGCAACCTGCTTGCTTTCGGCCTCTGGTAGCACTTCAGTCGCCGGCAGCGTCTCGACCTTAGCCTTGACCACAGGTGCACCCGTGCGCACTGGCGCCTTGGGACGGCCGGAGGTCTCGAACTGCCCAATATGCCAGATATCGCGAGCGTACTCCATGACTGTACGGTCACTGGAGAATTTTCCGATGCGAGCGACGTTCAAGATTGCCTTGCGCCACCAGACATCCTCGTTCAGGTACTCGCCATTAATCAGCTCCTGAGTCTGGACGTACGCGGGAAAATCGGCAATGTGGAAATAGCGATCGCCGCGATGGACCAGTTCGTCGAAGATCCAGCGAAAGAGCCCATGTTCATTGGGGCAGAAGCGGTCCGAGGCGAGAGCATCCATCACCTCGCGAACGGTGGTATCGTTCTCATAGCGCTCGTGCGCGTTGTACGATCCTTTCTGCTGCATCTCGCGGATCTCCTCCGCGCGCAATCCGAAGATGTAGATATTGTCGTCGCCCACTTCCTCGGCGATCTCGATGTTGGCGCCGTCGTAGGTACCGATGGTCAGCGCGCCATTCATCGCCAGCTTCATATTGCCGGTACCAGAGGCTTCCATACCCGCCATGGAAATCTGCTCGCTCAGATCGGCGGCCGGGATGATCAACTGGGCCAGAGAAACGCGATAATCGGGAAGAAACGCAACCTTCATGATGTCGCGCGTTTTCTCGTCGTTATTCACCACCTCCGCCACGCTGTGAATGAGCTTGATGATCTGCTTGGCAGCCCAGTATCCCGGCGCGGCCTTGCCGGCAAAGATGTAGGTGCGCGCGACCGCTGGCATCTCTCCCCGTTCAACGACGCCAAGATAGTCGTGAATGATACCCATTACATTCAGCAACTGGCGCTTGTACTCGTGGATGCGCTTGATCTGCGCGTCGAACATGGAGTCGGGATCGACCGCGACGCCGCTCTGCTCCTGGATCACGCGCGCCAGCTTGAGCTTGTTCTGCCGCTTGACTTCCTTGAAGGCCTCGCGAAACCCTTCGTCCTCGGCGAACGGCTCCAGGTCCCGGAGCTTGCGCAGATCGGTGATCCATTTGTTTTCGTCAAGGGTGCGGCCGATGAGGTCGGTGAGCCCCTCGTTGGCTTTCATCAGCCAGCGGCGAGGCGCTACGCCGTTGGTTTTGTTGTTGAACTTCTCCGGCCAAACCTGGGCAAATTCCGGCGCCAACGAATGAATAAGCAACTCGGTGTGCAGCTCGGAAACGCCATTGACGGAATGGCTGCCCACCATGCAGAGGTTCGCCATCCGGACTTGTTTTTCGTATCCCTCCTCAATGATCGACATCCTGCGCCGCTTTTCGTCATCGAGGAACGAATACTGCTGCATCTGGCGCAGCAATTCATGGTTGATGTTGAAGATGATGAGCATGTGCCGGGGCAGCACTTTTTCCAGCAGCGGCACCGACCATTTCTCCAGCGCTTCAGGCAGAAGCGTGTGATTGGTGTACGCCAGCGTCTGCTGCGTGATCTCCCAGGCTTCGTCCCAGTTCAGCCTCTCTTCGTCCAGCAGCACGCGCATCAACTCGGCGACGGCGAGGCTGGGATGAGTGTCGTTCATCTGGATGGCGACCTTTGAGGGCAACAGTTGGATCTTCTTGTGCTGCTGGCGGAAGCGCCGCATGATGTCACCCATCGCGCAGGCCACCAGGAAATATTCCTGAATCAGGCGCAGCTCCTTGCCGCTCATCACCGAGTCGGAGGGATACAGTACGCGGGAAATATTTTCCGACTGGATCTTCTGTTCGACAGCGCGAATGTAATCGCCGCGATTGAAGATCTCGATGTCGAAGTCTTCCGACGCGCGGGCGGTAAACAGCCGCAGCCAGTTCACGGTCTGGCCAAGATAACCGACAATCGGCATATCGGTGGGTATACCAACCACGATTTTCTGGTTCAGCCAGACCTGCTCCAGACTATGCTCGACTTCGCGCGGGCCTTCGACCCGCCCGTACATCGGAATGTTGCCTGACTCCTCCGGATGCTCGATCTGGAACGGTGTTCCGTTGGCCTTCCAGCGGTCAGGTTTCTCGCGCTGGAAGCCATTGAAGATTTCCTGCTTGAACAGGCCGTATTCGTAATCGATGCCATAACCAAAGCCGGGCATGCCGAGGGTGGCCAGCGACTCCAGGAAACAGGCTGCCAAACGGCCCAGTCCACCGTTGCCGAGACCAGCATCGTTCTCGCTGTCGAGCACCTCGTCGAGGCTGACGCCAAAGCCCGCGAGCACCTCGCGGCATAGTTCCTCAACCCGCAAGTTCGACAAGTTATCGCCCAGCGAGCGTCCCATCAGGAATTCCATCGAGAGGTAGTAAAGCTTCTTGCAGTCTTTGTGGCGATAACGGGACTCGGTCTCCAACATGCGGTCGACGATGCGGTCCCGAATGGCAAGGGAAACGGGCTTGAGATAATCGGCGGGCTTCAGCTCTGAGGTGGGACGGACCAGAGTGTAACGGACATGTCGCAGTATGGCTTCGCGCAGCACTTCAGCGGGCCTGACCTGCGACAGAAATTCAGGGGATGACATAGACAATGGCGGCCTGTCCGCTCCGATCTAACTGTCTCCGGGTGAGCTGCACCTTCGCCGTTGCAGCCTTTTGGCAGAAGGGCAATCGCCTCCGCAGAGCATGCCGTCGCTGCTAGACCCAATCGGACCGGACTTGGCCACTACGGCCCAAACGACTTGCTCGCTTCGCCCATTCTACTGCCAACCGCTCGCCCTGAGAAACACCTCAGTTGCAAAGGGTGGCTGGTCGGATACTTCGGCAGGATCGGAGGAAACTTGAGGAATCAGGCGGCCAGTGGGCTTGGGTTGGACAACCCGCCCTAGCCACCATTCGCCGACTGCTGCTTGATCTGTCGCGCCCGCTCATAGACCTTGACGTACTCGCGAGCGGAGTTGGTCCACGAGTAGTCCTGCGCCATGCCATTGCGCATCAACGTCTGCCAGGCGTTCTGGTTGCCGCGATACAGCGCAACCGCTGCGCGCAGAGTCCCCAGCATCGCTTCGCCGGTGTACTCGCGGAATTTGAAACCTGTTCCCTTCAATGTTCGGGGATCGAACTGCTCGACGGTGTCGTCGAGTCCGCCAACTGCGCGCACCACTGGCACAGTGCCGTACTTCAGGCTGTACATCTGGTTCAGGCCGCTCGGCTCGTAGTGTGAAGGCATCAAGTAGATATCGCTGCCCGCTTCGATCTTGTGCGCTAGGGAGTCATCGTACGCGATCTTGATGGCGACCTTCTGGGGAAATTGCCGGCTGAGGCGGCGAAACATGTCTTCGTATTCCTTTTGGCCGCTGCCCAGCACCACCAGGATGAGGTCTTCCAACGCCAGCCGGTCCGCGACCTGCTGGATAAGGTCAAACCCTTTTTGCGGGACGAAGCGCGACACGATGCCCACTACCGGCAATTGCGTATCCTGTGCCAGCCCGAACGCCTCCAGCAGATCGGCTTTGCATTTCGCCTTGCCGCTGAGGTCCGCAGCGGAGTAACGTGCGGCGATGAAGGGATCGGTCTCCGGGTTCCAGAAGGCATAATCGACGCCGTTGAGGATGCCGGCAATCGTGTTCCCCCGCGCCCGCAGCACGCCCTCGAGGCCGAAGCCGTATTCCGCCGTCTGGATCTCCTGGGCGTACTTGCGGCTGACCGTGGTGATGAAGTCGGCCATGGAGATTGCGCCCTTCAGGAAGTTGACCTTGCCGTAGAATTCCAACTTCAGCATGGTGAAGAGGTCCCATGGCAACATGAGCAAGGGCAGGATCTCCGGCGGAAAGAGTCCCTGATATCCCAGGTTGTGGATGGTGAAAACGCACGGCGCAGTGGCAAACGCCGGGTCCTCGCCATACAGTGTCTTCAGTAGGATGGGAACCAGCGCGGTCTGCCAGTCATGACAGTGCAATACGTCCGGCCCTCCGAGAATCTTTGTGGCTTCCAGAACCGCGCGCGAAAATAGGGCGAAGCGCTCGGCGTTGTCGTGGTAGTCGCCCAGCGCGGTGCCGTAAAGTCCGTCGCGATCGAAGAACGGCGGGTACTCGATGAAATAGAATTGCACTCCTGAGCGCACCCCGCCGTCGAGCACGGAGCAGAAGCGGTAACGATCGTCGAAAGGCACGGTAATGCTGGAGATCACGGTGGCTGGATTCTCGAGCTTGGTTTGGCGGTAACGAGGAAGAAAGACCGTGGCCTTGTGCCCTAAACTGACAAGAGCGGGCGGCAACGCTCCAATGACATCCGCGAGGCCGCCTGTCTTGGAAAATGGCACACACTCGGATGCCGCGAAAGCGATATGCATGAAACCTCCTGCGCGGCGGTAACGCTCCCGCGGGTTTTGTAACTGGCTAACAGAGGACCGCTGAGGATGAAGTGCGAAATGCCGGGACACCTGAGTCTAATTGCCGAGTCGAAAGAGGGTCAACGTGGCTAGAGCGTCAACCGATAAACCCAGCGCAGGCCATAGCCCGAAACGCAAGCCGAAGCTTGGCCAACACTTCCTGCTGGACGTGGGTGCGGCACAGAAGATTGTCGAGGCGCTGGGCGACGTGTCCAATCGAACGGTGATTGAGATCGGCCCCGGCCGCGGTATGTTGACCGATGTTCTGGCGCCCCGCGCCCGGCGCGTGATTGGGATCGAACTGGACCGCGTGCTGGCAGCACAGCTGCGGATGCGCTACGCCACCAGGCCGAATGTCGAAATACTCGAATCCGATTTCGTCACCGCCCAATTCTCCTCGATGGTCGGCCGACGCCCCGGCCCGCTGCACGACCTTCGGCCCACGCAGCCGGAGACGGTGGACATTGTCGGCAATCTGCCGTACTACATAACGTCGGACATCGTGCTGCGAATTCTTGCACTGCACCGGAACATTGAGCGCGCCGTGATCATGGTGCAGAAGGAAGTGGCGGACCGCATCGCCGCCAAAGCGGGCAGCCGCGAGTATGGATTGCTCTCGGCCACAGTCCAGTTGTTTGCGCGCGTGGACAAGCTGTTCACGTTGCCGCCGGAAGCCTTCTCACCGCCGCCGGAAGTGCATTCCACCGCAATCCGGCTGACCATGGCGCCGCGGCTGGAAGAGTTGCGGGTCGAGGAGAAGCCGTTCATCGCGTTTCTGAAGCTGGCCCTCGCGCAGAAGCGGAAAACGCTGGCGAACAATCTGCGCGGCCAATATGACGCGGCTGCCATTCGAGCGGCGCTGAAGAGCGCCGGACTACGCTCCGACGTTCGCGCGGAGGCCATGTCGCTGGAGAAAACTGCGGCGGTGTTCCGGGCGCTGCGCGAGGCGTAAGCTTTTCTTGTATTCAAGACCAATCTACGCGGAGCGACCAACTTGGCAACCGTAATCCGACAGCCGGCCGTTGCCGGCCGCTTTTATCCGGCCAAGGCGGAGCGCCTCCGCGCCGAAGTGGAGGCCTACACGAACTCGCCGGCCAACGCACCGGTTGAGGCAAAGATTCGCGCGATGGGCTGCGTCGTTCCTCATGCAGGGTATATGTATTCAGGACACGTCGCGGGCGCGGTCTACCGCCGACTTGAGTTGCCGCAGCGGATGGTGATTTTGTGTCCCAACCACACCGGCATGGGAGAGCCGCTAGCCGTCATGAGCGAAGGGGCATGGCAAACGCCGCTGGGCAACGTTGCGATCGACGCAGAGCTGGCAGGCGAGTTGAAGCAGCAAATGCCGTTGCTTTCCGAGGACGAGGCGGCTCACCGCTTCGAACACGCGCTGGAGGTGCAGCTTCCCTTTCTGCAGGTGCTGGCGCCGGGATTCCAGTTCGTGCCAATTACTGTCGGCACAGGCAACTTTGAAGTATTGAGCTCTCTCGGCGTGGTGATCGGAAACACGCTGGCGAGGGAAGGCGGACGCTTCCTGCTGATTGCCTCCAGCGATATGAATCACTACGAGAGCGACAGCGTTACGCGAGTCAAAGATCGCAGGGCAATCGACCAGTTGCTGGCGCTGGATGCGCGCGGCCTGTACGAGGTGGTGAAGGAAGGTCATATCAGCATGTGCGGATACGGGCCGGCGGTGGTGATGTTGACTGCGGCGCGAAAGCTGGGCGCCACCAAGGCAGAACTGATTCGCTATGCCACCTCGGGCGATGTGTCGGACGATCGAGACAAGGTTGTGGGATACGCGGGCATCGCCGTGTATTGACGGTGTCTTCAGCAGGCCAATTTCACCAGAATTTATCGGGCAAACCCTTGCATCCCACAGTGTGAGAGTTATACTTGCGGTGCGCTATTTCTCAACCTGCGCCGCCTGGGAGCCCAGCCGCTCGCTGGACAAGCCGCAGACGGGCCCTGTCAACAACTGAACTCCCCAAGACCCTAGACGTATCGGTGCATCACTTGCAGTCAGGCCCAGAGGTCTGTCTGGCCCAGTACCCCGGCCTATCACGACAAATAATAAGGAGATACCTGTATGCAGCTATGCACTTTGCGCCGGCTGCCCTCTTGCATGGGATGGGCAATATGGCTGGTTGTTGGGGGATGTCTGACGGGCGCTGCCTTCGGGCAGACCGGCTACTGGCACACCAGCGGAAATCAGATTCTGGATTCGAACGGTCATGTGGTTCGAGTTGCCGGGATCAACTGGTACGGCTTCGAGACCACCGACGAGGTGGCGCACGGGCTATGGGCGCAAGATTATCACTATATCCTGAATGCCATCCAGAGCAACGGCTACAACGTGATTCGCATGCCGATGTCGAACCAGGTGGTGGAAACGCCCATCATTCCGACGAACATCAGCTATCACAATGCCAGCGGTCCCATTAACACTGACCTGGAGGGCCTGAACTCGCTGCAAATTCTCGACAAGATCGTTACTGCCGCCGGTGCAATCGGCCTGCATATCATTCTCGACAACCACCGTTCGGAGGCGGGCAACGGCGCCGAAGGTAACGGCTTGTGGTACACCTCGCAATATCCCGAGAGTTCGTGGATCAATGATTGGACCTCTCTGGCGGAGAGATACCTCAACAACACCACCGTCATCGGATTCGACCTGCGCAACGAACCGCACAACGCCCAGAGCGGTGGTTCCTGCTGGGGTTGCGGCACCCTGTCGTACGACTGGCGGCTGGCTGCCGAGCGCGGCGGCAATGCCTTGCAGGCGGTCAATCCCAGCCTGCTGCTCTTTGTCGAAGGGACTGACTGCTACAACAACGATTGCGATTGGTGGGGCGGAAACTTGATGGGCGCGCAGTCCTACCCCGTGGTATTTAACATTGCGCACCAGTTGGTGTATTCGGCGCACGACTACGGCCCGAACCTTTACCAGCAAAGCTGGTTCAACAGCAACACGACGTATCAGAGCCTGGTGCAAGTCTGGACCGGGTTCTGGGCGTATCTCAGCTTGAATGACATCGCGCCGGTTTGGGTGGGCGAGTTCGGCACCACCAATAACGCCAGCGATATCGAGAGCAACGTGCCGGGCTCGCAGGGACAGTGGTTCCAGAGCATCGTGACCTTCCTGCAAAACAATACGCAACTCGACTGGACATACTGGGCGCTGAACGGCGAAGACAGCTACGCGCTGCTGGACAGCAATTACGATTCGACGCCGGTCAGCTCGCTGAAGCAGAGCTTGCTGGCGATTATTCAGTTCAGCGGCGGGGGCGGCGGGAATTGCGAAAGCGCTCCGCCCGCGCCCACCGGACTTACAGCGACGGCGATTTCTTCCAGCCAAATCAATTTGAGCTGGAATGCAGTAACGCCGCCGCCGTCATGCAACGTGACGTACAACCTCTATTCCAGCCGGTTCTCGAACTTCATACCGTCCGCGGCAACCCGCATCGCGAGCGGACTGGTTGCGGCCAATTACTCCAATACAGGATTGCTGGCCTCCACCACCTACTACTACATTGTCAGAGCCGCAGATTCCGTGGGCGAGTCCGGCAACTCGAACCTGGCGCACGCTACCACTCAATCCGGGGGCAGTGGCACGGGCTGCCACATTACCTACGTTGATCAGAACGATTGGGGTACGGGATTTACCGGCGCTGTCTCGATCAAGAACACGGGCACGCAAGAAATCAATGGCTGGACATTGACGTGGACCTGGTCGGGAAATCAGCAGATCGTTCAGTCGTGGAACTCGAGCTATACGCAGAGCGGACAGAATGTCGTGCTCACCAACGCTCCGTGGAATGGAACCATTGGAGCGGGCGACACGCTGAGTGGAATTGGCTTTAACGCCAACTACAGCGGGACCAACCACAACCCGACCACGTTTTATGTGAACGGGACTTTGTGCCAGTGATCAGATAACTTGTCGGCATCGGCATTGGGCTTTAGTCCTTTTGGATGCTTTGCAGGGGCTAAAGCCCAAGTTCCTTTAAGACTAGGGCGGCACGACTGAAGTCGTGCCCTGACACAGCGCGGAACCACCTATGAGGCCGGCTGACTCTGTTGAGGTCTTCCTCGAAGGGACACGCCTTCAGGCGCGCCGTAAAGCCGCCCAAACCCGCTGGCTTTAGCCGCCGAGGGAATTCGTTCTCTATGTCTGCTGAATTCGAGTTTCCTCAGGGGCTAAACAGTTTGCTGAAAAACTCTTTTTTAGGTCATTTCGAACGAAAAAACCGTCGCAAGTTACTGAATCTTCATTCGTCGAAATGACCGAAATTACTAAGTTGGTTCCTTTTTCAGCAAACTGTAAAGGCCGCCGTCAAGATGGTGTCGATCGGCGCGGCTCAAGCCGCGCCCCTTCAAAGAGGCTGTCGACAGAGCCGGACAGGCTAACTTAATCAGCCGCGGCCAGGAGGTTACTTCGCTTGCGATGTTCCTTCAGGATGCAGATGTCCATGACGACGAAGATGCCCGCCTGGCGGGCCTTTTCAGCGGCCGCTTCGTGAACGACGCCTTCCTGCATCCAGATCGCGGGAGCTTTGATCTGGATAGCCTGCTCCACCACATCGGGCACCGCATCAGAGCGGCGGAAGACATTGACGATGTCAATCTTCTCCGGAACATCGAGCAGCGAGGCATACGCTTTCTCGCCCATCCAGTCGCTGATGTTGGGATTCACGGGAATAATCCGGTATCCCTGCGACAGCATGTAGTGCGAGACGCCGTAGCTCGGCCGCAAGGGAGAATCGGTGAGGCCGACGACGGCGATGGTCTTCGCCGTTTTCAGCAGTTCGGTGATGCGATCGGCTTCGTTCGCGGACACACGGGCTCCTCAATGGGGAAGAGTCGATTGTAGCGTTCGATGCCTTAAGAACGGAATGGCCAAACCATCGCTGCTATAGGGGTTCTTCGACTCCGGTTCGCGAAACCCGCGCGAACCTCCGCTCAGGATGACACGGTGTGAGATTCTGGCCAAAGGCGAAGAGCGAAAAGCGAATTGCGATTTTACTGACGGCTGAAAGCTGATAGCTGACAGCTACCCCAGCGCCTGCTCCAGATCGGCAATCACATCTTCGACATCTTCGATTCCCACGGAGATCCGCACCATGCCGTCGGTCAGGCCAATGGCCTTGCGGCCCTTCTCGCCAATGGCGGCGTGTGTCATCGATGCGGGATGCGAGATGAGCGTTTCGACTCCGCCCAAGGACTCGCCCATGGTGCAGAGGCGCACGCGCTTCAGCAGCCGCCTGGCGTTCGCGAGCGAGCCGGTCTCAAACGTGATCATCGAGCCGAAGCCCGACATCTGGCTGCACGCCAGCTCGAATTGGGGATGGCTTTCCAGTCCCGGATAGAAAACCTTCTTGACCTTGCGATGGCCGCCGAGGTAGCCGGCCATGACGCGGCCATTCTCGTCGTGCTGCTTCATGCGCACGGCCAGCGTCTTGGTGCCGCGCAGCACCAGCCAGCACTCGAACGGCGACATGATCGCGCCCGCGGCTTTCTGCACGAACGCCAGCTTCTCGGCCTGCTCGCGCGTGGTGCAGACCAGCACGCCGCCGAGACCATCGCTGTGGCCATTGAGGAACTTCGTTGTCGAGTGCAGCACCATGTCAGCGCCCAACTTGATGGGCTGCTGGAAGTACGGCGTCATGAAGGTGTTGTCGACTACGACTTCGCAGCCGCGCTTGTGCGCGATAGCGCTAACAGCGGCGATGTCGGTGAGGCCCATCAGCGGATTGGTCGGTGTCTCGATGTAAACGTAACGCGTGTTCTTGCGGATGGCGCGCTCGACGTTGTGCGGGTCGGTCGAATCCACGTAGGTGAACTCCAGACCGAAGTTGGTCATGATCTGGTTAAAAAGCCGCGGCACGCCGCCGTAGAGATTGTTGGAGGCGACAACGTGATCGCCGGCCTTCATCAGATGGCAGAGCGCGCCGACGGCAGCCATGCCACTTGCAAACACCGGTGCGGCGATGCCACCTTCCAGCGAAGCGAGATTCTGCTCCAGGCGCGTGCGAGTGGGATTGCCGGCGCGCGAGTAATCGTAGCCCTTGGTCTTGCCCAGCTCTTCCTGCGCGTAGGTGGAAGTGGCAAAGATGGGAGGAGCGACGGCTCCGGTTGAAGGATCAGGTTCGTTGCCTGCGTGAATTGCGCGAGTGGAAAAACCAGCGTTTTGCTTAGGCATAAGGATCTATTTCACCACGGAGGCACGGAGGGCACGGAGAAAGAGGACGTCAAATTCAATTACGTCGGCCCAGCTATTCGATGACCATCGAGTCTGTACTCGTAAGAGTGCACAATCCAGAGAGAAGAAAACAGAAATGACTTCTTTTCCTCCGTGCTCTCCGTGCCTCCGTGGTGAAATCACTGCTTTTCGTTGAAGTGGAAGATGTCCTTCGACAGATAGCGCTCGGCGGAGTCGGGAATGATGGTCGCGACGCGCTTGCCTGAATCTAACTTTCTCGCGATGGCGATCGCCGCGAAAACATTTGCGCCGGCGCTCGATCCAGCCAGCACGCCTTCAATGGCAGCCAACTTTTTCACCATGTCGAATGCGTCACGGTCGGTAACAGCGATAATCTCGTCGGCGAGCGAGCCGTCGAAGGTCTTGGGAATGAAGCTGGCGCCGATGCCCTCCACTTCGTGCTCGCCTTTCTCGCCGCCACCCAACACAGAACCTTGGGTCTCCACCGCAATGGCCAGTGTCTTGGGATTGCGCTCTTTCAGATAGCGCGCCACGCCGGTGAAGGTACCGCCGGTACCGCAGCCGATGACGATGGCATCAACCTGCCCGCCGAGCTGATCGTAAAACTCACGGGCGGTGGTTTCGTAGTGGAAGTCGGGATTGTCCAGGTTCTCGAATTGCGCGGCGACGAAAGAGTTGGGAGTGCGGGCGGCGCGTGCCTTGATGTAATCGATGGCTTCCTGCATACCGCCGGCCTGAGGAGTGCGAATCACCTCAGCGCCGAGCGCTTCCATCAGCGTGACTTTTTCCTGCGAGAACCCTTCGGGGACGGCCAGCACCGTCTTGTAGCCGCGGCCGCTGGCGATCAACGCCAGCCCCACCCCGGTGTTGCCGGCGGTGGCTTCGAAGATGGTCGCTCCCGGTTGCAGACGGCCATCGCGTTCGGCTTTCGTGATCATGCCCAGCGCAGCGCGGTCCTTGATGCTGCCGCCGGGATTCAGGTACTCGAGCTTGGCGTAGACATCGGCGGCGCCGGGTGGAGTGAGCTTACGCAGATGCAGGACGGGAGTGTCGCCGACCAACTCCGTGATCTCTTCGGCGACGTGGAGGGACGCCATTTCAGCAGTCTTCATGAGGGCTCGCGAGAAATAACTGTCAAGGGTACGTGAAGGGGATCGGGTGGTCAAACAATGCGCAAGGGCTAAAGCCCTTTTCTTAACTGCGGTCTATTCGGCACGACTCAAGTCGTGCCCTGACACAAACCGTCGCGGGAGTCGGCGGTACTATCGAATTTCGACGAACCGCAGATCCCTCGGCTCCGCTTCGCTGCGCTCGGGATGACAAATCAGAATTAAGGCCGATCTGCCATCCTGAGAAGCGATTCACCGCTACGCCTTCACTGCTTCCGGCTTGCTCTGCAACTGGCGCAGGACGTACTGCAAAATGCCGCCGTGCTTGTAGTACTGCACCTCCTGCGGCGTGTCGATGCGCACGGTCGCATGAATTTCGATCACCCTGCCGTCCGCCTTCGTCGCGCGCACCTTCACGGCCTTACCCGGCGCGAAGTTCTCCAGCACATCGGTCAGGCCGATGATGTCGAACGACTCCTCGCCAGTGAGGCTATTGCTCTCGGCGCTCTCTTCGGCGGGGAATTGCAACGGCAGAATGCCCATGCCCACCAAGTTGGAGCGATGGATGCGCTCGAAGCTCTCGGCCAGCACGGCGCGAACACCGAGCAACCTCGGCCCTTTGGCAGCCCAATCGCGTGACGAGCCCGAGCCGTACTCCTTGCCCGCCAGAACCATCAGCGGCGTTCCGGCTGCGCGATATTTTTCCGAGGCGTCGAAGATGGTCATCTCCTCGCCGTCGGGCAGATGACGGGTGAACGCGCCCTCGCGCTCGGGCGTGAGCTTGTTGCGCAGACGCACATTGGCGAACGTCCCGCGCATCATGACTTCGTGATTGCCGCGACGCGATCCGTAGGAGTTGAAGTCCACCGGCTTCACGCCGTGAGCGATGAGGTATTGTCCCGCCGGACTGGTTGGCTTGATGGAACCGGCAGGCGAGATGTGATCGGTGGTCACGCTGTTGCCCAGATAGCAGAGCACGCGCGCGCCTGAGATGTCCTTGACCGGAGCAGGATGAGCGGGCATGTTCTCGAAGTACGGAGGGTTCTTCACGTAGGTGGATTGCTCGTCCCAAGCGAAGGTCTCGCCCTCGGGCACGGCGAGCGAGCGCCAGCGCTCATCGCCCTTGAAGACATCGCTGTAACTCTTCTGGAAGAGGTCGCCGGTAATGTACTTGCGCACGACCGCGTCCACTTCTTCGGAGGTTGGCCAGATGTCCTTCAGAAATACTGGGGCGCGCTTACCATTTTTTGTGAAACCCAGCGGCTCGTTGAGCATGTCGAGATCGATGCGACCCGCCAGTGCATAGGCGACGACCAGGGGCGGCGACATCAGATAATTCGCGCGGACTTCAGAGTTGATGCGGCCCTCGAAGTTGCGATTGCCGCTGAGCACCGAAGCCACCACCAGATCTTTCTCGATGACGACGTTGGAAACTTCCAGCGGCAGCGGTCCCGAGTTTCCAATGCACGTGGTGCAGCCATAGCCTACGAGGTGAAACTTGAGCTTCTCGAGATACGGCATCAGGCCGGAGCGAGTGAGATATTCGGTGACGACCATCGAACCCGGCGCCAGCGACGTCTTTACCCACGCGGGCACGGAGAGTCCCTTTTCGACAGCCTTCTTCGCCAGTAATCCCGCGGCGACCAGCACATAGGGATTCGAGGTGTTGGTGCAACTGGTGATGGCTGCGATCACCACGCTGCCGTGACTCAGCGCCTTATCGAACTTGACGTGCTCCTCGACAGCGTCCTGCTGCGAATCCATGCCCGCGGGATGTCCACCTTCGCCTTCCCAGCGCGCCTCCTGCTTCGGAGGCACATGTTGACCCGGCTTCAACAGCCCCGGCAGCGCCTGCTCAAACGACTTCGCGGCTGCGGAGAGCAGCACGCGGTCCTGCGGACGCTTCGGGCCGGCGATGCAGGGCTCGACAGTCGCGAGATCGAGTTCCAGCACACTGGTGTATTCGGCTTCGGGCGTGCTGGCGGTGTGGAACAGGCCCTGCTCCTTGCAGTAGGCCTCGACGAGTTGCACCTGCTCCTCGCTGCGACCGCTGAGGCGCAGATAGCGCAGCGTCTCCTCGTCGACGGGAAAGATGCCGCAGGTTGCGCCGTACTCCGGTCCCATGTTGGCAATGGTGGCGCGATCGGCGAGCGGAAGCTTGTGCAGTCCCGGGCCAAAGAATTCGACGAACTTGCCGACGACGCCGTGCTTGCGCAGCATCTCGGTCACGGTGAGGACGAGGTCGGTTGCAGTTGCGCCGGCGGCAAGCTGGTTCTTCAGCCGCACGCCCACGACCTGCGGGATCAGCATGGAAACAGGCTGGCCCAGCATCGCGGCCTCGGCCTCGATTCCACCGACGCCCCAGCCGAGTACTCCGAGACCGTTGATCATGGTGGTGTGGGAATCGGTGCCGACTAGCGTGTCGGGATAGGCGAGCGGATTGCCGGTCTCGCCATTCGCGCCGATGAAGACGACGCGGGCCAGGTACTCGAGATTGATCTGGTGGACGATGCCGGTGTCGGGCGGGACGATTGCGAAGTTCTTGAACGCGCCCTGTCCCCAGCGGAGAAACGCGTAGCGCTCTTTGTTGCGCTGGAATTCGAGGTCGGCGTTGATTTGAAACGCCTGCGGTGTGCCGAACTCATCCACCTGCACCGAGTGGTCGATGACGAGCTCGGCCGGTTGCAGCGGGTTGATCAGATTAGGATCGCCGCCCAGCGTCTTCATCGCATCGCGCATCGCGGCCAGATCGACGACCGCGGGCACGCCGGTGAAGTCCTGCAACAGCACGCGGCTG
>Ga0302325_10002647_pt1 | contig 43145 bp, 42 predicted proteins | sample Palsa_T0_2_FD_201948 | JGI IMG/M metagenome (GOLD analysis project Ga0302325, IMG submission 201948) | Peat permafrost microbial communities from Stordalen Mire near Abisko, Sweden - Palsa_T0_2 | ecosystem: Environmental > Terrestrial > Soil > Palsa > Peat permafrost | place: Sweden: Abisko... | reverse complement strand
CCGCCCACGGTGAGAGCGCATACAGAGCAATGCCGAGTGCGAAGAAGGTCGAGTAGGTCGCCTTGCGGCCAATCCGGTCCGAGAGCGAGGCCCAGAAGAAGCGGCCGGCGATATTAAAGAGTGACAGTAGCCCGGTGAAGCCAGCGGCGATCGAGGCGATCGCCTTTTTCTGCCCCTCATCCAGATCCGGCAGGTGCAATCCCGGATGGCCTATCAGCGAGCCACCAAAGATTTCCTGCAGCATCGGCGATGCCATGGCCAGCACGCCGATACCGGCCGACACGTTCATGCACAGTACCATCCAGATCAACCAGAACTGCGGCGTCTTGTGCGCATCGTTCAGATGCACGACGCGCGGCGTGATCATCGCGGCAATCTTGGTTACGGGGGGCTGCCAGCCTTCCGGGCTCCAGCGGGCGCTCGGCGGCAGCCGGTAGCCAAAGGCACCGCCCATCATGAAGGCAAAGTAGATGATGCCGAGTGTGATGAAGGTCTGCCAGGCGCCGACAGTGCCGGGTCCCTTGAAGTGATTCATCAGCAGATCCGCCAGCGGCGCACCGATCATCGCGCCGCCACCAAATCCCATGATGGCCATGCCGGTAGCCATGCCGCGCCGGTCAGGGAACCACTTGATCAGCGTCGAGACCGGCGAGATATAGCCGAGCCCCAGGCCAATGCCACCAATCAGACCGGAACCGAGCCACATGATCCACAGCTGGTGCAGGTAAATGCCCAGCGCCGAGACCAGGAAACCTCCGCCCCAGCAGCAGGCGGCCACGAATCCGGCCTTGCGTGGTCCTTCCCGTTCAAGCCAGCCGCCCCAGAGCGCGGCGGCAAGACCAAGGACCACGATCGCCAGCGTGAAGATCAGCACCAGATCCTTCACCGGCCAGTTACAGCTGGTGGTGGTCAGCGCATCGAGGATGCCCAGGTTGGCGCATGCGGCGCCGCTGCTGCCCAGCGCGTGCGAGAGCGGCAGCCAAAACACACTAAAACCGTAGGCCATGCCGATGCACAGGTGGATTGCCAGTGCCGCCGGCGGCACCAGCCAGCGGTTGAAGCCGGGTCCGGCGATCGTTCGCTCCCGATCGAGCCAGCCATGACCCCCGCCACCTTTAGCTCCGATGCTCGCATCACTCATGACTGTTCCCCCCAACGTGCGTGCGCTTTTGTCGGCCCGCGTGCCCCGCAAGGAACTGGCGCGGATCCGTCACATCGGTCATGGCCGATGAGCATCCGATGATAAAGGGCTTCGTGGCGCCTGTCGCGCATCGGCCGCCAGGCTGCAGCGCTCGGGCGCCGGCCAGTTCGGGGGCAATGATAAAGTGCGCGTTGCCCGCTCGCCGGATCCTCCGATCTGGCCCCTGGGCGCAGGTCCTCAAGCGCAGCCGTTTTATTGACCCTCGAAGGAGAGCCCGAGCGTGCACACACAGGTCGCGATCATTGGCGCTGGGCCTGCCGGGCTGCTGCTGGGGCAACTGCTTGATCGCGCCGGTATTGATAATATTGTGCTCGAGCAGCGCAGCGAGAGTTATGTACTGAGCCGGATTCGTGCCGGGGTGCTCGAACACACCACGGTCGGGTTGCTCGAGCGTGCCGGCGTGGCCGCCCGCATGCATGCCGAGGGGCTGGCGCACGATGGCTTCTGCCTCGCCCTGGATGGCGAGTCCTTTCGCATTGACCTTGCCGGCTTGAGTGGCCGGGCCGGGGTCATGGTCTACGGACAGACCGAAGTGACACGCGATCTGATCCAGGCACGGCAGGGCAAGCTGTTCTTTGAAGTCGCAGAAGTCGCGCTGCACGATCTGACGGAGCGACGTCCATACGTCACCTGCCGCAAAAATGGCGAGCCGCTGCGCATTGACTGCGAATTCATCGCCGGCTGCGATGGTTTTCATGGCATCAGCAGGCCCTCGATTCCCGAAGCGGCGCGCCGCAGCTACGAGCGGGTGTACCCGTTCGGGTGGCTGGGCATCCTGGCGGAGGTACCGCCCTGCCACGAGGAGCTGATCTATGCCAATCACGAGCGCGGCTTCGCCCTGGCGAGCATGCGATCCCGGACGCGCAGCCGCTATTACCTGCAGTGTGCACTGGATGAGCCGCTGGCCAACTGGCCCGATGAGCGGATCTGGGACGAGCTCGCGCTGCGCCTGGGCGAGCAGGCTGCCCGCGCTTTGATCCGTGGCCCCGCCATCGAGAAGAGCATCGCGCCGCTACGCAGCTTCGTGTCCGAACCGCTGCGCTACGGACAACTGTTTTTAGCCGGCGACGCCGCGCACATCGTGCCCCCTACCGGCGCCAAGGGCCTGAACCTTGCCGCCTCGGATATTCATTACCTGTTCGAGGCCCTGCTGGCCTACTTCCGCGAGGGCAGCGCGAGTGCGCTCGAGGGCTATTCAGCGCGCGCACTGGCGCGCGTCTGGAAGGCCGAACGCTTCAGCTGGTGGTTCACCGGCCTGACGCATCGATTTCCGAATGCCGAACCCTTTGATCGCAAGATGCAGGTGGCCGAACTCGAATACATCCGCCACTCACACGCGGCGCAGGTGACGCTGGCCGAGAACTATATCGGGCTGCCCCTGGAATGAAATGCGCACCCTCACCGCCCGGCGCAGCCGTGGCCTGGGCGTAGCGGCAGATGGCCGCGGCGCACTGGTTGCGCACCCACGTGGCACCGGCGGGCTTTGGCTTTTCACCGCGCCGCCTGAGCATCAGCGAAGGCTTGCGCGCCGCCTTCTCGTGCGCCGCAGTGGTGGCGGTGGCCGAAGCGCTGCACGAACCCACGCTGGTGTGGGCGGCGATCGGCGCGCTCTGGGTGAGCCTCGCCGATTCGGGTGGCCATCCGCTGGATCGCCTGCGCACGCTGGGCCTGTTCACGCTGCTCTCGACCCTCGCCTCGGTGCTGACCACCGCCGCTGCGCTGCTCGGACCGGGCTGGGCGGCGCTGGCGGTGTTGCTGCTGACCTTCTTTGGCTCCCTGGTGCGCTGCTACGGCGCCGTGCCCGAGCAGATTGGCCGGCTGATTGTGATCGCCAGCGTGGTCGCGGTCGATCGGCCCGTGCATGGCCGCGCCGATTTGCTCACCTTTGCGCTGATCTATTTTTCCGGTTGCCTGTGGGCCATGCTGCTGAGCTTTTCGATTTGGCGCATCCAGCGCTTACGCCCCGCATACGCCGCGCTCGCCTTGGTCTACACGCAGCTGTCCCGCCTCAGCCTCGAACTGGCCGGCGGCGCAAGTGTCGCTGCGGCATCCGCAAGCGCGCACGGGCCCACGCGCCGGCATGCGGTGCGCGAAGCCATCGAGCAGGCACGCGCGGCACTGACTCAGGTCGGGGGCCGGAGGGGACTGGGCGCGGCCGGCGAGCGACTGCTGCTGGCGCTCGAGTTGGGCGAGAACGTCTTCTCGCAGCTGATTGCGCTCTCCGAGCGCTTCATCGTCGAGCCGCCCGCAGATGATCGGGCCCGCTGGCTGCGTCGCCAGGCCTTCCGCCGTCTCGCGCTGCTGCTCTACCACGATGAGCGCTCCTTTCAAGCGGGTGCCGAGCGGCCCTCGAGCTGGCCAGGGCAGCTGCAGCGGCTGAAGTCCTCCGCGGCCGCCCTGGAAGGCACGGCCGCCGCCGCGATGAGCTCCATCATTGAGCAGCTCGAATCGCTGAGCAGCCGCCCGGGAAAGCGCGGCGAACCGGCTGCCTCGCGCACGGAGCGGCCGGCGGCCTGGTTCGCGCTGCTGCGTGCGAACCTCGACTGGCATTCATTGATGTTCCGCCATGCATTGCGCTGCGCGGTGTGCGCCGCCGGTGCGGTGTGGATCAGTCACCGGCTTGGCCTGCCCTATGCCTACTGGATGGCAGTCACCGTCGTGATCGTGCAGCAGCCCTACATCGCCACCACCTGGCAGCGCGCGCTGGAGAGGGTGGGCGGCAGTCTGGCTGGCGGCGCTCTGGCCGCGGCGCTTGGCCTGGTGCTGCATACGCCGTTCGCGCTGACCGCAGCCGTGTTTCCGCTTGCAGCGCTCACGATGGCCTTCAGGCCGGTGAGCTACACGCTGTTCGTCACCTTCCTGACACCACTGGTGGTCCTGATCATCGATGTCACGCATCCGGGCACCAGTGAACTGACGCTGGCCGGGCTGCGCGCACTCAACAGCCTGCTCGGCGGCATGATTGCCATTGCCGGGAGCCTCTTGCTGTGGCCCAGCTGGGAGCCCGATCGCCTGCGGCGCCTGATGGCCGCGGCGCTGCGTGCCTGTGGGAATTTCTGCAGCCTCGCGCTGAGTGACAGCGTGCCACGACAAGAGCTGCAGCAGGCGCGACGCACCGCGGGCCTGGCCATCAGCAATGCCGAGGCCTCGCGCGAACGCCAGTCGCTCGAGGTGTGGCTGCGCCGCGGGCCAGTCGAGGCCGCACTCGCCGTGATGGTGCTGATCCGTGGACTGCAGGGCATCGCCGTTGCCGCCTGGCTGCATCCGCGTGCGCCGAGCGCCGGTGAGCGGGTTGCCAGAGCTGTGCGCGAACACAGCGACTGGATTGCGCAGCGACTTGAAGCCGCTCGCGGCGGGGAAGATCCGCGGGCGCTCTCGCCCTCCACCAACGCCGATGCGCAGCGCGCCACGCAGCAGCTCGACCTGCTGCGTGGCGCGGTAGATCGCTACCTGGCCGAATTGGGTGAGCCGCATTGAACTGTGCCGCGAGGACCGCTAGATTGATTCGACGTGTCTCACTCCGATCGGGTATGGAATTGCTCATGAACAGATACTGGCTGGCATCCCTCACGCTGCTCTTGGCCCCGGCGCCCTCCTGGAGCCAGGTGAGCTACCTGCGCTGCGAAGTGCAGACGACATTTCGTAAGCCGAGCCTCCACGGCAGCGAGTGGGTGCATGCCGAGAATCACTACACCAAGTATTTTCGGCTCGATCCGCAGCAGCAGATGGTAGCGGCTTATGACTGGCGCCCTGATGTCTACAAGCCGATCTGCAGCGCGAGCAACACAGCGTGCGTGCGCCACTGGGAATTAAATACCGTCCGGCTCGATGCGCGCGCAGCGGCGGATAACCCAGTGCCGCCCTTTCTGGATTTTCGTCGCGCCATCGAACTGACCGATCACTTGCGCCATGTGCACTATGTCATTGCCGACTACGGCGATGCCGCCCATGGCGCGATGCCGATGAGCTGGACCTATGAGGGCAGCTGCCAGCCCAGTGCGCAGCCCGTACGCCCGCCACTTCCCGGTCCCGGCGGACCTGGCGCTACCCGAGCGCCGACCAATCCCAAGTACGAGCAGCCCACCGGAGCAGCGCTCGCTGTCAGTGCCGAGGAAGCCGACCAGGCGCTCGCGGGTTATTACGGCAACACGATGTGGGGGTTCAGCGGCGGTGGGCATTGGTTCCATATGTGGTTCCTGGACGGGAGCCTCGCCTACACGAGCGATGATGAGGACATCAGCAGCGAAGGCAAACCGCGCCGCTGGTACGTCGGCAAGGATTCCACCGGCTATCGGCTGTGTGGCGAGCCGATCCCTGCCGAAGGCAAGTTAGGCTGCTATCCGCTGCCACAACATCATGTGGGCGACAGCTGGGTTCAGCACGATATGGATGGCGATGCGCTGTTCTCGCTGCTACCCGGCCGTCAGTGAGCGCATTCGGATCATTCATTTTCACGCTGCTACTGATCGCGGCGGCACCCGCGAGCCACGCTCAGGCGTCCACCCAACGGGCCTATGCACTCACCTACATCGATGTGCTACCGGAGGCAGCGCCGCAGGTTCGGGAGCTCCTGGTACGTTACCTGCACCTGAGCAGCGGCGCCCGAGGTTGCCTCGGTGCGGCAGCGCTGCAAGAGCTGGGGCGCCCTGAGCGTTTTGCCCTGATCGAGATCTGGGACAGTGAGGCCGACTGGCGCGCGCAACGCTCGAGTCCAGCGGTGCTCGCGCTCGCCGATCAGCTCAGCGCCTTCAGCGCAGGGTATGAGGATCGGCGCCTCTTCGAAGCACGCACCGCGGCGGATGGCGAGCACGTGGACTTCCATGCGCCACTGCAGACGATCGCGCATCTGGATTTCGGGCTGCCCGTGCCAGCGGAGGGCGAACAGTTCATCAACGATCTGTCGGCCCAACTGCGTATGCTTCCCGGCAACCTTGGCGCAGCCGTGCTGCGTCAATCAGAGCATGGCAATCATTTGAGCTTATGGGTGCAGTGGCAGGAGGAGAGCTCCTGGCGCGTTGCGCTGGGCTCAACGCTCATGCACAAGCTGCGCACCCTCGTGGGACCGCACCTGGGCTCGCCGTTTGATGAGCGCGTTTATCGGTCGCTGCGCTGACTCGCAGCGCTACAGATTGTCGAGCGCGCGGCCCCTTCAGTGCCCGCAACCTCCGCGCTCTTGATGGATGTGCGGGCGCTGTGACGCAGCGGGCCGCGGGTGTCGCCGCCACACAACGTCGCAGCTCACATTAAACCTGCTTCATGCGCCCAGCCGGGATCCTGCCTGCGATCTCATGCGGGAACTCACGCCGAATCCGTGCGGTCCAAATAGCACTTTAAGCGGCTTACTGCCGTTTGGGACTGGCTGCGCCTCTTTGGCGCCGACAGAAGTGCAACCGCGACGACTTTTTCGTCGCGTCATGACAACAGTGAGGTTCGAGTGAGAAAGCAACTGATTGTGATAGCGGCAGTGACAGGTGGCGTAGTCAGCGCCAGCGCCTTTGCGCAGAGCGGCTACGGCTACGGCCAACCCTACGATTACAACCACCTGTATCTCGGCGCCGGCTTTGGCGAGCTGATCTACAGCGAGGACGGGTTGAACACCATTAATCCAACGATCGGTTACTTCAAGGTCGGAGAGCAGTTCAATCCGTACCTGGCCGTCGAGGCGCGTGTGGGCACGGGCGTCTCGAGCGCACAGTCCAATGGCTATTCGGTCAACGTCAATGCCCTCTACAGCGGCTACATCAAGGGCATCGTGCCACTGGCACCGCAGTTCTCGGTCTACGGATTGGCGGGTCTAAGCGGCGCTAATCTGCACCGCAATTACCCCGACTACGACAGCACCGATGGCACCTTCTCGCTCGGTGCCGGGGCGGAGTTCAAATTGGGTGGTGGGGCATCACTCGATGCCGAGTTCACGCGTGCCGCATCAGGCACTAACGCTGGCTACAACTACACCGCCGACACGCTCACCGTCGGTGTGAACTGGAGACTGTAAAGACTCGATGCGTACCGGTTGCGCCGCGCCTGTGAAGGCGTGGCGCAACCGGTACGTTGCAGGCAGTTACTTCAGGCTGGCTTTGATCTTCTCGGCGCCAGCCATCGCGCACTTTTCATCCTGCTGGCTTGATGCGCCACTGGCACCGATGGCGCCGATGACTTTGCCACCCGAGATCAGCGGCACCGCGCCAGCCATGGTTGCCATCTTCGGCGTCACCAGTTTTGCCGCCGCAGGATCCGCGCTGATTTTTGCCGCCACCTGACCCGAGGGCACCTGGAACGCCAGCGCTGCCAGCGCCTTGCGGACCCCGGTATAAACGTGCCCGCCGCTGGCGCCATCGGCGCTCAGAGTCACGCGCGGCTCGCCGGTAGAATCCACGACGCTGACGCCAATGTTGTAACCATCGGCCTTGCAGGCTGCCAGCGCAGCCTGTGCCGCTTCCAGAGACTGCGCGAGGGTTGGACCCGGAGCATTAGAGCCAGGTTCCGGGGGCGGACGGCCACCAGGGGGCGGCCCACCTGGACCGCCAGGTCCGCCGGGTCCACCGCCAGGGGGCGGACCCCGCATGATGCGATCGCCCGGCAGCATCGCATCTGAATTATCGCCGGCCGCGGCCGGCATCGGCGCGGGTGCGGCCCCGGGAGCAGGTGCCTGCGCATAAAGGCCCGCGGCACCGCTCATCGCCAGCAAGCCCACGCTCGCCAAAATGATTCTGGATTTCACGTGTGTAGTCCCCTCAGTGAATCGGTTCTTGTAGCGCTCGGGCCATCCTAGTCCCGGCCTCGGGAACGAAACAAGGCACCGAAATGTGTCTTCAACCGAGGCTGAACAGATCCTGCACGCACTCGGCCCGCTCGAGCGCAAGCAACGAGCGCTTGATCGCCAGCCCGCCGCCGAAGCCGGTCAGCGAGCCATCGGCACCGATGACGCGGTGGCAGGGAATGATGACGGGCAGCGGATTGGCACCATTGGCGAGGCCGACGGCGCGTGAGGCCTGCGCGTTGCCGAGCTTGCGTGCCAAGGCGCCGTAGCTGACGGTGTGTCCATAGGGAATCGCCTGCAGTTCGCGCCAGACGGCGCGCTGGAAGACGGTGCCGTCGGCGGCCAGCGGCAGCTCAAACTGCTGCCGAGCGCCGGCAAAGTATTGCTGCAACTGCTCGATGGCCGCAGCGAAGGGTGCTTCGGCTCGGATCCAAGCCGGATCGATTGTCTCCGGATGAATGCCGCCCTGCAGGCCGATGCGCCGCAGGTGCTGCGCATCACCGACCAGCAGCAGCGCACCGATCGGCGTCTCGAACTGCCACCAGTAATTGTTATGATTCATCGCCTGAGCACCCGCACGCGCCGATGCTGCGCCGTGCGCCCTGACGATGCAAGATCAGGAGGCCCTAAGATGAACACAACCGCGGCACTGGATCTGAGCGGTGGCTGCACCTGCCGCGAGATTCGCTATCGGCTGACCAGCGCTCCCATGTTTGTGCACTGCTGCCATTGCCGCTGGTGCCAGCGTGAAACGGGCGCTTCCTTCGCGCTCAACGCGCTGATTGAAGCCGATCGCGTGCAGCTGCTCCAGGGCGCACCGATGGTGATTGCGACGCCCTCGAACAGCGGTCGCGGACAGCAGATCACGCGCTGCCCGATCTGCCACATCGCCGTGTGGAGCAACTACGCAGGCGCCGGTAATAAACTCAATTTCATCCGCGTCGGCACGCTCGATAATCCCGATCAGTTGCCACCTGACATCCACATCTTCACCGCATCAAAGCAACCCTGGGTCGTGCTGCCGCCCGGCATGCCACAGGTGCCTGAATATTACGACAGCAAGCGGTACTGGCCCGCAGCAAGCCTGGAGCGCCGGCGGTTGCTGTTCGGGAAGCCGTAGCAGCGCCGGCCCGTTCACTCTGAGCCTGCGCCGACGGCTACCCAGGCCAGATCGGCGTTCGAGACCGACTCGACCTTGAATCCCTTGGCCGAGGCCATCATGCGCGTCAGTGCCTGCCCGATCGGCATCAGCGGCCGACGCTCGCCGCGCTTGGCGATGAGGAAGCGCACTGGATTGATGCGCGCGACCACATAGTTACGCAAGTAAGGGGATTTAAATCCGCGCGTCTGCAGCGCTGCAATGATGCGTTTGACCTCGGCGTCGATCTGCGTGAGCCGGGCGGCATAGCCGCTGCGCTCTCTCAGGCTTGCAGCGAGCGTGCGTTCGCTAAACTGATCTACTTTCTTCAGCATCGGACTGTAGGCGCCCCCGGCAAAGCGCGGATTGCCTTCGTACATCAATCCGAGCGTCAGCAGTTCTGGCGCTTCAAACTGGTCCGCATAACCGCGCTCGCGCGCGGTCGGCTCAGCCGTGGCCAGGTTGCGCGCCATGCGTATGACTTCCAGACTCCGATCTTTCAGGTTATGGGCCTTCTCGGTATTCAAGGCGAGAATCCGGTAGGCCAGCGTTTCATCGGGTGATATCAGCGTCGTGATCTGCTTGAGCCCCAGCACCTTGGCCGCCGCCAGGCGATGCCGACCGTTGGGTGTCCAGAACAGTCCGTCCTGTCCACGCACGACGATCAGCGGATCAAGAAAGGCCCCGGCCTGTTCGATCTTTTCCGCCAGCCGCTTGGTGTGGGTCGGCGAGAGATCACGCTGAAAGGGGGTCGGTTGGATGGCGCGCAGCGGCAAGGTGGCCAGGATCAGCGCCCGGCCGCCCAGCGGATCGCGATAGCTGCCAAGGACGGCCCCGGCAGCAGCTTCCACCTGTGCCGCGAGCGGCGCCAGCTCGGCATCGGCGCGCGACAGGGTCACTTCGCTGCTGCTGAGGCCGCGCTCCCTCGCGGCCGGCTTGAGTTGCCGGCGTGACTGCGTGCGCTTGGCACCAGCGGCCCGGCTCTTCGGCGTTGATTTCTTCTTGGCCATGACTTGCCCCGCTATCCGTTGGGTTGGCTTGCTCTTATACGCGGCAGTTCGGGCCACGGCGAGTGCCGTCTCCATCCATTCGCGCAGCGCCTCCTCATCATCGAACAGGCGGGCCGGGACCGTGTAGTAGCGCATGGGCCGCGCACGCGGCCCCATGGGTCTGAAGGGTTTCATGCCTTCCGTGACAAACTGCGCCGCGCTCTGCGCATCGACGCGGAAGTAAAGCGTGTCCTCATGCGAGAGCGCGAAAAACAAGCCCTCGGCGTAGTAGCCCACGCCGCCGAACATTCGCCGCGCGATCACCGGGCGCACCGCGCCCAGCAGATCAAGGACAAAGGCACTGTAGTGGGCGGAGACGGCCATGATCGCCTTCGTGCTAGCCAGGAGCCTTCGCAATCGGCGCACTAAGTCGTGCCAGGTGCAGCACCTCTTGAACAAAGCGGCGCGGATCATCCGGCGTCAGGATCACGGAGTGCTCGGCAAACTCCAGCACCACGGCACGAGTCGGATCGGTGGCCCAGGCGCGAAAACGACCGTAGCGTGCGTTGGAGTAGATTCCTGTGATTGAGAAAAAGCCCCCGTTGCCCCAACGGCGTATCGAGCCTGCCAGCGCGAGCGGATCGGCTGTGATGCTCTTTAACCCTGTCAATGGCAGCTGGGTGGTCCAGCCGAAGCGTTCAATCTCAATGCCCTGCGGGCTCGCCCGATAGCCACGCACCATAAAGAGGACCCCGAGCGGCAGGGCGATCAGAGGTATCGAGAGTGTGAAGATCCGCCACGCTATAAATTGATGTGGCCCGAAGTTCAGTCCGAGGAGCGGTGCTGCGGTGAGCAGCAACACTGAAAACAGCGTCGCGAATCTGAGGCCCCCGCTCCAGGGCGCAGAATAATCGTGGCTCATCGGCAATCCTCGCCCGTGTGATCGGGTTCGCATTGTGACCCGTGCCGCGGCCCCGCCACGGGCGCTGCATTGCAATGCACTTATAACAACCCGAGCCAATCGTGTCAGCCGGGCACGCTGTCAACGAGCAGGCTCCGGCGCCGTTGGGATCTGTGGCGTGGGCCATTCGCCGGCGCCGCTACACAGTGTTAAATGGCCCGGATGAAGGGAATGTCACGGGACAAAGCCCTTCGTTTAGCGCCAACTTATGAGACCGTGCCAGTAGCCAGAGGACGATGATTGCCATGCCAGAGCGTTGGCAGCCCCGCAGAGCCAGACCGTGGCTGATCGCGAGCCTGAGCGCAGGCGCGATCCTGATCGCATCCTGCGCCCAGAAGCCGGCACGGCCCGATCTGCGCGCTGAAGGACCAGTACTCACACGCGAGGATGCGCTGTGGCTCAACCGCGTCACCTTCGGCCTGGATGAAGCGACCGTGGCTCAATACCGCTTGCTCGGTCGCGAGGGCTTTCTCAACGCACAGCTGGAGGATCGCGGCACGCTGCCGGATGCGATCGCGGCGCAGATCGCGGCCCTGCCGGTGAGTCACGTCGAAGCCAACACCGTGCTCTACGATGTGGAGCAGCGCCGCAAGGACATCAATGCCCTGCCCAATCCGCCCGATAAGGAGCAGGCCCGCAAGGCACTCGATGAGGAAGGCAACCGCCTGGATTATCAGGCGGAGAGACGCGAGATGTTGCGTGCCATCTACTCCTCGGACCAACTGCGGGAACAGATGGAGTGGTTCTGGCTCAATCATTTCAATGTCTATGTCTACAAGGCCAACCTGCGCTGGCTGGTCGGTGACTACGCCGAAGAGGCCATTCGCCCGCACGCGCTCGGACGTTTCCGGGATCTGGTACTGGCAACCCTCAAGCACCCGGCGATGCTCGAGTATCTGGACAATGCGCAAAATGCCGTTGGCCACATCAACGAGAATTACGCGCGCGAGCTCATGGAGCTGCACACCCTGGGTGTCGATGGCGGCTATACGCAGCAGGATGTGCAGAATCTGGCGCGGATTCTCACCGGGGTCGGCGTGCGCAACAAACCCGAAGAGCCCAAGCTGCGCCGCGAACTGCAAGGCTACTACGTGCACTCTGGCGCGTTCGAATTCAATCCGGCGCGCCATGATTTTGGCACCAAAGTGCTGCTGGGCAAGGAAATCGGCGGGCGCGGCTTTGGCGAAGTGGAACAGGCCGTGGACCTGCTGGTCCGGCAGCCGGCCTGCGCACGATTCATCTCGCGCAAGCTGGCCGCCTACTTTGTATCGGATAATCCGCCGCCGGCGCTGATCGCTCGCATGGCACAGACCTTCCAGGCCACCGATGGGCAGATCTCAGCGGTGCTGCGCACGCTGTTCAACTCCCCGGAGTTCGAGGCCTCGCTAGGCAGCAAGTTCAAGGATCCGGAGCACTACGTCGTCTCCGCCCTGCGTCTGGCCTACGATACCCATCCCATTACCAATACCAAGCCGGCCATCGGCTGGGTCAACGGCCTGGGCGAGCGCAGTTTCAATCACCAGACACCCGATGGCTATGCGCTCACTGAAACCGGGTGGGCGAGCTCCGGCCAGATGAGCAAGCGATTTGAAATCGCGCGCCAGATCGGCTCGGGCAACGCCGGTCTGTTTAATCCGGAGGATGGCGGCACGCCAGCTCCCGGCGGCTTCCCGCAACTCTCGAACCGGCTGTACTTCGATGCCATCGAGCCACTGCTCTCGCCGACTACGGTCAGCACCCTGGCGCAGACCGCATCCCCGCAGGAGTGGAATACCTTTCTGCTGGCCTCGCCGGAGTTCAACTACCGATGAAGGCGCCGCAGCAGCAACTCCGGACCGACTCTTTTCAAAATCCAGGTCCGTATCAGATCAGGAGCTTCACATGAAACGCCGCGAATTCTTATGCGCCGCGGGTGCCGCTACCGCCGGCGCCTTTGCCGGCCGGCTGTGGGCCGCCGATCCGGCCAAGGGACGCTTCCTGCTGGTGTTTCTGCGCGGCGGCTACGACTGCGCCAATCTGCTGATTCCCTACAGCAGCAGCGACTACTACGCGACACGGCCAAAAATCGCCATTGCACGACCGGATCCGCAGAGCGCCACCGGCGCGCTGGCGCTGGATTCTGACTGGGCCATCGCGCCGGCAGTACGCGATCCCATGGGGGCCATGTACAAGCGTGGCGAGCTCGCCTTCATTCCCTTCGCCGGTACCGAGGATCTGACCCGCAGTCACTTTGAGACGCAGGACAGCATCGAGCTTGGCCAGCCGCTGGGCGCAACCCGCAACTACACCTCGGGCTTTCTGGCGCGCCTGGCCGCTCAACTTACCGGCCCGGCACCTATTTCCTTTACCGACGCCCTGCCCCTCTCATTCAAAGGGACGGTGGACATTCCCAACATCTCACTGCGCTCGGTCGGCAAGCCCGTGTTTGACGATCGGCAGAGTGCGCTGCTGGCGAGCATGTATTCGGGCAACCATCTCGAGGCGGCCGTTACCGACGGCCTGGAGCTGCGAAAAGAGGTTTCGCAGACGATGCAGGAGGAGATGACGGCCGCGAACCGCGGCGCGATCACGACCAAGGGCTTCGCGCTGGAGGCCGATGGCATCGGTCGGCTGATGCGGGACAAGTATGGCCTGGGATTCGTCGACATCGGTGGCTGGGATACGCATGTGAATCAAGGCTCAGCCCAGGGCAACCTGGCCAACAACCTGCAGAATCTGGCCGGGGGCCTCTCAACGCTGGCGGACACGCTGGGCAGCGAGTGGCGCAACACCGTCGTGGTCGTGGTCTCGGAGTTCGGCCGCACGTTCCGGGAAAATGGCAACGGCGGCACGGATCATGGCCATGGCTCGGTCTACTGGGTGCTCGGTGGCAGCATCCACGGCGGCCAGATCGCCGGCCGTCAGCAGCGCGTAGCGGTCAACACGCTGTTCCAGAATCGCGACTATCCGGTGCTCAACGAGTACCGCAGTGTGCTCGGCGGCATGTTCCGCTCGATGTGGTCACTGTCGCCCGATGCACTCCAGCAGGTCTTCCCGGGTACTACGCCACTCGACCTGCAGCTCGTCTAGGCTCCCGAGCGCTCGCCGGAGCAAACCGCTCCGGCTTGTGATCGACTAAAATGGCGCCGGCAGCATGTGCTGCGCGGGGGCCAAATCATCATGAGCGCATTGCCCGAAGAGACTCTGGATCCCGGTGACTGGGCACCGATGCGGGCACTGGCCCATCGGGCCGTCGATGATGCCTTTGACTATATGGCGCAGCGGCGCGAGCAACCGGTGTGGCGCCCTACACCCCAGGCGATACTGGAGAAATTCAAGCAGCCGGCACCACGCGAGCCCCAGGGCGCCGAGCTCGCCTACCAGCACTATCGGGAATGGGTTGAGCCCTGGCAGATGGGCAATACCCATCCGCGCTTCTGGGGCTGGTACATGGGTAATGGCACCGCATTTGGCGCGCTGGGTGACTTCCTGGCCGCAACCCTGAATCCAAACTGCGGCGGAGGCAGTCACGTGGCGGTCCAGGTCGAGACCCAGGTCATCGACTGGTGCCGCGAATTCATCGGCATGCCCGCAGGTGGGGCCGGATTGCTGGTCAGTGGCGCATCGATGGCCAATCTGGTGGGCCTTGCCGTGGCGCGAACCGCGACCGCGCCCATTGACGTGCGTGCCGAGGGCGTCGCGAGCCTGCCCAAGGCGCTGCGCTTCTACGCCTCGGCCGAGGTTCACAGCTGCATCCAGAAGGCCCTCGAGCTGCTGGGCCACGGTACCCGAGCGCTGCGCAAGGTGGCGGTCGATGAGCAGTTCCGCATGCGCGCCGATGTGCTTACGGACATGATTGCCGAGGATCGTCGCGCCGGACTGCAACCGTGCGCGGTGATCGGCACCGCGGGCACGATCAATACCGGCGCGGTCGATGACCTGGCCGAGCTGGCCGCAATCTGTGCTCGCGAGCAGTTGTGGTTTCATGTCGATGGGGCGATCGGTGCAGTCGCGACGCTCTCGAAGACCCATCGCGGCCTGTTCTCTGGCATCGAGCGGGCGGACTCAATTGCCCTGGACCTGCATAAGTGGCTGCACGTGCCCTTCGAAGCCGGTTGCGTACTGGTGCGCGAGCGGGAGCTGCACCGCTCGACTTTTGCGCTGACACCTGCCTATCTCAAGCATCTGGCGCGCGGACTTGCAGGCGATGGCGTGTGGTTCAGCGACTACGGCGTGCAGCTCTCGCGCGGCTTCAAGGCACTGAAGGTCTGGCTCTCGTTCAAGGAGCATGGACTGGATAAGTATGGACGTCTCATCGATCAGAACATCGCTCAGGCCCGGATGCTCGCCGAACTTATCGCGCAGCAGCCTGAACTTGAGCTACTGGCGCCAGCGGGTCTGAATATCGTCTGCTTCCGTTACCGCCGCAGCGGTGCCAGCGACAAGGCGGCCGATGCGCTCAATGAAGAGTTGCTGATCCGGCTGCACGAGTCCGGTATTGCAGTACCCACCTACACGACCTTGCGCGGGCATTACTGGTTACGGGTCGCCATCTCCAACCACCGCACCCGCACGGCGGACCTGCAGCTGTTTCTCGAAGCGGTGCTGCGCATTGGCCGTGAACTGGCGGCAGCCTGAAGCTCCACCAGGAGCTACTGAGTCACCGACTCGTCAAAGGGCGCTCCTGATCGCGAGTACGAGGCGGCCGAGCAGCTCATACAGGGCGGAGTGGCTGCGCTCGAGCGCTTCGATCTCGGGAATCACACGCAGGGGTGTCCAGGACTCGCGGGCCAGCAGGTGCACCGGCGCGGCAATGACTTCGAACCCGGCGGTCCGAAACTCCTCGACCGAGCGCGCCATGTGCATGCCGCCGGTCACGAGGATAATGCGCTGTATGCCCGCAGGCTTGAGCAGCGCCGCACTGAACAGCGCGTTCTCGTGAGTGTCGCGCGCGCGACCCTCAACCCAGCGGACCGGCGTATTAAAGTCGCGCTCGAGAAATTGTGCCATCGCAGCGGCTATCGGCCGCCGCTGGTAGAGCAGACCGCCGGTGACGAGTACCGGAAGGCCCGTCGCGTGCGCCACATAGGCGCCATAGGCCATGCGCTCGAGGGTCTCCGGATTCGGCGCATCCGTACCGTACTCAGGCGCATCGGTGCGCGCACTGCCGCTCAGGATCACGATCGCCTCAGCCTCAGGGCGCTGCGCCAGCGAGAGCGGCGGATAGCGCTCGGCCAGCCGCTCCAGCCGATCCGCGATCACGGGTGTGGCCAAGAGCCACAGCAGCAGCGCGCCGCCGAGCGCCAGAGCGCGTCCCAGATGCGGGCGGGATCGCAGCAGCCACAGCCCCGCTAAGATGATGAGCAGCGGGCCGGCAGGCGGCAGCGCCAGATCGCGCACCGTCTCGCGCAGCAGGAACAGCGCGTTCAAGGCCTCACCTGCGCCGCTGCACGTGCAGCATCTAGCGCACGGCGCCGCGCCGCCCGCGACGCAGGTGCCATGCCAGGTAGAGCACGATCGAGATGTTGACCAGCATGACCAGTGCCAGCAGTGCGGGACGGTGTCCTGGCCTGAAGATCAATTTCCACAATTCAAACGGTATAAACAGGCTCGTGGCGATCGCTGTCAGCCATTCGCCCCAGCGACGACGCCGCCAGAGGCCAAACCCCTCGAGCAATACCAGCGCGGTGTAGGCCATGGTGATCAACAAAAATCCATCGATCGTGGTCGCACTGAGATTGCTGACCCACTCGAGCGCCTGCTGCGCGAGTCTTTGGGCGAAATGATCGTTCAGTGTCTCCGACCATTGCGTGAGCCGCGCCGCCACCTGCGGATTCAGCAGCCGCGACTCCCCGTAGGCCGTGGCCATTAGCAGCAGTGCCTTGCCAAACTTGAACAGCGCCACCACCCGCAGACCATCGAGCCCCTCAGGCGCGCGCTCGATTGTGGCTGGGAGGGTCACGGGTAACCCACGCTGTGCACACGGTATCCGGACACCGCCTGCGCCTCATTTGCCAATCGGCCGGCCCCATGGCCTGTTGTGAGGGTATTGAACCCCGCCACGGCGTCGCCGTGATCGACAGTGATTGTCATTACCCCGCCCGCGGTCTGACTGTAGATGTCAGTGCACTCTAAACAACTGCGATAACCACGTTAAGCACGTCCACGGCAACATGCCTACGACGGCCACAACTGCGCCCAGCAGCGCGGCAACGCCGCCCAAGACCGGGAAGAAGCGCTTGCGCGCGAGAAAGTATAGCGAGGAGAGGACCAGACCGAGCTCCAGGAAGCCCTCGCCAATATCGTAATAGAGCGCGCGCACTTCAGAGTGCTCGGAACCCTCCTGCTTGCTCGTCGCATCCTTCTCAAGCGCGGTCGCATCGCTCACAAATTTGTCATGCTCGGCAGCAAAGGCATCGCTTGCAGTCTTTACTTTGCCAGCATCCGTTCCGAGCGCCTCAACAGTTCGAATGGAGGCGGTGGCTGCATACTCTCGAATCTTCTTGGCCTGATAGTAAGCCCAGCTGTCATTGGCCTTGGTTTGCTGAACCACGGCAGCCGTGTGCTCACGGTGCGAAAGAATGGTCACTACCGAAAGCACAATGCCAATGACGCCGACCGCGATGCCGACGCGCTTGCCAAATTCATCGCCCTCGTGAGGATGGGCGTGTATCTCCACTTCGGCCACTGTCGGACTCCTTGAGCCTGTACCGGATGGGTGCCGGCGCCAGATGCAAATTATAGGGGGGCAGGTTGCTCCGGCGGGCGCGCACCTTAGCACGCCGCCCACAGCAGTGAGGAGGGGCGCATCGACACCGGATTGGGTATTGTGAGCTGGCACGTGGGTGGTGGCGCGCCAGGGGTGGCCCAAGAGAGCAGGAAATCAGCAGGACTCCGATTATGAAGTACCCATTCAAGCCACTGTATTGGGCCGCAGCGCTGTTGCTGGGCGCTGCCGCGTTTGCGCAGAGCACGCCCCCGCTTCCGTCAGGCGCACCCGCCGGGAGCGCCGGCCAGTGCAGGGATGGCACCTATTTCTCGGCCGCCACCAAGAAGGGCGCCTGTAGCGCTCATCAGGGTCTCCAGGCCTGGTGGGGCGCTCCGGCTGCTGCACCTGCACCGGCCCCAGCACCCGCCGCTGCACCGGCCAAGAGCGCGGCACCGACAGCAGCCATTGCACCGGGCGGCGGTACCGGACGGGTCTGGGTCAACGGCGGATCAAAGGTGTATCACTGCCCCGGGGATGATTGGTATGGCAAGACGAAGATCGGCCAGTACCTGAGTGAGGCCGACGCGAAGGCTGCAGGGGATCGCCCTGCACATGGCAAGAGCTGCTGATTGGGGCCGCAAAGCTTGGCCTGCAATCAGCGCGTAGGCTGTCTTGGGCATTCTGAGCTCAGGCCGCGGGCTCAGTCCTTGGGTGCCGAGAAGGCCGCGTACGTCGCCCGAAATTCCGGCAACTGCTCGCAGCGCTCCACGTGGGATTCCAGGGACGGATAGTGGCCCGCTGGCGATGCCAAGGCCTGCGCGATGAAGCTGAAAGCACAGGTGACCGTGATATCGGCCTGGGTCAGGGAAGTTCCGATCAACCAGTTGTCCTCGGCGTGCTTCAGGCAATAAGCCTCAAGCACCGCCAGTGCGCCATCGACCTGGGCCCGGCAGCGCGCAAGCCAGGGCTCATGATGTTTCTCGGCTGGCCGAAATACGCGCTCGTAGACCTGTGACAGCGCCTTGTCGGCGGCGCCGGTTGCAATGGCCATCAGCTGCAATGCTTCGCGCCGCTCCACGCCGCCGGCTGGCAGCAGCGCGCGCGCGCTGCCCACCTGGTCATCGAGGTAATCGAGAATCGCGGCGGATTCGACCAGCGACTCGCCATCATCCAGCACCAGCGTCGGCACGCGGCCCACTGGGTTGTACTCGCGGATCATGTCGAAATCGCGGCCCACCGACCAATTGGCGTGCTCGAATTCGAATCCCAGCCGTCTGAGGCTCACCGCAACGCGTCGCACGTAGGGCGAGTCAAACATTCCGATTAGAATCACGGCACCTCTCCCCGGCTCCTGATCAATCCGCCGACTGCTGATTTCCGATCGCCAGCTGCTAGTGTGCAGCGCGCTCAATGATTGCTGCTGCGCATTGTTCGGTCGCAGGCACCGATGCCCTTCAGCCTGCAGGCCTGGTTAATCCGCACCGTGGCCCTCCGGGCAGAACAAATGCACTCAATTGCAGTCCAATGCCTCGGATCGATTCGAGGAATTCCACTTGAAGTATGATTGTGGAGCGCCTGATATCATTGCATGCATGAATAACCGGGCGGCACGAGGCATCCGCGCCACGGTGACGATACGCCTTGTCATCGGATCGGTCGCTGGTACGTTAGCAAGTGTGCGGACCCCTGTGGGCGGGCATGTGGAAGGCGGAGGTGAGCACTTATGTTGAATTCCAGGATTAGCGCTTCAGTATCGGGCGCAGTCGCAGTTGCTCTCTTGGGCGGCTGCACCACGGTGCAAGTCACTACGGATCACAATCCGAAGACCACGATCTCCACCTGTCACACCTTCGCCTGGGCAAGTGAGTTCCGGGCCACCCACGGCGAGCCGCAAGCCTTTGCCAATCCGGTGAATGAGAGCCGTCTGCGAGATGCCATAGCGGCCAATTTACAGGCCAAGGGCATTCAGCCGGTGGCAGCCGGCGCGCCGGCGGACTGCAACGTGGGCTATGGCATCGGAGTACGCACCGTGGTTGAAGGCGATGGCTATCCCGGCTGGGGCGCTGGCTGGGGCTGGGGCTGGCGTCGCGGTGCCTACCTGGGTGCGTGGGATGAGCCGTATGCCTACAGCGAAGGTCGCGTTGCGGTCGACATCTACGATGCGCAGTCGCATCAGCCGATCTGGCATGCTTCAGTCAACGAGGATGTGACCAAACTGACCGGTGATGATGCGCAGGCCAAGATCAGCGCGGCAGTGGCCGCGATATTCACCAAGTTCCCCTAGTCCCGCGATTCTCCTGTTCAACCCTTAAAGGGCCGGTTCCGATACCGGCCCTTTTTCATTGCGCTGCAAACGAACCCTCAAAAAGTGAGGGCGCACCTGGTTGCCCGTGGTGCGCCCCCGATCATTGCCGATCGATCAGGAAAATCAGCTCAGTTCAAATGAGCATTGATCGTCGCACCCCAGGTACGAGGCGCTGCAAGGATCATTGGATTCAGCGAGTTCTTCACAGCCTCGTCACTGAGGTTTCTTCCCCAAAGCGCCAACGTCCACTTGCCGTCGGCCGCCTTATAGGTCAGCGAGAAGTTCTCCGTTCCATATCCCGGCTGGTTACCGTAGGGGTTCTCTACCGGATTAACGAAGTAGGCCTCGGTAAGATACACGCTCGGCGTTGCATCAATAGTCGCACCGCCCGGCAAAGAGAACGTATGCGTGTAGCTCAGGTTACCGGCGAGCTTTGGTGCGCGCGGCAACGGCGAGGCACTCACAAGGTACGAACTCACCTCCGGATTGCCGAAGGGATACTGCGGCGTGATCGTACTGGCATCGCAGCTGGTCGGGCCGTTGTAGCTGATCAGCTGGCTGCTGGTGAAGTTGTCGTCCATGTAGGAAACGGCCGCGCTCACCTTGTCATGATCGGTGAGCAGCGCTTGCACGCTCAGGTCCGCACCGTACATCCGTGCGCCGAGATTATAGGTATCTGGCGGCGGAGTTCCCGGTGCGCAACTGGGGAAGAAGAAGTCAAGCAACTGGTAATTCTGGATGTCGTACCAGTAGACATCCCCGTTCACCTGCATGCGGTTGTCCCAGAAGCGGCTCTTGATGCCCGCCTCCAGATCGCGAACCTGCTCGGTCTGGTAAGACGTGCCGTCGGCGTTATTACCTCCGGGTCGGTAGCCGGTGGCAATCGTGGCATAGGCCATGGCCTGCGGCGTGACGTCGTATTCCACGCCGGCTCGGTAGTCAAAATGACTCCAATTGCCTTGCTTGGGAATCGTGCTGGTCGGCGAAACGTCGACGTCGGTTTCCATTTTCCAGTCCCGCGTTTCGCGAACACCTGCAATCAGCCGGGTCTGATCGGTAACGGAGTAGGTCAGCTGTCCAAACACCCCGTTGGAGGTCTGGTAGTAGGTGACCGGGGGCGGATTGCCCGGGCCCATGCCCGCTTCCTCTTCAAGGTAGCCCCAGTGATACAGACCTGCGGCCCACTGCAGTGCGGGTCCCGGCAGGGACGAGAAGCGCAGCTCCTCTGAGTTCTGTTCGAGCTTCATCGGATCGCCCTGGATGGCGCAGGCAGGACCCATGCCGCAGGAATTCTGGATGTCGTAGTCACTCTTGTACGAGGGTGTGAAGCTGACCGCGAAGCCCTGCAGATTCCACTTGAGCGCAGTCCAGTACTTCGTCGAATGATAGCGGTCCCACTGATCAACATCGCTTGATCCGGATCCTTCAGACTGGTCGGTCCAGCAGCTGGAATATTGAACGCCATTGACCACAGGGTTCTTGCAATCGCCGTTCTCGTAGCTGTTGACGCTGCCCGAACCGACGCCACCGAGCTTGGCGATTTCGACCCCGGCCAGCAGCGAGAAATTGTCATTGGGCTGCCACAGATACTTGACGCGGCCACCGGACGCCACGTTGTCATCAGCACCCGTGTTGGTCAGATAGCCGTCACGGTTAATGTCCGCGGCGGCGAATCGGATGGATGAATTCTCGGTCACCGGCAGGTTCAACATGGCGTTGGCCTGCACCAGATTGTAGTTGCCGAGCGTCAGGCCGCCGGAAGCCTGGTATTTGCCCAGGACCGGATCGTTGCTGATGATGTTCACCACGCCGCCATCGGCATTCACGCCATACAGCGTGCCTTGAGGCCCCGCCAGGGTTTCTACGCGGTTCAAGTCGTAGAAGCCGACACGGCCTGCTTCCGCACGGATGTCATACACACCATCCACTTCGGTAGCGACCTGGCCTTGCGCACTGCCAGGCGGCAGGTCGGTGCCTAGGCCTCGAATCGAGGGATCGAAGCCGCGCACCTGGCCCTGAACCGTGACGCCGGGCAGCCCGCTCAGCACGTCCTCCATGTTCTGGAGTCCCTGTTCACTGATGGTCTCGCCCGAGACCACCTGAATGTTGATCGGCGTCTTCTGAATGTCTTCTGCCTGGCGCTCGGCCGTCACGACGACTTCTTCGAGTCCGCCGCTCGCTGCTGGCGCCGTCGTGGCGCTCTGTGCAGAGGCGTTAATCCAGCTGGTGAGACCCAAGAGCAGCCCTAGAGCGCTCACGGTAAGTGACTTACGCATGTATTTCCCCCAATCAAGACTCAACATGATTCGTTCGTTCTGTGGCCGGCGACCCGACGTGCACTATTCACACGTTAACGAGTTCCGGCACACCTGCGTTTTCGTAGAAATAGCAACTGTTGTCAATACGGTACAGGAATGTTACTTGGCGCCTTTGCCGCTGAGCGTGGTACCCCCGTTGCCTCGCGCGCTCGCGCTGTTGGCCAGTATTTAAGCTCACTTGAATGCATAGCTGGCGCTCGCCGTTTGCGTAAACACGGTGCGCCGACACCCATCATTTTTTCAGATGGCTGTGATGGCGCGCATTTCTGGACGAAAAAGCAACAAATGCGGGCTGCCCAGGCGCCGGGCCAATCTGCACACTTTCCAGCCTCACCGATTGATCTCAACGCTGGAGATGTCATGTACCCCATAGATCTGACCGTTACGGAGGCTGAGCGCTCGAGCGCCCTACAAGCCGGGGCACGCTGGAATGAGAAGTACGCGGTGTGGTATGTGCCGCGGACCTTCAACGCGGAACCGTTAAGCCGCTGGCTCACGGCCCGACACCACGTCAATGTCCGCGCCCGCGCGCTGTGGCTCGGACGGGTGTACGCCCCCTGCCCCATCTGCGAGACCAGCATCCCGCTCCATGGCCTGGTGGTGCCAGCGGGCCATTCGGCATTGATCGCCGCCGCTGATCCGGACGAGGATTTCTGGCGGGTCATCGAAGAGCCCGCCCAGCTCTACGACGTGGCCTACGTAAGTGCGGGTTTGCAGGCAGCTCTACGCGTGCATGCACCCACCTATAGGCTTGGCTACAGCGAGCTGCTGGAGGGCTTCGGCTGGATGAATTACTGCCGCCACTGTCGGGAGCGGATTGAGGATCAGGGCTGTGCCTTGGACTTTGGCAGCCCACTCAATCCACTTGATGAGCACATGGCGGCGAAGATTACTCTGAAGGAGCTGCGCGTTGAATTGGAGGCGACCTGCGGTAGCCAGAGCTGCGGCGTACAGTTCTTCGATCAGATGCCACGCTCCTGCGCCTAGCGATCGCGCTCCCATTCTGATAATCGCCCCGGCTCTGGCCGGCGATCCTCGCCGTCACGCTCCTTGTGCACCTCCGGCTGCGAAGCGCGCTCCTGCTGGCGGTAATGCTTCCAGGACTCCAAGGCTCGCTGGCGCCGTGTCTCTAGTGATGGCGCGGGTGGGTCGTTACCAACGGCGTGTTCTCTGGCACGTATCGCTGCCTGCTCGGTAGGCAATTGCTCGGCAGTGCGGTCTCGGTCGCGGCGGCGCATGACGGCGATGGCTGCACGGCTGACATGGTTCGGCGCGCGCCCAATGATGCCCTGTTCGGCCAGTGTACGATGATCAATGCGGGCGTCGATGCCGTGCTCGCGCAGCGCCTCATTGGCAATCTCTGCCCAGCGGGCACGGACCTGCGTGTACTCCGCGCGGCGTGGAGGCAGGCCCAATGGCTTACGCTGATAGCCGCTGAGCTCGATGCGTGTCTTCTTACCCAGCCCTTCAGGATGGTATTCACGGGTGGTCGACAGAATGTGGGCGTGCACGTTGCGCGGATCGCCGCCCGGCGGCGCTCTATGCACCGCCATATCCACGGCGCCCCCATAAAGATTGGCAATATCCTGCGCGAAGCGACGTGCGAGGGCGATACGATCTGGAGGTGCAAGCTCGTTCGGCAGCGAGATTTGATACTCACGTGCGACACGGGCATCGCGTCGGCGTTCGGCCCGCTCGGCCTGGTTCCACAGATCGCTACGCTGCGGCACCGGGGTTTGTGCCGGTTGGTTCGCCCGCTGAGGTACGAGGATCTCGGCGTATTCGAGACCGCCGCGGTGACGAAAATTATAGGTGCGCTGGTGCTGTTCATCCCGCAGTTTGTCGCGCGAAATATAGGCCGCGGCCTCAACGGCATTTCGGCCCTTGCCTCTGGAGAGTGCTTTGATTTCGAGCCGGAAGATGGCCAACGCAGACTCCGCCAGGCAGCCCTAGAAATGCGGAGTGATGCTCTCGTGTACTGGGGCGCGGCCATGAGCCGGGAAAGTGCCCTGTTCATTGAGATTTGCATGAGAAATTGCACGTTTTAATGTTCACTGATCGGGCGACGCGTTTTACGATGCACTCCCCTGCCCTGAAGTGGACTTTTCATGCCGCTGGCTGCGCTGCTTGCCGTACTGCTGGCCGCTTGCACACATGCGAGTTGGAACCTGGTCGCGAAGCAGGCCTCCCGATCGGAACACTTCGTGTGGCTGTATTCGATGGCCGCGGTGCTGCTGTGGGCAGCCCCAGCGCTGTGGATGCTGCTGCACGCTCACTGGGTCGCAGGGCCGCTGCCATGGATCGCGCTGCTCGCGACCGCCATCTTTCACCTCGCCTATTCCCTTTCACTGCAGGCGGGCTATCGTGCTGGCGATCTGTCGCTGGTCTATCCGATCGCGCGCGGCAGCGGTCCGCTGCTGTCTTTTGCGGGCGCCGCGCTGCTGCTGGGCGAGCGCCCGGGGTGGGTCGCGCTGGCCGGGGTCCTCCTGGTCGTTGCCGGAATTGTCCTGGTGGCCGACATCGGGCGAACGCCGCTGCGGCTTGCGCGTGCGGGCATTGCCTGGGGATTCCTGACCGGGGCGTTCATCGCCAGCTACACCTTGAACGATGGCTGGGCGGTTAAGTATCTCGCGGTATCGCCTGTTGTGGTCGACTACGCCGGTGATCTGTTTCGCGCGCTGGTCCTCGCGCCGCGCGCGTTAAAGGCCGGCAGTGGCCTGCGCCACGAGATCCGGGAGTTTGGTCGCTCGGCGCTGCTGGTGGGCGCCCTCGCCCCGCTCGGCTACATCCTGGTGCTCTGGGCGATGGAAAGAGCGCCAATCAGCCACGTGGCGCCCGCGCGAGAACTGGCCACCCTGGTCGGCACCTACTTCGGTGGCAGGCTGCTGAAGGAGAAAACTGCAGTGGGCCGGCTGCTGGGCGCGCTGTGCATCGTGGCCGGAGTCATTTGTCTGGCAGCATCGGGATAGGCGCCGGCGCTGCAATCTGCGTGGGGCTAAGTTCAGGTTCGTAATGCGCGAGACGGCGCCGCACCTCCAGATAGGCCGCATACAAGCGATGATAGGTCTCGTGCGCTACCCCGCTGCGCGGCATGCTGGCTTCGTGTTGAGCCAACTGCTGGCGCAGTGCATGAATTTCTACCGCCCACTTATCCTGGTGGGCTTGCTCGCGCTCTTCGGCCAGCAGGGCCCGTGCCTCCGCTGCACGCACGCGCGCCTCCGCGGCACGCAGCTGCTCAGTGGAGTATTCAGAAAGCTCAGCGCCGCCGCGGCTCGTGCCACCCGTCATCTCCCGCCAGATCTGGAACACTCGGGCGGTACGTCCCACGGCGCCGTAACGGGCGCGCAAGGCCCTCCGCAGCGAGCGACCTGATACCTGTGCACGGGTTTGTAGCAGCGCGACTAAGGTAGAGCGCACCTCCTCGTCGCTGAGCTGTCTTGCCATGCCTAATGCTAGCGTGGCATGACTTAAATGGGAACATGTTCCCCTAAAGTGACTTGGATCGGGCGCGGGCACAAGGTTAGGAACCCGGAGGCCTCCGCGCAGCACTAGGTGATTGATTATAAAGGACTTATTCCCACGCTATGTTCCACGCCGGTGTTCCACGCGCTGTCCTCCACCCGAGAGGCGCAGGTGCGGCAGCTCCCCTACTCCGACAAAATCGTTTTGTTATTTATAATCAGTTAGTTAAGGCGGTTTCGTCACGAAACCAGCGCTCGAATCTGCAGCCCTGGGTTCAGCCCTCCAGCTCCTTGAAGATGAGCTCGAAGGCAGTTAGCGCATCCGCTAGGGCCACGCCATCCAGGCCGCGCGGGAACGCCATTGTGACTTTGCCCTTCGCATTGCGCGTCACGACCACGGTGCCCCCGGCGCCAATGTTGTAGCGCTTCTGGACCGGGTCATGTTTCTTGGTGCGATCCAGACTCGCCAGCAGCGACCGCAGAATCTCGCGCGGTTCCCGCTGTGAGCCGCCGCGCTGGGCCAGATTCTGGGCCGCTTTCAGGACCACCTCTTTCGCTCCGGGTCGGTCAAACACGGCCGCCAACTTATAGGCCTGATCAACCGGAACCGCGCTCCGGTCGCCAAAGAGTTGCCCGATCGAGGCGTGACGCAGCAAGGTCGCGGCCTTGAGCATCTTGGCCACCTGCCCTTTGCTCAGGCCGATGGCATCCGCCAGCGCTTCCTGGGTCGGAAACAGCTTGGCTTCGAGCTGCGCCTGAAACGAGAGCGCGCGCTCCATCGCCGTGATGTCCTGGCGGTCGGCATTTTCGATATGCATCAGCACCGCGGCGCGCGTGTCATCCGCCTCAATCAGCCGCAGCTTGACCTTGGCATTCAGGTACTCGCAGGCAAAACGCCGGCGCATGCCATAGACAAGTTCATAGTCGAAGTTGGGATCGCCCGCGAGCTTTCGCGCCACCACTGGCTCTTGCTGACCATCCTTCGCGATGGACTCGATCAGATCGATACAGCGCTCGCGGGTGTACCAGGCCGCCGTGCGGTTGTGGTACTTCCACGGGCGGCAGCGACGCGGATCCACCGCGAAGATGTTCTCGCGTTCCAGCGCTGGCACCAGTCGCCCGGTGATGGCCATCTCTGCCGTCGCCAGGACCGGTCGCGCCGCCGTGGGTTTATCGAAGGGCGAGGGCTCGGCCCGTTCTTTAACCGACCGGGCAATGTCGCTCAAGTTGGCGCCACCGAATATCTTACTGGCCATCCGTCCGCTCCTGGCGCTTGACGCGCACTCGCTCAAATGATGCAAAGTCTTTACTATTCATTATGTTACGCTGGTTTCGTGCCGAAACCTTCAGTCATCTCAGGTAATCCCGCGTTTCACAAGGTCACTTGCCTTCGAAGGCCATTCACGCAGGATCGCTAGCTCCACTTCTTCAAACACGCTGTCCATCATTCCCAGCACCTGGCGGTCGGGTTTGATCTGCTCATAGGGCGTTACAAATTGGGCCGCTGAATTGATCACCGCACTGGAGTGAAAGAACACCCTCTGGAAGACCGACTCCCCGAAGCAGGCCCGCATGACCTCGAAGAACTGCTTTTGACTCTCGTACCGGCGATCGAACAAGGTGGTTAAAACCGATATCCAGCGATAGCTCTTCGCCGCATCGAGCTGGCCGATGTAGTTGTGGACCATGCGGAAAAATTGCACGGTGCTTGAGAAATCAAACATGCGTGCCGCCGACGGCACAAGCAGCGCATCCGCGGCCATCAGCACGTTCACCGAGATCATGCCGAGGGCGGGGGGGCTGTCGAGCAAAATGACATCGTAGTTGTGGGCCACCGTCTGGATGCCAAACTTTAATTCGCTGAAGAAGGCAATGCGCTGCGCAGGTGTGGGCTGTCCGGCAACCCGCATGACGATCGCGATCTCGGCTTCATAAAGCGCCAGGCAGGCCGGGATCAGATCGATTCCTGGAAAGTAGGTGGGGCGAATAGCGTAGGCCAGCGACGTCTGTTCGCTCGATAGATAGGGCAGGATGGTCTCTTCCTGCGTGATATCCGCATCCGGCACAAATCCAAACATCGAAGTTGTTGTGGCCTGGCTGTCGGTGTCGATGACCAGCACCCGGTAACCCTTGAGCGCCAGGTAGTGCGAAAAGTTCACGCAGGTGGTCGATTTCCCGACTCCGCCTTTGAAGTTCTGACAGGCCACCACCACCGGCTCATCGGTCGTAGCATCGCGCCACGGTCGCGTACCGAAATGCTCGCGAAACGCCTGAATATTGGCTAGCGTGTAGCCCATGCGGCGGTTGTTGCTGGGATTGCGCGGTGTCGCCGACAGGCCAATCTCGGGTTCTGCGCGCGCCAGCGTGGTTCGATCGCGGTTGACCATCGCGGCCGCTTCGCTCGGGCTGAACAAGCGCTGCAGAGTCTTGCGCTGATGTGGCTCGGCCCCCAGTTCGTGCATCCGTTGCAGGAAGTTCTCGCTGTTGGCCAAGATGTCGGCCAACTTGTCAATTGCCCGTATGGCTGGCACACTGATCTCCCAAGGGGCTAATGTTCCACGGATTTCCGGCAGAAAGTAACAGAAATCCGTGCAATCAGCCATCGGACTGATGGCGAGTGAAGACCAGAAAGGGCATGCGCGATACGAAGGACTCTGATGTAGACCCGCGAGTGGCAGCCCAGGTGGACACGGCCATCCAACTGTACCGGGATCTGGGATTTTCCGGCGAACGGATCGCAGCTCAGCTGGCCCGCTCAGGCTATCCACTCAGCCTGATTCAGAAGCGCTTCCCGGACCTGCCCGAACGACTCCATCCGGCGCCGCGGACCATCCGCCGTCAGTCAAGTCGCTTGCCGAGCGAGCGCACCCATAGCGAGCCGGCAAAAACAGCTGCCCAGTTTCTGCCCGCAGTCCTCGCCGATGTGCGACGTCAGGCGGCCACGCAAGCTGCCCCTGCGCAGCACGCTGTCGATACCACCGTGACCGGTGGCATCGCGTTTCAGTATGTGCCCCTGATTCAATGTTCATTTCCTCATGCCGATCCGGGTGAACTGCGTACCTTTACCCGTCGCAACGGCTGGCTGGAGCTGACCCTCTCCACGGCGCGGCCCGATACAGGATTACCGTACGGTGTTCCGGCACGCCTGCTCACGATCTATTGCGCCTCGGAGGCCATCCGCACGCGATCGCCGGAGATTTTTCTGGGTCGCAGCGTTCATGAATTCCTGCGACGTCTCGACGTCCCGATTACGCGCGGGGAACGCGGCTCGCTTCGCATCTACGCCAATCAGCTGTTGCGGCTCATCCATTGCGCGGTGTCGATTGATGAAAATATCCGTGATGCAAGTGGGCGAACCGGACTCCATATACGTCAGGCGCTGTTCGCCGAGGAGGCGCGTCTGTGGTGGGACGAGGGCGCAGGCGTAGGGCAGGGCAGTTCGTTCGTGCTCTCGCCGGTGCTCTTTCAATCGATCCTGGAGCGTTCAGCGCCACTGTCCACCGCAGCTATCCGGCAGCTGCGCAAGAGTCCGATGGATCTGGATGTCTACGCCTGGCTGGTCCACCGCCTGTTCCACCTCTCGCGCGCCAGTGCCCTGAGCTGGGAGCAACTGTCAGGGCAGTTCGGTCACAGCTACGGAGAGATTCGCTACTTCAGGCGTTTCTTCGGCGACTCACTGCAGCGTGTCCTCAAGGTCTACCCCGAAGCCAAAGTGAGGCCGACTGACACCGGTCTTTTGCTGATGCCGTCTCGGCCGCACGTCGTACAGCGCTCGAGCCCCGAGCGGACGTAACAACTCTCACGTTTTTTTGGTCCGTCTGCAGCGATGGTCGCGGCCGGACACACAAATTCAGGCAGTTATGGGCCTGCAAATTCGCTTAATCAGCGCCCGTCGCATCTCTCACGGATCCTCTCTATCTCGTTGTTTCTATGGTCTTTTTCTGGATGCATCTGGGGCGCAGCGTTGCATCGCTCACGCCTGGGCGTAGCAACTCTTCCCCAGGATAGCTGCAACTCTATCGGCCAGGCATTGCAACGCTCCGCAAACCTGTCATTTTCCCGTTGTTTGTCAATGACTTATGGATTCCCCCTGTAGCTCCTGTAGTTCCCTTTAATAAGTCCTAGGGCCGCATTTAATAGAACGCTCCAATCCGGGAGTGAAATCCCGGGCAAAAAAAGGCAGGGCACCGCAAAACGGTGCCCTGCCTTTAAGAGCTTGAAGTGCCCGAAGTCTTACTTCGCGCCAGCGGCCGGAGCAGTTGAGGAAGTGCCCTTCGATGAATGCTTGTGGTGATGGTGCTTGGTGGCCTTCTTGGGCGTGCCGGCGTCAGCGGCCGGGGCCGAGCTGCCAGTCGAGCCTGCATCAGCAGCCGAGGCCATCAGCGGGGCGGTGGACAGGGCGGCCACGACGGTCAGAACGGCAAAAGTACGCTTCATATGAACAGATCTCCGGTAGTTGAGCTAAGAACCCCGGATGGGGCTCTGCACAAATTATTGCCAATCGAAAAAATACGCGAGGTGAAAAATTTGTAATGGAAGAATTCCTTTAGGCGCGCCGCGACGTGCCGATGTCACGCAATCGTGCGACGCGCCTCTAGCGCATCGCTTGCGCTGAGGGCGGCGGCACCGAGCGGCGATAGCGCACCACAATCGTATGCGCCAACTTGTCGTGCCAGCCTTGCTTGCGCGGATCGATGCCGACCCAGATAAAGCCCAGACACAGGAACAGGGCAGAGAGGTAGTAGCCGAGGTAGCGAACGCATGCCTGGCCAAGTCGCGGTGGCAAACCACTGCTCGCATCCACCACGCGCGCACCGAACACCATCTTGCCGGGCGTTGCCTGCCGGGCCATCCAGAACAGGATGACCACCACCGCAGGCAGTATGAGCTCGAGAAACCAGTCGCTGGCCGAAAACTGCAGATGCAGCTGCGTCAGATCAAGAGCCGCCGGACCGTTGGGGTCCCAGTCCGGAGCGGGCAGATAAATATTTTTGTATAGCAGATGCCCAAGCGGCCACAGCGCCAGGGACAGCAGCGCCGTGTCGATCAGACTGGCGAGCACTCGAACCCAGAACCCCACATATTCAAGTTCTCCGGAAGGCTCAGTCACGGCGCTCACACATCTTTGCAAGATCCATTGAGTGTTCAGACCCAACCGCTCGCTCACAGTTCATGGCCCTCAACTGCGCACGCTGATTGTTCATCGAAATTAGCGTGAGGCAGCGCTGGCCAGAAGTCACACTCCGGTGGTCTAATGCCGGCCAACTTGAGTAGCCCACCGGTACTGAACACGTTGCTGCGGCCCGTTAATGAAAAGAACGGAAACCTTTGGCTTTATCCGAGATCTTGCGACGCGCTGGGACGCGGCCGCAATTATTGTCATATTGGGGCTGATCGCCTTCACCGGGGAGGCCAGCCGCGGTCTGTTTGAGCCGCTTGCCCGGCTCGACACAACCCCGATATCGCTCGATCCGTCATACCTACCGCAATACGCGGCGCGCACAACACTGCGCATGTTTGCCGCGCTGGGGCTCTCGCTGCTGTTTACGCTGACCTATGCCACGTGGGCTGCCAAGAGCGAGCGTGCGGGCAAGTTGCTGGTACCGATCCTCGACATTCTGCAGTCGGTGCCGATCCTTGGGTTCATCTCGATCACCTATGTATTCTTCATGTCGCTGGCGCCGGGCCGGGTGCTCGGGGCTGAATTCGCCGCAATTTTCGCGATTTTCACCAGCCAGGCCTGGAACATGGCTTTTAGCTTCTACCAATCGCTCCGTACTGTGCCCTACGAGCTGCGGGAGGCGGCCGACTCCTACCACCTGACGCCCTGGATGCGATTCTGGCAGCTCGAGCTGCCCTTCGGCATGCCGCCGCTGATCTGGAACATGATGATGTCGATGTCAGGTGGCTGGTTCTTTGTCGTGCTGGCTGAATCCTTTACTGTCGGCCCCAAGACCGTGACGCTACCGGGCGTCGGCTCCTACGTTGCGCTGGCCATAGAGCAGCGCAACCTGCATGCCATCGGCTGGGCCATCCTGACGATGGCGATTGTCATTCTGATTTATGACCAGCTGCTGTTTCGCCCGCTCATTGCCTGGGTCGATCGGTTTCAGGTGCAGCAGGAGGCGGATGCCGACGCACCAGAATCCTGGGCGCTGAAGATGATGCAGCGCTCCAAGATTATCGCGGCTTTCAGTTCGCTCTTCTATGCCGCGGTTCGCTGGACCAGCCGCGCGCGGCCGCCCGGGCGGCTGAACGCTCTGCCGCGTAAAGCTTCATCGCACCGCTTCGACAAATACTGGTATACGCTGGTCATCATCATTGTGGCCTTGGCGGGTTGGCATCTCGCGCGAGTGCTGGTAGCGCACACCACCTTGAGCGAAGCCGGCAAGGTCTGTGGCCTGGCGCTGATCACGTTGCTGCGCGTGGCCGTGCTGATCGCGCTGGCCAGCCTGATCTGGGTGCCGATCGGTGTGTGGGTGGGACTGCGCCCGCGGGCGACCCAGATTGTCCAGCCGATTGCGCAGTTCCTCGCCGCCTTCCCGAACAACCTGCTGTTCCCGCTGGTGGTGATGGGCATCGTCGAGTGGAAGCTCAATCCGGACATCTGGCTCAGTCCGCTGATGATCCTGGGGACCCAGTGGTACATCCTCTTCAACGTCATCGCAGGCGCTGCGGCCATGCCGGGGGAGCTGCGCTACGCGGCGCAGAACTTTGGCGTCCGCGGCTGGTTGTGGTGGCGCAAGGTGGCGCTGCCCGGCGTGCTGCCGTTCTATGTCACTGGCGCGATCACCGCATCGGGAGGTTCCTGGAATGCCGCGATCGTGGCCGAACTCGCCTCCTGGGGCAGTACCACGGTCAAGGCCCACGGCCTGGGCACCTATATTGCCGAGGCCACCACGGCGGGCGATTACCATCGCATCGTGCTCGGCATTGTCACCATGTGCCTGTTCGTGATCACGCTGAACCGACTGTTCTGGCGACCGCTTTACTATTATGCGGAACGCAAGTTCCGCCTCACTTAATGATCTGATGCCAATGGTGCGACGATGAACGACACCCGACTGCTGGAAGTAGAGGAGGTTGGCAAGACCTTCCCCAAGGCTGACGGCGAGGACCTGCTGGTTCTCGAGGGCGTCAATCTGAAGATGGATCCAGGCCAGATCGTCGGTCTGCTGGGCCGCTCGGGCTCGGGCAAGTCGACCTTGCTGCGCCTGATCGCCGGGCTTTCCGAACCGAGTACCGGCCACCTGAACTACCTTGGCAAGCCCATCGACGGCCCGGCTCAGGGGATCGCGATGGTGTTCCAGAGCTTTGCGCTCTTCCCGTGGCTTACGGTGTTTGAGAACGTGGCGCTTGGATTGGAAGCCCAGCACATGCCGGCCCCGGATATCCGCAAACGCGCCCTGGCTGCCATCGACCTGATCGGCCTGGACGGGTTTGAATCAGCCTATCCGCGCGAGCTCTCGGGCGGCATGCGTCAGCGGGTCGGATTTGCGCGTGCGCTGGTGGTGCACCCGAATATCCTGCTGATGGATGAGCCCTTCTCGGCCCTCGATGTCTTGACCGCCGAAACGCTGCGTACCGACTTCCTCGATCTGTGGATGGAAGGTCGCATGCCGATCAAGGGTGTGATCCTCGTGACCCACAACATCGAGGAGGCCGTACTGATGTGCGATCGCATCCTCGTATTCGGCAGCAATCCGGGCCGGATCCTGAGCGAGATCGTCGTGACCCTGCCGCAACCTCGCAAGCGCCTGGATCCGGCCTTCCGTGAGATTGTCGAAAAGCTGTATGTCGCGATGACCGCGCGCCCGGTCGGCAAGGAAGCCAATGCGCGCCACGAGCGCTTTCCGGGCCTCGGCATCGGCAGTGTCATGCCGCATGTCTCATCGAACCTGCTCTCGGGCCTGATGGAGGCGGTGGCGGCACCGCCGTTCAATGGCAATGCGGATCTGCCAAAAATCGCCTCCGATCTGCAGCTGGAGATCGATGATCTGTTCCCGGTGGCCGAGACGCTGCAGATGATGCGCTTTGCTGAACTGGAAGGGGGCGATCTGAAGCTCACCGAGGCCGGCATGGCCTATGCGAGCGCCGATGTCGATGAGCGCAAGAAGATATTTGCCCGCCAATTGCTCTCCTATGTCCCGCTGGCCGCGCACATTCGCCGGGTGCTCGATGAACGCGCTTCGCACTGGGCGCGGCGCCGGCGCTTCTCGGATGAACTTGAGGATCACATGAGCGATGAGGCGGCCGAGCAGACACTGCACGCCATCGTCAGCTGGGGGCGGTACGCCGAAGTCTTTGCCTACGATGATGAGAGCGAACGCTTCAGTCTGGAGAATCCTGGCGCCTGATCGCGCCGTGGTCGAGCAAGCAGAGCAAGGCGCATGTGCGGTCGATATGTCTCAAGAGATCAGGCGGCGATCGAACGTGAGTACGACATTCGCATCATCGATCCGTTTGAGAAAATCTATAACGCCGCGCCCACGATGGCGCTGCCCGTGCTGCGGGCCAACGCCGCCGGATGGCACTGCACGCTTATGCACTGGGGCCTGACTCCTTCGTGGTGGTCCAAGAGCGAGCCGCCCAATTCGACCATCAATGCGCGCATCGAAGAGGCCGCCAGCAAACCGATGTGGCGCCAGGCCGTGCGTCACCACCGCTGCCTGGTGCCCGCTTCGGGCTGGTACGAGTGGCAGAAGAGCGGCGAGGGCGGGCGCAAGCAACCCTTTTACATCCATGCCACTGACGATACCGGACTGTGCTTCGCCGGCCTGTGGGCCACGCATCTGCGCGAGGGCGTGGAGGCGCACAGCTTCGCCATCCTGACGCGCGCCGCCGCGGAGGAACTGGCCCACATTCACAATCGCATGCCGGTGGTGCTGCCGCCCAGTGCGTTCGCCGAGTGGCTCGATCCGGCAGTAGCTGGCAGCCAGGACCTGCTCGATCAGGCGGTGGCGCAATCGCTGAGCCACTTTTCCAGCTACCCGGTCTCGGCGTACGTGAGCTCGCCACGCAATCAGGGTGAGGGCTGCATCGCGCCGTTAAGCTAATTCTGGCCAGTGGCCGCTTGCGGATTGCTGGCTGCTGCCGCAGGTTGGCGCCGTCACTGGCGCGCGCAGCCCGCAAAGTGGCTGCCAATCTGCAGAAACACGCTCGCTCCCGTGGCCGATGGTGGCCGCTGCATTTGTGCATGAACAGCGCAGTTTCTTAGACTGTCGCGACGAATCTGAAACTGCTGAACTGGCCTCACCAACCGGAGGCCTTGTGACAGCACAACTCATGCAGATCGCGCTGATGTGCGCGCCGCTGATCCACCCCATCACCATGGGCGCGATCATCAGCGTCGAGTCCGGCGGTAACCCGTATGCCGTCAGCATCAACTACCCGCAGGCGCTGGCAGCGCGGGGCCGCAGCATTCCAGAAATTGCGGTGCAGCCGCGCTCGGTGGCCGAAGCGAGCCGCCTGGTGGACTCGCTCACAAGAGAGGGCTTCAGCACCAGCCTCGGGCTCGCGCAGATCAGTACCGAGCACCTGGAGGAGTTCGGCCTCTCCTACATGCAGCTCTTTGATCCGTGCACGAATCTGAAGCTGGCCGAGCGCATTCTCCTGCGCTGCAAGCAGCAGGTGGGTGGTACGGCAGCGGCCGCAGCGCCGCAGCAACTCATCGCCAGAACCCTGTCCTGCTACAACTCCGGCAACGACACGCTCGGCCTGAGTAACGGCTATGTCGATGCCATCCTCGCTCAGGCCCGCACGCTCGCGGCTTCCCACTGACTCTTCAAGGAAGGTAACACCCATGCTCGCTCGCAACTCTCGCAACTTACGCGTACTCGCCCCGGCGCTGCTTCCCGCATTGCTGCTGCCATGGCATCAGGTCTGGGCACAGGCATCGCCGTTCCAGACCGGCGCGACGGCACTGCAGTCGAACCTGCTCACGCTGCTGACGCCGGTGGCAGTCATTCTGGTCATCGCCCTTGGCGTCATGGCTATGGTCAATCGGATTTCCTGGGGCTGGTGCATCGCCGCGATCACCGGCATCGCGATCGCCTTCGGTGCGCCGCAGATGGTCAGCTGGATCCGCGGCATGTTTGGCGTCTGAGGCCGGAGCGCACCGCCCGTGATCGCAACCAGCGCCAATCTTCAAAAGGATCCGCTCTTTGTCGGCGCCACGCGGCCGCCGATGCGCTGGGGCGTGACCTACGCCGCACTGCTCGGGAATGTCGTGTTCACGATGGAAGTGTTCCTGCTGACGCGTAACCTGCTGGCGTTGCTGGTGGCGCTTCCGATCCACTTGCTGAGCGCGGCGTTGTGCGCCAGCGATGCGCGCTGCTTCGATCTGTGGCTGATGTGGGTCAAGACCCGCGGCGTGGCGTTACTGGCCAACGTCGGCTACTGGGGCGGCTCGAGCTACAGCCCGCTGGCGGTCGCGCCGCCGGATGTGCGCGGGCGGCGTCGCACAGCGGTGGGTTCAGTCCCGATCGCGTGGCAGCGAGAGATCGCGTGAGAGCCGATCGGGTCAGCCGCCTGCGCCGGGAATTGAGCGCTGCCCAGCAGATTCCCTATAGCGCCCATGTCAGCGCCTCAGTCGTGCGCACCAGCGCCGGTGACTTGGTGCAGTCGTTCCGGTTGACGGGCGGCAGTTTTGAATGCGCCGATGATTCAGAACTGAACAACTGGCATGAGCGGCTCAACGTGCTGTGGCGGAACATCGCCAGCCCCAACGTGGCGCTCTGGGTCCACCTGATCCGCCGTCGCGAACCGAGCCTGCCTGCGGAAGTGTTCAAGCCCGGCTTTGGGGCTGATCTCTACCAGCACTACTACCGGCGCCTCTCGGGCGAGCTGCTGATGGTCAATGAGCTGTATCTGACGCTGGTATTTCGACCTTCCCCGGGAGCGCTGCGCAAATGGACGATTGGCGCGCTCGCGAGGACCAGTCGCGTGGCCGAGGAGCAGGCGCTGGCCGAAGCACTCGATGCCTGCGAGAAGCTCGCGAAGTTGCTGAGCGTATCGCTCGAGCGCTATGAGCCAGAGCCCTTGGGGCTCTATCAGGATCCGGCGCTCCGCGGCCGGCCGTGCTCGCGGCTGCTGCAGTTTCTGGGATTACTGCTCAACGGCGAGCAGCGCGCCGTGCCGTTGCCCAGCGCGCCGCTCAATGAGGTGCTGGCGACCAGCCGCATTTTGATCGGGCGCGAGCTGATTGAATACCGCATGCCCCACGGCTCCCGGCTCGGCGCGATGCTGAGCATCAAGGAATATCCGACTTCGACTTCGCCCGGGCTGCTCAATCGGTTGCTCTCGGCACCGTTCCCACTGCTGCTGACGCAGTCCTTTTCATTCATGTCACGGGCCGCCGGGCAGGGGCTGCTGCAGCGCCAGTACCATCGCATGACCAATGTCGGGGACCTGAGCCAGTCGCAGGCGCAGGAGCTCAAAGGGGCCCTCGATGCCTTAAGCAGTAACAGCTTTGCGATGGGTGATCATCATTTCACGCTGCAGATTCTGACCGAGTGCTTCGATACGCTGGCGCCCGATGAGGTGTCACGAGAGCTGCGGCGCCTGACCGATTGCCTGGCCTCGGCCAGAAATCTGCTGGCCGACACCGGCATGACGGTTGCGCGCGAGGATATTGCGCTGGAAGCAGCCTTCTGGGCCCAGCTGCCCGGTCATTTCACCCATCGCCCCCGCAAGGCACCGATCACCAGCCGCAATTTTGCGGCACTGGCGCCGTTTCACAATTACCCGAGCGGCCGTGCCAGCGACAATCACTGGGGCGCGGCGCTGGCATTGCTCGTCACCTCGTCCCACTCGCCATTCTACTTCTCGTTGCATGCCTCCGAGGGCGGCCCGGGCGAGGAGGGCGGGCGGCGCGACACCGGACACACCTTCCTGTGCGGTCCGACCGGGTCAGGCAAGACAGTGTTGATTGGCTTCCTCATCACGATGCTGCAACGGCAGGGTGTCAGCCAGGTGATTTTCGATAAGGACCGGGGCCTGGAGTTACTGGTCCTGGCCCTGGGAGGCACCTATCTGCCACTGCGGAGCGGTGTCGCAACCGGCTTTAACCCGCTGCGTCTTGAGCCTACCCCGATCAATGTTGATTTTCTTAAAGTCTGGCTCCGCCAGCTGGTCAGGCACGGCGGCCAATCCTCAGCCGAGGGCTTGAACGCCCAGCAGGCTGCCGATCTGGATCAGGCGCTGCATGGCACCCTGGCGCTCGAGCCTGCGGCGCGCCGCCTCTCGCGGCTGATTGAGTTCCTCGATCCGACCGAAATCAACGGCATCCACGCGCGCCTCTCGCCCTGGTGCCAGAGCAGTGGCGGGGACTACGCGTGGGTATTCGACAATGCCGAGGATCGCGTGAGCCCACTGATGCACGAAAGTCCGACCATCGGTTTCGATGTCACCGAATTTCTCGACCACCCCGACACGCGCACGCCGGTCACGCTCTATCTGTTTCATCTGGTGCGCCAGCTGCTCGATGGCCGGCGGCTGGTGTGCTGGCTGGATGAGTTCTGGCGGATGCTGAGCGACTCGGCATTCGAACAGTTCGCCAAGGATGGTCCGAAGACCTGGCGAAAACTCAATGCCGTCATGTGCCTCTCGACCCAGAGTCCAAGCGATGTGCTCAAGAGCCCGATCAGCCGGACCATCATCGAGCAGACGCCGACCAAGATTTTCTTCCCCTGTCCGGTCGCCGATCCGGGCGAATACCAGCAGGGTTTCGGGCTCTCGGCGCGCGAGTGGAGCCTGATTAGCCAGCAGATGGAGCCCGGATCGCGTCAGTTCCTGGTGCGCCAGGGCCGACAAAGCATCGTCTGCCGACTGGATCTGCGGGGTATGGATGAGGAACTGGCCATCCTCTCCAGCCGCCGCAGCAGCATTGAGCTGGCGCACAAGGTTTTGCAGCAAACCGGCGCTGATCCGGCGTGCTGGTTGCCGGAGTTTCATCGGCTGCTGCGGCAGAGCGCTGCCGCTAGTGTTTCACCCAACCCTTAAAGGAGTCTCCCATGGACCGCATTCGCCAGATCCTCACCATCATGCTCACGCTCTCAAGTGCCTGCCTGCTGCAGCCTTGCCGCGCACAGATCCCGGTCACCGACCTGGGCGCCATTGCCCAGCTGATTACCCAGGTGGCCAACATGGAAAATCAGCTGGTGACCATGCGCAACCAGCTGGTCCAGGCCGAGAGCACCTTGAAGTCGATGACCGGCTCACGCGGCATGGAGCAACTGCTCGCCGGCCAGAACCGCAACTATCTGCCCACCGACTGGAATTCGCTCTCGAGTGTCATCGGCAATTCGAGCACCACCTACAGTGGGCTCGCGGCCAATCTGCAGGCGATTGTCGCGGGCAATTCGGTACTGACGAGCGGCCAGCTCAACCAGCTGGGTCCCAACGAGCGCACGGCAGTTTCCGATGCGCGGCTCTCAGCCGCGACCAGCGGCGCTGTCAGTCGCAGTGCGCTGGCCGACACCAGCAGCCGCTTTGCCGATCTGCAGCAGCTTATCGGTGCGATCGGCAGCACGACCGATCAGAAGGCCATCCTCGAGCTGCAGGCGCGCATCAATGCCGAGCAGACAATGATCAGCAACGATCAGTCCAAGCTCCAGGCGCTCTACAAGACCACGGAGGCCGATGAGGAATTGCGCAAGCAGCGCGTGCGCGAACGCGCGATCGCCGACATCGGCAGCTTCAGCGCCCAGGCGCCGATGGGTCTGTAGTTTTCAAGTCGCTGCATGGAAATCATCATGGGCTTCTTCGCCGAACTGACTGTGTGGCTCAACGGCATCTTAACGAGCTACATCAGCGACACGGCCAGCGCAGTGGCTGCTGCGCTCGAACCAGCAGTCATTACGCTGGCCGCGGTCTACATGATGTTCTGGGGTTACCTGCAGGTTTCCGGGCAGATCCAGGAGCCGCTGCTGGACGGGCTCAAACGCATCGCCCGCCTCGTGATCGTCCTGGGCCTGGGCCTGCACCTGTGGCTGTACAACTCGCTGATCGTCGATACCTTCTTCAACGCCCCGGTGGAGCTGGCCGCGGCCATCAGCGGCAGCCCGGATGCCGTGACGGTTGTGGATCAGATCATCTCGAGTGGCGGGGATACTGCAGGCGCGCTGATACAGAAGGGCGGGATACTGGATGGAAACTTCTCCTACTATCTGGCCGGCTTCTTTGTCTACCTCGCCGTGGGCTTGGCCGCGGTCTACACCATCTTCCTGCTGTCCCTGGCGCGCATTGCGCTCTCTGTGCTGCTGGCGCTCGGGCCGCTGTTCCTGTGTGCGCTGCTGTTTCGCGGCTCAAGCCGTCTGTTTGATTCATGGATCTCGCAGCTGATCAACTACGGACTGATCGCGGTCCTGGCAACGCTGGTGACGACGCTGCTGATGCATCTGCTCACCACGGCCGCCGCCCAGGCGGCGGCGCTGGGCACCGGTATCCAGATTGTCGATGCCGTGCGGGTCTGCTTTGCATCGGCGCTGATGTTCCTGCTGCTGCGCCAGATCATGCCGATCGCCGCGGGTCTTGCCGGTGGTTCGTCACTGACAAGCTTTGGCGCCTTCAGCCGCTCGATCCAGTGGCTTGGCGAACGCGTCCACTCGATTTGAGGAAGTGCCATGAAAAGAATCCCCGGTCTCGGATTACTCGCGCTGCTGCTGGGCGCGTGGCTCTCGGGATGTTCATCGACCTCGCCGGCCAGGCTGTGCGATTCACCGCTGGTGCCGGTCAATGTGCTCGCAAGCCCAGCCCACAGCAGCGCCTCGCGTGCAGGGGCTGATCATGAGTGATGAAGCGCTGCTGATGGACTACCTGCGCGAGGCCTCGAGCTGGGACGGCGATCGCATCGCCCAGGCACAACGGAGCGCGCGCCTTGCCTGGGTCCTATCCGGTGTGGCCACGTTCATCGCAGCGCTGGCCGTGTGTGCGGTCGCGCTGCTCACACCGCTCAAGCGCGTCGAGCCCTTTGTGATCCGGGTCGACAACGCCACGGGCATTGTCGATGTCGTGCCGACCTTTGATGGGCACCAGGCGATGCCTGAGGCCGTGACGCGCTTCCTGCTCGCACACTATGTCCAGACCTGTGAGCGCTATCTGCCGGCCACGGCGGAGCAGGATTACACCGAATGTGGCGCCTTCCATGGCACGCGGCGCAATCAGGAGTGGTCATCGCTGTGGACCAGCTCCAACCCGCAGTCGCCGCTGGTGAAATACCGCGACGGCACGAGCGTCACGGTGCAGATCCAGTCGATCAGTTTCTTTGCACGTGCCAGCGGGCTTTCGGATCTCGCGCAGGTACGCTTCACCCGCAGCGCGCACGCGGGCAATGCCGAGCAGGGCGCGCTAAGTCGCTGGATCGCCAACGTCCAATTTGCCTATGGCGAGCCGCCGGCGAACCCGGATACCCGGCGCTGGAACCCGCTCGGCTTTCGCGTCATGGAATATCACATCGAATCCGAAGCCACCGAGGCCGCCGCCAGCAGCATCGGCGAGGGGTCGAAATGAAATCACAGCTGCTGCTGCGCTGCGCCGTGGTGCTCTTTTCTCCGGGGCTGATTGCGTTCGCGCAAGCCGAATCGGTACCCGCGCGCGGTAGCGTTGATTCGCGAATTCGCGTCGTGACCTACAGCGCGGAGGAGGTCTACCGCCTCACCGGCTATGTGGGCTACCAACTGGAGTTCGAGTTTGCGCCGGATGAGCGTTTCGTGGGTCTGGCGGCCGGGGATGTCAAGGGACTGAGCTTTGAGTCCGAGGGCAATCACCTGTTTCTCAAGCCCACTGCAGCCGGTGTGCTGACCAATCTGACGATCCTGACCACGCATCATCACTACCGGGTGGACTACGCCGTCGCCACCGGGCGTCCCGACGCTTCGCGCGCCGAGGTTGTGTACGCGCTGCGCTTCGAGTACCCCGAGGATCATGCGCGTGCCGAGCAGGCGGCATCGGATGCGGCCCGGATCGCCGAGGACCTGCGGAGCCCAGCAGCAGCGGTCAACTGGGACTACTGGTATTGCGGGCCGCCGACGCTGCGTCCGTTGGCAGCCTACGATGATGGATTTCAGACCCATCTGCGCTTTTCCGATGCCAGCGAACTGCCCGCCTTGTTCATCCGCAACGAGGATGGCAGTGAGTCGCTGACCAACTTCACCGTCACCGCTCAGGAGGTGATCATTCACCGCGTCGCCCACCAGATGATCCTGCGCCGCGGACACCTGGTGGCCTGCCTCGTAAACAAGGGCTTCGGCGGCGCGCAACAGCATGCCGCCGGGGGAACCATCTCCCCGGAGGTCCTGCGAGCGACCCGCAGCCCGGCGCAGCTCGAGATGCACGGAGCAGAGCGTGAATAATCGCTGGTGGCGCACGCTCATCGCGCGGCGAATCGCAGCCGGCGCCGGCCAGGGCGTGGGTGCAGGCATCGGCGCCGATCCGATCCGTCCGGCGATCCTGGATCGGGGTCTGGCGATCAGTGCCGAGGGTGGCGCGCTGCGCTCGCGCATGAGTAACCTGATCGGCATCGCGCTGCTGGCCTTGCTGTGCGCGGGCTTCATGAGCTGGTACTACAGCCACGCTGCTGGCCGCCGTAGCGCCGCACCGTCGCGCGGCGCACCGGCGCCGGCGAAGGGCGAGTTTGTGTTACCGCCGCTGAACATGCCCAAGGCGCAGGCACCGCAGCCATTACCTGCGGCAAGCAGTTCCCTGGTGGCCGATACGGCCTACGCCGTGGGCAATGTGCTCGATGGACTCACAAGCTCCGGGCAAGGTAGCGGTTTCCTGCTGTCTCGCACCGCATCGGGAGCAATGAGCGGAGCGCCTGCGAACCAGATGCCAATGGGCAACGAACCCAAGAGCCCCTGGGCGCTGGCCAGAGAACGGCGGCTGGATAGCGCGCTGTGGGTCCGGGAGTCTGCCCCAACCCAATCCCCGCCGACTTCTGCGCGCACGGCGGGCGTTGCCGAGACCACGGGCCTTGGAATCGCGGGCGGCGAGGGCGCTCATTCGGTGGCAGGCGCACATGGCATCAATGAGCTGCTGCGTCCGGCGGTCGTCGTGGCGGCACGCGCCGAAGTACTGCCGACGCAGCGGCTGTTGCTACCCAAGGGCGCCTTCATTGACTGCACGCTCGAGACGGCGATCGATTCGACCCTGCCAGGCCTGACGACCTGCATTACGCCGGTTGACACTTACAGCGCCGATGGGACCGTGGTGCTGCTCGAGCGCGGTACGAAGTTGATCGGCGAAACCCGCGGGGATGTGCAGCAGGGATCCTCGCGCGTGTTCGTGCTCTGGACCGAAGCACGCACGCCGCTCGGGGTCATCGT
>Ga0302325_10002645_pt1 | contig 43196 bp, 45 predicted proteins | sample Palsa_T0_2_FD_201948 | JGI IMG/M metagenome (GOLD analysis project Ga0302325, IMG submission 201948) | Peat permafrost microbial communities from Stordalen Mire near Abisko, Sweden - Palsa_T0_2 | ecosystem: Environmental > Terrestrial > Soil > Palsa > Peat permafrost | place: Sweden: Abisko... | reverse complement strand
CGCTCATCGAGCCCGCCATCATGCTTTGCATGGGCGCATTCGTGACGTTCGTATTGGTGGCGCTCTATTTGCCGATCTTCTCTTTGGCGGACACACTCAAATGAAGAATACCAGGAGTTCCCATGGCCGCTAGAGACGTCATCAAGGTGATCCTGCCGGCCGACGAGATCGCGCAGGCGAAAACGCTGGCCACGCGCTACCGCTGCGATTTTGTGGACCTGCGGGAAGTCCGCATCGATCACGATCTGTTCCATTCGGTGCCGGTGGACCTGATGTTCCGCTACAATTTCGTGCCCATCAACTCTCAAAACGGGCACCTGGACATCGCGCTGGCGGACCCGCGCAACCTCAACCTGATCGACGAACTGGCCATTCTGCTGCAAAAGAAGCTGCATGTGAAGGTGGCCACGCTGTCGCAGATTTCGGATCTGCTCAAGAAAACCGAGCAGTCGCAGCGCGTGCTGGAAGAGGTTACCGAGGGCTTCACGCTGGACGTGATGATCGGCGAGGAAGAGAACGCCGACGAGACGCTCTCCATCGACAAGCTGACCGCCGACAGCGACATCGCGCCGGTGATCAAGCTGGTGGACACCACGATTTTTAACGCGCTGGAACGGCGCGCGAGCGATATTCACATCGAGACGCGCGACCAGGAAGTGGCCATCAAGTACCGTATCGACGGCGTGCTGCATTACGCTATGCCGCCCATTTCGAAGGACTGGCACTCCACCATTATTTCGCGCATCAAAGTGATGAGCGAGCTGGACATCGCCGAGCGCCGCACACCGCAGGACGGGCGGTTTCGGGTGCGCTACAAGAACCGCTTGATCGATTTCCGCGTCTCCATCATGCCCACCATTCACGGTGAAGACGCCGTACTGAGGGTGCTGGACAAAGAGTCGATGAGCGAGAAGTTCGCCAAGCTTTCGCTCGACGTGGTGGGGTTCTCGGATTCCGACCTGGTGAAGTTCCGCCGCTATATCAAGGAGCCGTACGGGATGGTGCTGGTTACCGGACCCACGGGTTCGGGCAAAACCACCACGCTCTACGCCGGGGTGAGTGAGATCAAGAACGACGAAGACAAGATCATCACTATCGAAGATCCGGTCGAATACCAGATCAAGGGCATCACGCAGATTCCGGTGAACGAGAAGAAGGGGCTGACGTTCGCGCGCGGCCTGCGTTCCATTCTGCGTCACGATCCGGACAAGATCATGGTGGGAGAAATTCGCGATCAGGAAACCGCGCAGATTGCGATCAACGCCGCGCTCACCGGCCACCTGGTGTTCACTACCGTTCACGCCAACAACGTGCTGGACGTGCTGGGCCGCTTTCTCAATATGGGGGTTGAGCCCTACAACTTCGTTTCGGCGCTCAATTGCATCCTGGCGCAGCGGCTGGTGCGCGTCATCTGCGTGTACTGCAAAGCGCCGGTGAAGTATCCCGATTCCTATTTGATCGAAAGCGGCCTCAATCCAGAGGAATGGCGGGATGTGACGCTCTACGAAGGTCCCGGCTGCTTTGAGTGCGGCGGCACCGGGTTCCGCGGCCGTTCCGCGATTCACGAACTGCTGGATCTGAGCGAGCACATCCGCGAGATGATTCTCGACAAGCGGCCGGCGTCGGAAATCAAGCGCGTGGCGCGTGAGGAGGGCATGACGTTCCTGCGCGATCACGCCATCGACAAAGCGCGCGCCGGTGTCACCACATTGAAGGAGATCAACAAGGTAACCTTCATCGAAGGCTAGGTTATGGGTCTCTTCCGCACAACAATGGCGATGAAAATAAAAGACTTGGAGTGAACAACAGGTAGTCATGAGCGCTTTCGCCAATCTTCTTCAGGATCCGCCGCCCACACACGCCTTCGAGCTTTCCGAAGAGGGCTTGGCCTTCGCGCCCGTGTCCCAACCGGCGCTGGCCGGATTCGCGCGCTTCGAACCGGGCGTGCTGCTGGTTTCGCCGCTGCACGACAACATCCAGCAGCCGCAGGTTCTACTGGATCACATTCAGACGCTCGCGCCCGCCAACGGCCATCGCAAGCGGCGCGCAGCAGTCATTTTGCCGGATTATTGCGCCCGGGTGGCGGTGCTCGATTTCGATACGTTTCCTTCGGATCTGCAGGAGCAGCAGGCCCTGGTCCGCTTCCGTCTCAAAAAAAGCGTACCGTTCGAAGTTGACAGCGCGGTGGTGAGTTACATAGAACAGCCGCCTGCGGGCGCCAAAGTGGAGATACTGGCCGCGGTGATATCGTCCGACATCGTGATACAGTACGAAGCGCCGTTTCGAGCCGCCGGCTTTCATCCCGGCCTGATCACCACATCCTCGCTTGCGGCGCTCAATCTGTTCGCGCCGGACGGCATCACTTTGCTGGTCAAACTGAGCGGGAGGGTTCTCTCGGTTCTGGTGCTCCAGGAAAGCGCGGTGAACCTGGCGCGCTGCATAGAAATGGAGGGGGGCCGTCTGGAGGACATTGAGTCCGTCCTGCATCCCACCATCGCCTACGTCGAAGACGAGTTGAAGGGACGTCCGAAGCAGATCTGGCTGGCTGGATTCGGGCCGGAGATGGAACATCTGGCGCCGCGCTGGGAGACCGAATGGGGTGTCGCGGTGCAGGCCGTCCGCTCCCGGTTTGGCGAGCCTGTAGCAGGCAATGCGGGGTTGCTAGGATACCTGGAGTCGGTAGCATAGAAAATGGCACGGCGAGTACCCATTAATCTTGCGAGCGAACCGTTCCGGCGGGACCGGGCGCTGCTGGTGGGTTCGGCGGCGCTGGCCGCTATACTCAGCGTGCTGCTGGCCTACCAGGTGGTGGACATCGTGTCGGAACGGCATAAAGCGGCCGACATTCGTATCGCCATTGATCGCGAAAACGAGCGGCTGAGAACCATCGCGGCCCAGCAAGCCAAGCTGAACGCCACGTTGCGCCAGCCGCAAAATGCCGAGGTACTGGAGCGCAGTCTCTTTTTGAACACCCTGATTGAGCGCAAGGCCATCAGCTGGACCAAGATCTTTGCCGATCTCGAGAAAGTGATGCCGTACAACGTAAGAGTGGTCTCGGTGCGGCTTCCGGAGGTGGATTCGAACAATCAGATTCTGCTCGACATGGTGGTGGGCGCCAAGGACGTCCCGCCCGTTCTGGAACTGTTTAAACGTCTGGAAGCCTCGCCGCAATTTGGCAACACCAGCGTGCAGTCATCGGCGCCGCCTTCGCAAACCGATCCGTTCTTTCGCTATCACTTCACGGTGACTTATGCTCAGAGGCTTTAAACGTGGGGAGACGCTTTAGCATGGCTAACGTGTTTAACGTGTGGCCTCCCAATAATCCGCGCGCGCTGATTCGTTTGGGGCTGGGCTTTCTGGCGGCAGCCAACCTGGTGGCGTTGTATTTCGTGATTCGGCCGATTGGTGGTTCGGCTCAAGAGCTGGCCCCACAGGCTCTGGATATGCGCTCGGCCATCCGGCAGCAGCAGGGCGTGCTGGACCGGACGCGGCTGCTAACGAGCAAGATTGAGAGCGGACGCGGCGAAGGCGACAAGTTCATGAGCAGCTTTTTCCTGCCGCGGCGGAGCGCATACTCCACGATTATGGCCGACCTGAACGATCTGGCCGGGCAGGCTAAAATCACTTCGCGCGACAGCGCCTGGGCTCTGGACGCTGTGGACGGAAGCGATACCCTGGATATGATGCAGATCACGGCTAATTTTGAGGGTTTGTATCCGGATCTGATCCGCTTCATCAACCTGCTCGACAAGTCGGAGCGGCTGTTGATCATCGAAAGCCTCAACGCGACGCCGCAACAATCCGGCGGACGGCTGAACGTTATGCTGAAGCTGGACACCTTCGTACGGGAGGACGGCTCGGCGCAATGAATGTAATTCCCTCCAAGGTTGGCGCCGACCCGAAGAAGATCGTGGCGCTGGCCGCTCTGGTCGCAATCGCCGGTTATTTCTATTTCTCCAACAGCAATTCGGGCGGAGGGTCAGGTTCCGTGCCAAGTGCCGGCCGCGCCCCACTGGCGGCTTCTTCCGGGGCAGTTCCAGGCGCCGTTGCGCGATCGTCGTTCCGCGTGGTGCAGCAAAGCGCCGCTACGCGGGAATTCCGGCCGTCCCTGAAGCCCAAGAACATCGACACCGCGAATATCGATCCGACGCTGCGCCTGGACCTGCTGGCGAAGGTGAGGAACGTAGCAGTAGAGGGTGGCACGCGCTCGCTCTTTGAGATCGGTACGGCGCCGCCGGCGGAGAGCGCCGTCAAGGAGCCGGACAAGATCGCTGTCGCGCATGCGCCTGTCGGTCCACAGATGCCCAAGCCCGCGGAAACGCCTCCCGAGCCCAAGGCGCCGCCCATTCCGCTCAAATTCTACGGCTTCGTCAACAAGTCGAAGGTGGGAGACAAACGCGCCTTCTTCCTGGACGGCGAAGATATCGTCATCGCCGCCGAAGGCGACACGATCAAGAAACGCTACAAAATCGTTCGCATCGGGGTGAATTCGGCGGTGGTGGAAGACACCGAGTTTAAGAGCAACAATGAACAAACGTTGCCGCTGGAAGCGGAGCTGGCCGGATGAGGAGCCGCGGAGATGGCCGGATGAAGCGCCTCGGCCTCGTGAAATGTCGCGGAGCAAGCCGGATGAAACGCCGGTCCGGCGAGTCCGGCTTCGCACTACTACTGGTATTCGTTATGGCCGCGGCCATCGCCATTACGCTGTACATAGAGGTGCCGCGCATCGCGTTTGAATCGCAGCGCACCAGGGAGCAGATGGCCATTGATCGCGGCTTGCAATACGAGCGGGCCATCCAGCTTTTCTACCGCAAGTACCACACCTATCCACAAACGCTGGACGATCTGGAAACCACGCGCAACATCCGTTTCCTGCGCCGCCGCTACCTGGATCCATTGACCGGCAAAGATTGGCGTTTGCTGCACGTGGGGCCGGCCGGACAGCTCACCGATTCGCTGATTCAGCCTGCGGCTCCGCTTCCCGGCAGCAGCACCGGCAGCGGTCTGAATGCGTCGCAAGGCGCATCGCAAGGTTTCGGCTCGTCGCAAACTGCCGGCGCATCGCAGAACTCTAATTCATCGAATTCGTCGCAGTTGAATTCAAACCAGCCGGCCGATCCCAACAATCCCAACGCGCAGCCACCCGATCCATTGAACATGGCTTTGAGAAGACCGAGCGACCGCATCATGGGGAGGGGTGCGGGACTTGGCGGCGGCACTGGCGGCGTATCTGGAGGCGATTTCGGCACCGAGCCGCCTCCAGGGCAGGAGCCGGATCCCAATCAACCGCAACCACCGGTCCAGCAGCCGTATCCAGTACAGTCAATTCAGCAGCCAGGTCAGCCAATTCAACAGCCGGGCCAGCCAGTGCAACTGCCGGCCGATCCGGGAGATCCTAACCAACCGTCTCAGCCGACGCAACCCGGGGGCCAGCTGCCAGATCCTTCGCTGCCTCAGATTCCCGGCGATCCGGGGGGTCCAGGGCAGCCCGCGGCTCCTCAGGATCCAACGCAGCCGGCACAACCTGGGCAACCTCCGGTGAACCCGGGTTCAACGCCGCCGGGAGCTAATCCGGGCCAGACACCGCCGCCGCCGATGCAGGTTACCGGGGGTTTTCAGCCGGCCGCAGGTCAACCGGCAGGGCTATTCTCCCCTGGGCAGCCTGTCGGGCCAGCCCCGGTGGCGGGCCAACAACAACAGAGCGCCTCGAACCTGATCCAGCAGATCCTGACCACGCCGCGGCAGCCTCCATCCTCTATCGGCGGATTTACCAGCGGCAATACCGGAGGGATCGCGGGAGTGGCGAGTACGGCGGAAGGCAAGGGGATACACAAAATCAACGACCACGCTAAGTACAAAGAGTGGGAGTTTGTTTACGACCTCAAGAAAGACAAAACCGTAGTAGGGGCCGCGGCGGTGAACGCACAGCAGCAGATGCAGCAAAATCAAAGCGGGTCCAACAGTCCTTTTGGAAGCTCGGGTTTCGGGAGCAATACGGCTTTCGGGAGCAATACAACGAGCGGAAGCAATTCGTCGAGTCCGTTCAGTTCCACTCCGACGAGCTCGCCGAGCCCCGCGGCGCCCTCAGCCCCGACCACCGCACCGCCTTCGCAGTAGGCGCTCGCTGCGCTTAAATAAACATCTCTTCGTCGCTGGTGGCCTGATCTACGGTGGGACGGTCTCCGCGCCCCAAAGCGTTCAGCGCCGCCCGGATACCAACCGCAATACCGTTGATCTCGCGTAGCGGCCGCATGATGCCATCGTGGACCAACGCTACGGTCTCGTGCGCGCGGCTGAGGGTGTCGTCCAGCACCAGTTCCACGCGCTCCATCTGCACCTTGGCGCGCACCGCGGCGTCGCCTACCACTTCCTCGACGATCGCCAGCTGCCTCTTGGTGGAATCCAAGATATCGTTGGCGCGCGCCGTGATCTCGGTGATCTGCCGGCCACTCTGCTCCACGGTCGAATTCGCTCTTTCGACCAGACTCTCCACCTTCGGAACCAGGGGATCGATCTTCTGCTGTAGCAACTTGGTGGTCTTATAAATCCCAGCCAGCATACCGGCCTGGACACACAACGCGATAGCGGAGATGATGACGAAAGCCGTCATCACGTAAAGCAGAGTGGTCTCGTTCATGATCCATCAACCTCCAGCGGAAACTAAATGCGTTCCGCGTCGTTCGGCGTACTGGTCACCGCCTCGCGATAAGCTTGCTTGCCGGCCTCCACTGCCGCCACCAGGTTGTCGCGCTGGCGCGTGACGGTGGACTTGCCGCGTTCCAGCACATCCGACGCCTGGTCGCCTAATTCGGTGGTGCGCCGTTTCAGGTATTCTTTACCCTCGTCAGCTTTGGACCGTAACAGGTCCCGGGTCTCCGGGCCGGATTTCGGAGCAAACAGCAACCCCGCCGCCACCCCCAGTCCCAACCCCAGAAAAAAGTACGAAAACTTGTTGTCGTCGTCCATTGTCAGCCGTCCTTTCTTTCTAATAAGTTCAGACTCACCTCTACAATAGCAGCCTGGAATCTGTTAGTGTTCCTTTGTCATGGCGAAACGACAGCCACAACCGTTAGACACCCAAAAGCTCTTCAACGTTGCATTGCGGGCCCTGGGTGGACGCGCGCATTCTTCCGGAGAACTGCGCGAGAAACTTCGCCGCCGCGCGCAGAACGATCAGGACGTGGACGCGGTGCTGGCGAGACTGAAGGAGGCCGGGTATCTGAACGACCGCCGGTTCGCCGAAAGCTATGCGGCGGCGCGCCTGCAGAATCAAGGGCTGGGAAAAATGCGCGTTTTGCGGGACCTGCGGCAGCGGCGCGTCGCGCCCAAACTGGCGGAGCAAGTTACCGAGAAGACTTACGAGAAAACCGATGAGGCCGATTTGATCGAGGAGTTTCTTCGCCGCAAGTTTCGCGGCAAACAGCTGGGCACGTTTCTGAGCGAGGAAAAGAATTTGGCTGGGGCCTTTCGCCGGCTGCGCTATGCGGGATTTTCCGCTGGGCAGTCGATCCGCGTGTTGAAGCGCTTTGCGAGCGAGCCGGAAGTGGCCGAGGTACTGGACGCGTTGGAATCGGAGGATCCGCTAACTGACGAAAACCGTCACTAGCACGCCCGCTACAATCAGACAGGCTCCGAGCACGTTGCCAATGTGCGGTTTCTCTCCCAGAAAGATAAAGGCCATCGCGACCGCGAGCGCCACGCTCAATTTGTCGATCGGAGCTACGCGCGATGCTTCGCCCAATTGGAGAGCCTTGTAGTAGAACAGCCACGAAAGGCCGGTCGCGATCGCGGAGAGAAACAAGAACACCAGCGAGTGCCGCGAAATCTTGAAGAGATCGGAAGCGTTGCCTTGCACTACCACGATGCCCCAAGCGAAGAAAACGATGATGGCGGTGCGGAACGCTACTGCGAGATTGCTGTCGACGCCCTGCACGCCGATCTTGCCGAAGATCGCGACCAAAGCGGCGAAGAAGGCCGAGAGGACAGCATAGGAAGCCCAGCTCATTTCGCGGGGACCACCACCGGTTGCGCGCTCTTGCTCCAGCCTGACAGCTTGATCCTGCCGTCGGAGCGGACCGCTCCGGTCAGCATGCCGGTGGTGTTGAACGGTGTAGCGATGTTGCCTTGCCGGTCCAGCGCGATGACGCCGCCATCGCCGTTCTGAGCCACCAGTTCCTTCATCACCACATCGTCGGCGGCCTGCTCGAGCGAGACATGCAGGTAGCGGACGCGCGCGCAGATGTCCGACGCCACCACGTTGCGCATGAAATACTCGCCGGTGCCGGTGGCGGAAACCGCGCAGCTATCGTTATTGGCATAGGTTCCCGCGCCGATGATGGGCGAATCGCCGACGCGTCCTGCCATTTTCAGGACTGTGCCGCCGGTGGAAGTGCCGGCCGCGAGATTTCCGGCCAGGTCGAGCGCAACGACACCCACTGTGCCATGACCATCGCCTTCTTTCTTCTTCTTTTCCGCATCCTGGAATCTCTTCCATTCGCGCTCGGTGTAGAAATAGTACGGCGAGACCAATTCGATGCCTTGCGATTTCGCGAACTCCTCCGCGCCGTCGGCCACCAACAGGACATGCGGCGTTTTCTCCATCACCAGCCGCGCCAGGTGGATGGGATTGGCGATGTGCTTCAACGCCGCGACGGAGCCGGCTTGCAGCGTGCGTCCGTCCATGATGGCGGCGTCCATCTCGGGAACGCCTTCCTGGGTGTAGTAGGCGCCGCGGCCGGCGTCATAGAGGCCGGAGTCTTCCATCACGCGGATGGTGGCCTCCACTGCGTCCAGGCTGGCGCCGCCGCGCGCAAGAATGGAGTATCCAGCTCGGATGGCCTGCACCATGCCGTCGCGCCGCGTTTCGATTACCTGCTGCGTCATCTTCGAATAGTCGCCGGCGCCGCTGTGAGCCACCAGCACGAAACCTTGCGGCGACTGCGCAACGGCGGCCGAAAGCAGTAGCAAGCCCAGCACAAAAATCTTCATGGATACTATTGTGGACGGTTTTTAGGCCACCGACGGCGGAGCGAAGTGAGCCAGACGCCGGCGCAGCGTTTCATAGGCGCGAAACAGTAGCGACTTGAGCGCTGGAATGGAGCACTCCAGCACATCCGCGATAGCCGCGTAGTCCATGCCCTCATACTTGTGCATCACAACCGCCGCGAGCTGCTTGCTGGGCAGACTTTCGATAGCGTCGCGAATTTCTTTGGCGTGGTACTCGGCCAGCAACTGTTGGTCGGCGCGTAGCGTCTGATCCGGCACCTGGATGCGGCGCGCATCGTGCAGGGATGCATCCAGCCGCAGATGCGCGGTTTCGCGCCGCGTATCCCTCCGCCAGTTCAGCGCGACGTTGGTGGTGATGCGGAACAGCCAGGTGCTGAACTTGGCCTCCGGCTGATACCGATTGCGGAAACGGTAGACGCGCAGGAAAACATCCTGCGCCAATTCCTCCGCGATGGCCCGGTTATGCACCAGGCGATACAGGTGATTCACCACCTGGCTGCGGTGCCGGACGAGCAACGTCTCAAAACTAGCCTCGTGCCCCCCGCACACCTTCACCATCAACGCCGCGTCGGGATCGAGCGCCCACTCGGAAACCATGCCAGTTAGAACGCGCGGTCCGCGCGCTCCGTTTCCGTGTTGCTGTAACGATTCGTAAAAGGCGTCGGAAAGAGGCTACTGGGAGCGTTCCTGATGTTCGGGAAAAACGGCGAAGCCTTCGGGCGGAGGGTAAAGGCTATAGAGCAGGCTCAACCGGCGGCGCATGTGGCGGCTGGGCAACTGGCGCGGCCCTGTTTCCACATCGATGTCGCAGCAGATGCCGTGCAGGTACAGCGTGAGGGTGTCGATCAGCGATTGCCGGACGTAGTCGCGAAACGCCTTGGTCTGCTTGCGGATGTTGGTGTCGCGCCGCAGCAAGGCCTGCTTCATGCGCCAGCTCTCTTCGTCCACCTCGCCGTGCACGCGCGCGTTAAACTCCTCGCGCAGTTGCGAACTGTATTGGGACAACGCCTCATCCGAGCCATGATCGGCGGCCAGGGTGGCCAGCACGTGATACAAGCGGTAGTGATACTCGGAAACGTCCTGATCCTTCAGCGCGAAGACCAGCACCTCTTCTTTGTCGAAGCGCACCTGAGTGGCCCACGAAGCGCGGCTGTCGGGCGGTTTTTCGGTGACGACGAATTCGTCACGCCGCGCGACGCCCTTTTCCTTGCCGTCTTTCTCTTTGCCGTCACCGCGCTCCAGATACGGGACCAGCATGATGGACACCTTCGGAAGCAGCGCTGAAATGGCCGGAGGCAGGGCGGCGATGGGCTCTTCCAGGTACTCCTTGACGTCCTCCTCGCTCAACGGCACGGAGGCGCAGAAGTACGAGAAGGTGTTGCTGAGCGGGATCATCTCGCCGCGGAAACGCTCCGCGAACTGGCCAACGCTCAGCTTAGAAAGGTCGGGTTGCACAGACATCTGGTGGGGCAAAATCGCTTTCATTCTAGCACGGGGGCATCGCGGGGCCGTTTTGGGAAAAGGGGATTAGTGCGGAGAGGCAGGTTAAGTGCTTTCCCACACGCGCAAATACGTTATCTTCCGCGACACCGCTGGCGGCGCCCTCATTGACGGCGGCCCGCAACTCACCGAGTTTCGCATCGTATTGCTGATCGCCGGTCAAACTGACACTATCGGCCGTGATGACGCTCCTCCATTATGATCTTGGCTCCGGCCCGATCGTAAAACGCTTGGCAAACATTGCGAGCGCGGCAACAGCGCAGCGGATGTGCGACTATCGCAAGAGAAAGATCGCTGTGTTGCGGCGGGTCCGGCGTCGCGTTTAATAAGCCGCTGTCACACTATCTTGCCATGCTAAACTCCGATCATGTGGCAGGATGATCTTACTGTTTTCGGGGCGACCCCGGATACCGAGCGCGCCATACACCTGGCCGCCAGTCAGGAAAAGGCGTACTCGGGGTTTGATGATTGGCGAATTCTGGTTTTTCCGGACCCCGCCAACTCAGGGTTAAAGGCTTCGATTGTCGTTCCGGGACGTCCAGTGCCGGAATTCACGTTCATATCCAACACTCCTGAAGACGTGAAGGTCCAGGTAAGGCATACCGGAAGGCAAACGGCTTAAGAAATATCGATGACAATATCGAGCTCTGCGATGGCGGGCCCTTCTAAACGCCTTGGGACCCTCATTCCGTTAGCGGCTTCCAAGCGATGCTCCGAGGGTGCTCGAAATGTCCCCCTCCGTCGGAGCAAGCACTCCTTTGGGCGCAGCAGCTCACGGCCAGGCAGTCTAAGGCAAGAGCCACAAGCCCCTGTAGTCAGCAAGACGATATAGCAAGCGTCATCGAACGAGCGGAATGGGATCCGAGTCAGTACCTCGCCGATGGCTAAAATAAACTATGCAGCGCGCGCAAGACGGATTTTGGATCATCTACCACAACGACGAGGGAGTCGGCGAAATCAAGGGAATTGACCAAGCAAACTGGCTGGTTGATCGCCTCAAAGAAAGACACGGTGGGCATGGCTTCTACCATGCGACATACCCAACGACGAGGCCCAGCTTTGCCGGAAAAGATAGGACTCACGAGTTGATGAACAGTGGTCCCAAGGTCTAAGAAATCATTTCCCGGATGCTTTGATTCGGGGCTGCGGCAACCTAACGAACTACCGCATTACGCTTCTCGACTTGCCATCCGCAGCGGTAATAAGCACACGACCACCTTTCGCGTCGGACGCGATAATAACGCTACCTTTCTTTGGATCTGCTCCAGTACCTATGGTTAGCATGGGAACCTCGTCGTGAATCGCGACAACTGCACGCATCGCTGAATTGGAGTCCCACATCCGCATCGCTGGACCCTGGTCCGTTATCGCGAAATCTCCCCGAGTCCGCCCTTGCCCATCGCTAAGTGAAACGACGGGCCTGTTGTCGCCATTCACTTCAATGGAGGCGGCGCTCTTCCCATCGGTACCTAGGAAAGCCGCGCCGGACTCCGCGTCTGAGGAGAGCAGCGCTATACGGCCCCGGTGGTGACCGTCGTAAAGTGTCAGGGTGGCGCCTGTTTCTGATCTGTCCAGGGAGGCGAGTTCCTGCCCCTGCGATCCCCGAAGAATAAACTGTTCGGCCTCCACTGTCCGCTTGGAAGGCGCTTGTGCGATCAGCAGGGACGTGGCAATGCCGAGAACAACGCAAATGATCAAGGCGCGGTCTCGCCTGCGAATCCTTTGCTCCAGGCCATCGATTCGCTCGCTCATACTTTGAAGGTCAGAGGTTGACATCACTTCCTCCTGTAGCATTCGGATCAGCTAAGGGTGCTAAGCGAATTCCAGCCGCTTGAGCTTCAGCCGGTCAGTACGCACCTGGGCGAGGTCGTATTGGGCTTGTTGCACCAGCCAGCTTTCGGCGCTGCCGCCGAATACCTGGGACAGTCTCACGGCCATTTCGGGTGAGATGCCGCGCTCGGACAGCGTAGTGCGCGTCACTCCGAGGGCGGCCGCGGCTTGCGTGACGCTCAAGCCCACGGGCTCAATGCACTGGCGGAACACAAAGCCGCCGGGATGGGGTGGATTTTTCATACGCATGGGTTCAACGTTTCTTGAGTGCTTCCCGGACGCGGGCGAATACGTCGTCCTCGGCCACACCGCTGGCGTCACCTTCGTCGATGGCGGCGCGCAGCGCGGCAAGTTTGGCGTCGTATTGCTGGTCATTGGTCAACTTGGTCAAATTGTCATCATCGATCGGCATGACAGCTCCTTATCTTACGTGCAGTCCCTTTGTTAATTATGGCCCTCTTGCGATCATAGGTATGTTGTCTTCGTCCATGCGAGCCACAAATTGGGAGTTCAAGAATCGGGCGATGCTCTTCGGGCTGATCTTTGGCGTCTCATTTAGCGCGTACTTCCTGGACGCTCAGAATTCGGCGGCCGCATTGGCCAACTGGCTGGGCACGGCGCTTGGGATCGACGCGAATCTGGTTGCCCGGCTCCTGCTGGCGCTGGCCACTTGTCTGCTGGTGGCCGCCGCCCTCATGCGCACCTGGGCTTCGTCGTACCTTCAGGCCAACGTGGTGTACGCTTCTGAGGTGAAGACGGCGTCGCTGGTGGCCGACGGCCCTTACCGGCGCGTCCGAAATCCTCTGTATTTCGCCAATGTATTGCTGGCGATCGGCATGGGCGCGATGATGAGCCGGATCGGATTCTTCGTGGCCATCCTGGCGATGCTGGTGTTTTGCTACCGGCTGATCCTGCGGGAAGAGTCCGAGCTGCAATCGAGCCAGGGCGCGCAATACGATCTCTACCGAAAAGCCGTGCCGCGTTTATGGCCCGCCTTGCGGCCGCGAACCGATTCCGCAGGTGGCCAACCCAGGTGGAACGAAGGATTCAAGGCGGAATTCTGGTGTTGGGGATTCGCCATCTCGGTTGCCGCGTTTGCCGTCACTCTGAACACCAAGGCGTTTTTCGTGATCCTGGGGGCAAGCGTTCTTTTGCTGTGGTTATCCACTTTGGTGATTCAAAAAAGTTCATTTTGAGGCGAGGTCCAAGGCCGTGGGATGCTTCGGATGATAGAGACCCACTTCACTTCCGCCGGGAAGCTGGAACTTGGTGATGGAACCCCATCTTGCTTCTTGTACCTGGGAGCACCGGACGCCCTTCTTCTCCAGCGCGGCTATCTCCGCTTTCAGATCATCACACATGAAATAGAGCTCGTGACGCTGATTCGCTTCGTCGGGATGAACCGCGGCTTCCGCCGGAGGCAGCGCGAAGATGAGCCATCCGTGGCCGGCGTCCACAGATGGAAATCCTAGGACCTCGCGGAAGAACGCGCGATCCGCCGAAGCATCCTTGCTGAATACGATTACATGGGCGCCAAATATCACGAGCTTTACCCCTTTTCTCAGCGGCCATTGTACACATGTCCCGCCCGCCGATCCCTAGCGTTAGACTAAATTGTAGTGGGCCCGAAAGTTCTAATCTCCGCTGGTGAAGCGTCGGGGGACCTCTATGCGGCCGGTTTGGTGGAGGCGCTTCGCCGCGGTCGACCCGACTTGCAGTTCTTCGGCTGTGCCGGACCGCGCATGCAAAAGGCCGGCGTTCGCACGGTGGTGGATGCGCACAGCCTGGCCGTGGTGGGCCTGGTGGAAGTGGTAAAGCACATCCCGCGCATCTACGGCGAGTACCGGAAACTGCTGGAGGCCGCCCGCGCGGAACGCCCCGAACTCGCCATCCTTACCGACAGCCCGGATTTCCACCTGCGCGTAGCCCGGCGGCTCAAGAAACTCGGCATTCCCGTTTTCTACCTGGTGGCGCCTCAGGTCTGGGCGTGGCGCAAGGGCCGCCTGCCCCTGATGCGGCGCACCATCGACAAACTGCTCTGCATCTTCCCCTTTGAGCCGGAATTCTTCGCGCGCCACGGCATCGACGCCGTTTACATCGGCCATCCGCTTACTCGCCTGGTGAAGCCGACCGCCGGCCGCGCCGAACTGCGCCGGCGCTTCGATATCCCCGAAGGAACGCCCCTTGTCGCACTGCTCCCGGGCAGCCGCACGGGCGAGGCGGCGCGCCATCTGCCCATATTGCTGGACGCGGTGGAACGCCTGCGCGCCGGCGCCAAGAACCCGCCCCGCTTCGTCGTCGCAGTCCCGCCCGGTACCCTACCGCTAAGGTCAAATTACCGGGAACGGATTTCAGCGGCGTCCATCCAACTGCTTGAGGGAAAAACCTGGGATGTGCTCGTCTGCGCGGACGTAGCGCTGGCCGCCAGTGGAACGGTCACCATTGAGGCCTGCCTGCTCGGAACTCCCATGGTCGCCTTTTATCGGGTCAACAATCTAAGCTGGTGCATGGGAAAGGCTTTGGTTCGCGTGCCGTTCTATTCGATGGTCAATCTGGTGGCCGGTAGGCGCATCGTTCCGGAGCTCATCCAAGGTCAGATGACAGCGGAGAGCCTGGCTCGCGAGGCTCGGGCGCTGCTCGAAAATGAGGCGGCGCGGGAGGGGATGCGGCGGGATCTGGCCGAGGTGTCCCAAAAACTTTCGGGCCCGCATGATGGGTTAGAACACGATCCCCTGGAAGTGGCGGCGGCGCTGGTGGAGACGCATCTGGCCGGCAAGTATCTAACAAAAGAGGAAGTGGTTCATGTTTCGTAAGATTTTGCTGGCCGCCCTCGCGCTGACGCCACTCGCTTTAGCGCCGTTGCTGGCCGCGCAGGACAAAGGGAGCAAGCTCGGCCGCATCGACGTGGAGAACTACGCGATCGACGCCGACATTAATCCGCGCACGCAAACGCTGACTGCCAACGTGAAGATCCGCTTCACCGCTCTGGACAGCGATATCTCGACAGCCTCCTTCGAGCTGAACAGCGCTTTCAATGTTTCGCGCGTGGTGGATGAAACCGGCCGTCAGATTCCCGCTTCGCGTTCCGGCCAGGATATGGGTGTTCGCGTGAGCTTCCCCGCGCCGCTGGCGAAAGGCAAAGCCACCACGGTGACGTTCACTTACGACGGCCGGCTGACCGGGCAGGAGGAGTCGCCCGTCTACGGCATCAAGTTCGGCGCAATCCAGAACGACATCGCGTACCTGATGTACCCGGCGCGCTGGTTCCCGGTAAACGGCTACAGCGTGGATCGATTCACTTCCGATCTCCACATCACGGTACCCAGCGGATATCAGGTGATTGCGAGCGGATTGGGAACCTCGCAGGCCGCCGGCGCCGGCAAGACAGCCTTCAGCTTTCGCTACGACAAGCCATCTTTTCCTGGAAGCATCGCCGTGGTGGAAGGCGATGCGGTAAAAGTAAATTCCGAGGGCGTCACCTCGACCATCTATTTCCGGCAGAAGCAGAACATGGCCAACGCCTACGGTGAGGAGACCGGCAAGATCTTGAGTTTTCTTACCAGCGTCTACGGCCTGGTGCCGCAAGCCAATCTGACTCTAGTGGAGACGGAAGATGGTACGCCCAATGGATACTCGGCACCGGGAATCATTTTCCTTTCGCCCAGGGGCATCGGCAATCAAGTAGCCGCGCGGCTGCTGGCGAATCAACTCGCGCGCCAATGGTGGGAGACGCTGGTGTCACCGGTGGACCGCGATCATTTGTGGCTGGAGAACGGCAACGCGCGCTTCGCTGAGCTGCTATGGGACGAACACGCCAATGGTTCAGCGGCCATGGAACAGGACTTGCACGATACCTACGTCGAAGCGCTGACCGTGGACAATCCGCCGATGATTCAAGCCGGCCGCCTGGATGATTATTCCGTCGAGTATTGGGCACTCACCGCCGGCAAGGGCGCCGCGATGTTGAACATGCTTCGCAACGTGATGGGCAACGAAAATTTCAACAAGCTGATGTCGGCCTTTCCGGAGAAGTACAGCTGGCAATCGGTGAGCACGGTGGATTTCCGCAAGCTGGCCGAGCAGATTTCGGGCCGGAACCTGCAATATTTCTTCGTGCAGTGGCTGGAGTCGAGCGGAGCGCCCGAGTTCAAGATGGAATACACGGTGTTTCGCACGCAGAAGGGCTTTCGGGTGATGGGCAAGATCTCGCAGGATCTGGACACCTTCCAGATGCCCGTGGATTTGAAGATCGAAACAGAAGGCAATCCGGAAACCAAGCGAGTGGAAGTGGTGGGTACGTCGTCTGAGTTTACCGTGGACACGTTCGGTAAGCCGAAGACAGTGACCATCGATCCCGGGGGAACGGTGCTGCGCTGGAGTCCCGCGATGCGCGTAGCGGTGGCCATCAAGCGCGGCGAGCAGTTCGCGGCCATCGGCGAGTTCAGCGATGCATTGAAGGAATACCAGAAGGCGATTGAAGTGAACCGCGGCAGTTCGCTAGCGCACTATCGCGTGGCCGAGGTCTTTTTTTTGCAGAACAACTACCAGTCGGCGGCCAACGAGTACCGCGCGGTGATCAATGGGGACCTGGAGCCAAAATGGACGGAGGTGTGGGCGCACATCAAGCTGGGCAACATCTTCGACGTGTCGGGGCAGCGCGAGCGCGCCGTCAACGAATATAACCAGGCGATACGCACTAAGGACGACACGCAGGGCGCGCAGGAGGAAGCCGCGAAGTATCTCAAGCAGCCGTACGAGAAAAAGCACAGCAACGTGTAGGGAAGCCAGCTGGCTAAAGCGAGCGGTTCAGCTTCCGGCCGCCAGCTTCGACGTCAGCATCCACCGCAGCACGCCATGCGGCTCGGCCGGGAATCGCTCCAGCTCGATGCACACGATGGCGCCTTTCTTGAACTCCACTTGAAGATTCGGGGACGCGAGCAAGAACGCGGTCAAGCGGCTGAAAAGCGGCTCGTGCCCGGACAGCAGAATTCGCGCTTCGTCTTTGTGCACGCGGATCTCATCCCACACCGTCTTTGGCGATGAACCCGGCTCCAGCGCTTTGGTGCGCAATAGTTCGCCCTTGTACTCCAAGATCTCCGCCGCGAGCTGGGCTGTTTGCAACGCGCGCTTGTAGGGACTGGTCAAAATCAGCGAAGGCGCCACACCGGCCGAGGCCGCGGCGCGCAAAACATTCCGCAGCTTCTTTCGACCGTCGGGGGTCAGCGCACGCTCGGAATCCGGCTGGCCGATTTGCGGTTCTTCGGCAACTCCGTGGCGGAGGATATAAATTTCCATACCTGATAGCCTGTTGGGTTGAAACCCTATCTCGACCGCGGCGCGTTTTACCTTACGTGCGGCGCGCTTATTTCCATTCTATTCTCGATTGCCGTCTCGCAAATTCTCTTGGCGCTGGCGCTGGCAGCGGTGTTGCTTTCATCGGCCAAGATACGGCTGCCGCCCATCAAGCTTCCCCTGGCGCTTTTCATGGCGGGAACGGCCATCTCGCTGCTGGCCTCCGGACACATCCAGGAGGGTATGCCGCAGATCCGCAAGTTTTACGTCTTCTTCATTTTACTGGTGGTCTCGAGCACCTTCCGAGCCATCCCGGAGATTCGCGCCATGGTCCTGCTGTGGACCGGAATCGCCACGCTCTCGGCCGCGCGCAGCTTCTTCCAGTTCTGGCGAATCTATCGGCAAGCGCAAGAGCAGCATGCCGGTTTTTACGAATTCTACGTGGGGTCGCGCATCACGGGTTTCACCAGCCATTGGATGACGTTCGGCGCCGAAGAGATGATCGTGCTTTTGCTCCTGTCAGCGTATCTGTTCTTTTCGGGCGAGCGCCGCTGGAAGAGGGCGAGCTGGCTGTGCGCGGCAATCCTGGCCGGCTCCATGGTGCTGGGTTTCACGCGCAGCATTTTTCTGCTCGGCTTTCCTGTTGGCCTGCTCTACCTGCTGTGGTTTTGGAAGAAGTGGCTGGTGGCGTTGGTGCCCGCGGTGGCGCTGATGGTGTTCTTTCTTGGACCGCAGGCTCTGAGGGAGCGGATCAGTTCGGTGGTTGCGCCGCGCGGTGAAATGGACTCGAACCGCCATCGGGCAATCCTGCGCGAAACCGGAGTACTGATCGTGCGCGCGCATCCCTGGCTCGGAATTGGCCCAGAACAAGTCAAGTATCAGTTCGATCGCTGGGTGCCGGCGTCGGCGCTGCCGTTACCGGTTGGCTATTACGGGCACTTGCATAATATCTATCTGCAATACGCAGCCGAGCGCGGTGTTCCGACGCTGTTCGTCTTTTTTTGGATGATCGGGAAAATCCTGTGGGACTTCGCCAGCGCGCTGCGCCGAAAATCGGCCAACCCCGAAGCGCGCTTCATCCTGCAGGGAGCCATCGCAGTGATCCTGGCGCTGCTGGCCGAGGGGTTCGCGGAGTACAACCTGGGCGATAGCGAAGTGCTGACAATGTTTCTGGCGGTAGTGGCGTTCGGGTATATCGCAAAGGAAGTCGAAACCACTCCCTGACGGTCGCGGCTCATCAGCGCCCGCGAACTTATGAGCCGCGCGCGTGAGCAGGCGGTTTTTGCCGCCCAAGCGGCCTACTGCATAGGCCCGTGATGCTCTGGCGGACGCTTCTTGCGCGTGCCTCCGCCACCGCGGCGCGGACGATCAGTGGTGTTGCCCGAACCTGCCGGCTTACGTGCGCGGCGCACCGGCTTGGGCTTAACAGGCGGCGGATTCGGCTCCAGCAGGGAAGGCTGGCCCTCGACGATGGGCTGCTTCTCGTCCTCCTCCTCTTCGATGTGCGGTTCCGGCGCCCGCTCCGGCTCCGCAGGCGGATAGAACTCGGCGCCCATGTAGACAATGGGCCCTTTCTCTTCGTCCGGCTCCATGCGAACCACCAGCTTGTCCTGCGCATAGTTGAGGAACTCGGAAAATTCCTGGAATCCGTACGCGGCGGCCGAGAAGTTCGGAACCTCGGCCTGCACCCATCCCGCCAAATCGTCAAGCAGAACGCCGTTCTCCATTTCCAGGCGATGAGTCTCCAGTACATCGCGCAGCGGCGGCAGCGCCTCTTCCGGCTTGGGCGTCGGACGCTCCGGCTGGGAAGCACCCTTGCGTTCGATAATGTAGCGGCCACCCTGACCGCTGACGTTCACATAATCGGCCTTCTTCAATTTCTCGACAAAATCCGAGAAGCTGTTGGCGCCGTACGCTTTTTCGGTGAAGGCCGAATCCAGTTGCAGCATGGTTGATTTCAACAGGCCGAGCTGCGGCTGCACGGCGCGGCGCTCCAACACTTGCAGGGCGCGCTCCACCAGCGGCATGGCCTGCGCCAGATCGAGCGGCGCCGGACGCATGCGTTGTCCGCCTGGTGGGCGATCCCGGCCAGCCTGCTGCTCTCCAACCTGCCCTTGCGGACGCGGCCCGCGATCGCGGCTCTGGCCACGATCCTCCGAAAGCAGCGATTCGTAGCTCACGAATTCGTGACAGTTTTGTTGCAGGATGGTGCTGGTGAAAGCCTTGCCTCCGACCACAAACACGGTCTTGCCGTATTCCTTGAGCTTGTTCACCAGCGGGATGAAGTCGCTGTCGCCGCTGACAATGGCGAACGCGTTTACGTGCGGGTGGGTGAAAGCCATCTCCAGCGCATCCAGCGCCAGGTTGATATCACCGCCGTTCTTGTCGCCGCGCGGAGAGGGCAGCCGCTGCACCATTTGCACGGCGTTCTCCGCCATGGACCGGGCCGCGCCTTCCTGGCGTCCCCAGTTGGCGTACGCGAATTTCGCCACCAGGTCGCCGCGCTCCTTGAGCGCATCCAGCGGCAGCGAAACATCAAATTCGCGCCGCAAAGTCGATTTCACGCCGATTTCGATGTTGTCGTAGTCGACAAACACGGCGATGTTCAGTTTTTCTTGCATTTAGGTTTTGTTAGTACACGGGCGCTCAGCGCCCCTGTTTTGTTTTCAAAATATGCGGGCATCTCTGGCCCGCGGTTGCTTCACGCGGTCTGTTTTACAGAAGACCGTATGAAGTCGACGATCGCTTCGAGCGACGCTCCAGGCTGGAATACAGCCGCAACGCCCAGCTTCTTTAGCTCCCTGGCGTCCTCGTCAGGAATTATACCGCCGACCAGGACCAGGACGTCGTCCATGCCCTTTTCGCGCAGTAAATCCATAATACGCGGAACGATCGCGTTATGGGCGCCGGACAGGATGGACAGGCCAATTACCTGCACGTCCTCCTGCAAAGCCGCGCTCACGATCATTTCCGGAGTCTGGCGCAGGCCGGTGTAAATCACCTCCATGCCCGCGTCGCGCAAAGCTCGCGCGATGACCTTCGCTCCCCGGTCATGGCCGTCCAAACCCGGTTTGGCGACCAGCACCCGGATGCGGGGATCCATACACCTTGATGGTAGCACTGGTGACGGTGGCAGGAACCGCGTTACAGCACGCTGGTTTCGGTGTACACTCCGAAAACCTCGCGGAAGGTATCGCAGATCTCACCCACCGTGGCGTAGGCGCGAACGGCGTCCAAGATAAACGGCATGGTGTTTTCGGAACCCTGGGCTGCGCGCCGCAGCTCGTCCAAACATCGCCGAACCTTTGCGTTGTCGCGCTTGGACTTCAGCCGGGCGAGTTTTTCCAACTGATGCCCCTGCGCCGATGCGTCGATCTCCAACACTTCGATCGGCTCTTCGTTCTGCTCGACGAAAGCGTTCACGCCCACGATCTTCTGCTCGCCGGTCTCGATGGAATGCTGATATTCGTAGCTGGCGTTCGCTATCTCGGTCTGCGGGAACCCGCGCTCGATGGCCGGAATCATGCCGCCCATGTTATCGATGCGCCGGATGTACTCCAGCGCTTGCTTTTCCATCTCGGCCGTCAGGCTTTCGACGAAATAGCTGCCGCCCAGCGGATCGGGCTCCTCCGCGACGCCGCTTTCGTACGCGATCACCTGTTGTGTCCGCAGCGCGATGGTCACCGCGTGTTCGCTCGGCAGCGCGTAAGCCTCATCCAGCGAATTGGTGTGCAGCGATTGCGTCCCGCCCAGCACCGCCGCCAGCGCTTGCAGCGTGGTCCGCACAATATTGTTGTAGGGCTGCTGCCAGGTGAGCGAGCACCCGGCGGTTTGCGCGTGCGTGCGCAGCTTCCAGCTTCGCTCATCCCGGGCGCCATAGCGACGGGTCATGGTTTCAGCCCAGATTTTCCGCGCCGCTCGAAACTTCGCGATCTCTTCGAAGAAATCGTTATGCGCATTGAAGAAGAAGCTGAGCCGTGGCGCGAAGCGGTCGACAGGCAATCCCCGCGCGACGCCCCACTCTACGTATTCCATGCCGTCGCGCAGCGTGAACGCCAGCTCCTGCACCGCAGTCGATCCGGCCTCGCGAATGTGATATCCGCTGATTGATATGGGATTGAAGCGCGGAACGTGTTGCGTGGAGTATTCGATCACATCCGTCACCAGCCGCATCGAAGGCCGCGGCGGAAAGATATATTCCTTCTGCGCGATGTACTCCTTCAGGATGTCGTTCTGCAGCGTTCCCGAGAGCTTGCTCCAATCGACGCCCTGCTTTTCGGCTACCGCCAGATACATGGCCCAAATCACGGGTGCGGGCGAGTTGATGGTCATCGACACCGTGACGTCGCTAAGCGGAATGTCGCGGAACAGAATCTCCATGTCCTCCAGCGAACTGATGGAGACGCCGCACTTGCCCACCTCGCCCTCTGAAGCCGGATGATCGGCGTCGTAGCCCATGAGCGTGGGCAGATCGAACGCCACCGAGAGGCCGGTTTGACCTTGGTTCAGCAGATAGAGGTAGCGGCGATTGGTTTCTTCGGGAGTTGCGAAGCCCGAGAATTGCCGCATGGTCCAAAGCTTGCCCCGGTACATGCTTTCGTGAATACCGCGGGTGTAGGGAAACTCGCCGGGCGCTGGAACTTCGAGTCCAGCGATGTCCGCAGCCGTGTAAACCGGCTCGACGGGGATACCGCTGAGCGTTTTACGCGCCGTGACGGTGGTTGTTCCGCTGGGCTTCATCAATTCCATTGTAGGTCCCGGTGACTATTTCTCTTTGATGAGCTGCTTGCGGATGGCCAGCAGATCCCGGCGGCGTTCCGGGCTGGACTTGGGGTAAGCCATTTTGAGCCCTTGAAGGGCATCCAGCACGATGCGGGAAATGATCAGACCGGTGTTCTGCTTGTCGTCGGCGGGAACAATATACCAAGGCGCGGCCTGAGTGCTGGTGGCGCTGAGGCACTCTTCATACGCTTTCATGTACTGCTTCCAGTATTTCCGCTCCTTGATATCGTCGGCGCTGAATTTCCAGTTCTTTTGGGGATCGTCGATGCGCTTGAGGAAGCGCTTCTTCTGTTCGTCCTTGGAGAGATGCAGGAAGAACTTGATGATGCGCGTACCGTTGCGGTGGAGATGGCCTTCCAGGTTTTGAATGGAACGATAACGATCGCGCCAAAAATGTTTCTGGTCCACCAGTTCCGCCGGAAGATCTTCGTTGCTCAGAATCTCGCGATGCACGCGAACGATCAGCACTTCCTCGTAATAAGAGCGATTGAAGATGCCGATCTTACCGCGTTCGGGCAGGCGCCTGGTGGCGTTCCATAAAAAATCGTGCTCCAGCTCCTCGGTGCTGGGATGTTTGAAACTGAAAACCTGGCACCCTTGGGGATTGACGCCCGACATCACATGCTTAATGGAGCTGTCCTTGCCGGCCGCGTCCATGGCTTGAAAAATGAGCAGCAGCGCATAGCTGTTGGTGGAATACAGCAGGTTTTGCTGTTCGCTCAGTTTTTCGATGTGTTCGCGGAGCAACGCCTCATACTCCTCCTTCGAGCTGTAAACAGGCTTGCCCTTCGTGGGCCACTGGTCGAGCGAGACGTTCTTACCAGGCCGTACGCGAAAGTCGTCGGTATTGATTTTTTTCATCGCTATTTCTAATTAATTAGGGCACACTTGCAGGCTGAGCGAAGCCTCCATGCGCGAACCCGATCCGCCGGAATACCATCCGGCCACCGGCGATGCCAGATCATGATCGAATCCGGCAGCCACCGCGATGTGTTGGTTTGAAACGGCGAGACCGCGCGAAGGATCGTACCCGCGCCATCCAATGCCCGGCAAATAGACTTCTGCCCAGGCGTGCATGTATGAATCCTGATTATTTAAGGAGCTGGCGGCCGACGCGCACTCGTACCCGCTGACGAACCGCGCGGCAATTCCCATAACGCGGCAAGCGTCGCAGAACAGAACCGCGAGATCGCGGCAAGATCCCTCCTGCGAACTCAACGTTCGGTCCGAAGTCCAAGGAGGACCATAGGGGCGCGTCACCTGGCGGAAGGTTTGAGAGATTTGGCGGCTCAGCAGCGACAAGAACGAGAGTGTGTTCCACTGCGCGTCAGCGGCTGTCGATTTGGCATACTGCTTGACGGATTCGGCGACCTGCAGATCGCTGCGGTACGAGATGAGAGCGGCGCACAGCGGGTCCAGATACCACAGCGGAAGATTCAAGGATTGAGTGGTGAGCACGTAATCAAACGGGTTCTCCCGAAGCATCTCCACCGTGAAGCGGCTCACCACGCGCAACTCGCAGATGGGGGCGTTGAACCAGGCGTTCAGGGCGAGAGTGCCATCCTGATCCAGGCACTCCGTGGTTCCTGCGGGCTCCGGCGAAATTTGAAGGTCGAACGCCAGCAGCCGTTGCGCGCTGTTCTCGCGCGGCCGCAGGCGAAAAATATGAGGCTCCAGGTACACCGGAAAATCGTAGCGGTAGACGGTGGAATGCGCGACGCTAATCTTCATGCGAAAAATGCAGGGGATCCCTCAGGTTCTGCAGCTCCCGGTAATAATACAGCGGCACCGGGCGCCTGCCCTGGAACTTGAGCGCCTTCAGAAATTCGATTTCCTCCTCAGTGGCGTCGCCGCCCAGGGATTTGTCATTGAGGAACTGTTCGAAGCCGGGTTCTATAGCGAACGATTGCTGTGGTTCCTGTTCTACAAACTCAAACCGCTTGCGGGCGCCGGGCGACAGCCGATGGTTCAGGACAACTTCCAGGCCGAAAGTTTTCAGGTCCATGTCCCAGGAGTCGATGATCGGATCGAGGAAAGAAACGCAATTCTCAACGGAAATATTGAAGACCTCCGTGTCGAGAAATTCCAAAATCGCCACTCGCATTTGCGCATAAGTGCGGCCGCTCACTTGAGCCATCAGGCGCAGCCACTCCTCGCTTCTCAATTCATCTTTGGCTACGCCCTGAGCGACGTCCAGAAGCTTTTGCGTCACCAGACGTTCCAGCTCGCCGAAGGGCTCTTTCTCAAAAATGCGGCGGATTTCTTTCTCGCGGTCGGGTTCGCATTTGCGCAGAATCAACTCGCGGCATTCTTTGAACAGCGCGATTGCCGGCTCCGTGACGCGCTTTTTGAGCTCCTCCTGACGCTGCAGGTCCGCGAGTCTGGAGAGTTCGCCCGCCGGCAGTCTCAAGAAGTCGCCGATTTTGTCGTAGATGTCGGTGCGTCCCGACGCCGGAGGGGCCTTTTTTCGGGTCAGGAGCTGTGAGACATAGGATTCGGTGACTTGCGTGGCGGCCGCCAGATCCCTTTGGTCAAGACCCAACTCACTGAGGCGTTGTTTGATGACTAAGGAGACGTCCAAGGGGCCAGCCTATTAACCGTGAGCAGTGAACCGCAATCTCATTCTGGCACGCACTTGATTGACTTGCAACCAATACTTAACTGATAATAGTGAATGAGAGCGCACAATGGATAAGAGACTAGCAAAGCGACATAAGCGCCAGGTTGCCCGCGCGAAAGAGCATGTGAAACTGTCTGAGCCCGATCTGAGGACGCCGGAGCAAATTAAAGCTGCCCGCGACGCCAGCCGCGCCACCCGGGGTGGCAGCAGCAGCGACAGCAATGTACGGGACTCGACGCCCACGTTTCGAAGCAACGTCCAGGGTACTGGCAGTGCGGCTAAGACCGACGGTTAAGAAAGCGAGGCCAACAAGCTATGTTTTCGACGCGCTGCCCGCATTGCAGATCTGTCGATTTTAGAGGCGTAGGCGTACGGAATGTCCTGGAGCAGGCGCTCCACTGGATCCTGTGGCCGTATCGCTGCACCCTTTGCGGCAAGCACTTTTTTCTGCTGCGGTGGATGGCGCCGGTCGGTGGGACTGCTTAGAGCCATCTTTGACTGACACTTCTTCTCGGGCCTGTCCACTATGGTGTGTAGAACCAGATGGACTCCGCGGCGAAACCGAAGCTACGATTTCTGCATTCTGCGGAAGTTTTGAATCCGGTGAAGCTCGAAACATTCCGCCGGTTGCCAAGTGAGGCGATCAAATCCGCGCTTCAGCCGGGGCAGCCAGGCTCGCTAAGAGTTCGGCCAGATGGAACGGTCCTGGACGGTCATCATCGACTGTTCGTTTTGCTCGAGCGCGGCGAGAACATCGACCTTCTTGCGCGGGAGATAATGGAGAAAGAATCATGAGCCCTGACCTCTTTTGGATAGCCGGTCCATGGCGTGGCCGCCTGGTTATCGCTACTCGGCCCAGGGGAGGGGACTGGCTCAACGATGAAGTCAGCTGCTGGCGGCGAGCTGGTATTAATACTGTCGTCTCTTTGCTCGAAAGTGATGAAGCAGGTCAGTTGGACCTGGTTGATGAGCAGAGAGCTGTCGAGACACAGGGTATCCGCTTCATCTCATTTCCGATCCCGGATCGCGGCGTCCCAGCCTCTGCGCCCGCGGCTATATCGCTCATGACCAGCCTCGCAAGCGCATTGGACGAAGGGAAGAACATTGCAGTGCATTGCCGTCAAGGCGTTGGACGGTCGGGTTTAATTGCGGCTGGAATACTGGCAACTTCCGGAATGCATCCCGCGCAGGCAATCGAAGTGGTCGGCACTGCCCGCGGACTTGCTGTCCCGGAGACATCCGACCAGCGTCTCTGGGTGCAGGAATTGCGCTTGAAGCCGCCGGTTGTGTCTCGCTGAATCCTACCGCCGGCGGCGCGACGGTACTTTGCGCCTGGTCTCAGCCAGTTTGACTTCGGCCGAGAAGGCTTGCTCCAGCAACTCCGCGAGCTCCTCCTGATGGCGCTTCAGCGAACCCGAGGCCGGACTGGCGCTGGGAGCGCGGCCCGCGTACCTTAGCACGCGCTGCGTCGAATCCAGGACCGGCTGCATTTGCTCCTGCACAAACCGCCAGGCGCCCATATTGCGCGGCTCTTCCTGCACCCACACCACTTCGGCGGTGTCGGGATAACGGGCCAGAATGTCGCGCACTTGTCCGGCCTGGAACGGATAGATCTGCTCCAGACGGACGATGGCGACGTCCTGTATCTTTCGCTCTTCGCGCGCGGCCAGCACGTCATAGTAAACCTGGCCGGAGCACATCAGCACGCGGTTGACGCGCGACAGTTCGATCCCGGTGGTGTCGTCGATCACTTCGCGGAATGACCCGCTCATCAGATCGTTCACGCTCGAAACAGCCTTGGGATGGCGCAGCATGCGCTTGGGTGTAAAGACGATCAGCGGTTTGCGGACGCCGCGGCGATCCAAGCCGCCGTGCATCTGGCGGCGCAGCAGGTGGAAATACTGCGCGGGCGTGCTGGCGTTCACCACCTGCAGATTGTCTTCGGCGCACAGCGTGAGGAAGCGCTCGATACGGGCGCTGGAATGCTCGGGCCCCTGGCCTTCGTAGCCGTGCGGCAGCAGCAGCACCAGTCCGCTGGGCTGGCCCCACTTCGATTCGGCGCTGGCGATGAATTGATCGATCAGGATCTGCGCTCCGTTCACGAAGTCGCCGAATTGCGCCTCCCACAGCACCAGGGTGAGCGGATCGGCCACGCTATAGCCGAATTCAAAGCCCATCACGGCGTATTCGCTGAGCGAGCTGTCATAAACATCGAAGCGCGCCTGGTTGGGCGCCAAGTGTTGCAGCGGGATATATCGATCGCCGGTTTCGCTGTCGTACAACTCTAAATGCCTCTGGCTGAAGGTCCCACGGCCGCTGTCCTGGCCGCTGAGCCGGACGGGCGTACGCTCCAGCACCAGGGTGCCGAAAGCCAGCGTCTCCGCCGTGGCCCAATCGATGGGCGCGCCCCGCAGGATCTCCTGCCGCTTTTTCAGCGTTCCTTCCAACTTCGGATGCACGTGGAAATCGCCGGGAAACGTCGTGATGCCGTGCACTACGCGCTCCAGCGCGGCGCGATCCACGGCCGTGTTGGGACGCGGCGCGATCATCTCTTCCGGATCTACCGCGCTCAGCTCCTGAACCTGATACTGCTCCCGATTTTGTTTGGAGGCGTCGTAGACGTCGTTCAGCCGCTGGTGGATGCTCTTGCGAATCTGCGCCACGTTGCCTCCGTCGATCAAACTATCGCGAACCAAAGCCTCCGAATACAAAGTGGCCACCGACGGATGGTTGCGGATCTTGCGATATAGAATGGGCTGCGTGTAGCTGGGGTCGTCGCCTTCATTGTGGCCGTGGCGGCGATAGCAGAACATGTCGATCACGACGTCGCGCTTGAAGGTCTGGCGATAATCGTAGGCCATCTGGGCCACGCGGATGCAGGCCTCCGGATCGTCGCCGTTGACGTGGAAGATGGGCGCTTGCACCATGCGCGCCACATCGGTGGAATAGGGCGTGGAGCGCGCTTCGTTCGGATTAGTGGTAAAACCGATCTGGTTGTTGATCACCAGATGAATGGTGCCGCCTGTGGTGTAGCCTTCCAGTTGCGAAAGATTCAGCGTCTCCGCCACCACGCCCTGTCCGGCGAAGGCCGCGTCGCCATGGATCAATATCGGAATCACGCGCTCGCGGGCCGCGTCGCCCAGCCGGTCCTGCTTGGGCCGCACCAGGCCTTCCACCACCGGGTCCACCGCTTCCAGATGGCTGGGGTTGAACGCCACCGACACCACGATTTCGCGTCCCGACGACGACTTGCGCACGCCGCTTGCGCCGAGATGGTATTTGACGTCGCCCGAACCTTGCGTGCTATCGGGATCGATGCCTTCAAACTCGGAGAACACCTGCACCATAGACTTGCCGACGATGTTCGCCAGCGCATTCAAGCGGCCGCGGTGGGCCATGCCGATCACCGCTTCGTGTACGTTGGAGGCTGCGGCGCGGTCCAGGATTTCATCCAGAATCGCGATGGCCGATTCGCCGCCCTCCAGCGAAAATCGCTTGTGGCCAATGAAGCGGGTGTGCAGAAAACGCTCGAACTCCTCGGCTTCGATGACATCTTGAAGGGCGCGCAACTTGGTTTGCGGATCCAGCGGCCAGCGATTGCCGGTGGGCTCCATGCGAAGCTGCAGCCAGCGCTTCTGCTCCGGAATCTGGATGTTCATGTACTCGCAGCCGATTTTTCCGCAGTAGGTCTGGCGCAAAGTTTCCAGGATTTCGCGCAGCGTGGCCATTTTCTGCGGCTGGTCGTCCTCCGACATCAGGGTGCCGGTCAGGAATTCGCGATCCAGATCCCAGATGGTCAGGCCATAGGTGGCCGGGTCGAGTTCGGAATGATAAACCGGCTCCGTGCCTAGCGGATCGAAATCCGCGATAAGATGGCCGCGCACCCGGTAGGCATTGATGAGCTGCAATACCGCCGCTTCCTTGACCACTTCGTCCTGCTGAGCTCCGCGCAGGCCGGGGACGGACACCGTCCGGTCCGGCTCCCAGTGAACCGGTTTGTGAGGAATCTTGAGGTCGCTAAAAATCTTCTCGTAGAATCCGTCTTCGCCTTCGAGCAACGTTTGCAAACGGCCCAGGAACGTGCCGGACTCGGCGCCCTGCACCACGCGATGATCGTAGGTGCAAGTGACCGTCATCACCTTGCTCAAGCCCAGCAGCGCGCGCAACTGCTCCGTCGCGCCGTGATACTCGGCCGGATAATCGATGGCGCCGGTGGCGATGATGGCGCCTTGTCCCGGCATCAGACGCGGCACTGAGCCGAGCGTGCCCACGGTGCCGGGATTAGTCAGCGAAATGGTGGTGCCCTCAAAATCCTGCACTGTCAGCTTGTTGTTGCGGGCGCGAAAAATGACGTCGTCGAAGGCCGTGATGAACTGCGCGAAATCCATCGATCCGGCGTCCTTGATGTTGGGCACCTTCAACGAACGCGCGCCGTCCTTGCCCGCCACATCCACCGCCACGCCGATGTTCACGTGATCGCGCACTACGCGGAAGGGCTGGCCCTTGGTCTCGGCGTAAGCGTGATTTAAGGATGGGTTGCTCGGAAGAGCTTTTACAATGGCCCAGGCGACAATGTGCGTGTATGAAATTTTGCTTTTGCCGAGCAGGGCGCGGTGCTCGTTCATGACGCGACGATTCTCGTCGATCACCTTCACCGCCATCACGCGCTGTGAAGTTGCCAGCGGAATGCTGAGGCTGGCATTCATGTTCTCGGCGATGCGCGCGGCAGCGCCCCGCAGCGGCATCAACGTCTCGCCGGCAACGGGCTGATGCGCGGGCGCAGTGAGCGCCGGCGCCTGCGTTGAACCACCATTCTGCAGCGCCACCGCTGGTTGCTGCGGCGCGCTTGAGCCGTTAGCCGGCCCGGCAGCGGGCACTTCGGAAGCACTGCCTCCGTTAGTCTCGAAGACTTCCTTCCAGCTTTCATCGACGTTCTTGCGATCGTTCAAATACTGCTGGTACAACTCGTCTTCGAGCCAGCTGTTGATACCTAGTTCGGGCGCACGTGATTCTGACATGGAAATATTAGTGAGGGTGTACGCTTCCATGATACCGTGCCTGTAGCCCGTAAATCTCTGTAATTGCCGCAACCCCTGCTGGGATCGCTACATCGGATTAAGTGGATACAGGGGCTCTTGATTGGATATAGCTCTTGATTCAGAGAGAGGGGCTTATGAAAAGAACAATCCAAAACATTGCCTTGGCGTCCGCACTCACCATGGGGGCTGTTTCGATGTTTGCGGGCACCGGTAATCCGCCGGTCCAGGACCTGGCCGGCAGGGTGCGCCATGAACTTGTGATGATTCCCTACTACAGCGTGTTTGACGACTTGAGTTACTCGGTGGATAGCGCCAGCGGTGTTGTAACGTTGGCTGGTGACGTTACGCGCCCGGTGGTGAAGAGCGACGCCGAGGGCCGGGTGAAACATCTGGCGGGCGTAACGCAGGTCATCGACAATATCCGTGTTCTGCCGCCGTCGAGTTTCGATAACCGCATCCGGCAGCAGGAATACCGGTCGATCTTCGCCTTTGCCGGCTTGTATCGCTACGCGCTGGGCACGCAGCCGTCCATTCACATCATTGTGGACAACGGGCACGTAACGCTGATCGGCGTGGTGGATCGCGAAGCGGACAAGGACCTGGCGAATATACGGGCCAACCTGGTTCCGGGCGTTTTCTCGGTGACAAATAACCTCCGCGTAGCCGAGAAGAGCTAACCGGCAGAGTTCCGATCAGCGCAGAGCGAGAGAGTGGCCGCCGTTTTGACCGACCGGCGGCCATTTTTTTACACCGACTTCCTCTCGTTCGCTACACTGTAGATACATGTGCGCGGAAGCCGCTAGAGCGTCGCTCAAGCTCGCAGATTTCCCCGAACTGAACGATCCCTCGCTTTACCTCAATCGCGAACTGAGCCATCTGGAGTTCCAGCGGCGCGTTCTGGAGGAGGCGCGGGACCGCCGCAATCCGCTGCTGGAGCGCGTGAAGTTTTTGTCGATTTTCGGCTCGAACATCGACGAGTTCTTCATGGTGCGAGTGGCCGGGGTGATGCAGCAGATCGAAAATGGAGTGCAGGAAACCGGCATGGATGGCCGCGGCCCGGTGGAAGCCTTGGATACCATCCGGGCCTCGGTAGGCCGGCTGGTCAACAGCGCGTATGAGTTCCTGCGGGAAGATCTGCTTCCCGCGCTCGATGAGAACCGCGTCCGGCTGATGTCGCTCTCCGGGCTCAGCCTGGAGCAGCGCGCGCAGCTGGATACGTTTTTCGCCGAAAAGGTCTTTCCAGTCCTGACGCCGCTGGCCTTCGATCCAGGCCGGCCCTTTCCCCACATTTCCAACTTGAGCTTGAATATCGCCGTAGCGATCCGCGAACCCGGGGGCGGACCGGAGCACTTTGCACGCGTCAAGGTTCCCGACAGCTTGCCCCAATTGCTTCCGGTGGCGTTGCTTCCAATAACGCCGCTTCCCGTAGCGCTGGTTCCCTTGACAGGCAGCGGCCCGCGCGAGCATGGCTTCGTCTGGCTGGAGCAGCTCATCATCGCCAACCTGCACCACTTGTTTCCGGGATTGGAGATTCTGCGGGCGCACGTTTTCCATCTGACGCGCGATGCCGAAGTAGCCATCAAAGAGCTAGAGACGGACGACCTGCTGGAAACCATCGAGGAAGCAGTGTGGCAGCGGCGCTTTCGCGATGCCGTGCGCCTGCAGGTGGACGCCCGCATGCCCAGCGCGATGATCGATTTTATCGCCGGCAAGCTGGAGCTGGACGCCGCCGATATCTTCCGCGTGCAGGGCCCGCTGGATCTAAGCCGGTTGCGGCACCTGCTGGCGCTGGATCGTCCCGACTTGAAAGACAAGCCCTTTCTGGCGCACACGCCGCCCGGATTTGCATCCAAAGAGGACGATGTTTTCGACCTGATCCGCCAGCGGGATCAGCTGCTCCATCATCCCTACGAATCCTTCCAGCCGGTAGTTGAATTTTTGCGCAAAGCCGCCAAAGATCCGGACGTGCTGGCCATCAAAATGACTCTCTACCGCCTGGGCCGCAATTCGCCCATTGTGGAGGCATTGCTCGAAGCGGTGGAGCATGGCAAGCAGGTGGCCGTGGTGGTGGAGCTGAAAGCCCGCTTCGATGAAGAGAGCAATATCGAATGGGCCAGGGCGTTGGAGCGCGAGGGCGTGCACGTAGTGTACGGGCTGCTGGGCTTGAAAGTACACTCCAAGGTGATCCTGGTGGTTCGCCGCGAAGGCGACGTCATCCGCCGCTATTGTCATTTAGCGACGGGCAACTACAACCCCGCTACGGCGCGCCTTTACACCGACCTCGGCTTGTTCACCTGCAATGAAGAGATCGGCGCCGACGCAACCGATCTGTTCAATTACCTGACCGGCTATTCGCGCAAGAAGACGTTTCGAAAGCTGTTGGTGGCTCCGCTCAATCTCCGGCAGCGCATGGAAGAAATGATCCTGCGGGAGATCGAAATCCAGCGCCGCGGCGGCCGGGGCCGGATGATTCTGAAGATGAACGCGCTGGAAGACGGGCCGATCATCAAGCTGCTGTATCAAGCTTCGCAAGCCGGCGTGGCCACGGACCTGATCGTACGCGGCGCTTGTTGCCTGCGCCCGCAAACGCCCGGCGTCAGCGAGAACATTCACGTCCGCAGCGTGCTGGGGCGGTTTCTGGAACACAGCCGCATCTTTTACTTCCGCAACAACGGCGCCGAGGAATGCTACCTGGGCAGCGCGGATTTGATGCCGCGCAACCTCAATCGCCGGGTGGAAGTGCTGTTTCCGGTGAACCGGCCGGAAAGCATCAAGCGGATCAGGGATGAGATCCTGCACTCCTACCTGCACGATGAGATCGGCGCTCGCCACATGTCCAAGGATGGCTCTTACTCGGCGAAGTCGCGCCGGGCGGGTGGCGATTGCCAGGCCTGGTTCCTGAGTCAGCGAACCATAGCGGGGCTTCGTTAGCGGCCCTGGCGGTGCGCTAAACTGAACAAATCCCGGTGAAAATGGATTAGCCGGAAAAACCAAGTCATGAGACTGGCCCTTTTCGGCGGCACTTTCGACCCCATCCACAATGCCCATCTGACGGTGGCGCGAGAAGCCGCCGGCCAGTTTAACTTAGACCAGGTTTGGTTCGTGCCCGCAGCGCATCCGCCGCACAAATCCGATCACACCGGCGCAACCTACGAAGACCGTTTCCGCATGACCGAGCTGGCCTGCCAGGCAGATCCCCGGTTCGTTGCGTCGCGGCTGGAAGCGGGCGCCCAGATGAGTTATTCGGTAGACACCGTGGATCGCGTGCGTGCTTTGGGCGAGCAGCCCTACTTTATCATCGGCGCGGATGCATTCGCCGAAATCGCCAGTTGGCACCGCTGGCAGGACTTGATCTCGCTCACCGAATTCATCGTGGTGACACGGCCCGGCCATGGCTACGCGACGCCCCCCGGAGCGCGGGTACATCGTCTGGAAACCGTGGCTTTACCGGTATCTTCATCGGAGATCAGGAGACAACTGGCTGAAGGCCGGATTCCCGCCGAATTGCCCGCCGCCGTGGGCCGTTACATTTCCGAACGTGGCCTGTATCAGGTGGAAGCGCGCAGTCTCTAAAGACGCCGGCGTATTTCAGACTAAGTTCAACCACCGTTCACCAACCTGTAATGCATTTGTAACGCAAATCGGGTTACCTTCAAGGAAAGGCCCATGAAGAAAATCGTCCTGATCGAAGATGATTCCGACCTCTTCGCCCTGCTGAAGTACAACCTGGAAAAGGAAGGCTTCGCGGTGGCCGGCGCGCAAACCGGGCGCGGCGCTATTGAGCTGTGCCGGCGCGAGCGTCCGGACCTGCTGATCCTCGACATCATGCTTCCGGATTCCGACGGCCTCGAGATCTGCAAAGGTCTGCGCAATCATTCCGAACTGGTGCATGTACCGATCATTTTTCTGACCGCGCGCGCTTCGGAAACCGACCGCATCCTGGGGCTGGAGCTGGGAGCGAACGATTACATCGTAAAGCCGTTCTTTATCCGGGAACTGATCGCCCGCGTGAAGAACCAGTTCCGGACCACCAGTTCGCCGGCCCGCACGGTGAGGGCAGGGGATTTGGAGCTGGATCGGGCCAGCTGCCGGGTTACGTTGCGCGGAGGCGAATTGGCGCTCACCGCCACCGAATTCCGGCTGCTCGAATTCCTCATGAGCCGCCCCGGAGTAGTGTACAGCCGCGAGCAGCTTTTAGATGCGGTCTGGGGACACGATCGCGCCGTGACGGATCGAACGGTCGACGTATATATTCTGCGCCTGCGGCAAAAGATCGAGCCCGATCCAACCAATCCTTCGTTCATCCGCGCCGTGCGGGGTTTCGGCTACAGCTTCAACGAGCACACGGTAGAAACCGGGGTCAAGACCTCAGCGGCGGTTTAGGTAATCGGCGGGTCCACGCTGCCGATCGAAAACAGCGAAAACTCATCTTCGGGCCACTGCGTTGGCCGGCCCTTTTCTTCGCGCATGCGATGGTACCGGCCACTGTAGAAAAGCAGCGGCCGGCCTTCGTTCGCTTCGAAGTGTTCCACGCGGCCGACGTAGAGAGTGTGGTCGCCGGCGGGGTGAATGTCGATAACATCCACAACGAAGTACGCCACCGCGCCTCCGATGAGCGGGAGACCGTTGCGATCCACGAAGCGGACATGCAGCCCGGGCGCCGGGCGTCCAGCGAAGTGATTGCTCAGCGCGTCCTGATCTTCGGCCAGCACGCTGATTCCGAAACGCCGCACCGCGGGCAGGATGCGGTGCATGTTGGAGCGATTGTCGAGCGAAACCAGGATCAGCGGCGGATCGAGTGAAACCGACACGAAAGCGTTGGCGGTCATGCCGTGCGTCTGCTCTTCGTACTCGGCCGTGAGAATGGTAACGCCGCTGGCGAAGCGTCCTAAAGCGTTTCGGAATTGTCGCGTGTCAATCTGCTGATTCGTCACTGGGTGACGGCCACGCCGGCCGCGGCACTGCCACGATCACTTGCGGCCGTTCTTCATTACAACACTAACGTCGTTCGGATTGATGAGATCCGGGACGGTCCAGCCATCCAGGTCGTACTCGGCCATGCACTGTTCGGCGAATCCTTTGTACTTCGCGGCCTGTCCGAGGTGCTCAGCCACCATCAGAGCCTCAAACCGGATGCTTTCGTGATTGCCGAAGTAATTGCGTTCGTAAAGTTCGTGGCGGCCGCCGAACTCGGTTCCCATCGCGTCCCACATCAACTTCATCAGCTTCACCCGATCGAGCGCCGAATAGCCGTTGGACCCGCGCACGAAGGTATCGAGATAATTGCGGATCTCCGGCACCTTGAAATCGTTGGCGTGAGACGGCAAATAAATCAGCGCGCTGGCGAGAACATTTTCGATGATTTCTTTCAAACGCGGGTAAATCAAATTGGACGCGACGCGATATGCCAGCCCGTAATCCAAGTTCGGCAGCACGTAGCCGTCCGTCCAGGGCGTGGTGGCGCGCGCCATCGCGTCCGTAAGTCCCCAGAACAAATTGCGCCAAGCCAGAATTTCGCCCACCTGCGCCTGAACGCCACGGAAATCCTTCGAACCCGTGGCCTCGATGCCTTTCAGCAGAAGCCCGGCAATGAAGTCCATCTTGACGGCCAGACGAACGCAGCCATGGAACATGAACCTGGGCAGGAAGCCGGATCGCGGGAAGAAGTTGTTGACCTTGTCGATATCGCCGTAGGCGAAAACATTTTCCCAGGGCACCAGTACTTTGTCGAAAACAATGATCGAATCGTTTTCGTCCATGCGGCTCGACAAAGGATAATCGAATGGGCTGCCCATCACGGCCGCAGTCATCTCGTAGGATGGCCGGCAGAATAACTTCATCCCGGGTGCATCGGTAGGAACGATGCAGACGAACGCAAAATCCTTCGTCTTGATGGGCAAAGCGCCATTGTTGGCGATGAAATTGTAGTGCGTCAGCGTGGATGTGGTGGCCACCACCTTAGCGCCGCTGACCACCAGCCCGGCGTCGGTTTCCTTTTCGACGTGCATATACACGTCGCGCACTTCCGACAGCTCTTTGTTCCGATCCACCGGCGGATTCACGATCGCGTGATTGACGAAGGTGACTTCTTCCTGCACTTTCTTGTACCAGCGCCGCGCGTTTTCGTCGTAGGGATGGTAGAAATCGGAGTTCGCGCCGAGCGTCGCCAGAAACGCAGCTTTGTAATCGGGACTTCGGCCCATCCAGCCGTACGTTACTCGCGCCCATTCCGCGATGGCGTCGCGCGAACCGACCATTTCTTCCACGTTGCGCGGCGCCTTGAAAAATTTATGCGTGTAGCCGCCGCTGCCGGTATCCGTATCGCAGCACAAGATGGATTTCCGTTCGTCGTGCAGCGCATCGTACAGCCGCGCCAGCATGCGAACCGTGTTGCGGAAGGCGGGGTGCGTGGTGACGTCCTTAACCCGCTCGCCGTAAATCCAGATCTCGCGGCCGTCCCGCAGGCTCTCCAGGAATTCCTGCGAGGTAAATGGCCTGGAGCGCGTTGCGCCAAAGTTAGCGGAAGCCGCGCCGGGAGGTGGGGCCATGCCTACAGCGGGTTGGGGTTGGGCTTCGGTCGACATTGTTTTTCTCCTAAGGGTGATGCTACGGGATCAGGCGAATTTCGCCGCCCAATCCCTCTCGAATCGGAATATTTCTTTGGCCGGCGGAAGCGGCGCCTGGGTCTCAATCCAGCGGACCGGTTCCGCGCCGGTGTTGGCAAAACTGTGAATGCACCCCACGCCGGTCCAGATGACGTCGCCCGGACCGAGGTCATAACTCTTGCCGTCCGCTACGGCTTGGACGCGCCCGCCGACGATGTAGTAGGATTCTTCGAACGTATGATCGTGCGGGTCGATCTTCGCGCCGGACGAATATTGAATCAGGAATAACGATTGGTGGGTGGCGCCGAGCGAGCGGTCGACGAACATTTTGATGGCGACGCCGGTGGTGGGATTGAAGCCTTCCATTTGGGAAGCGCCGCCGGGGCGCGGCAATTGCGATTCATCGAAGTGTCCGATAGGCGTGGCCGCACCGGGAGCTGCCGACTGGCCGGTGAAAAAAGTATCTGTGCCATATTCCAGCGGCCGGGGCTGCGGCGCCTGCATCTCGAGCCAGCGGGCCGTGCCTGCGCCGGCGTTTTTCCACGAGTGCGGCGCGCCGGTTGGAATCAAACCAAAATTGCCGGGATTGAGCGCGTGCGTCTGATCCCCAATTTGGACAGCGACGCTGCCTTCCAGCACGTAGAAGCTCTCTTCGAACGAATGCAGGTGCGGTTGAATGACACCGCCTGCATCCAGAAAACAGATCCCCGTGCCCATGTGAACCGATCCCATGGCACGATCCACGTATGTGGCGCGCCGGAAACCGGTGCTGTGCGGTTGGTAGAGCTGGGGGGTCTGCGCGGCGGCTGGGTCGATCTTGGAGACAGCGTGCATGGCTTAGTGGATCTATTATGGCTCTAATTTACGCTACGTGAGACGGGCGGCGGGGTGCTAGCAGGAAGCTCGCTTTTGTGAACAGAATCGTGACACCGGGGAGCGGCGCTCGCGTTGGCTCGCGTGGGGTTGGCGATTGGCGGTTGGCCGATGCCGGCTGGACGTAGCCAAGCCCGGTTCGTTTCACCAGAGGAGCGGTCAGTGCGGATGGTTCACACACGCCGGCAGGATGCGGTTTTTCACACCTTACCCGGACACCACCGGATAGTATGTCGCGACGGCCACGCTCTTCGCCTTCAAGACGAGCCAGATAAGCACGCGCCGCACGTTCCAGCAGGACCGAGCGGTTCTTGTCCACGCGACAAATATACCTCCTCCGACGGCTGTGTCAAACTAAAAGTGGATGCCGCTGGTTCCGCCCTATATCGAAGCGTTGCGTCCTTATGAGGCTGGGCGCAGCATTGAAGAGATTCAGCGCGCCTATGGCTTAAGCTGCATCAGCAAGCTGACTTCCAACGAAAATCCTCTCGGATCTTCGCCGCTGGCGCTGGAAGCCATGGCCCGCTCGATGGGCGGCTTGAACTTTTATCCCAACAGCGGCCTGGATCTGCGCCGCGTTCTCGCCGAGAAGTATGAGACCAAGATCGAGAACGTGATCGCGGGCAGCGGTTCGGAAGGCATCATGTCCAATATCATTCGCGCCTTCCTGTGCGACGAGGACGAAGTGCTCACTACCGAGGCTGCATTTCTGGGGTTTACAGTGCTGGCGAAGTCGCGCGGCGTGGCGTACCGCACGGTGCCGTATCGCGATTGGCACTATGATCTGACCGCGCTGGCGGGTGCGATCACAGACCGCACGAAAATCGTCTACCTGGCGAATCCCAACAATCCCACCGGCACGATTTTTTCCAAGCATGAGTTCGACGCCTTCTATCAGCACGTTCCCGAGCGCGTCCTCATCATTCTGGATGAAGCTTACTTTGAGTACGCCAAGGATACGCCGCGCTACCCCGATTCGATGCACTACCGGTACGACAACGTCATTACTTTGCGGACGTTTTCGAAGGTTTACGGACTGGCCGGGGTCCGCATCGGTTACGGATTCGCGCATGAACGCCTCATCGCGAACCTGCTCAAGGTGAAGCTGCCGTTCGAGCCCAGCACACTGGCGCAAGCCGCGGGCATCGGGGCGCTGGCCGATAAGGAGTTCCTGCATAAGTCGCTCGAACTGAACGCGCGCGGGCTGAAGTTTCTAACGGCATCCCTGGGCGAGATGGGCCTTACCGTTGTTCCGTCCGAAGCGAATTTCCTGATGGTTGTACTGGGGAGCGCGGAGCACGCGACCCGACTTACCGGCGAGTTACTAACTCAGGGCATCATCATCCGGCCGCTGGCGGCCTTCGGTCTGCCGAATTGCGTTCGCATTTCCACGGGCACTATGGAAGACAACGAACGCTGTGTCACAGTAATTCAGAAGTTAGAGGTACCCCTGTCATGCAACAGTTAGTGGAAAAACCCGTTTCTGAGAAAACCCCCGCCGATTTTCTTCCGCTGAATGGCACCGACTATGTCGAGTTCTATGTCGGAAACGCCAAGCAGGCAGCTTATTACTATCGCGCAGCGTTTGGAATGAAGCTCGTCGCCTATCGCGGCCCGGAGACCGGCACGCGCGACCGCGTGTCCTACGTGGTCCAACAAGGCGAGATCCGCTTTGTGCTGACCACGCCGCTGGTGGCAGACAGCGCCATTGCGGACCACATTCGACGTCATGGCGATGGTGTTCACGAAATTGCGCTGTGGGTGGACGATGCCGAATCGGCGTACCAGGAAACCACCCGGCGGGGCGCCCGCGGCGTGCGTGAACCCACCGTGAGCGAAGATAAAGACGGCTGCGTTCGCTACTCCTCCATCGCGGCTTATGGCGACACGGTCCACGCCTTCATTGAGCGCAAGGATTATCGCGGCGCATTCTTTCCGGGCTTCCGCGCCGTGGATGCCGCCGATTTGATCGCACGTCCCACCGGCCTGCTGCATATCGACCATATGGTGGGCAACGTCGGCTGGGGACAAATGGACTCCTGGGTCAGCTTCTATCGCGACATTATGGGCTTCCAGCTCTATCAGCACTTCGACGACAAAGACATCAGCACCGAGTATTCGGCGCTCATGTCCAAAGTGATGGCCAACGGCAACGGCCGCGTGAAATTTCCGATCAATGAACCCGCGGTCGGCAGGAGAAAATCGCAGATCGAAGAGTATCTGGAGTTCTACGGCGGCCCGGGCGTGCAACATATCGCGCTCGCCACCGATAACATCGTCGACACCGTGTCCAGGATGCGGGCGCAGGGTATCGAATTTCTGCGCGTCCCCAGCGCTTACTACGACGACCTGGAGAAGCGTTCCGGCAAGATTGACGAACCGGTGGACGAACTGGCCGACTTAGGCATCCTGGTGGATCGCGACGACGAGGGTTACATGCTCCAGATTTTCACGAAACCTGTGCAGGACCGGCCGACGTTGTTCTATGAAGTGATCCAGCGCAAGGGCAGCCGCAGCTTCGGCAAGGGTAACTTCAAGGCGCTCTTTGAGGCCATTGAACGAGAACAGGCGTCGCGGGGGAATCTCTAAACCGTTCGCGCCTACTTGGCGGCTACCGCTTCTTTAGTCTCACCCTTCAATTCGGCGGCGAGAATCGGCTTCAGCGCCGCCAGCGTCACTTCGCCGTTGTACTGCTTGCCGTTGATGTAGAACGACGGCGTCCCGTAGACGCCCGCGGCTTCGCCATCCGCGAGGTCTTTCTCGACCACGGCTTTGTACTTCCCGGAACCGAGGTCCGCGTTGAACTTGTCCATGTCCAGGCCGATTTCCTTCGCCATGGCCAGAATGTTGTTGCGCGAAAGCGTCCGGAAATTCTTGAACAGGACCTGGTACATTTCCCAGAATTTACCCTGCTCACGCGCCGCCAGCGATGCCTCCGCCGCCAACTCCGCGTGGGGATGCATCGATAGTGGGAACTGCTTGTAGATCAGCTTCACATCCTTCGGATAGGCGGCCATCACGATGTCCACCTGTTTCACCGCCAGGGAACAGAAGGGGCATTCGAAATCGGAAAACTCCACCAGCGTGATGCGTGCGTCGGCCGGCCCACGCACCGGCGCCCCAGCCACGGGAATCGACACCGCATCTTCCAGCAGCTTCGGCCGATGAGCCTTCGGCGACGCATCCATCAGCTTGCTGATCTCCATCAGGCTCTTGCCGTCCTTCACGCCCTGAATCGCGATTTTCGCCAGTGCGCGGCTGTAGGAGCAATTCGAATCCTTCATGATGCATTCGGCCGTCTTCATCCCGCACTGGCAGGAGCAATCCTGCTCGCGCACCATCTTGAGCACGGCCTTTTTCTGCACCGGCGTCAGCTCGGAAATATCGATATTACCCAGGGTCTCAGAAGTCTTCCAGGCATCCGGTGAAGGCGCCTGAGCAACCAGAGTCAGGGCCCCAAGCGTAAGGGTGAAGAGACAGAGGACAGTTATGCGGAGTCGCATACATCCATTATGACCGGATTTCAGACCAGCCGATTTCAGACCAACCTTAGGAAAGCTCCGCGTGGAGGAAGCTCTTCAGGTCTTCCGCGTTGACTTCGGGCTCGCCGGGCGCGACATTGCTGAGCTTCCCGGCCTTCATCCAGCTTTCCAGCTGATCCACCAGGCTGAACAGGTGGTCAAAAGAATCGACGACGAACAGCAACGGCTGGTAGTGATTGATCTCAAACCCCTGATTGATGGCCCATTCCAGCTGGATTGGATAGCGCTGCACCTCCGGCGCTTCGATGGCGTGCGCGATCTCTCCATACGAACTGAGCAGGCCGCTGCCATAGACTTTCAGATCGTCCGAACCACGCATGAGGCCAAACTCGATGGTGAACCAGAAGAATCGCGCCATGGCTCGGATGACGCTAGTGAGGTAATGAGTGCGTGTGTCGGGCCCGCGAATCCCCGCCGCCATCTCAGCGGCCGTATGAGCGCATTCCCCGAAACGCACCAGCGCCTCGGCGAAATGCTTGTCGGTGTGCATGGGAACGTGGCCGGCTACGTCGTGGAAGATATCCGGCTCCGGCAGGTAATCTAACTTGTCCGAACGGCGAATGGTGACGGTGGTAGGAAAAGCACGGTTGCGGAGGCAATCGAAGAAGACAAAGCCCGGCAGGTAGCCGCTCACTGCTTTGGTCTGAAATCCAGTCAACGGCTTTAGAAATCGATTCACGTCTTCCAGGTGCGGAATGCGATCCGGATCCAGGCAGAGTAAATGGATGCCCTTTAGGAAATGCTCGTTGGCATAGCGATCCCACCGCGGCAGCATGCGCGCATACAGCTTGCGCCAAGCCTCGTGATTTTCTTCGGAGTACAGGCCGTAAGGCTGCTCGATGTAGAGCTCCCCGGAGCGTTTGGCTTGCTCGATAAAGGAAGACTCGTTCGTAGTCATACTCGGACTAGACGAACTAATAGATGAGCTTTTCATAAATCGCTCTCCATCCACATCATCCCCCTAAAAAGCACCACGCGCAAGTGGTGCCAACTTGGCCAAACCGGTCCAAACCCGCCGTATACTGAAGGGGGAGAGCAACATGTTTCCGCTCAAAAAAGGCAAAACAACCAACCAGGCCCATGTCGGCCTGCCCGAGGGAACCTTCGAGGAGGAGCACGGCCGCAAGGGTTTCTACGGCAAATCCGCCCATCTTTACCACACGCATCCGCCCACTGGATGGATTCGCTTTGAAGGCAAGCTGCGTCCGCATTGTTTCGATCTGAATCGGCTCAAGCCGGACGATCTGAACGACGCCGAAGGTTTGCCCGCCGCATTTCTGGGGAACGATGATGTTCGCGTGTCGGTATCCCGTAGAAGCGACCCGATGCCATTTTACTTCCGCAATGCCGATGGCGACGAGCTGTATTTTGTCCACCGCGGGCGCGGCAAAATCGAAACCGATTTCGGACCGCTCGATTTTGAGCCGGGCGATTACATCAACATCCCGCGCGCCGTTACTTACCGTATTGTCCCCGAGACTCGCGACAATTTCTTCCTGATTATCCAATCCAAGCACGAGTTCGAGCAACCGGAGAAAGGGCTGCTGGGACAGCTACAACACTGAATGGGAAGTCCGCATCCAGGCGGAAGACGAGATTTCGAAAGTGGTCTATCCGTTCAATCCTCTGGACGTGGTGGGCTGGAAGGGCGACCTGACGGTGTGGAAGATCAACATGTGCGATATCCGGCCGGTGATGAGCCATCGCGCCCATCTGCCTCCTAGCGCGCACACCACGTTCGTCACCGAAGGCGCGGTGGTGTGCAGTTTCCTGCCTCGGCCTCTGGAAGAAGACGAAGACGCTCTGCGCGTACCGTTCTTCCATCGCAATACCGACTACGACGAATTCATCTTCTATCACGACGGCGATTTTTTCAGCAAGGACAACATCAAGGCCGGGATGGCGACGCTGCATCCGCGCGGCATCCATCACGGGCCGCATCCCAAAGCGCTCGCCAATCAGAAGAAAAAGACGCATACCGACGAGTACGCGGTTATGCTAGTGTAGTGTCCAACAAATAACTAGACAGAACGTGCCGTGACGCGTTATCCTGAGGCATGGGAACGTTGTGTCAGATTTCCGAGGTGGAGCAGCAGAAACTCCAGCT
>Ga0302325_10002644_pt1 | contig 43196 bp, 35 predicted proteins | sample Palsa_T0_2_FD_201948 | JGI IMG/M metagenome (GOLD analysis project Ga0302325, IMG submission 201948) | Peat permafrost microbial communities from Stordalen Mire near Abisko, Sweden - Palsa_T0_2 | ecosystem: Environmental > Terrestrial > Soil > Palsa > Peat permafrost | place: Sweden: Abisko... | reverse complement strand
CTTCTGGCACTCGGCGGAGCAACGATGCTGGCGGTAGCGGCGTGTTCGAGCGGAACGCACCAAGCGTCCCCCACGACCACCCAGCCCCCGCCATCGACCACCGCGGCCCCCAACCCCGATGTCATTCCCCCAGTGATCACCGTCGCCTACGTGAATGCTGTGCTCGCCGTCTTGAACCACATCTATGGGAACGCGACAAGAACGTTGCGTGCCACACACGAGGTCAATGCTGACGTGAAGGCGGACCTTCGCGCGATCTTCAACGATCCGCTCTACAGCCAGCAGGTTGAAGGCGCCACCCTGAGTCTGCAAGGCGCCATCAACAATGTGCGCCCCACCGCGGGCGACGGTTTGACGGTCGTAAAAAGCTTGATCACTGCTTCACCCGTCTGCATCTTCGTCGAGACGACTACGACGCTCTCCGCCGTTCTCGTTCATACGACACCGACTGCCGCGTCGGAGTACTACGAACTGGCGCCGAAGCAGCACGGCTCGGATCCGGGGGATCTGAACCCGACTCCCTGGTCCTTCGCGTTCAACGTTGCCTACCTGACGCCAACGAAGGTCCAGAGCCAATGCGCCGCCTAGCGTTTGCGTTCTTCCTCTGCGCTTCCTTGTTACCAGCGCCAGCCGCCTGGGCGAGTTCTGGATCGACGGGTGGTTGCACGAGTTCGCGATTCGGTGGAAGCATCGTCTGTGACGGCGAAATCGTGCTGACTCTGCCAGGGACAACTACAGCGCCCCCGCCCCCACCCAACCCCGCCGGCCCAGCACAGGCGGCCCCAACGACACCACCTCCGACGCTGGTGCCGTATCTCGTTAGCGGGCCAGACGGCCTGTGCATGTCCGAAGGTCCGGCGGACAACGCCAACCTGCCGATCGAGATGTATTTGGACACCGGGTCAGTGGCCCCCTGCCCGGCGGTAGCGGCCGGGCAGGCGCCGGCGCCGGCCCCGGTCAACCCGGTGGACTTCGCGGTGCAGTTCTGGCAGACCATCCCCCTGCCGGTTCCTCGGCCGACCATCCCGCCTGGGTATGCCATTACAGGCAAGCCGGCCTATCTGGTTACCAACGGCACGCTCGCGCCGGCGCCCTATCGACGGGCCACGCCGCTCGGCCCACTAACCATTGTCGCCCATGGGAGCTACCGGGTCGACTGGGGAGACAGCACCTCGCCCACCTGGACCGGGCCGTTTGAGAGCGAGGGCCTGGCCTATCCCAACGGCAACATCTTTCACACCTATGACAACGCCGGCACCGTGACCGTGACCGTGCAGGAGGTCTGGACGGCCACCTGGTCTCTCGGTGCGGCTACGGGCACGCTCGAAGCGCTGCACACCACTGCCACCATCGCCGGCTTCCCGGTCCGCCAGATCCAGGCTGTCATCACGGGCTGAGTGAGCGCGTCTGGCCAGCCGGTCGACATGGCGAGCAAGCTGCGGCCGGTCCGCTCCCAGTGGGTGGGCCTCGCTGTCTTGCTGCTTTTCACCGTCGCCGTCAACCTGTGGTGGATCGCCGCCCACCGGCGCGGCTTGCCCTTCGACATTGACGAGGCTGGGTACCTGCAGCGGGCCGTACGTGACGCCGACGCCCTCCGTGCCGGCGGCCTGGGTCAACTCCGTGTCGACCGTGCGCCAGCCCGACCCGCAGACGCCACTGCTGACCGTCTTCGCCGGCGGGTTCCGTTGGGCCACCGGTGCCGGCCCATACCGCCTGCTCGCAGTCGAGCAGGTCTTCTACGTGGTGGCAGTTTGGGCCACCTATTGGGGTGCCCGCCGCTTGGCGAACCGCAACTGGAGCCTGGTCGCGGCAGTCATGGTGGCCGCCCTTCCGGGCGTAGTGGACTCGAGCCGAGAGTTCGCCTTTGCTCTCCCTGCCGCCGCCATGATCGCCTCGGTATGGCTGTTCGTATTGGGCGCCTTCTTGGTGCTGTCGAGCACTCGCAACATCGGGTCTTCGTTCGAGCTACCAGTTCTACCTGCGGTGATCATCCTGGCCACTTACGCCGCGAGCCGGGCGGCGACTCGGGTCCGGCCCCACCTTGGCCGTCGTGTGCCTGACTACGGCGGCCCTGTCGTTCGCCAACCTCTCTGACGTGCTTCCTGACGCCTCGACATCTGCCGTCAGCGTCTCGTTGGGTCCGGCCCGCGCGGTCGTCTTCGACGGGCGCGGCTCGCTGCTCACCTACGCGACAGTGACGGGCGGTGGCTGCCAGACCGGTCGATCCTGCGACTCGTCCCGAACGACGAGGGGGGAGATCAGCTACCTGCGTCAGTGGCTGGCGCCCAGCCAGAAGATGGCCTCGTTCCTGCACGGCTACGCGGCCCAGCGCGGGTTCGGACCGGTCGTGTTCTTTGCCGTTCAGGATCCGTTCTTCAACACGAACACGGTTGACCTGGCCTACCAGCTCGCCTTCGCCCAGGACTTGCCTACCGGTTTGCTCCGGACCCCCGCAGAGGCAGGCGCGACTGCCAGCGAACAGCTGGCGGACCCGGCGTTCTGGCGTCCGAACTTTGTCATTACCGGCCCGCCCTCCGCCATCGCGGCCGCCCGAGCCTTCTCCCCTCTGCTCAGCGAGACGGCCGCGATCGCAGCCGTCAAAGCCGAGGGCTTCGCGCCTGTTGCTCAGATCCTGCTCCCTGACGATCGGGTCATGACCGTCTGGTGGGAGGCCCGGGGGCCCGTGATCAACGAGCAGGCGTGAATTCGCTCCGTCGTCGCTCGGCCGGTACCGCCTCTTGTAGCCTTCCCCGTCAACCAAGTTTCGTGAGGGGTAAGCGTTGGTAGACCCGTCCGCACGCCGAAGATCCGATCTATTGCCGATCACCGGACAGCCGGCTGCCGCGGTGGGACGCGTCTTGGTCCTCGGTGGTACCGGGTTCATCGGCTCGCAGGTAGTTCAAGCCTTTGTGGGACTCGGCTCAGCGGTCAGGACGGTCGCTCGGCGACCACCGTCGGGCAGTTGGGCGCAAGGGCTGGCCGGTGTCGAGGTCGTGCTCGGTCCGGTCGAGAATCCGGCGATTCTTGGTCGGGCCCTGGAGGACGTCGACTGGGTGGTCGACGCCGTCGGCTGTCCCCCGCCGGCCGCATCCACAGACGACTTCGACGCCACCGCGGCGAGTGTCCGAGGGCTCGTCGCGGTACTGGAAGCATTGCGGGCCCGCCCCGGGGTCGGGCTGACTTTCTTCTCGTCAGGTGGAGCCGTCTACGGCAACGTACCCCACCTACCGGCAAGCGAGGAGAGCCGGTGCCGTCCGATCTCTGCCTACGGGCTCTCCAAACTGATGGCGGAGAGTTCCATTGCGGCCTACTCGGCCCGGTACGACGTTCCGGCGCGCGTCCTCCGGGTCTCCAATGCCTACGGTCCGCGGCAGAACGCCGCCAATGGCCAGGGCGTGGTTGCGGCCTTCCTGCACGCCGCGGCCTACGGTGACCCCGTCGCGTTGTTCGATGGGGGACGGGCGTTGCGCGACTTCGTCCATGTCGCTGATGTGGCTCGCGCCGTTGTCACCCTGCGCCCAAGTCTGGGCGAACCGCAGATCGTCAACGTGGGGGGCGGCACCGGTTACGCGGTCTGGCAGGTCCTCGAGATCGTTGAGCGGCTGACCGGGGTCCAACTCACGATCGATCGGCTTCCGCCGCGCCCCACCGACGTCGACTCCATCGTGCTGGACCTGTCCCGGTTGGCGGCGCTGATGCCCTGGCGCCCCCGCGACCTCGAGACCGGGATCGCCCAAACATGGCTGGAGTATCTGGCTCACGCTCCCGGAGCGCCGGCGAAACTCCCCGCATGAGGACCTGGAGTAGTCGGGCGCGCCGCTACTACGACGAGTTCGTACGTTCCGACCGTTGGCGGCGACTGATCGACGGAAGCCGGCCTTCGGAGGTACTCGTCGGCGAGCGACCCCAGCCCCTCTTGCTCAGGGGCCAAGTCGACGAACCGGCCCCCGGGGCGCTCGTGCCGAGAACCCAAGTCACCGTCCGGGGCTGGAGCGCATGGGGGCAACAGCCGGCGCTCGCCGCCGCCGTGCGGGTCAATGGTGTCCTGGTCGGCGTTGCCGTCGTGGGCTCCGAACCCCGCCCCGATGTCGCCGAGGCACTGACAAACCCCAGCCTCGTTGGCGCCGGATGGCGGCTCGAGGCCGATCTCAGCGGGCTCGGCGACCAGAACATCGCAGAGCTGACGGTGTCCATCTGGGCCGATCTGGCAGCCCCGCCCGTCGAGCTCGATCCGATCGCGATCCGGTTGCACGACGACCCCGCCCCAACCGTCGACGAATCGGAGCCCCCGGAGTTCACCGGCTATCTCGACCTCCCCAGACCGGATGATCCGGTCAGCCCCGTGGCCTTCAGGGTCGAGGGCTGGGCCCTGCATCGGACGGACCCGATCAGCAGCATCGACGTGTTGATCAACGGTCGCCGGGTAGGGCGGGCCCGCACCGGAATCGTCCGGCCGGACGTTACGACCGTGCATCCCCAACCAGAAGCCGGGATCAGTGGGTTCGAGTTCTGGGCTGACTTGGCCGTGGTGCCCACCACCACGTCGCACCTGAAACTGCAGCTGGTCGCCCGAACCTCCCAGGGTCGGCCCCAGGTCGTGCTCGAACGCACCTGCGCGGTCGCCGACGCCGATGTAGCTGTCCAACGGTCCAGCCGAGATGCGGTCCTGGAGGTGCGCCGGCGCCGCATCGCGTCACTGTCTAGTCGACCCCGTGTGGATGGTCTCGATCTCGTCGTGTTCACTCACCAGCTCGGCTATGGCGGCGCCCAACTGTGGCTGGACGAGGTGCTGGGCCGATCCGGTGCAGGGACGGACTTCGCGTGTACGGTAATCGCAAGCGGCGATGGACCCCTACGCGACTCACTCGAACGACGAGGCATCCCGGTCCACGTGACGCCTCGTTGTCCGGTTGACGACATAGAGGCGTATGAGGGCCGGATCACCGAGCTGACCGCGTTGGTCCAGAGCGGCGGCCACAACGCCGCACTGGTCAACACGGTTTCCTGCTTCATCGGTGCAGATGTCACGACTCGCCTCGGGCTGCCGACGGTGTGGGCCATCCACGAGAGTCTGCCACCCAAGGTGTTCTTGATCGCGGCGCACCTCGAGCGCCCCGACTCCGCGGTATGGGACGCGATCAAGAGGGGATTGGCGTCCGCCGATGCGCTGATCTTCGAGGCCGAGGCGACCCGACAGTTGTATGCCCCATGGGCAGGGGCGGACCGCGCCATTGTCGTTCCCTACGGCGTCGACACCCGAACCATCGAGGCGTACTGCGAGCAGGTGTCCCGAGCCGCGGCGAGAGCCGACAGCTCCATTCCCGATGACGCCAAAGTGCTACTCGTCATGGGCACGATCGAGCCCCGAAAGGCACAGACCCTGATCGCACAAGCGTTCGCGCTCATCCAGGGTGACTATCCCAATTGGACGCTGGTCTTCGTAGGCGACTCCGAAACGCCGTACTCCGCCGGGCTCAAGGACTACCTTCAGCTGGTGGGCCTCGAGGACCATTCGAGAGTCGTACCTGTCGTCGAGGACACCTACCGCTGGTACCGGGCTGCTGACGTCCTCCTGTCGGCGTCGGACATGGAGTCGCTGCCCCGCTCGGCGCTCGAAGCCATGTGCTTCGGGGTCCCGGTCTTGTCGACCTCGGTCTTCGGCCTGCCCGAGCTTCTGGAGGACGGGACGACTGGGTTCCTCTTCGAAGCGAACGATCTCGACGCGGCGGTCGCGGCATTGCGTCGCGTGCTCGGCCTCGACCCAGCGCAGCTGGCCGCTATCGGTCAAAACGGTCGCCGTCTTGTCGTCGACCGCTACGACTCCGCGGGGTACGTTGCCGACTGCATGGCGCTCCTCGATGGTTTCTCGCACGACCGGGAACTCACGCCGAAGGAGATCCTGGCGCAACATGGGCGTGTCGCCCTGCGAACCGAGCAACCCTCGGCAGCTGGATGACCGATCCCAGCCCGACGGGCAGCCCGACCAGCAGCTTGGAGAATCGCCTCCACCAGCTCGAGGCGACGGTCGCCGCCCTCGAGAGCACGCTGGTTGGTCACGCCGATTGGATCGCCGATCTCCAGCGAGACGTGATCAGCGGTACGCAGGAAATTCCCGGTTTGACGCAAAACATCGCGTCCCACACCGAGTGGCTCACGACGCTAGAACGATGGGTCAGCTCGTGTGTAAAGACCCTGGCCAACTTCGGTGCCCAGCCGCTGGACCATGCCGAGCCCAGCGCATCGGGGACCTTGGACGTCTCCGGGTCGCTCATGGCGCGCCTCGAAGTCTCGACTGTCATGGACTGGATCGCAGCCATCGCCGAAGTGCCCGAGGGCCCGTTGGTGTCCGTCACCATCGCGACCCGCGATCGACCCGAACTGCTCCGACGTGCCATCGATTCGGTGCAACGCCAGAGCTACCAGTACTTCGAGCTGGTGGTGATGGACGACTCCGACTCCGAAGACACTCAACACTTGCTGGTCACGATCGACGACAACCGGCTCCGGGTGGTCCGCACGCCGGCCCGCCGCGGGGCAGGGGCCGCATACAATCTCGGCCTCGAAACCGCGACCGGCGACATCATCGCATTCCTCGACGACGACAACGTGATGCACACTGAGTGGCTCCGCAGCGTCGTTTGGGCCTTCTCCTCATTCCCGGACGTCGACGCGCTCTACGGGGCGCGCACCAACGAGGATCCCGGGGCTCAGCACGGGGCCCGGTCCGGGCTCCTCCCGACGCTCGAGTTCGCACGCTACGACCGCTCCCGCCACGAGCGCGCCAACTACATCGATCGGAACACCATCGCGTTCCGATCCTTCCTGCAGGACGTCCGCTACGACGAGTCGCTCCGCGCCGCGTTCGACTGGGACCACTCTTTGCGCGTATTCGCCCGGGCCGAACCTTTGGCTTTGCCCGCGCTGGCCTGTTACTACCGCACCGTCCTGGCCGGCCGGGTCAGCGACATACCGGACCAGGGTGAGTCGGTACGACGGGTCCGGTCTCGGGTCCACACCTCCCGGCCGCTTCGGGTCCTCGTGCACACGGCCATGTACCCGGTCATGTCGGAGACGTACATCGGCGAAGACATCGACGCCTTGCAACAGGCCGGCGCCGTCGTGACCGTCTCGGCAATACAGGAGGCGGTCTCCCGCGCCGAAGGGGTGCCTCCCTCCCGCCTCGACGTGGATGCGGTCATCGAAGAGACCAAACCTGACGTGGTCCTCATGCACTGGGCGACCCACGCCGAGGGCGAGCTGCCCCGGATGGAGAGCCACGATCAACCCTTTGCCTGTCGAGTGCACTCCTTTGATGTAGACCACGAGCGAGTGCAGCGCCTCCTGGAACATCCGTTGTGCGTCGCCGTCTTCGCTCACCCCCACCACGTCGCCCGGTTGCCAGAAGGGGTCCAACCCCTGATTCCCACAGTGAATCCCATGACGGTCATTCCTCAGAGCCCCGACGAGCGCGGCCTGATCCTCTCTCTGTCTGCCGGTCTGACCAAGAAGGAGTTCGGCTTCCTGATCGACGCCCTGGCCGGGATGCCGGAACTCGAGCGCATGATTATCCTGGCCCGGTCCAACGGGCTCGAGGAGCTGCCCGCCGAGGTCGAACGTCTCGCGGCCGACGCCGACCCGTCGATCGCCGTGCGCGTCAACGTACCGCGCCCCCAGGCCTTGGCGGCCATGGCCCGGGCATCGGTGCTCATCTACACCCTGGCACCCGAGGCGATCATGGGCTACCCCATGTCCATCGTCGAGGCCATGCTCTGCGGGACCATCGTGGTCGCCCCCGATCGACCCGAGGCCCATGCCATTGTGGGCCCGCATCTGCGTTCCTTCCGAGACGCCGGCGACATCGTCCGCCACGTCCGCGAGGTGGCACGCGGCGGCCCGGAAGTGGCGACAGCACGCCGGGAGTTGGTCCACCTGGCGCAGCGACACCGGAACCCAACGGAACTGCGCCGCCTCCACGACGCACTGCGCGACCGGCTCACGGACTGGCGGCTCCAGAGGGTTTAGGTCACCACGGCGCGGCCCAGGAAGGCCGCCAGCTCATCGGCCGGCGGTCGGCCAGACGGGCAGGGCTGTTCTTCGCCGAATGGCCGGCCAGACCCACGAAACGAGTCGCTCATGCGCATCCGGGCCGCCTCCAGCGCTATTGCGGCCAACTCTGGATCCAGGTCAGTCGATTGACCGGTCGCTTTGGCCAGGTCCCAGGCGTGGGTGAAGACGTCGCTGGTCCGCAACCCGATGAAACCGGCGCCGGGCATGGTGGCAAACGGCAGCTCGAACCCGCGCGTCAGGCCATCGGGCGCCTCGAACACGGCCTGGGCGCCTGCCGCTGACTCGGCATGGGCGGGTGCGAGGCCAGCCGGCAACGACTGTGGCTGCGTGCCGGCCAATTCTTGAACCCATTGGTTGCCGCCAATCACATGTTCGATTACCCCCTTGGCGTCCCACTCGCTACAAGGTGACGGATTCCCCAGCTGGTCAGGCTGCACCTTGGCCAGCACCTCGGCGAACACGTCTTGGGCACGGCGGTGGGCGACAAGTTGATCCATCAAATCCCTCCCGGGTTACGGTCCAGCCGAACATCAACGCTGTGAGTATGCCCAGTCTGACGACCAGATTGCGATGGCGGTTTGCGCGGCCCCACCCGCCAGGAGAAGAGTAACCGCACCGGCAGCCGCCGGCGTCACACCGGCAGGCGTCGCCGCCACACGGGGAGGGACCCACCCATCATGGATTGGCCGCTTCGTTTCGGCATCTTTCTGGCCCCGTTCCAACCCGCCGGCCAGAACCCCACTCTCGCCCTGGAGCGGGACCTCGAGCTGATCGTGCGTCTCGACGAGCTGGGCTACGACGAGGCCTGGATCGGGGAACACCACTCGGCGGGGTTCGAGATCATCACCTCGCCGGAGGTCTTCATCGCGGTGGCCTCGCAGCGCACCAAACACATCCGTCTCGGCACCGGCGTCAGTTCCCTCCCCTACCACCATCCGCTGATGCTCGCCGACCGCATGGTCCTGCTCGACCACCTCACCCGGGGTCGCATCATGCTCGGGGTCGGTCCCGGCGCCCTACCGTCGGACGCCTTCATGATGGGCATCGACCCGGGCCGCCAACGGAAGATGATGGAGGAGTCGCTGGAGGCCATCTTGGCCCTGTTGACCAGCGAGGAGCCAGTCAACATAACGACCGACTGGTTTACCCTGCGCGACGCCCGTCTCCAGTTGCGGCCCTACACCCACCCGCGTTTCGAGGTGGCCGTGGCCGCCCAGGTCTCGCCGGCCGGACCCAGGGCGGCGGGCCGTTTCGGCCTGGCGCTGCTGTCCCTGGGCGCCACCACCGCCGGCGGTTTCGACGTGCTCGGCGCCCACTGGGAGACAGCCGAGCAACGAGCCAGCCAGTTCGGCACCTCGGTCGACCGCCGGGCTTGGCGTCTCGTCGGACCCATGCACATCGCCGAAACTGAGGCCCAGGCTCGCAAGGAGGTCGAGCACGGCCTGGCCGAATGGATCCGTTACTTCCAGGAAGTGGCCGCCCTGCCGATCGTCCCGCCCACCGCCGACCACGACTCCTTGGTCGACGCCATGAACGCGTCCGGCATCGCCGTCGTCGGCACGCCAGAGATGGCGATCGCCCAGATCCAGCGGCTCGTCGACCAGTCAGGCGGGTTCGGCACCTACCTGTTCATGGGTCACGAATGGGCCGACCGCCAAGCCACCCTGGCGTCCTACGAGCGGTTCGCGCGGGAGGTCATGCCGGCGTTCCAGGGCTCGGCGGAGCGGACGGTTCGCTCGCGGGATTGGGCCGCCAAGAATCGTCCCGAGTTTATGTCCGCCGCCATCAACGCCATCGGGAAGGCCATCACCGACCATCAAGCGGAAAAAGAGGCGGCCGCCGCGCCCGAGACCGCCGCCACGACCAACTGACGCCAACCGGCCAGGAGACCGCACACCCATGCCTTTGCTAAACCGGAACGGAACCAACATCTACTACGAGGTGGCTGGGCCGGAGGGCGGCCGAACGCCCCTGCTCCTGACCCACGGTTACTCGGCCAGCGGGCAGATGTGGGCCGGCAACCTGCCGGCCCTCACCAACGAGCGGCGGGTGATCACGTGGGACATTCGCGGCCACGGCCGCAGCGACACGCCGGATGATCCGTCGCAGTACTCCGAAGCCCTGTCGGTCGAGGACATGGCCGCCCTGATCGATCTGGTGGGAGCGGAGCAGGCGGTTATCGGAGGGCTGTCATTGGGCGGGTACCTGTCGCTGGCGTTCCACCTCCGCTACCCCGAGCGCGTCGCGGCGTTGGTGCTGTGCGACACCGGGCCGGGCTATCGACGCGACGAGCCGCGCGCCGGGTGGAACGCCATGGTCGAGCGCACCGCTGACAACTTCGAGCAGCGCGGCCTCGACGGCCTCGCCAGCAGCGCCGAGGTGGTCGCATCACAGCATCGCAGCGCCACCGGCCTGGCCCGAGCGGCGCGCGGGATCCTGGCCCAACACGACGCTCGGGTCATCGACTCGCTACCGACCATCCTGGTGCCCACGCTCGTGCTCGTCGGTGCGGACGACGCTCCGTTCCTCGGCGCCGCGGACGTCATGGCCGCCAAGATCCCACGGGCGACCAAGGTTGTCCTTGCCGGCGCCGGCCACGCCGCCAACATCGACCAGCCCGAGGCGTTCGATCAGGCCCTGCTGGCGTTCCTCGATTCGCTCTGAGGCAGTGGCGGCCGGGCCGCGGACCCGGCCGAGGCCGGTGGCGAGGCGCGCCCCCTAGCGCGGCACCTTCGACCAGGGCAGGTCCTTGTCGACCCGAACGTCGCCGGGCAGGCCGAGGACGCGCTCGCCGAGAATGTTGCGCTGGATCTCCGAGGTGCCACCCTCGATCGAGTTCGCCCTGGAGCGCAGGAACATCTTGCGCGCCGAACCGGGGGGCCCGGTCAGGCCGAGGCTGTCGGCCCGCTTCATCTCGTAGTCATAGTCCACGAGGCCGGCCGGTCCGAGGAGATCCAGGCAGTACTCGTAGATGCGCTTGTTGACCTCGGCGAACATCAGCTTGGCGATGGAACCCTCGGCACCCGGGTTGCCCGCCTTGCGGTTCTGAGAGGCCCGGATGTTGGTGAGACGCAGCGCCTCCATCTCGCACCACAGTTGCATGAGCCGGTCGCGACCGACGACCGTGCTGCGGTCAGCGGGACGGCCACCCGCGACCTGCTCCCGCCAAATGCGCACCGCTTCGGCGATCGCTCCGCTGCCGCGTTCGGGGGTGGCGTTGCCGCCGCCGATGCTGGTGCGCTCGTTCATGAGCGTCGTCATCGACACCCGCCAGCCTTCGCCAACGTCGCCGATCCGGTCGGCATCGGGGACTCTGACCTCGGTCAGGTACACCTCGTTGAACTCGGCCTCGCCGGTGATCTGACGCAGCGGCCGGACCTCGACGCCGACCGCGTGCATATCAAGGGCGAAATATGTCAGCCCCTTGTGCTTCGGAGCTTCTGGATCGGTGCGAGCCACCAGCATGCCCCGGTCGGCGATGTGAGCCAGCGTGTTCCACACCTTCTGCCCGCTGATCACCCACTCGTCACCGTCGCGGACGGCTCTGGTCGCCAAGCCCGCCAGGTCCGATCCGGCGCCGGGTTCGCTAAACAGCTGACACCAGGCGTCCTCGCCTGTGAAGGTGCGGCGCAGAAGACGGTCTTTGATCTCCTCGCTTCCATGGGTGACCAGCGACGGGCCGGCCATCGCCAGGCCGAAGAAGTGGCGGCTGCCGATCGCCGGCGCCCCCGCCTCCCGCAGTCGGGCGTCGATCTGGCTCTGGTGGGTCGGTAGCAGGCCGAGGCCGCCGCGGCCTTCCGGGAAGTGCACCCAGGCCAAGCCCAGGTCGTACTGGTGGCCGCGTAGCTCTTCTTGCTTGGTGTGCTTGGGGTTCGCCTCCGCGAGGAGCTGGTCCAGGCGTTCGGCGATCGTTCCGCTGGGGTCGGTCATGGGGCACTCCCTCTGTGTTGAACAACGCTCGCACTACAACCCGGGCCTGGCCTCATGGGAGCAAAAGGTGGCGTCGAGGTACTGCATGAGTTCACCTTCACCACCCCGCAACCGCTCACATTCCTTCGTCGGGCGGCGAAGCCCTGAGGAGTCATGACATGAGCCTTGTTAGCGACCGGGTCGTCACCCTAGTCGAGGATGCCCTGAGCAAGCAGGTGGATCTCGATGTTCTGGTAAGCGACGCCGGCGGGCTGGACCAGCTCCACATGATGGACCTCTTTCGGGTATCGGTGGTGGTCCCGGCTCGCAACGAAGCAGAGAACCTCCCCTACGTGATGGCCCGGATGCCTGCAGGAATCCACGAGGTCATCGTGGTCGACGGGCACTCCACCGACGACACCATCGGCGTCGCCCGTCGGTGCCGGCCGGGTGTGGTGATCGTGGAGCAGAGCGGTAACGGCAAGGGCGATGCGCTCGCCAGCGGATTCCGGGCCACCACTGGCGACATCGTGGTCATGCTCGATGCGGACGGGTCCACCGACCCGGAGGAGATCCCCCGGTTCGTGGCGGCCCTGCTGTGTGGGGCGGACTTCGCCAAGGGAAGTCGCTTCGTGAGCGGCGGTGGGACGGATGACATGACACCCACCCGTCGCCTCGGGAACTGGGTGCTGTCATTCTCCGTAAACCGGATGTGGGGTATCCACTACAGCGACCTGTGCTACGGCTACAACGCGTTCTGGAAGCGGTGTCTGCCCTTCATCGCACCCGACTGCAACGGCTTCGAGGTCGAGACGCTGATGAACATCCGGGCGGCGCGGTCCGGGCTCAAGGTACACGAGGTACCCAGCTTCGAGCACGAACGCCTCCACGGTGAAAGCAACCTCAACGCGTACCGCGACGGACTGAGGGTGCTGCGCACCATCATCGCCGAGAGAATCCGGCCCCTGTAACCATGGAGTCCGCACTCCAACGTCGCTTTGCGCCCGGTTTGCCCAACAGTCTCGAGGGGATCGGTCCAGGCGTGCGGGCCTGTTTGGCCCTCGATGGACCCGAAAGCTCCGGCGACTTCGGGGGCTCCTGCGACCTCCGCGACATCGAGGAGGATCTTCCGGACATCCTGACCAACCGGCTTTCACCTCTTGCGCTCGAGCTCGTTCGTCGGAGTGGCCAGGTCCCGGATCCTGACGTGTACCAGGCCCTGCAAGACGAGACGTTCAGGTGCAGCATTTCGACGACCCATCTGGTCGCGCAGACCGGCCCTGTCCTGGAGGCGCTCAACAGGAGTCACATCAAGTTCCTGGTGATGAAGGGGCCGGCGGTAGCCCAGTTCCACCCAGCCCTCGCTCACCGGCCCTACAGCGACATCGACATCCTGGTGCGTCCCACGGACTTCGAGCGCACCGTGGAGATCCTGCGGGGCGCGGGTTACTTCGCCTCGGAGGAGTCGCGTCCGCCGTGGGAATGGTTTCGGACCACGTGCATCGAGGGCATGAACTTTCAGTCTCAACAGGGCGGTGCGATCGACGTGCACCATCACCTACCGCCCTGGGTGTTCACCAAAGAGCTCAGCTTCGATGCCCTGTACTCGTCGGCGACACCTGGCGAGGTCGGCGGCGTCGAAACGTTGTACCTGGGCGCCGAGCACGCCTTCTTGGTCGCCGCGCTGCACGTTTTGAACGATTTGTGGAAGGGCGATCGCAGTCTCCTGAGCTGGCGGGACCTGGTGGTACTCCGACGCTGTTTGGGACGAGGCGGGCTCGAGTCCGTGTTTGAAAGCGCGTCGCTCCGGTGGCTTCTCCCGTATGTCGACGAGACCCTTGCCGCGCTGTGTGAGCCGGGCGATTCCGCACCAGGGTGGTTCAGACTCCGTTACGGACCCAAGTACGCCCGCCTCTATGCCTTGGGGTGGCAGCGCGCCTCGTTGACGGCTCGGCATCCTGCCGGGTGGGCGTTGCGGCTCCCTGCGCTCCGAGGATTCGCATATCTCACCGGCTGGCTCGTCCCCAGCTCCTCCTTTGTGCGTGAGCGCCACGGTGGCTACATCGCGTACTGGCAGGACTTGGCCCGCAGTCTTCGAAGAGTGGCTGACGGTGCCGATCTGAGGAGTGTCCCCCAACGGGCGGCAAGCCTCCTTCCCTACGAACACAAGGTGGTTTGAAACCATGAAGACAGTCAACGTCGGTAGTCGGAAGATCGGCCGCGGGCAGTCCACGTATGTGATTGGCGAGATCGGCATCAACCACAACGGTGACGTGGCGATCGCCGAGCTGTTGATGGACGCCGCGGCCAAGGCCGGGTGCGACGCAGTCAAGTTCCAGAAACGGACACCCGAGCTGGCTGTCCCCGAGGAGCAGAAGGACATCATCCGTGAGACCCCTTGGGGGATCATGACGTACCTCGACTACAAGAGGCGCATTGAGTTCGGGCAGAAGGAGTTCGACATCATCGACGACCACGCCCAACGCCTCGGGCTGGCGTGGTTCGCGTCGCCCTGGGACGTGCCGTCAGCGCAGTTCCTCGCCCAGTACGACCTTCCCTGCACCAAGGTGGCCTCGGCATGCCTCACCGACCATGAGCTCCTGGCCACCGTGGTCAGCATGGGACGGCCGATCATGCTCTCGACGGGCATGTCGACCATGGAGGAGATTCGCGCTGCCGTCGAGTTCCTTGACGGCAGCGAACTGCTCCTGGCCCATTCCACGTCGGCATATCCGTGCCCGACCGAGGAACTCAACCTGCAGATGATACGGAAGCTGGCCGACGAGTTCGATGTGCCGGTCGGTTACAGCGGCCATGAGACGGGCCTGCAGACCACCGTTGCTGCCGTCGCGCTAGGCGCCTGTTTTGTGGAGCGCCATATCACCCTCGACCGAGCCATGTGGGGTACAGACCAGGCCGCGAGTGTCGAACCGGGTGGTCTCGAGCGGCTGGTGCGCGACATCAGGGTCGTCGAGAGGGCCCTTGGCGACGGGGTGAAGAAGGTCTACGACAGCGAGATCCCGATGCGCGCCAAGCTACGCAAGGTCAGCGTTCCATGAGCGCAGCGAGCACCAACCCGACAACCTCGCGCACTGCCCCTTTACCGCCGGAGCGGGTCAGCACCACGTCCGCGACGTCGAGGGCCTCAGACTCCGCGTCTGCTGGAGCAATGGCGGTGCCGACGAACTCCATGCACGCCAGATCGTTGCGGTCGTTGCCGACGTATACGCAGTCGAGCGGGTCAACCTCCACCTCCGCCAGCCAGGCCTGCAGCACCGGGAGCTTGACGTCGATACCCGTGCGACAAGGCAAGTGGAGCTTCTCGCAGCGTCGCTCCACGACAGGGCTGGTCTCGGTGGACAGTACGAGCAACTCGACCATCCCACGCAGCTGGCCAACAGCTAGTCCGTCGGCCCGACTGACCGATACTGCCTCCCGCCCGCGGTCGTCCACGGACACCAGGTTGTCGGTCATCACGCCGTCGAAGTCGAAGACGACCGCCCGAGGAGGTCGAATAAGCGTCATCACCTGCGCCGGCTCGACCACGGCTACCAGTGCCCTGGCGATGGTCAGGTCGTCCGGCTCATCGATTTCCAGCCCTCGTATCTGCGGGATGCTCACCACGCCAGTCCGTCCGAAGAACCGTGACTGATGCTCGATAAAGCCGCCAACTGTGAAGGCGTATGCGGCACCGGTCTCTTCGAACTGGTGGGCCAGCGCCTGGCGGGGCAGACGGCGCGTCGGGTCATGACCGTGCGCGACGAGCGAGCCGTCCGGGAGATCGTCCCACCGGAATCGATGGGTGGGCGTGCCGGTAAACGCGCTGTCGTAATGCCTTCGGGTGACCATCTCGACGAGGGCATCGAGGTCACGGGGCTGAGTAAACGGCGAGGTGCACTGCACGAGCAGGGCAGTCGTCCACGGAGTCGCCAGATGCTCCAGGACGTGGATAACGGCGGACTCCGAGCTGGCTGCGTCACCAGCCAAGGCGGCGGGACGGGTGACAACGATCGCGCCATGATCACCGGCGACTCGGGCGATCTCGCCGTCATCGGTCGAGACGACCACGTCGTCGATGCTGGCCGCCTGCACGCAGGCACGCACGGCGCGAACGACCAGAGGGACGCCCCCCACCCGGACCAGGTTCTTGCCGGCAATCCCCTTCGACCCACCGCGAGCCGGTATTACGGCTCCGACCCTTGGCACCGACTCAGCCTCGGGGCCTTACTCGACGAACTCCGGTTCTCGGCGTGCTCTGCCGGCCGTGAAGGCGATCGGTAACCATCGACATGCGAATCTACTTCACCTTCAGTCCGTATCACTTGCTCCTAGCCAGCACGCTGCAACGGCAAGCCGGAGATCCCGAAGCCTGCATCATTTACGCCGACGAGTCGGGTTTGCTTCGAAGGCAACCTGAAGCTCTCGGGTTGTTGGAGAGGACGCACGTCGAGCTGCTTCCCCCCATGGACCGCAGCTTCAGGGTCCGCGATCTCTGGGATCAGCGAGCCAACCGCGTCCGCGCCAGCTCGATCGTGGCGCGCTACGCCCGACCGGGTGACGAGATCATGGTGTGCAACAGCACCCGCCCCGAGACGCAGTGGCTCAAGGGGCGCCTCGGCAAGCGTTACGCGCTTCACTATGTGGAGGACGGTCTCGATGCTTACGCAGCCGTCAACAAGCTCCCGATCTCACCGGTGAGGGAGGCCGCCCATTGGGTCGTGTACGGGCGACGTCACCCGTACGTCACCGACATGCTCCTGCGCCTGCCCTTTGAGAGCTACTACCTGCTGTTCCCTGACCTCTTCCGCCTCGACGTCGACGATCGAAAAATTGTCCCCATTGACGGGTCGATCCTGAGACGACAGGTCGAACAACTGGGCCAGCTCATCGGGATCCAGCCCGACGACAAGGAGCTCTTCACCCACTTTCGGGCTCTGCGGCATACCGAACGGATTGCTGATGTACCGGCCTATGTGGCCGAGGCTTGCACCTGGGCTCGAAAGGTGCGGGGAGTCGGTGGTCGGGCGGCCGTCAAGGCCCATCCCCGTGAGCGCAATGTCAACTTGCTGCGAGCCCTGCGCGAGATCGGCGCCACGGAGCTCCCACGCGAACTTCCCGCAGAGGTCCTCACCCCGATGCTGAGTCCGGACTGCTCCATAAGTTGCGGCCTGTCGACGTTCGTCTTGACATCACGGGTCATGTTGCCGAGGCGGCGCGTATACCTCGAGGGAACTGTTGATCGAGCCCTTGCGGACCGGTTGGCCGCGTGGGATCCGATGGTCGCGATCTCGACGGAGGAACTCCGATGCGCAGTCTGAAACCAGCATCCCACGATCTCTTTACACATCGAACTGATGCCCAGGCATCCGTTATGGAGGCCCCAGAAACATGTTGACCTTGACCGACCCAGATCTAAAGCCCCTACGGGAGCGGACGGAAGAGTGGTACGCACCCGACCGGCCGCCGACGGTGGTACCCGACGCGTATGAAGGTCTCCACTTCGTCCACGTCGCCCCCCGCGCCGCGCCCGCCCCACGCCCAAAGCCCAGCCACGAGCCGAGAAAGAAGCGGACTTCACCCGACCGGCCGCCGGCGGTAGTGCCCGGTACAGACCAAGGCGCCCGGTACGCCGCCATCGGCGTAGCCAGCCTGGCCACGCTTGCGATCGGGCTCCTGGGCGCGGTGACGGGCGTCGAGGCCCTCCGACTCTTCGGTCTTGGGCTCTATCTCGTCCTCGGTGTCGGTGCCGCCACCCTGTGGTTCCTCCCTCGTATGACAGCGAGCGAGAGCATTGTGGTCTCTGCCGCCCTCGGGGCAGCCTCGCTTTGTATCGCCGGCACGGCCATGGTCGATGGGCGAGCCTGGCACCCGACCGCGCTCGCGGCCTGCCTCTTTGTGGTGTCGGCTGGGTCCCACGTCTATGCCATGCTGACGCGAGGCCAGGCTTTGCTCCGGGTTGATTCCTTGAGGTGGCTGGGGTGGCACCAGGACGAGAGGACCGAGAATCCCTGGTGGCTTCGCCTTGACGGAGCGCCTTGGCAGCCAGGGCTCGGGTTTCGCCAACGGACGAAGGCTCGCAGGCTCGTCGCTCCGAGCTTCGCCTGGACCCGTGACCCCACGTGGTACCTGCTCGCGGCCGGCGTCGTCCTGTGTGCCGTAGGTGTCGGCACGGTAGCCAACAGCGACCCGAGCGGCGGTACCCTCGGTGCCCTGCCGGCGCTGTGGTACGAGGGGCTGGCTCTCCTGGCTCTGGTCCTCGTCGCCAGACCTCGCAACAAACCGACCGTGATCGCCGCCGTAGTAGCGATGACGGTCGTTCTCACGGGGTCGGGATCGGTTCTCTATACATTGCCGCGTCTCCCTTGGGCCGCCAAGCAGGTCGGCTTCGTGTCCTTTATCTCTGCCCACGGCAGCCTCAATGGGCTTACCGGCTTCTACCGGGCTTTTCCCGGCTTCTATGCGGCCGCTTCGGTCATGTGCCATGTCCTGGGCATCCATGATCCGATGAGCCTGGCCCGGTGGTGGACCCCGGGCATCGATCTGGCATCGATGTTTGCTGTCCATGCGCTGGCCCGTCGCTTTACAACCTCGGACGTGCGGGCCTGGTTCGCGGCCATGTTGTTCGTGCTCGGGAACACCATCCAGCAGGACTATTTCTCGCCGCAGTCCCTCGGATTCTTCCTGGCTCTGGCGGTGCTAGTGGTGGCGTTCGTCATGTGGCGATCCGGCCTTCGCGAGCGGTTCATCCTCGGTTGTCTGCTCATCCTCGTGTCAATCGGTCTCACCGTCTCCCATCCCATCTCGCCCATATTGGTGACGGCCGCCCTGGTAATGCTCGTATTCTTCGGCCGGCTTCGGCCCCGGTTCATCTTCCTGGTGGCCATTGTCCCGTTCCTCGTGTGGGACGCGTTGCACTTCTCAGTGACCCACTGGTTCTCGGCCAACCATGTGGGTAACGCAAACAACTTTTCACCACCCACTGTGGGCACGCGCAGCGAACACGAGATGATCGTCGCAGTGGTCGCCATCCTCGGTGCTGCGGCACTGGCGTACATCGGATTGGCGGCTCTGCTCAGCGCGTACAAGATCCGCGACCGCCAGATGCTGACGCTCTTGGCGTGTGCGGCGTCGGCCTTCGGCTTAGGGGTGGGCACCTCATACGGGTCCGAGGCGCTCTTCCGCATAGAGCTCTTCGCCCTGCCCTGGCTGGCCATTGCGGCGGCCTGCCTCCCGTTGCCGAGGCAGATTCACCTGCGCCAGAAACGGTCCATCTGCGTGGCCATGTTGCTCCTCCCACTGATTGGCACCTTCCTGGTGGCGCAATACGGTCTCGATGCCGTGTACGCCATCCAACCCCAGACCCTCCGTGCCGAACAGCTCTTCGAGACGACGGCGCCTCCCGGAGCGATACTGGTCGCGGCCGACAGTGGTCCCGCTCCGTTCCGGTCGACCGCGCGCTACCCGCTCTACGGCTTCGAATCCGAGTCGCAGTTGCTCTATGTGGACAATGTCGGCCGCACGGAGTCCGCGACCGAGGTCGCCCAAACCCTGGGTAGCAACCTGCGCCGAATCTTCTGGACGCGACCGGCCGTGTATTTCCTCTTCAGTCCGGAGTCCAAGAGTTACACCACGATGTGGGGCCTCCAGAGCGCGGCAACGCAAACACAGTTCGAGACGAGCCTGCTCGACTCGCCGGACTGGCAGATCGTCTCATCGGATCGGGGGGCCATTCTCCTCAGGCTGGCGAACGTGATGTACAACCAACCGCGGGCACATCGTGTCGCGCCGGCTCGTCTCAAGTCATGAGCCGGGTTCTCGATATGTCCGAAGGCCTTAGCGATGTCAAGCGAGACGTCGTTGCACTGTGACCTCGGCGTCGACGATCCACCGGCCGGTGTGGGTGGCGGCTGCCTACCTCGAAGGGCAAGCTGCTCGGGTGCGCGGGATCATCTCCGACACTCCCTCTTCTGATCAGGCGAGTCGAGTGCTGGTCTTCGGAGAGGGGGGCCCGAAATCGTGGCTCGACTTTCCCGAGGTGCCATCTGGGCAGCAGGTGGCCGAGGCCTACGCCGAGGCCTCCGCTCTAGGGCGCGGGGGTCCTGACGGCTCGACCTCCTTCACCGGACCCCTGCCGCCCTGCACGGTAGTGGTCTGCACACGCGAGCGCCCCGAACAGCTGCGCCGGTGCCTGCAAGGTCTCCTGACCGCGGTCCGCTCCGACGAGGAGATTCTCGTTGTCGACAATGCACCGACGACGGACCGAACCGCAACCATCGTCGCCGAGTTCGACGGTACAACAATCCCGGTCCGACTAGTCCATGAGCCCGCGCCGGGCCTGTCGCGAGCGCGCAATGCCGCTCTTCGTGCCGCCACTGGCGATGTCGTTGTCTTTCTCGATGACGACACGGTGCCGGAGATCGGCTGGACGGTCCCTTTGCGGGAGGCCTTTGCTGGCAACCCCTCCGTCGCCATCGCCACGGGGATGGTGCCACCTGCGCAGCTGGACACAGCTGGCCAGCAGCTTTTCCAGGATCGGTTGCATTGGTGCGAGGAGTTCTCGCCCGAGGTGTACTCCTACGCGAACCGCGGCCGGCTCGGACCTCTGTTTCCGTTCGCGGCAGGCCGCTTGGGCACCGGGGCCAACATGGCAGTTCGGCGCAGCGCCCTGCGTAAGGTCGGAGGCTTCGACCAGCATCTCGGGGCCGGTACGGCCAGCCGCGGAGGCGAGGACCTCGAAATGTTCGTCCGTTGCCTGCGACAGGGCTGGTCCCTGGCCTACGTGCCGGAGTCGGTCGTATGGCATGTCCACGCGAGCGACCTCGAGGAGGTGCGTCGGCACGTGTTCGGTTACGGCTCGGGTGTGACGGCGTACCTGACCGCGGTCCTCACCCAGCCCCGGCGGCGCGACCTGCTCCGGAGTGTCGGTCGGGGCTTGCGCTATGCCGTAGCCGAACGCCGACGCTCACCAAGGTCCGCGGCGGCGGAGGAGGGCCTCCTGACCCGGGAGATCCTCGGTTTCCTGTGGGGCCCGCCGGCATACCTTTACAGCCGGATGAGGACGTCGCATGCCGACTGACCGTCCCCTCACCGCCACCGTCGTCATCTGCGCGTACACCGGGGAGCGTTGGGAACTGCTCACGCGGGCGGCTGCCTCGGTGGCCGACCAGACAACGCATCCAATCGAGCTCGTTCTCTGTATCGACCACAACCGGGGGCTGTACGAGCGGGTGCAGCACTGGGTCGACGAGGACGGCATCGAGGCCCCATTCGGTATCACAGTCGTCGAGAACCGCTTCCCAGGTCGGCTGGGTTCGGCGCGCAACTCCGCCGTGGAGATCGCCAAGGGTGATGTCATCGCCTTTCTGGACGACGACGCCTGGGCGCAGCCCGACTGGCTCGAGACGCTGTTGCGTGTCTTCGCCGAAGATCCGGCAGTCGTCGTTGCAGGCGGCCGGCCCGTGCCGGACTACGGCACGCCGCCTCCACCCTGGTTCCCGGAGGAGTTCAACTGGGTCTTCGGTTGCCACTATCGCGGCCTGCCCGAGCGGCGGGCCCCTGTCCGTCACCTCATCGGCGCGTCCATGGCCGCCCGCTCGGATCTCCTTCGCGACATCGGGGGCTTCCACTCCGACAATCACGATGACATGGACCTGTCACATCGAAGCAGGCGAGCCCGTCCCGGCACCGAGGTGACGTACGAGCCGGCGGCAGTCGTACACCACTACGTCGGCCCGGAGCGTCTCACTTGGTCGTACTTCTGGAGACGGTGCTTCTCCGTCAACGTCGGCAAGGTGCAGGCCTTCGCCGACATGGGCGAAGCCGGCAACCTGGCGGCCGAAGTGCAGTTCGGTCTCACCGTCTTGGGTCGGCGAATACCGCGGCACCTCCTCGCCGTATTGCGAGGCGACCTATGGGGCCCGGTGCGGGCGACAGCCATCCTGGCCGGTCTAGGCCTGGGCGCCGGCGGCAGTGTCGTCGGGAAGCTCCGACTCCACTTCCGTCCCGGCCAGCCGATGCTGACTCAGGGTCTTCCCGTGGCGGGGGCTGCGGAGGAATTCGCGGGGCAATGTTCACCGACATGGTGGCCGACAAGTGACGCTGAGGATGGATTGTGCTGACAGCCATCATCATAGGTTCAGGTCCGGCTGCTGCGGGAGTAGCACTGGCGTTGACCGAGCATCCGGATCAGGAGGTCGTTGTGCTGGACCTCGGGAAGAGCCTCGAAGGCCACCGGGCTTCAGGGCGCGCTCGGCTGGCGGAGCGGTCGCCGTCGGAGTGGCATGACCGCGACGTGGCCGAGCTCGCAGGGCGGGCGCGTACCGTCAAAGGGGAGCCGCTTCCGCAGAAGCGAACCTTCGGCTCGACATTCCCCTTCGACAACATGGGTCAACTGGACGGCATTGATGCCTCCGCGGGTGCAAACGGCTCGGTCGTCTCCGGGGCTTACGGCGGCTTCTCCAACGTCTGGGGCGCCCAGATCATGCCTTTTAGCGAGCCGACCTTCGACGACTGGCCCTGCTCGTTCAACCACATGGAGCCGCACTACCGCCGGGTCCTGGAAGAGGTACCCCTGGCCGCCGAGGCCGACGACCTCGAGGCCATGTTTCCGCTCATTCACGCCACCAGCCCACCTCCGTCGCCGTCGGAGAGGACGACGGATGTGGTCAGCCGGGGCAAACGCAACCGGGCTCGGCTCCAGCGGCATGGCGTGACCGTAGGCAGCGCCAGACTGGCGTTGCGCGCACGCGATTGTGTGCGCTGCGGTCTGTGCATGACGGGCTGCCCGTACGAACTGATCTACAGCTCGTCGCACACCTTCGATCGGTTACGCCGTACGAAGAGGGTCAGCTACCACGATGGCCTCCTAGTGATCGGCGTCGCCCAGCAGGGCGACACCTGTCACGTTCGGGCTAGGGAGGTCCGCACCGGTCAGGTTGTGGAGTTCCATGCCGACCGGGTGTACCTGGCTTGCGGTGCCATCGGTACCACACGCCTGGTGCTCGCCTCGATGGCAGCACCCCCCCGAAGAGTCGAGTTGCTCGAATCGATCCAGTTCGGTCTGCCCTTCTTGTCCCGCCACCCCACAGCTGATCCTCGGACTCAGGACAACCACACGCTCAATCAGTTCAACCTGGTGGTCGACGTCACTGGCTTCGGAAAAGACCTGGTCCAGGTGCACTGCTATCCGTACAACCCGGCGTTCAGCGACTCCCTGCCTCCTCCGCTCCGTTCACGCCCGTTGGAGCCTGTCCACCGCCGGATCCGGCAGCGGGTGACCGTTGGTCTCGGCTATCTGCCGTCCTGGGCGTCGCCCAAGGTCATCCTCGACCACGAACCGGGAGGCGATGGTCTCCCGTCGATCAGAGTGTCGGGACAAGACGCCAACAACCTGCCCATGCTCCGCCAGGCCCTGAGGGCCCTCCGCCGGGTCGGGCCGGTGATCGATCTGTGGCCGGTGCCATCACAATCCTTTGTCTCGGGTCCGGCCAAGAGCTACCACTTCGGCGGCAGCTTCCCTCATGCGATTCGCCGCGGACCTCTGGTCACCGATCAGCTCGGTCGATTGCCCGAGTGGGACCGCATCCATCTGACGGACGCGTCCGTCTTCCCTACGGTGCCGGCGACCACGTTCACCCTGACGGTGATGGCCAACGCCCATCGCATCGCCCAAGGAAGTCTCTGTGCGGGATGACCGAGCCGGCACGGTGCCGCCGGCGGTCACGCCGAAGACGGTTGGCATCACCGGCGCGTCCGGCTATGTCGGCGGGCTGATCGCCGACGAGTTCGCTCGTCGGGGCGACCGGGTCGTCGAGTTGGGCCGCCGCCGACGGTCTAAGACTGCCGAGCTGCGGTATTTTGCGCTCGGTCAGCCCATGGAGCCGGGAATCTTCGAGGGGCTGGACGTGCTCGTGCACGCGGCCTACGACCTGACCCTCCGCTCGCGCCCCGAAGTCTGGGCGATCAACGTGGCGGGAACCCGAGCGATCACCGATCGGGCGCAGTCCGATGGGGTCGGCAGGATCATCCTGATCTCGTCGATGTCGGCCTACGACGGGACCGAGCAGATCTACGGTCAGGCCAAGCTGGCTTGCGAGAGGCTGGTGTGCCGGACGGGGGGCGTTGGAGTCAGACTGGGCCTGGTATGTGGCTCCGGTGGTGGAGGGATGATCGAGTCGCTGACAAAGCTGGCCCGTCTACCCGTGATCCCCGTGCCGGGTCCGGGCGCGCACCAGTACCTCGTACATGAGTCCCAAGTTGGACCGGCGATCTCCGCTGTCGCCGACAGCACGGGTCTCGCCGGAGAGGTCATTGGCCTCGCTCATCCTGTCGCAGTGCCGTTCCGAGACATCCTGGCTTCCCTCGCCACGCCGCCGGGCAGAGCAAGATTCTTCGACGTTCCTTGGCAGCCAATCTTTACTTTCATGAAGCTGGCAGAGCGACTCGGCATTGATCTCCCTTTGCGAGCCGATTCGATGCTCGGGTTGGTTCGGCCCGCTCCTGTCGTCCAAAACGTCGCGGCCTGGCGCAGCTTGGGCGTGTCGCTCCCGCGCGTCGGAACCACAAGACCAGCTCCGCTAGACTCCCCTCCTTATACACGGAGCTGACACCATGCCACGCGACAGATCCAATCATGTAAGTCAGGGTCTATGATTGGTGATTCCAACCGCCGGACACTTCACCGCAGGGTGTCCAACCGCTTCCTGGCCCATTATAACAGTGCGCCCTGGTCGCGAAGGCCGCTCAGTCTCAACGCGCCTACAGGGCCCAGAGATCATGTGTCTCCACCTTTGGTGCACATCGCCAACTTTGCTCCTAACAATGCCGGTGATCGTCTACTACCCCTGACCGTACGGGACGCAGTCGATTCGATCTCGGAGCCGCAACGCTGGACCGTAAGGCATGCCCACAGACCGATGGACAAGCAGGCCTTGAGCAGGATGAACGCCAGTCGGGGAGTAGTGATTGGTGGGGGAGGGTTGTTTCTTCGAGATACCAACCCCAACGATCTGAGTGGTTGGCAATGGTCCTGCTCCGTCTCGGATTTGGCCCAGATCGAGGTACCAATAATCGTGACTGCGGTTGGTTACAATCGCTTTCGGGGTCAGCCCGACTTCGCTCCGGTGTTTCGGGACCATCTGCAACTCCTGGTAGAGAAGTCAGCGTTCATTGGCATACGTAACAACGGCAGCATTCAGGCGTTACGTACGTACCTTCCGGAAGATCTATGGTCCAAGGTCGAACTGCAGCCGTGCTACACGACTGTTCTGTCTGATCTCTATCCGACTGAAATTGAGGCGCTCCCTCCCAACCCAGAGTGGACCGTCGGGTTCAACTGTGCCTTTGATCGGGAGGACCTTCGATACGGCGAAAGGAGAGACGAGATCCTCTCCGCTATTGCTGAAGCCGCCAAACAACTCTCGACCGACTTTCCGATACGTTACCTGTCGCATTCTGACACCGATGAGAAGATGCTTCCCTACCTGGATGCAGCCGAGGTTCCTTACCGCTGTATCCGGATGAACTGGATGAGCCCGAAGGATATAATGCGCTGCTACGGTTCGCCAATGCTGACCATCGGTATGCGGGGCCATTCCCAGATGATTCCCGCCGGCCTTCTCCGACCCATAATCTCGGTCGCCAGCCATGAGAAGATGTGGTACTTCTTGCAGGACATCGGTGCGACGGAGTGGGGGGTGGAGACATCCGATACCGATTTGACTGCTGTTCTCGTCGGGAAAGCCCGCAGCCTCCTCGGGTCTTGGGACGAGACGCAGAATCGATTGAAGGAGATCGAGAGGTCGAACTTCAGGATAACGCAACGGAACCTGGCCAAGATCGAGCAGGCCTTGGGGCTAGGTGCGGTCTAGCTACGACCAAGCTCGAACGTAGTCGACCAGCATCTTGGCGGGGAACACCGTGCTGGCGTCGGGCAGGCCTACCGTGGGCCCTCCAACAGTGAGATCCAGCAATATGGAGAACGGGTGCTGTAGCGATCTCGCCCACGAGGGACCGGCCTGGGCCGCCGACATCGTGAGCATGGTTGTCCCGTCGACCTGCCAGACGATACCGTATGGGCTCCAGGTAACCGAGTAGGTGTGCCATCCCGAGATGTCTTGAGCGTCGGGAAGGGTGTAGCTACCGCCGTAGTTCAGGCTTTCCGAGGTCCCGTCTGCGCTTCCGATGGCGTGACCCGAGACGGACTGCGGATCCTGGCCGTGGGCTTCGACGCCGTCGATCTCGCCGGAGGCGGGCCACCCAACGGTTGCGTCGTTGGAGCCCTCGAGCCAGAACGCCGGCCAGAGGCCCCGTCCCACGGGCATCTTTATCCGGGCGGAGAAGGTCCCGTACTGCTGAGACCATGTCGGCTGTCCACCATTCGCCCAATCAAGCATGGTGAGCCCTGCGCTGGTGTATTGGCACGCCACCGACCCGCACATCCCGGTCGCGCCTTGGTCGGCTTGCAGGACGAGATTGCCGTTCCCGTCGAGGTAGCTGTTGTTCGATGAGTAGGCCGTCGGACTGCCCGCGCAGCCTGACTTCCAGCACGGATCGAGCATCCAGTACCGCTGTGACATCCCATAGTTGGCGTCGGCCCCGGCCGGACCGGTGAACTCGTCATCGAAGGTGAGGGCCGGGTCGACGATCGTCAGGCTTTGGGTGCGGCCAGAGGCCTGTCCCGCCCCGATCGCATTGATGGCGGCCACGGTGAAGGTGTAACTCTGTCCCTCGACCAAGCCGGTGACGGCTTCGGCGGTCGCCGTGGACGGGAAGGTGATGCCGGCGAGGGCGACTGGGCCGAGGTAAGGCGTCACGATGTACCCTGTCACCGGGCTGGCCACGGGGTTCGGCGCAGCCCACCAGACCATGGCACCAGAGGTGATAGCTGTAGCTGCCGCTGCTGTCGGTGCTCCCGGGACCGTGGAGGGACTGGTCGGGGTTGAGGAGCCTGAGGCCGGCTCGATGCCGGTGGCCGCCATCAAGGCGAGAGCTGTTGCCTCCAGCGACGCGGCCACTCCCGGGGCCGCAGACAGCGACGCAGGCGTAGTCGAGCTTGTGGTCGCCAGGGCGGGGCCGGTGCTGATCTGAATGGTTACCGCCAGCGCCGCTGCTATCGCAACACAGATTTTTCTGAAGCTCACGTCGCATCCTCGTGTTGCTTAGTCGGTGGCAGGATATTCGTCCCGCGCCAGTCGAGTCCTGCGGCCATTCCGTCCCTTCTGCCAATGCGGTCCCTTCTCTATCGGGCTATATTGGCCTTAAGTGCCCTGGCCGAAACCGACCTGCGCGTGAAGAGAAGGCGACGGCTTCGTACACCTGCATGAGCTCTCCATTCGTCGGCACGAGTTTGAGTTGAGTTGACCCGGGACAATGCCGACTCCTATGAGAGAAGTTACCAACGAAGGGGCCGATCTTTGTTCGAGAGTCACTCCTCCGACAGGCCGACTGACGGCCGACAGGAGGATGAGTGTGGCGTAGTCAAGGAACCGCGCCGGGCCACCTCACCTGACGAACAGGTCTCGGCCGAGCTGAGCGGCCTCTTCGGCCGCGGGTCGCTGTACATGGTTATCTTCGCACTGCAGCTTCTCGGTGCGACCGCCTCGACGCCCGTGCTGACTCGGCTGGTAGGAATTCGCGGCTTTGGGCGAATTGCGCTTTCGGTCACCATTCTGCAGATCATCGTTCCCATTACCAGTCTGGCGCTGCAATCCGGTATTCAGCGCATATTCGTCCAAGACGATGGACCACGACGAGCGCGGGGGCTGCTCTTCGGGTCCTTGGTCTACAGCCTCGCCATCACCGCCGTCCTGGTCGCCACCGCACCGTTCTGGAGTGGGGTAGTGGGTCTCGGGGGTACTGGCTCCCTGGTCTACTTGACCCTTTGCTGGGGAGGTCTTTCGGCGGTAGCTCTCAATGGGCTCTCCCTGCTTCGGTCCCAGGACCGCTTCGGTGCCTTCTGCGTCGTGAGCCTTCTCCAGTCCGTCGTCTGCTACGGGGCGGGAATCGCCTCGGTGGCCTGGTTGGGTGGTACGGCTATCCACTACCTGTACGGCATGCTGAGCGCCCAGACGGCGGCGGCGATCGCGGCCGTGGTCTTGACCCGTCCGGCCCCACGCGGCATCTGTGACATCGCCACGCAAAGGTTTGCGTTTCGATACTGCCTACCGCTGATCCCAACCGCACTGGCCGCATTCGTCCTAAATGCCGGCGACCGCATCGTCGTCCAGCATGACCTCGGGTCGGTTGCGGTGGCCCGCTACCAGGTCGCTTACAGCATCGGCTCCCTAGCTATCATCTTGCTCGGGACGGTCAACCAGGCGTGGGCGCCGATGTTCTTCCGCATCAAGGACGACGTGATCCGCTGGAGGGTGCTGGCAGGTCTGCGCGATCAAGTCTTCCGTCTCCTGGCCTGGTCCGTCCTCGGGTTGGCCATCGGGGCGCCGATCGCACTGCGCCTTTGGGCCCCGCCCTCATACCATCCTGGCGGACTGCTGGTCATTGTCGTCGTGGTCGCAGCCTCTGCGGTCCCATTCGCCCTGTACATCGCCAACGTGCGCATACTGCTGTGGCACAAGGAGACGGGGCCGTTGGCCCGTTCCGCCGGCCTGGCCGCGGTAGCCAATGTGGTCCTCAACATCGCGCTCGTTCCTTACCTTCATATCCTCGGATCGGCCGTAGCGACGTTGATCTGCTATTGCTTCTTGGGGCTCTTCACGAGCGTCGTGGCCCGCCGCCTCGTGCGGCTCCCCGTGCCGGCCTCGACAGCCGTTGTCGAGGTGATGGTTGGCTGTCTTCTCGCCGTTGGCTCCATGGCCCTACCGACAACCGTCCCCGGGTTGATCGTCCGCGGGATGGTCTGCGTCGTCTGTCTGTTGCGGTTGATCTTTATCGCTCAGGCTGTTATTCGGCATGGCCGTCCGGACAGTCATCGAGAGGTGATCTCAACGCGTGAAGGCGATCCCGACGATGACCGGTCGGTGGTCGCTGCCTGCTCCGATCCCTAGTCGGTAGTCGGTGACGGTCAAGCCCGTCGATAGCAGGACGTGGTCGATCCGCATGTAGGGGATGACCCAAGCCTGGTTGCGAGGCCAGGTCATCTCCCAGCCCCGGCCCGCGAGTACCGCGGCGTCGTCGAGCCCCAAGGAGAGGATGCGCTGGAACGGGCCGTCGTCCGACGTGGCGTTGAAGTCGCCCGCCACCAACAGCGGCCGAGGCTCGTGCTGCAAGTGGCTGGCGACTCGGGCTAACTGGGCCCGCCAATCCGCGGGTTCGTCGTGGCCGACAGGCGCGTAGACGTGCACGACGTCCAATCGCACGGGTGGGGTGCCGTCGGGGTGCAGCCAGGCGTCGATCTCGACCTGGCCGAACCCGGCGGTCCACAGGGCTACTCCGGTGAGCGGGACGTCCGCCCAGACGCCCATGCCTCCCGCTCCGTAGGAGGCACGGACCAGCCGCCACTTGTACCGCTCCAGCACCCCGCTGCGGTCGAGTGACGCCATTGCGGGCGGGGTGAGCTCCTCCAGACTCACTACATCCGGCCGGTCGGACGCGATCTCGGAAGCGATTCCGGTAAGGTCGAAGTTGTCCTGAGCCACGTTGGCGTCGAACAGGCGGATCCGGGCGGTGCCGATTGCGGCCGGCGCGTGGGCGACGGGGTACAGGACCGGGCCTTCCCACACGATCAGGCAGGTCAGCGCGACGGCGCTGACCGCTGCCAGGGCCCAACGCCTCCGCCAGACCGCCACCAGGGTGAGCGGTGCCGAGGGCAGCAACAACTCGAGGGTGACGCTGACGATGGCGACCTCCTGCGTTGTGGAATCAATGTGGAGCCCTCGGAGCGCACACACGACCAGCATGGCCAGGGCCCACAACCACCCGACTATGGCGAGCACCCCCCACCCGACCGGGACCAACCGACCCCCCCAGCGGGTCCAGGGTTTCAGCCTGATGGGGTCGCTTGGCGTCCGGTCAGCAGGACCACGATCGACGGCGACAGGATCACTGGAAGTGAGCTGAGTCAATGGACCTGGGTGCAGTCGAGGCGGCGGGCTGTTTCGAGACAGCCGAACCGCTCACAGCACGAGTTCCCGTGCGTCGGTCGTGGCGATGGTACAGGCGTGCACGATTTGGGCGGCTAGGTCGGCGGCGTAGGGTGGGCCCCACGGGAGCGTGAGGTCTATGACCGGAACTCGAGCGACGATGTCGCTGACCGCTTGGAACTGTTGCCGGAGCACTGCAGCGTCTCGCCATCCTTCGATGCGCTGATTGGCGCCGAGCAGCAAGGCGGCTTCGCCCATCCGGAGTCGCCGTGCGTGTACCTCAGTCGACTCGGGAACTGGACGGGGGAACACGATCGCCGACAGGGGTACCCGGGCCTCCGAAACGGCCGGTGGCAGAAAGGCCATCCGTTGGTCCACCGTAGGCCGCCGGATCGTGGTTGCTGAGAAGCGGTCTGCGATTGCCTCGGTGCCCGGACGCAGACGCAACTCGCAACTGCCCCGCCGGGCCAGCACGACCGGGCCCGGGTCCGAGTCGACCACCAGCACGTCGTCGGTCAGTAGGGAAGCACCGGCGGCACACAGGATGGCGGCTACCGTGGACTTGCCCTGGTTGCTCGGACCGACCACGGCAATGCTGCGCTGACCCAGGCGCACCGCGCTGGCATGCAGCACGGTCCGCCCTTGGGCCGCATGCAGGAAGGCCACGATGCTCCCGTTCAACAGTATCGAGAGGTACTCCATCTCCATGCCGGGGGCGCAATGGCAGACGACTCGGTCCAGTGACTCGGAGATGAAAAACTCCCCGAGACCGAAGAATCGGGCCGTGACGCCACCCGGAACTCGGCAGAACGTGTAGTAGACGAAATGGCTGTCGCGTCTCTCCGCCACGACGTCGGCTGATGGCCGCTCGAAAGGCAGTGGTGCTGCCTCGTCGACCACGACCTCAACGTCAAAATGGGGTCCCCGGCTGAGGCGAGCACCCAGTGGAAGTGGCGACCGGATACGTAGGCCGGCGAATTCGTAGATTGGGGCGGATGTCATGCAGGGGCCACGGTTGGGACGCATGGCCCCTGCTTTTGACAGAACATGGTTGAGCTTTGAAGCTGGGTTGCTTAGCTGGTGCCGGTGCCCGTGGCGCCGTTTGCGGGCTCATGGTTGTTGCCCTCAGCGGAGTGAGGAAAGTCGAACCAGACACCCGGCTTGCCCTGCGTGAGGTCACTAACTGTGCCAAGGACAGTCACGGTGGGCGCCTCGTAGTTTTCAGTCATGAATAGACTCCTTCGGTTGAGTTAAGATCAGAATACAAGGGTGCAACTTGGTTGCCAACGGGGTCAACACCCCTGGGGGTATTTGCTGACTCGACCTGCGTCGCCAGCCAGGCCGCCTGTAAGGGCAGGGCACTCCCGTATACGGGACGTTCCGCCAGCCAGGCCTGGTGCATAGCGTCGACATTGACCAGGTCGGCAGGCAGGCCGTGCCCCGACCACTGGCGGGCAAACTCGCGACTCTCCGGACCCCAGAAGACCCGCCCGAACGTCGCTTTGCTGACACGCGTGAGGACTGGTCGGGGCAGCAGTCCATCGAACACGGCGGTCATGACCGCGCTTCGGTCGCCGATGCCGGTGTGGCCGCCAAAGCGACCGAGGGCCGCGACGAACCGAGCCTCGAGAAGCGGGGCGGCGAACACTGCTCCTTCGGCGGCACCGAAGCTCTGCATGGTTCGCAGCATCAGGCGGAGAGTGCTCGAAGCCGCCTGCTGGGCCACGTAGGTCTTCCAGGACCAGGGTTCGGCCGCCCGCTCGGCCGCCAGTTCGATCCGTTGGGCTTCCACAGCTCCCGGCTGCAGCCAGGTCTGATACGGCCGCACCGATCGACGGGCCATCTGGTACCGGAACCGGTATGGCGAGAGGTGTAACAGGAGATGGCGCACCTCTGAGCGTGAGGGTTTGCGGTGGTCGGCTACGGCACTGCGGAGCGAAGCCAGCGGCCACCAGCCGAAGAGCTGGTCGCCGCCTTCGCCGCTCACGAGCGTGCCACCGCGGGCCCGCTGTATCATCGGGATCAGCGAGTACGCGGGGGCAGGCCAGAACAGCCCATGGCGACGGAGCGCGTCGCGCGCCACCGGCCCCAGGAGGTCCAGGTCCGTGCCCGGATCGAAGCGCTCCCAATCGGCAATACCGAGCGAGCGGACGACAGTCTCCTGCCAGTCGTGTTCGTCGGAATCAGTATCGCCTGTCCAGAAGGCAGTGAGGGCAACCGGCAGAGGGAGCCCTTCCGCCCTGGCCAGCCGGACCGCAGTCGCTAGGAGCGCGGACGAGTCCCGTCCTCCGGAGAACGCCACGACCACGGGAGGACGTTCGAGCAGAGGGCGGAGCACCGCCTCGAGCGCGACGAGAGGGTGCCGGTCGACAGGCCGTACGTCAGGGCCGTGCCGGTCGGTGTCGCAGACGACGCCGGTGGCGACTTGCAGGTCGGTCAGTCCGAGCGGATTGGGACCGGAACTCCACCTGCTGGCACCCGATACGCCGGAACTACGTGTACCCGATATGCCGGAACTACGTGTACCCGATATGCCGGAACTACGTGTAATTGACCGGTTCACTCGTCGCTCCATTCCCGCGACAGGCCCTTAGACAAGGAGCATGCATTCGGCCAACGAGTCGAGGAAGCTCTCGATGTCACGTTCGGCCCGCGTCGCGTCGATGCCGTAGCGCTCTGTCAGCGCGTCGACCAATTGCCCCCGACTCGCTCCCTCGATCAGGCAATTCCAGAGCATCCCGCCGGAGCCGTTGATCGTCAGGTACTTGGCCGTTCCCATGTGCAGGACGACCAGCTCGTCACCGATCTCCCGCCAGGCCACGTCGTGGCTGTTGATCCGGAGAAGACTCTCCGCGGTTGCAGGCATAACGCAGGCCTTCTTTCGGTGGGGCCGATACCGGAAAGTCGGCAGGCGGCTCGTCTGTCTTGTCCTTGTCTTTACTAGTCGGCAGCGACGAGGCTCATCTTGACGTCCGGTTGTCCGGACCCAGAGAGCCCGTTCCGGTAGTTGACCAGCGTCATGGCCTCCGCCTGACTTTTGACGCCAAGCTTTTGGAAGATTCGCGTCTTGTGATTTTCGGCCGTCTTGTAGGCAACGTCCAGGCGCCGGGCGATCGCCTTGGTCCCGAGACCGTCGGCCATCCCCGTGAGCACCTCGAGCTCCCGGTTTGTCAGCGCCGGCCCAACTGTCGCCGCCGCGCTACGCCAATCCCGTAACAGGCTGTCCGCCAGTGACCCTGAGACGACGGCCTCTCCCCGCGCCACTCGGACGACCGCCTCCGCCACCTCGTCCAGCGACGACGCCAGCGAGATGAGCCCGCTGGCTCCCTGACGGAGCAAGCCGAGCGCATGCGGTCCCTCCAGCTCGTGCGTCAAGACCAGGACGCGCGCCCCGGTCCGCGACAGGCCGGGAAGGAACTCTTCGACAACGCCGTCGGCGAGAAGGTCGCTGGCGACGACCACGTGCGGGAGGAGCAATTCGGTCAGGGCGACAGCCGCAGCCCCGAACACCGTCTGCGACATGATCTGGGCCCTTCCGCCCAGCTCCATTCGGAGGCCAGGCGCCACGATCGGTATTTCGTGGGCGACAATGACCCGAGGTCCGTCATCTCTCCATCGGTGCGCCCGGGCCTGCGGCGGTCGGTACGACTGAGCCGGCCTGCGAGATGGCGCCCGGAACCCGCCGTGCTGCTGGGGCTGAGCAAAACCATGCCGGATTCCTGCGGCCACGGCCTGGGCGGCACTCTGCGCATCGAGCTTGGCCAGGAGGCGCTCCCGTGACGAACGAATCGAACGATGGCTCAGCAGCAGCCGCTCGGCGATCTGCGCCGTAGTCTGCCCGGCGCTGAGCAGAGACAGGATCCGCAACTCTCGACCCGAGAGCGGCCCCGTCACGCCACTGTCGAGCTCGGGGGGTCTCTCTTGAAGGTTGGGCGCGGACTCGGCAATGCCGGCAGCCCGGAGGAGGTCAGCGAACGGCGCAGTGGGGGGCAGCGGTCCCTGGCACAAAGCGCCCAGATGCTGGCGCTCCGATGGCCGACCGATACCTACCAGTCGGATGGCCGAGCCGAGGTCCGACAACCGTTTCAGTAGGGCAATGACGTCACTTGGCCCGGTCGGGATCTCGACGAAGATGACGTCGGGTGGCGCGTCGACCGCAAGCTCGAGCAGCTCGGCACCTGTCGCCACCACGGCGTCCACCGAAACACCCGGCTCAGCGCCGAGCAACCGGACCAAGGCCGCGCGAAATAGCGAGGGCCGGTCCTGGATCATTACGGAGAGGTTCATTTGCTCCCCAGACAGTCGAGGAGGACACCGATGGCGTCCTCACTGCCGTCCCAGTCCCTTGGTCGGGACCACGACAGGACGCAGCTGCTCGCCAGCTCCATCGCCGAGACCGAAGGTGTGACCGGGATGGGGAGCGCGCCGCTGGCCAGCACCAAGGTCAGACGCTCCGCCACGCTCAAGGGGCGTAGCGTTGCCTCCTCGGCCCAATCGAGCCTGATCAGGCCGGCGAGCGGCACTGCTGCCGGTGCGTCGGGCAGGTCGAGGCGCCAGCGCTCCCGGGTGCCGACCACACCGAGCGGACGGCCGACGCCCAGCACACCAGCCGCCTCGGCACGCAGGTCTATGCACCGTGGCCCGACGAGCACGTCTCCATCGCGCCAGATGACGAGGTCGTCGGCAAGCACGGCGCACCCGGCGAGGGCGAGCTGCCCGAGGGTGGTGCTCTTGCCGGCTCCCTTGTCGCCGAGCAACGCCCACGCCCGGCCGGAGTGCACGAAGGCGCCACCGTGGAGTGCCTCGAAACCCGACCAGATGCCGAGTGCCGCCGCGGCCGCGGCCAGATGGGGTTGCATCACGCACTCTTCGGCTACCGGCCGATGAAGGCACAGGTCAACGGTCGGTGGCTCGTCATGGATGCTGATCCGGCCGCCGCTGCGCAAGGGAAATTCGGCCATGTGGGGCTCCCAGGCCGGCAAGGTCGGTCGGTCCGGCCCTGTCCGGCTCTCGTCCGTGACGTTGACCGCCACCTCCTGCCAAGTCGGGGGTGACGGGTTGAGCACCGATCGGGCCTGCTCCATGCCAGGCCACCTCCAACCCCACGCCGCGTCTCGCGCCGTCTCGGTCATTGCCCCGCAGAGTCCCGCGTCGTGGATGGATGCAGGCCGAAGGCGCTGGCCTGAAGGGCATACAGTTCGGCATAGCGGCCTTGGGCGTCAATGAGTTCCTCGTGGGTCCCGTGTTCGATGATCTGGCCCGCGTCCAGCACATAGATGCGGTCGGCCAATCGGACGCTGGCGAAGCGGTGAGAGATGAGCACGACCGACCGCCCGGCAAACAGGTCACGCACCGTGGCGAACAGGTCGGCTTCCGCGCGCGGGTCCAGCGAGGCCGTCGGCTCGTCAAGGATGACAAGCTGCGCGTCGCGAAAGAAAGCCCTGGCGAGCGCCAGGCGCTGCCATTGCCCGCCCGACAGGTCACTGCCGCCGAAGAATTGGGGGGAGAGGCTGGTCTCGTAACCGTTCGGAAGGTTGAGGAGGAAGCCGTCGGCCCCGGCCCGGTGGGCAGCAAGAACCATGCCGTCCAGATCATCGACGCGCCCGCTGCGGCCCAAGGTGATGTTGTGCCTGGCGGACAGGTAGTAGCGCAAGAAGTCTTGGAAGAGGATGGCGATCCGGTCGTGGAGCTGGTCAGGATCCACCGCCGCCATGTCGACACCTCCCCAGGTGATCCGGCCCGACTCGGGTTGGTACAACCCGGCCAGAAGCTTTGCCAACGTGGTCTTTCCCGACCCGTTCTCACCGACGAGCGCAACCACCTCACCGGGGGCGATCTCGATGTCAACGTGCTGCAGCGCCGCTCCCGAGCGGCTGGGGTAGCAAAAGGACAAATCCGTGGCGGCGATCGTCTCCAACCGTGACGGTAGGATCTCTGTGCCGCGCACGGGTTTGTCCGGTCGGGCGAGCGCGACGAAGTCGTTGAAGTCTTGGACGAACAATGAGCTTTCGTAGAGCTGGCCGACACCTGACGCCAGCGACTGCAACTGCGAGCCAAGGAGCAGCAGGGCGACGGCGGCGCTACCGGCAGATGCCAGGGACGCTCGTCCGTCGGCGACAAACCAGATAAGAAGTCCGAGTACTCCTCCTGTGATAGTAGCCGTGAGCAGTCCGGCCGCGATTCCCGCCCGGAGACGATACCGAATCAACTTCCGGAGCCCTCGGATACGGGCGTCGTACAGCAGATCGAACCAGCCGCTGAGGTATCCCGCCAGACTGTAGGCCCTGAGTTCCTTCGCCGGATCCTTCTCTACCAGCAGCGCTTGCAGATAGTAACGCTGGCGGCTGATCGGCGTTTGCTCCACCTCGAACTCGTAGAGGGCGCGGCCGATCCGCACCGAGGTCAGGCTCAGCGGGATGACCGCAGCCAGTATCAGGACAAAGAACAGGGGCTGTACCAGAAGCAGGACGACACCGACACTGGCCGTACCGAGGAGTGAACCACCCAGCGCGAGCAGGCCGGATGTCATCTGAAAGGGCCGCATGGTGGCGTTGACGGTGGCCCTCTGGAGCCGGTCGTGGAAGTCCGGGTGATCGAATGCCACCAGGTCGACGGCTGCCGAAGTAGAGATGACTCGACGCATGCAATAGCGACTTACGAGCTCGCTCAGCAATCGCTGAAACTCGACCCGGGCGATCCCCGCGACCGACACGAAGGCCAGGATGATCGCCATAGCGACGACCGATGGCACCACAGACCGGAAGTCACCACTGGTCTGATCTCGAAGGAGCTGGGTCAGCAGGGACCGGATGATCAGGATCTCAGCGGCGACCGCTGCGCTCGCAGCCGCTTGTAGAACGACGGTACCGACGAAAAGGCCCGGGGCCGCCTGGCGTACCATGCGAACCGAGGAGGCGACGACTCTTGGCAGGTAGCGGAGCTTGCGGTCAATGTTGGGGTGAGCGACCGCATCGATGTCGAAGGGTACGGACCCCTCGACTCCGGCGGTTTCATTCTCCACGGAGCTCCCTTTCCAGTTCGGCCCCGCGGTGCAGGTCATCCGAAGTCGGGTACCCTGCCCCCTGTGGCCAGTGTGATTCGGTATCTAACCGAGTCCTCTGCCAGGCCTGGCTTCCGTGTGGCGTCTTAGGCCCAGCGTGCTGCGGGCGGCGTTTTGGGCGTGGCGCTCGCTGGGTCACGTGCGGCGCCAGCTCGTAGCAGGTGTGGTGCGCCCGACCCTCAACGCGCCGCCGCCACTGCCCGGCGATGCAGGAATCGGGGTGATGGCGGTCTTGACGCGATGTTCTCCGACCTGTCTGGAGGGAGCGCTCGTCCGCCAGCACTGGCTTGCCTACCACGGCGACCGTCGCGACGTGGTCATCGGCCTGCCCCAGTCGGGTTTCGGCGACACGCCGGCCCACGCCTGGGTGGACGGGACCGACCGACCCTCCGCCCTCCAGTACATCGAACTGCACCGCCTGCCCCCTCAGCTGGATAGCTGAGCTCGTTCCGCAGCCCAGTGAGGAGGCCGTGGTCGATGAAGCCTCTTTCATCGAATCGCCGAGCCCAAGTCGCGCCCTTTAAAGAGATCGCGCTGCCGCGCCGCAAAACAGGCACCCCACGCTCGGGTGCGGTCACCCCACCGCTCGGCAGCAAGGGGATCGGCCAGTTCGCTCAGCGCCCGATCAATCCCTGTAGCCAGGTCCGCCCCAGGCGGTATCAGCCACCCGCTTTCGCCGTCGAGTATGGAGTCTCGCAGTCCCTGGACATCGAACGCCAGCGATGGCACACCAACCTGCGCCGCGTCCATCACCGTGATTCCCCATCCGTCGGTCATCGACGGATGCACCGCCAGCCAGGCTCTTGCCAGCAGCCGAGCCTTGGTCGTCTCGTCGACCCTTCCATGCAACCGGACGGTGTCACCGAGCCCGAGCTCGTGTACCAACTGCTCCAACCTGGCGGGAACCGCGCCGTCCCCGACGACTTCGATTCGCAGATCTGGCCAGCGAATTCGGACGGCTGTAGTCGCATGCAACAGAAGTTCGAGGCTCCGGTGCGGTACCAAGCGGCCAAGGGAGACGACGTTCGCCACCCCGGATCGGCAGATGGGCGGATGGTCTTTCCGCCGCTCGCCGGCGAGCATGTTCAACGCTGGCACGTCCTGTCCGTCGTCTGCCTGGAGCCAGATCGTTAACCGCGTTGTTCAGCCGTTGTTCGATGACATTGGCTGCGAGTTGTCCGTCAGCTCGAGGCAGGCTTCTGCGGATGCCCAGATAGTCCGAATTGGCTATACGCCAGGAGCTGAGGGACCCCTCGAAACCGCCGTGGGATGCCGCCGATCAAGTAACACTGTCGCATGCCGACAAACATTCCCAGAGCGAAAGATACAAACGGCTCGGAGGACACCGTCGCTATCACCTTTGGAGACTCACGATGAGGGCCCTTATCATCGAGGACGATCGGATGATCCGGCGACTCGTCGAGGTCCAACTGTCGAAAGAATCGATCGACGTCACGGTCGCCCCGGACGCCACGGCCGGACGGGCCGCACTTCAGGGGGCACAGTTCGACCTCCTCATCCTGGACCTCACTCTGCCGGACGGGTCCGGCTTGGACATGTTGAAGGCGCTGCGGCAGGGGGGATCTACGACGCATGTCATCGTCGTCAGTGGGGCCGTCCGGGAGGTCGACCGAGTGCGCGCCCTGCAGTACGGAGCGGACGACTACGTCTCCAAACCCTTCTTCGCTCGCGAACTAGCGGCCCGGGTCCTGGCTGTCAGACGCCGGCTCGAACGCTCTCATCAATCCCATTTGCAGTACAACGGGCTGGAATTCGACCTGGAAGCACGAAAGGTCACCGCCGGCGGCTCCGAAGTCGACCTGACCACCAAGGAGTTCGATCTCATAGCCTACGTGGCCTGCCGGCCCGGCCAGGTCTTCAGCAGGGAGGAACTACTGCAATCGGTGTGGCAATCGACCTCAGCATGGCAGCGGCCGTCGACCGTAACCGAGCACGTAAGAAGGCTGCGCGCCAAGCTTGGAGATGGGACACCGCCGAGACTGCTGGTCTCGGTCCGCAGCATTGGGTACCGCTTCGACCCTCCGTACCTCGCTGAGGAACAGGGCTTGGCTGCGATCACCTCTCAGTCCTGCTGACAACCTCAATCCGGGCCAGGTGACCGCCGCCTTTGTCCTCTCTGCCATAGTGGTCGCTTGCGTCTAACAACGACGGGGCAGGGTCTCCTGTGGCGCGGCATCCGTTGGCGGCTGACCAGTTCGGCATTGACCGTGGCAGCGGCCACACTGGCGTTCGCCGCTGCGCTGCTGGCTCCCCTGTACCTGCGCGCCGCGGGAGACTCGGTCGTGCGATCGGCCATCACCGCCGCGCCCGCCTACAGCAGCGGGGTGACCCTGGGAAGCGGCGTCAATCTGGTCACCGCGGCCCAGATCGCGGCCGCGGAGCAGCAGCTGGCAGGAAGCAGTGCCGGTCGCCACTGGTACCGCGACCCGATCACCGCGGTGTCAACGGGCATCCACGTGACCGGCCTGGAACCCACTGCGTTCCCGAGCACCTTCTACTACGAAAGCGGAATCTGCGCCCATCTAATCATGCGCTCGGGCACCTGTGATCTTGGTCCGGACACGGTGTTGGTGAGCGACCGTTCCGCGCCGCTTCTCAACGTATCCACCGGAGCACGCCTAGAAGTCAGCTTCCACGGCGACATCCCGCCGCGCGCCTACTCGGTAGCCGGGATCTATGCCGTACCCGATTTGCAAGCCCCGTACTGGTGGGGCAACGGGCCGGGGATCTTCGACTACGGCGCCATCGCCACGACCGGCCCTTCGCCGCTCGACTCGCTGATCGTGTCGATGTCTACCGCTTTGGCCGTGCCGCCGCAGGCCCTGCCGTCAGTGTCGGGCGAAGTGGCGTTACGAGCTGGAAGGGTGAATTTGGCCAGTGAGGGCTCGCTCTTGCGGTACATGGCGGTCGCGAAGAACGAGGTAGCCCAAAGGGACGGCGTGGTCCTGGCCAGCGATGCTCCCTCACTGCTGGCGGGGGCTGCGCACGACCGCCACATCATGTCGACGATCGTGGTGACCGTCGCGGTGCAATTGCTGGTACTCGCCTTGTGGGTGTTGACCAGTCTCGTCGTACGGTCCAGTGAGGCTCGCCAATCCGAGATCCGCCTGGCCCGATTACGAGGCTTCCCGTGGACATCGGTGCTCAGCGTGATCGCGGCGGAGCCGGCCGCGCTCTGCGGGGCCGGCCTGCCGATAGGTGCGCTGCTGGCCTGGGTCACGGTGAGGGTCACCAGTTCGCAACTTTTCGCGCCGCAGACCTCCGTCCGGACAGACGGGTGGCTGTGGGTTTCGGTAGGTTCCAGCTTGGCCGGTGTGGCTGTGGCGCTGGGCGTCGGGGCGATCCGGGTGTATCGGGCCACCGCCCTGGCCGAACCGGCGCTCGGTGGCATGAGCCGGCGACGACTGGCCGCGGCGTGGCGGACACGAGCGGGCGCCATCGGCGACCTGGCCATCTTGACGGTGTCCGTCGCCGCCTTGGTCGAGTTGGCGTCCAGCGGGGCGTTTGCCGGAGGACGCACCGACCCGCTGTCCGCGGCTGGACCTGGCCTGGTGGCCCTGGGGGTGGCGGTGGTTGGCGTCCAGCTGATCTTGCTGACGGCGCGAGGTCTGAGCGCGCTGACCGTGGGATCGAAGCGGGTAGGTCTGTTCCTGGCCGTCCGGCAGACGGCCCGCCGGCCGGTGCTGGTCCGCCAAGCCCGAGTTCTCGTGGTGGCGTTGTGCCTGGCCTGCTTCGCCTCGGCGGCCTGGTCGATCGCTCGTACGAACCGGTCCGAGTTGGCCACCTTCCAGGTGGGTGCGTCGATGGTGGCGGACGTCGTGCCGCCCGCCGGCGTAGCCCCACAAGGTCTTGTCGACGAGGTGGACCCAACGGGCCGTTACTCCATGGCGGCCGCAGTCGTGTCCACATCCAGCTCGACTCTCCTGGCAGTCGATCCCAGCCGCCTGGTTGGCGTCGCCGCCTGGCCGCCGGGCGTGTCGGCCGCATCCCTCCGCCAGGTCGCCGCTGCCTTGTCGCCGCCGACGGCCCCGGAGGTCGTCCTGACGGGCAGTGCCATCTCCGTGCGGGCAACCGCGTCGGGGGCCGCGACCGCTCCGGGTGCGGGCCAGATCGACCTGGAGGCGCAGGTCTACAACCTGGCGGTGGGCAGCGCGGCCTTGGTCGATCTCGGGCCGCTGGTTTCGGGCTCGACGTCCTATACCGGGACGCTGGGAGTTGACTGCGTGACCGCTTGTCGGTTTGACGGCCTGAGCCTGGTACCCACGGATTCCACGGCCAGCTCGGTGTTGACGTCTGGTGACACGACCCTCACGATCACCGGTGTCCGCGTACAAGGGCAGTCCGGCCAGTGGGCTCCGCTCGGTGCCGACCTTTCCCCGGACGGCTGGACCGCGTCGGAGCCCGGCGTACAGGTGAGGACCGGACGGGCGGGGCCGAGCATCTCTGTATCTGCAGCGGCCCTCGAAGCGTTCGCCGGAGGGGCCAAACCCCAAGCCGGCCCGATGGCCGGGCCGGCGTCGGCACCCGCGGTGTTACCGGCCGTCGTCACCACGACGGTCAAGGAAGTCAATGGCGCGGGGCTCCCCGGCACGTCCATCCCAACTCAAGGGCTCGACGGCAACACGCTCACCGTTGCGCCCACTTTCCTGGCCGCAACGCTCCCGGAGGTCGGCGCGAATGCCGTGCTGGTCAACCTTGATCTTGTCCAGGACGCGGAGATCTCGTCCACCTCGACCGACGCGGTCTTCCAGGTGTGGCTGGCCCCTGGTGCTCCCCGTGACGTCTTGGCGAAGCTGGATCGAGTCGGGCTCCGGGTGACGTCTGTGCAGCGGGCTTCGGACGTCCTAAGTCAGCTGGACAAGTCGGGCCCGGCCCTGGCCGACACCTTCCTGCTGCTGTCCACCGTAGCTGCGCTCCTGGTGGTCGTCCTCAGCACGCTGGCCACGCTGGCCGCCACGACCCGGCAGCGGGCCAGCGAGCTCGCCTTCCTCGAGGTCGCCGGCGTGCGACGGAGAAGCCTGGTTCGTTCGTTACTTGGGGAGTCGGGAGCCTTGGCCGTGACCACACTGTTCGGCCTCGCGGCCGGCATCGTGGCGACCGCTCTGGTCGTGCCGTCCCTCCCCGAGTTGGCGAGCACCTCCGCGGCAGCCCCCCCACTGCAGTACCCGCTGCCCCTCCCGCTCCTGGCGGCCGTGTCCGCGTGTGTCGTGTTCACGGTGCTGGTGTCCGGGCTCGTCATCAACACCGCTGTGCTCCGCCGTAGCGCCGCCCAACTGCGACGGGTCGGGCTCCGATGAGCTCACCGGCCGACGGGCCCCTGGCCGGGCCGGCGCCGTCGCCGGCGCTGACACCCACACACGCGGACATCCGGTGCCTGGGCGTCTTGCAGCTATTCCCCGGCGACACCGAACCGGTAGTGGCCCTGCGAAACGTCAACCTTGATGTACACGCGGGAGAGCTGGTAGCGATTCTCGGGCCGTCCGGATCGGGCAAATCCACGCTGCTGTCACTGCTCAGCGGATTGCTTCGACCGACCGCGGGGTCGGTGCGGGTCGCCGGGCACGACTTGGCCCATTTGGACAGTGCTGGTCTCAACCGGTTGCGCGCCACCCAGCTGGCCCTATTGATGCAGGAGCCGCTCGACAATCTCCTCCCGTACGCCACGGCCGCCCAGAACCTACGATTCGCCCAGCGAGGGGCCAGGCGCCACAGATGGTCGCTGAGGTGGGGGGTCGAGGAACTCCTCGCAGAGATGAACCTGGTCGAGTTTACGCATCGACCCATGACGTCGCTCTCGGGAGGTCAGCAACAACAGGTGGCATTGGCTACCGTCCTGGCCTCGTCGCCGGTCGTCCTTCTCGCCGACGAGCCCACCGCCCATCTCGATCCCGCCGGTCGCGACGCGGTCATCGCCGCGCTCAAGCAGGCCAACGAGCTCACCGGGGCCACGACGGTGGTCGTCACCCACGACCCGGTTGTGGCCGCGGCCATGCCTCGCACCATCACGCTCAATCATGGGCAGATCGGCGTCGAGGGTCGCCGAGGGCGCGAGTACATCGTCGTCGGTCCGGACGGTGCGGTACAGCTGCCCGAGCAGTGGT
>Ga0302325_10002643_pt1 | contig 43216 bp, 42 predicted proteins | sample Palsa_T0_2_FD_201948 | JGI IMG/M metagenome (GOLD analysis project Ga0302325, IMG submission 201948) | Peat permafrost microbial communities from Stordalen Mire near Abisko, Sweden - Palsa_T0_2 | ecosystem: Environmental > Terrestrial > Soil > Palsa > Peat permafrost | place: Sweden: Abisko... | reverse complement strand
GGTGTGTTGGGGTGTGCTTTTTTTTTTTGTTGTGGTGTTGGTTTTCGTGTGGGCCACGGGGGGGGGTTAAGGGGCGCCGCCACAGGCTCCCGCGCGCGCACGTGGCTACTGGCCACGCGCGTTCGACGGGCGCCCGACCCGCGCTCTCAGGCGAGCGGCGCTGACGAGACAGGGAATCTGCGGCCGGGCTCAGACCCGAGCGTTCTTCCCGGTCCTGTTCTGATCGCCGATCGTGACAACAACCGTCTGTTGGAGGTCAGCCCGGATGGACGGGTGCTGTGGCGCTTTCCGGCTCCTGGCGATCTTGCCCGCGGTCAGACATTCCTGCTGCCGGACGATGCATTCTTCTCGCCCGATGGTCGTCAGGTAGTCGTCACTCAGGAGGATGACTTTGCGATCAGCGTGATCGACCTAGCGACCGACCGGATCGTCTACCGCTACGGGCATCCTGGCGTGCCTGGCTCAGAGCCGGGCTACGTCCACAATCCCGACGACGCGATGCTGATGTCCTCGGGAGACCTGCTTTCTGCGGACATCAAGAACTGTCGGGTGCTCGTGATCCGCCCGCCGGCTCACCGGCCGTTGCGCCAGCTCGGTGAGACAGGCGTATGCGAACACCAGTTGGGCGTCTCCTACGGCAGCCCCAACGGCGCTTTCCCGATGGCCGACGGCGACACGGCTATCACCGAGATCAACGGTGACTGGCTCGATGTGATCGCTTCCGACGGCACGCCGGTGTCTGCCACTCACCCGCCAGGGTTCACCTACCCGTCGGACACGAACCAGGTACGGCCAGGATTGTTCCTGTCCGTCGACTACACCAACCCTGGGGCGATAGAGACGTTCACGAGCAATGGAGAACTGCGCTGGCGCTATGAACCCACTGGCGACGCGGCGCTCGATCAGCCCTCGTTGGCGTTGCCGCTGCCGAACGGGGACATCCTCGCCAACGATGACAAGAACGATCGTGTGATTGTGGTCGATCCGCGCACCAACAAGATCATGTGGCAGTACGGTCACACCCATGTTCCGGGCTCGGGCGAAGGCTTCTTGAGCAACCCCGATGGTGTTGACCTCGCGCATCCCTACTCGTTGGACGAGCGGTTCGCTGCCACGCTGCGCGCGCCTTAAACGGTCGCACTACGGCGGCGTGGGTGTAAGTTCGAGCACGGAGTCGACGGGACCGTTCGGGCTCAGCCCGCCGACCAGCCACACCCGGTTGCCGAGGGGGATCGCGACCGCGTCTGACAGTGGCTCAGGCAGCCGTCCGACGCGCATCGAGCGGCCGGTCGCCGGGTCGACCGCGAGGATCGCGGAGCTCTGTGTGCCTGGTGCGGAGCCTCGCCCTCCGAGTACGTAGACATAGGACCCCAGCGCGATGGCCACGGCGTGCGTAATCGGCGCGGGAAGATCGCCTATGTGGCGCAGCTCGTGTGTCGCGGGGTCGTAGCTCAGCATCGCTGTTGTCGCGGCTTCGCCGTGTGAACCTCCCGCGATCAGCAGCCGGCTGTCGATGGCGGCGACGGCTGCGTAGCGCAGACCGTAGGGCAGGCGCGCCACGATCTTGGGCTGTCCGCCGGGGCGCCAGGCGATGATCGTGTCGAGGGCCTGCTGTCCGTCGTAGCCGCCGACGATGTAGGCGGTGCCAGCGAGCGCGGCGACTGCCGCGTCGGATGTGGGCATCGGCAGGCTGCCGACCTGGGTCACGGCGTCGGTGTCGGGGTTATAGGCGAGGATGTGTTCGTAGGAGCTGAACTGGCCGCCTCCGAAGATGTAGGCACGCCCGTCGAGCATCGCGCCTTGAGCATCGTGCTGTGCTTCGGGCAGGCTCGCGCTGGTTGTGAAGCCGCGTGCGTCGAGCACGCTCACGGTCGCGGTCGATGTGTCGGCGCCGTTCAGGCCGCCGAACAGCGCGGCGCGCCCGGACCCTAGCGGCACGCCAGCCGTGTCTTGTAGTGCGACGGGCAACGTGAACGGCAGCCGCCTGACCGCGAGGTGTTCAGGCGACCGCGCGGGTCGGGAGCGCAACATGGGCCTGGGGTCCCGGCTGGTCGAGCCGTGGTGTGCTGCCAGGCGGGTGGCGGTGAGCCATCCAATGAGCACATAACCGACGATCAGGACGACGGCGGCCAACGCGCGCCGTCGCCACACTGCCCGGCGGTGTTTGGCTGATCGACGCTCGGCCCGGCCGGAGCCCCGGACGATCCTGGTCCTAGTGGGGGATCTTGGCTCGTTCGCCATCACTGAGAGCGCTCGCGGGGCGTGCCGGCGTCTGCGGCAGGGTCCTATGGGGCTGCGCGGACGTGAAGCGGGGCAGCTCGAGCTCCATCCGGGCGCCGCCAGCCGGTGACTCGCTCGCCCACGCAGTGCCACCGTGGGCTTTGGCGATCGCGTCTACGATCGCCAGGCCGAGACCCGTGCCGCCGGAGGCGCGGTCGCGCGCTTGGTCGGTGCGGTGGAAACGGTCAAAAACGCGCTCGCGCTCGTCGGCGGGGATGCCCGGCCCGTCGTCTTCGACGACAAAGCGGATGCGGTCGTCTCCCGCGTGCTGGACTCGCATGAGCACAAGCCCTCGCTCGGGGGTGGTGTGCTCGATCGCGTTGGCGAGGAGGTTACGCAGGGCTTGGGCGAGCCTGTCGGGGTCGGCGCGCAATGTTCCGGGCGGAACGGGGTCGAGATGGAAGCGACGGCTGGCGAGCAGGGTGTTGGCGTGCCAGAGCTCGTCTACGAACGCCGGCAGGTCGATCGGCTCGGTGCGCAGGAACTCCGCCTGTTCGGTCTTGGCCAACAGCAGCAGGTCGTCAACCAAGCGGCCGATGCGCGCGATCTCGGCCTGCACGAGGCGCTCGACCCGGTGTAGCTCCTCGGGCGGGGGGTCGTCTTGGGCTGTGAGCACTTCGAGCTGTCCGCGGATCACGGTCAGCGGCGTGCGCAACTCGTGCGAGGCGTCGGCGACGAACGCGCGCTGGCCCGCGAACGCCTCGGTCAGCCGGTCGAGCATGTGGTTGAAAGCGTCTGCCAACACACGTATCTCGTTGCCTTGCACGTCTGAGCCGTGGATGCGCGGATGCAGGTCTCCGGCGTCGACGCGGGCGGCGATGGCCGCGATCCGGCGCAGCGGACGCGAGATACGGGTCCCGATCAGATAGGCGCCGAGGAGCGCGCCAAGGAGCGCGAGGATACCGGCGAGGATGAACGCGCGGGCCACGCCTCTCTGCGCGCGGGCGACCGGGCCGAGCGGCTCTCCGACTCCGATCACGACTCGGTGAGCGGATGCCGGCAGCCCCGTGAGGCGCACGGTTCGCTTGAGCAGGCGCAGACTGCCCACGTCGGGTAGAGGCAGCGTGGAGTAACCGTCGGCCACGGTGAGTAGGCGTGCGGCGATGCGGTTCTCCTGGTCCTGCTTGGCTACCGTCTCCCCATCGTCGGGCGGCCCGTCGTCAAACAGCTCTGGGACGTTGGTACTCGTCGGCGCGCCTGGGACGAGCGCGAAGAACAACGTCGAGCTGGAGCTGAACGGCTGGCCGCGCACGTAGCGCGTCGCGTCTTGCGCGGCCTGTCCTGCGGAGCGCGGGTCAGCGAGCGCGAGGCTGTGCGTGAACCCACTCGCGTCGCCCGCGATCTCCGCGTCGATCTCGTGGTGTACCTGTGTCCCCGTGCCACGGTAGACCGCCACGAACGCGATCCCGAGACAGACGAGCACGACGACTGCGACCCAGCCGGCGAGGCGCCAGCGCAAGCCGACATCGGCGAGCCGATCCCGAAGCGAGCGCATATTCAGCTCGTGCTGCCCAGGCGATAGCCGACCCTGCGCACCGTGAAGATCGGCGCGGGATCATCTAGGCGCCCGAGCTTGCGTCGCAAATAGCCGATATAGACATCCACGACGTTGGTCTGAGGGTCGTGCTGGTAGCCCCACACGGAGCCGAGGATCTGCTCGCGTGAGAGCACCCGTCCGTGATGGCGAAGCAGCAGCGCCAGCAGCTCGAACTCAGTGCTCGACAGGGTTATGGCTCTGCCGTCTCGGTGAACCCTGCGGGTGAGCAGGTTCGCCTCGATCCCCTCCGCCGTCAGCGTCGTCGTAGAGGTCTGTGCGGTCGCACGCAGTTGCGCTCGCACGCGCGCCACGAGCTCCGCCATCGAGAAGGGCTTGACCAGGTAGTCGACTGCGCCGGCGTTGAGTCCGGAGACGCGATCCTCGATCTCGCCGCGAGCGGTCAACACGATCACGGGCACGTTCCGTTTCGCGCCGCGTACAGAAGCAAGGATCTCGAGGCCGCTGCGGCCGGGGAGCATCAGGTCGAGCACGATCGCGTCGAAGCTCTCGCTCAACGCCAGCCGCTCCCCATCAATCCCGTCGAGGGCGACCTGCACCTTGAAGCCAGTGGCCTCCATGCCGCGGCGCACGAAGTCCACGATGCCGGGCTCGTCCTCGACAAAGAGCACGCGAGCCGCGGAGAGGGCTCCTACCGGGGCACCGTTCGCCTGCACGGCATCCTCGGTCGTTCCCATCGCTCAAGGATAGGCGTCGTCGCCCACTCGGTTTTCCCTACCGGGCTTATTACATGAGCTTTCTCATCAGCCGGTTATGCGCTCCTTAGCGACCCTCCAGACACTGCTGGCATGGCAATTAGCCACGAGCGGACACCCGCGGAAGATGCACGGGGATACTCCGACCGCGCTCGCGCCGAGCGCCTGACCGGGGGCGGGACGAACGGCAACGAGCGTCTCACGACCGTCGTCGGTGCGACGCTGATCGTGCTGCTGGCGGTGATCGGCCTGACGATCCTGCGCATCGGTCAACTCCTTTCGGTGCACCTGTTCGTGGGGATGCTGCTGGTCCCGCCCGTGCTGTTGAAGCTGTCGAGCACGGGATACCGCTTCTTTCGCTACTACACCGGCAACCCGAGCTACCGCGAGAAGGGGCCGCCCGAGTTGGCGTTGCGCGTGATCGCGCCGATGGTGGTGCTTTCAACGCTGGTCGTGTTCGTCAGCGGCGTCGTGCTCTTGTTCGCCGGGCCTTCGGCGCGCCCGACATGGTTCCCGATCCATAAGGACAGTTTCTTCGTGTGGGTCGCCTTCATGGCGATCCATGTGCTCGGGCACCTGCCCTCGATGCCAAGGGCTCTGCGCGCCGAATACAGCCGCTACGGGGCCTACGACTATGAGGATCTGGGCGGCGATGTCACCGGCCGCGCGGGCCGTGTGCTGGCACTCAGCGGCGCTGTGGTCGCAGGGGTGGTGTTGGCGATCCTCGTGATCCCCGAGTTCGGTCCTAGGCTGCACGGTATCGGCCTGTTTCATCACCACCATTGATCCGCGATGCCACTTCACACAACCCACACACGCGACGCGGCATTGCGCCAACTTCACCGAATCAATCGCTGGCTCATCGCCGGCAGCGTCGTCCTGGCGGGCGTGTTCGCCGAGGCAGCCGCAAACGCCTTCCCCGGTAGGACCACCAAGACCACGTCGGCGAGCAAGGTGAAGCGATCGGACACCCACACCATCGCTCCCTCCAAGACGACCACACACTCGCTGCAACCACCCGCCCATCCCCCGCAGGCCACCACTGAATCCTCATCCGCCCCGGACCCCGCGGCGCCTTCACAGGAAACCCCGGCAGCTTCGCCCGAATCGGCTCCGGCGAGCGAACCGGCCCCAGCGCAAGAATCAGCGCCCACACACGAATCGGCCCCAGCGCAAGAATCCACACCAGCCAGGGAAACGACGCCGACGCACGAATCCGCGCCCGCCGAAGAATCGGCTCCAGTCGTGTCCGGCGGCTCCTGAGATGTCCGCAACTGCGACACTCGCCGCGCCAAGCTCCTGCTCGTGGCAGGCACTAGGCACGAGCGTCGTGCTGCGCACGACCGCCCCCGAGGCGATCGACGCTGCGCGCGCGGCGGTCGAACAGGAGCTTGCCGCGATCGACCGCGCGTGCAGCCGCTTCCAAGCAGACTCCGAACTATCGGCGGTCAACGCCCGCGCGGGCCGATGGACGCGCGTCAGCCCGTTGCTGATCGAAGCGCTGGAGGTCGCATTGCGTGCGGCCGAGCTGACTGACGGCGACGTCGATCCGACCGTCGGCTTGGCGCTCGAACTCGCTGGATATGACCGCGACTGGCGCCTGCTCGATCCTCCCGCTGGCGAGCCCGAAGCAGCGCCTGCGATCACGTTGCGGGCGTGCCGGAGCTGGCAGACGATCGTGCTCGACCGGGCGACCTGCTCGCTGCGGATGCCCGCGGGTGTGAGGCTTGATCTTGGCGCGAGCGCCAAGGCGTGGGCCGCCGATCGTGCTGGAGCGGCGGCACACCGGGCCGGCGGCTGCGGAGCGCTCGTCAGCCTCGGCGGCGACATCGCAACCTCGGGACCTGCTCCCGATGGCGGCTGGCGTGTCAGGGTGACTGACGATCACCGCAGCGACTGCTCGGCACCCGGACAGACCATCTCGATCCGCACTGGCGGCCTGGCCACGTCGAGCACGACGGTCAGGCGTTGGAGTCATGCCGGCCACACCATGCACCACATCATCGACCCACGCACCGGGGCTCCCGTCCGGGACACCTGGCGCACCGTGAGCGTGGCAGCCGCCAACTGCACCGACGCCAACATCGCCGCGACGGCCGCGATCATCAGAGCACACGCGGGCGCCGAATGGCTGGCAAGACACGGCCTACCAGCCCGGCTCGTGGACTGGCAGGGCAACGTCACGGCCGTCGGGGACTGGCCGGCAGATGCTGCCGCGCTCGTGGTATCGGAGGCACTGGCTGGACGAGCGGCGCTCGCGGTATGAGCGCGCAACTCGCCACGGCCGGGCCAAGCGCCTATTGGTATCTGACCCGCTCGACCGGGGCGGTTGCGCTGCTGTTGCTGACGATTGCGATCGTCCTCGGCGTGGTCGACGTGAAGCGCTGGAGCACCGCTCGCTGGCCGCGGTTCGTGATCGACTCGCTGCACCGCAACGTGGCGCTGCTGGCGCTCGTGTTCCTCCTGCTGCACATCCTTACGTCGGTGCTGGATAGCTTCGCGTCAATCTCGATCGTCGATGCGTTTGTGCCGTTCGTCGGCTCCTACCGGCCGTTCTGGCTGGGGCTCGGAGCGGTGGCGTTCGACCTGATCGTCGCGGTGATTCTCACGAGCGTGCTGCGGGCGCGGATGGGGTTCGGGACCTGGCGCGCGGTGCACTGGCTCACCTACGCGAGCTGGCCGATCGCGCTGGTGCACGGCCTCGGCACTGGCAGCGACGCCAGCAGCAACTGGCTCTTGGCGTTGAGCGTCGTCTGCATGGTGGCGGTGCTCGCCGCGGTCCTGACGCGCGCGATCGCTGGCTGGCGCGAGAACGTCGCTGTGCGAAGTGCGGCTCTCGGTGGTGCCGGCGCGTTCTCGTTGTTCCTCACGCTATGGCTGCCGAGCGGCCCGCTGGGCTCCGAATGGGCGCGCCGGTCGGGCACACCGGCCGCGCTGCTACCACACTCCCACACGAGCACCAAATCCAGTGAGAGCCGCAAATGAGCGTCAACTCGACGCTCACCGAGCCGCTAAGCCCGACCGGCCAGCGAACACCCGCGGCATTGCCCCGCCTACTTGTCGGTGTCCCGCCGCACGGCGCGCTGTCGCTGCAGGAGCACACCGCGATCCACGGCCCTCTGCCCGCTACCGGGGGACGCGGTGGGCGTCGCACTCGCGAGCGGGCCGCGCTGCTGGTGGATGAGATCGAGCGCTCCGGGCTGCTCGGCCACGGCGGCGCAGCGTTCCCAACGGCAACCAAGATGCGGGCGGTGGCCGGCGCGCGCAGACGCTCGATCGTCGTTGTCAATGCTGCTGAGGGCGAGCCCGCCAGCAGCAAGGACCGCACACTGCTGCAGACGCTTCCCCATCTCGTGCTCGACGGCGCCATCCTCGCCGCCGAAGCCGTAGGCGCGGACGAGGTGATCGTATGCGTCTGCGAGTCCGCCGAGGAGGCGGTCGAGAACGTGGCGCGAGCGATCGAAGAACGCGCCCGGGCCTCCGAGCGCTCGCCGAGCTTGCACCTGAAGACGGTGGCCGGCCACTACGTCGCCGGCCAGGAGTCGGCGCTGGTCAACTACCTGAACGGTGGACCGGCCAAGCCGACGTTCACCCCGCCAATGCCCTTCGCGCAGGGCGTCAGGCGCCGCCCGACGCTCATCAACAATGTGGAGACCCTGGCTCACGTCGCGCTGATCGCTCGCCACGGAGCCGCGTGGTTTCGTCAGCTCGGAACTCCCAGCCAGCCAGGGTCGGCGCTGGTGACGCTATCCGGCCCGCTCGTCCACCCAGGGGTGTATGAGATCGAGCACGGCGCCTCGCTCTCCTCACTGATCCAAGCCGCCGGAGGGGCCACCGCGCGCACACACGGCGCACTCCTCGGTGGCTACGCCGGCTCGTGGGTCGCCGGCGAGCTGCTGAACGGCGTTGCCCTATCGAATGAACACCTGGCCGCACATGGCGCCTGCCTCGGCGCGGGCGTCGTGCTGCTGCTCTCCGAGCACGCCTGCCCCGTCACAGAAACAGCCCGCGTCGCTCGCTGGCTCGCTGGGCAGAGCACCCGCCAGTGCGGACCATGCGTGCACGGTCTCGACGCGCTCGCCACGAAGGTCGAGGAGATCGCCAGCGGGATCGCGCAAGCGAACGTAGGGCAGCGAATCGAGCGCCTTTCGTCGCTCACAGCGCGACGCGGCGCCTGCCGGCACCCCGACGGGGCCGTCAACTTGATCCTTAGCGCACTGGAGACCTTCGAGGGCGAGTTCGCCGAGCATGCACGACATGGACCGTGCGATCGCTGCGCGCTGCCACCGGAGCTGCCGATGCCCCGCTGGCCCGTCAGCCAAGAAACCGCTCGCGGGAAGCTGGCGGCACGATGAGCCACCATGCGCGGGTGAACCCAATCGCCTGCGAGGCACACGGCATGTGCGCCGAGCTTCTGCCCGAGCGGATCGCGCTGGACGAGTGGGGCTACCCAATCGTCGACGGCACGCCCCTGGAGGCCCGGCTGGTCGAGCACGCGATCCGCGCTGCGCGCGCCTGTCCCACCTTCGCGCTGCTAGTCGAGCGCGACCGCGCGCCAACCCCGCCGCGTGCTCGTCGCGGCGAGCGTCGCCGTTAGCGCCATCACCACGAGCTGCACGATCACAGCGCCACATGCCCAGACCGGCGACGCCCCAGATCATGAACGCGACGCCCCCGACCGTGCTGGTGTGATCGGCGGGCTCGGGGTGGGCCAGCAGCATCAAAACCCTGGGCCGCGAGCGCCGGCGCGCATTGTGTTGGAGTCTCAGCTACGGCGTGCCGCTGCCCGGCGGAGGTGCCAACCCAGGTTCACCCGGTCCGCCGGGACCCGCGGCGCGAGCGGCCTGGACTCTCCCCTCCCATACCGCTTTCGCGCCGAGATCACCTGTTCTGAAGCACATGTAGCCAGCACCGATCGAAAGCAGCACGAGCAGCACGCGCAGCCCCCCGACGATCCACCCTGGTGACAGCAGTCCGTCGAGGATCGCAAGACCTGTGGGCATGCCGCCAGAGATTCGTTGCGCGGCGAAGGTCACGATCAACGTCGCTGTGAACACGACGTAGACGATCGCGAGGATGTGCGCCGCTTGTGAGTGTTCGGAGATCAGTTTCGCGGCGTGGCCCTGGAGGTTCAGCTCTCCGCGCAGCGCGGCGCCTGCCTGCATGGTGAGGAAGATCGAGCTCATCGCGACGATCGACACGACGGCCAGGGCGATCCCGTAGCGCGAGAGCCACTCGCGCTTGAACACGAACACGATGGCGGCGATGATTGTGGCCGGTATCAGGATCACCGGCACGTGCACGAACAGCGGGTGCGCGGGCAGGCCACTGTAGATCGTTGTGATGCGGACCGGGAGCGTCAGGAAGCCGAGGAACGCGAGGAGAGTCAGGACGAACTCGGCGCGGCGCCAGTCGACCCGCCCAAGTCCGCGTGCTCCCACCGTCTCACTGCTCACAGCACGCGAGTCCTAAAGAGCCGGGTCGAGGCGCGAGACACGATCACATCGTCACCGTACGGTGTTCGATCGCGCCGCACATCGGCCCAGAGAACGATCTTGCTCAGCACGAGTATGCGACTCAGGTCGCACATGACCGCTACTAATGGCGTAGAAGCCTCGACGGCCGAGGCACGCCGACATCGCTTGGGATTGAGCGACAATTGCGTGATGAGCGGCGCAGGAATTGGGCTCGCCGTGTCGGTGTTCCTCGCGTGCACGGTCGAGGCAGTGGAGGCGCTGACAATCGTGCTTGCCGTTGCGGCTACGCGCGGCTGGTCATCGGCGATGAGTGGCGTCGTGAGCGCCGCGCTCCTCCTCACGGCGCTGGTGGGAGTGCTTGGCCCGGCGCTTACACAGTTGCCGATCGACATCCTGCGCACGGTGGTCGGCGCCCTGTTGTTGATCTTTGGTCTGCAGTGGCTACGCAAGGCGATCCTCCGCGCCGCGGGGCTCAAGGCAAAGCACGACGAGCGCCAGGTGTACCGGCACGAGCTCGATGCGGCACGCCAGCTTGGCCCCACGGGCCGCGGTCTCGATCGGTATGGCTTCGCGGTTGCGTTCAAGGGAGTTCTACTCGAGGGCTTGGAGGTGGCTTTCATCGTGCTCACCTTTGGGGCCAATCAGCACCGCGTTGGTGTCGCCGCCCTTGCCGCGGCTCTTGCCGTGCTGCTGGTCATCGCCGTCGGCGCGGCTGTGAGAGCGCCGCTGGCGAGAGTGCCGGAGAACACGATGAAGCTCGCAGTCGGCGTGATGCTGAGCTCGTTCGGGATGTTCTGGGGAACGGAGGGCGTAGGCGCGAGCTGGCCCGGTGGGGATGCCAGTCTTCTCGTGATCGTTCCGGCGCTGCTTTTGATCGCAATGGCGATAGCGAGGCGTGTGAGCGCGGATGCCCAAGCGGCGCTTGATGGAGAGGATGACACGAGGGACAGCGGATCACCGGAGCCCGACAGGCGGCACGGGCGCGTGGCGCAGGCGCTCCTCGGTGTTTGGGAGTTCGTCGTCGGGGATGACTGGCGGACTGCCGGGGGCGTCGTGCTCGCGCTCGTTCTCACTTCGCTGGCTGCGAACGCGAGCGCCTCTGCGTGGTGGATAATGCCCCTCGCGGTGGGCGGTCTGCTCGTCTTCTCGATCCACCACGCGCGACACCAGGTATCGCCCATGCGGCATGCGGGAGGGGCGTAGCGCCCCCCCACGATCTAGTCAGCTCTATGAGGTGTGATCAGCCCTGTCTCGTAGGCGAACACGACGATCTGCACGCGGTCACGCAGGCCGAGCTTTGCGAGGATGCGCCCGACGTGTGACTTGACGGTTGCCTCGGAGAGCACGAGTCGCTGCGCGATCTCGGCGTTGGAGAGGCTGCGGGCGAGAAGCAGTAGCACCTCGCGCTCTCTGCTGGTCAATAGCTCGAGACGCTCGTCTTCGTCCCCCGCGGACAGGTCTGCGGCGGGGAGGCGATGCGCGTAGTTCTCGAGCAGCCGGCGGGTGACGCTCGGCGCGACAACCGCATCGCCGTTGGCGACTGCGCGGATCGCCAGGAGCAGTTGATCGGGTGGCGCATCCTTCAGCAGGAAGCCGCTCGCCCCGGCGCGCAACGCGGCGTAGACGTACTCGTCGAGATCGAACGTCGTGAGGATGATGACGCGCGCGTTGCTGTCGGATTCGGCAATCAGCCGTGTTGCTTGCACGCCGTCCATCTCGGGCATGCGCACGTCCATCAGCACGACATCCGGATCGAGCCTGTGCGTGGCCTCGACGGCCTCGGCTCCGTTTGACGCCTCGCCGACGATCTCAAGGTCCTCCTGGGTGTCTATCACCATGCGAAACCCCATCCGCATCAGCTCCTGGTCGTCGGCCAGGAGCAGGCGCGTGGTCATCCGGCGACGGCCTCGGTGTCGGGTTGCAGGCGCAGGTGAACGCGCCAGCCTCCGTCGGGGGCGGGACCGGCATCGAGCTTGCCGCCGTATGCGGCCGCGCGCTCGCGCATGCCGCGCAGGCCACGGCCGCTGCCCGCGAGCGAGGCGGCTGGGTCGCTCTGGCCGCTTCCTGCTCCGGTGTCCGTCACCTCGAGCTCGACGTTGCGTGCCTCACAGCGCAGCGCCAGGTGCGCGCTCGTGGGGCGCGCGGCGTGCTTGAGGGTGTTCGTGAGCGCCTCCTGCGCGACACGGAAGACGGTCAGTTGGATGCCCTCGGGCAGCTCGCGCGGGTCTCCGGCGAGGTCCATCGTCACGGGAATGCCTGCGGCATGTACCTGCGCGAGCAGCTCGTCGAGGCGATCGAGACGCGGCTGGGGCGCGAGCGGCTGCGCGGCTTCGTCCTCACGCAGCACGCCGAGCAGCCGGCGCATTTCCAAAAGCGCCTGGCGACCGGTCGCCGAGACCCGGTCGATCGCCTCGCCCGCCCGCTGCGGTGAGGCGGACATCGCGTAACCGGCGCCATCGGCGAGGGCGATAATCACGCTGAGGTTGTGTGCGACAATGTCATGCATCTCGCGTGCGATGCGCGCGCGCTCGGCGGCGGCGGCGATGCGACCTTCCTGGTCGCGCTCGACTTCCAGGCGAGCTGCCCTCTCGTGCAGCGAGAGCAGCAGCGCGCGTCGCTGGCGGATCGTGATGCCGAGGACTCCGGCGGCGGTGCCCAGGCCGGTCAGCCCGACCCATATCTTCAGTGGCTCAGAGGGCGACCAGCTCAGCGCCGCCATGATCGCGCCCGCCTCGACCGCGCTGGCGGCGAGGCCGACCTCGGCGAGATCGCTTTCGAGCGCCACCCAGTAGAGAGCGATCAACACGGCGGCGTCGGCGAGCTGAGGCGCGGAGAGCAGCCACTGGGCGAAGGCCACGAGCGCGACCAGCGCGAAGCATATGCGAGGATCGCGCCGGTGCAAGAGCAGCGGAACGCACAGGAACACCGAGAAAACCGCCGTCAGGACCCCAAGTCGGTTCTGCGTAGCAAGCCCAAAGAGACTGAGCATCACGACACCGGCCGCGGTCACCAAGTCCACCGCGAAAGGATGAGCCGCGACACGACGGGCATCGAGCTCGGCACGGGCGAGCAACCGCGACGCCAGGCTATTTGCCTTGTGCTTCATGTGCCCATATTGACGGCTCAGCGGCTGAATCTGGAAATCTGGACGCTGCTCACGCGCAGAGGGTGCGACGTATCCCGGCGAGGAACGCCGGCGAGAGGTCATCGCTCTAGCGTCCCGACACTCAGTCGAGCTCGGGGGCAAGCTCCGCATGCGGCTCCAGGTACATGTGCGGATGCTCGGAGTGCCTCGCGTCCTGAACGTCAAGTCTTGTTGCCGTGACGTAGGCGACGAGGCCGACGAAGACGATCAGCGCGATACCGCTGACCGTGCCATCGCCAAGGCCGAGGCCACCGCTTCCGTGCTTGCTGAAGCCGTCTGCGAACGACGCGCCTAGCGGTCGGGTGACGATGTAAGCAAACCAGAACGCAACGATCGGGTGCATGCCAAAACGCCACCAGCCGACCGCCGGAATCGAGATCACCGCCGCGAACAGCAGCACCGACGGCCAGAATCCGAGATTCAACGAGAGCGCCGTGAGATCGCCAGCGGCGGTGCCAAGCGCGAAGGTCGCGAGCACCGCGGCCCAGTAGTAGCTCTCGCGCCGGCGCGTCGTGATGCTGTGAATCGAGAGCGTTCCCTCGCTGCGATACCAAAGGAAGAAGATCGCAGCCACCACCAACGCAAACAGCGACGTTGTCACGCCGTAAGGGATGCTCGCGCCGTCGTGGATGCCGTCAGCGGCCATCGTGCCGAAGATCGCCACCATCATCACCGCGAACCAATAGATCGTCGCACGGTATTCGCGCTGACGCAACTGCAGCCACAGCGCAAACCACAGGCCGAAGATCCCGATCGCCCCGGCGATCGGGACGCTGTGCTGGCCAAGGAAGTCAGACATCGCCTCGCCCATCCCGGTCGTCAGCAGCTTCAGGACCCAGAAGATCGCGGTGATCTCGGGGACCTTCGTCATCATCCGCTGGGCGGGCGACGTTGGCGTGGGCGTTGGAGCGGGTTGGTAGCTCGACATCATGCGTCGCGGCGTACGAGCAGATAGGCGGCGAGCGCCAGCAGGACGATCGTGTAGGCGCAGTACAGTGCGAACCCGCCCCACGGGGAGAGCGTGTGCGGGTCCGCGATGGCCTTGGCGATCGCCCCTCCCGCGCTGGAGGGCAGGTAGGGATTGATCGAGTTGCCGATTTCGCTCGGGAGGATGTCGACGATCCCGGGTAGCACGAACAGCAGGCCGGCGAACGTCGCGATCGCGCCCGCTGTGCTGCGGATGATCGTCCCGAGCGCGACGCAGAGTATGCCCGTCACGGTCATGAACAGCACCGTCCCGACGAGCGTGCGCAGCGCGTGTGGGTGGCCGAGCGTCACGTTGACGTGGTGCTCGGTGAGGATCGCCTGGGCGGCAAAGAACGCTACGAGGGCGCTCGCGAGCATCAACACGAACGTCACCAAGGCGAACACCGCGATCTTCGCCCACAGCACGGGCAGCCGTCGCGGGACTGCCATCAGGCTCGAGCGGATCATCCCGGTCGAATACTCGCCGCTGATCACGAGTACGCCGAGCACGCCGATCGCGAGCTGGGCGAGGTGATAGCCGCCGAGGCTGCGGTCGATCGAGTCAAAGCTCGCCCGATCGCCCGGACTGAGATGCGACCAGCGGCTCATCGAGACCGCCGCGATCAGCACGCCGAGGCCCGCCATCGCGATCACCGCGAACAGCAGCGACCAGCGCGTCGAGCGCAGCGACCACAGCTTCGTCCACTCCGAGCGCAGCACACGGGCCTGGGTCAGGCGACCAGCGAACACGCGCCGCTCGGGCGCGGCGGCGGCGGGCAGCGTCTTGGCGGCGCTCATGCCGCGGCCCTCACGGGCTTGGCTGACTCGTTCCCCTCGCCAGCGTCGGCGTGATACTCGACCGAGTCGCCGGTGAGGCTCATGAACGCTTCCTCCAGCGAAGCCTGCAGCGGCGTCAACTCGGAGATCACGATCCGCGCCTCCAGCGCGATCTCGCCGATCTGCTCGCCGGTGAGGCCGCTGACCTCCAGCAGGCCTTCCTCGATGCTCTGCACCTGCGCCTCGCGCCCGACCAGCTCCTTGCGCAGCTCGCTCGCTTGGGGCGAGCGGACGCGCACGTTGGCCTCCGAGGAGGCGCGGCGCACAAACTCCGCCACGGAGGTGTCGGCGATCAGCCGTCCGCGTCCGATCACGACCAGATGATCGGCGGTCTGAGCCATCTCGCTCATCAGATGCGATGACAGGAACACCGTGCGTCCTTCGGCGGCGAGACCCTTGAGCAGGTTACGAATCCAGTGGATGCCCTCCGGATCGAGGCCGTTGGCGGGCTCGTCGAGGATCACCGTCGCGGGGTCACCTAGGAGCGCGGCCGCCACGCCCAGACGCTGGCCCATGCCGAGCGAGAAGCTCCCCACGCGTTTACGCGCGACATCTTCGAGACCGACCAGCTTGATGACCTCCTCCACGCGCCGGCGTGGGATGCCATGCGTCTGAGCCAGCGCGAGCAGATGGTTGTAGGCCGAGCGCCCGGTGTGGATCGCGTGCGCCTCGAGCATCGCACCAACCTCGTGCAACGGCGCCGCGAGATCGCGGTAGGAGCAGCCGTTGACTCTCACCGTCCCACTCGTGGGTGCATCCAGCCCGAGAATCAGCCGCATCGTCGTCGACTTACCCGCCCCGTTCGGCCCCAGAAAACCAGTCACGATCCCGGGCCTAACGGAGAACGTGAGATCGTCGACAGCGACCTTCTCGCCATAACGCTTGCTCACACCACGAACTTCGATCACACCGTCACCGTACGGTCTCTAGCGTGTGTGCACAACGCCCAGAAGGACCATCTTTGCCGGCCCCATATCCACCTCTGGTAGCACACGCCTGCTACCAGCGACGCATCGAAAATTGGTCCTTTGGGCTGATTGATATCCAGTGCGCCGCGGTTATCTTGCAGCATGTGGTCGAGTCGCGGGATCTGAGCGAGATGGACGCCGAGCTTCCGCTGATCGGTCGTTTCGTTCCCGCGCCGGTCGCGGCGAAGGTGCCGGAGGTCATCCTCCTTTTCTGGGTGGTGAAGATCCTGACGACCGCCGGCGGGGAGGCCACGTCGGATTACCTGAAGACGTACGGCAACTTCGGGGGCGGCGGCCTCGAGGTGCTCGTGATCGTCGTGGGGCTCGTGCTGCAGTTCGGCACCCGCCGCTACCGAGCGTTTGCCTACTGGTCCCTGGCGTTCGCGATCGCGATCACAGGGACCGGCGTCTCGGATTTCCTGCATCTCGACGTCCACATCCCATATGCGGGGACGACGCTACTGTGGGCAGTCGTGCTGGCCGCGATCTTCTGGGTCTGGCAGCGCAGCGAGGGCACGCTCTCGATCCACAGCATCACGACCCAGCGACGCGAGGCTTACTACTGGGCGACGGTGTTCGCGACCTTTGCCCTCGGGACCGCGCTTGGAGATTTCACCGCGACGTCACTGAATCTCGGCTATCTGGACTCGGGCATCCTTTTCACGATCGTCATCCTGATCCCCGCGCTTGCTCACTGGCGATTTGGCCTGAACGGCATCGCCGCGTTTTGGATGTCCTACATCGTCACGCGTCCGCTGGGTGCGTCCTTTGCGGACTACATCAGCAAGCCCAAGAACCTCAGCGGGATCAACTTCGGCGATGGCCCTACGGCGATCGTGTTCGCCGTTGCCGTCCTCGTCCTGGTCTCCTATCTCGCGCTCGCCCGACCGGATATCCAGAAGCCCATCGAAGCTTCCCCCGCACAGACAGGATCGACGGTGCCGCTGCTCGATCTCGTCCATACGGGCGAGTCGGAGATCGAGGTGGACTAGTGAAGCCTTCGGCACAGTCGGTGAACGGAACAAGAAAGGCAGAAGATGGAAGCCCGAATCGACATCATCACGCTCGCTGTCGCCGTCTCGAGCGAGCGCACGGCTTCTACCGAGAGGGCCTTGGATTTGAGTCGCGCGGGGTGATCGGTACCGAGTTCGTCGGCGACGACATCAACGCGAACGGGGCTATCGCGATCTTCGAGCTCCGGGGCGCTCTGATCCTGTGCCTCTACCCCAGAACGGAGCTGGCGAAGGACGCCAAGGTCCCTCTCGGCCCACCGAAGATCGGCGAGTTCAGCCTCGGGCACGCGGTCGCGAGCAGAGCCGAGGTCGACGCCGCACTTGCCCAAGCACAAGCAGCCGGAGCCACGCTCACCGACGATCCTCACGACCGTCCGTGGGGGATCTATTCCGGCTACTTTCGCGATCCCGACGGACACCTATGGGAGGTCCTCTACAACCCACGACTCGTCCGCCCACGGGAGCGCTCGCAATAAGTCGTCAGAAACCAACGGCAGGACGCCCGAAGCTCCCTGCTCGCGCCTCGTCGAACGCGCACTCGGGCTGGGGCCTGTGTAGTAGCTATTTCCTCCTGTCTGGTCGCGGCGCGACTTAGACCGCGGCAACCGAACGGTTAGCCCCCACGGTAGTCCCGCACCGTGCGGCTGCCTGACGCCAGCCGAGGGACAAGTCATGTTCAGGCCGCTACCGACAGTTGGTCGGGGGACTCAGGTTCAGGTACAGCATCCGTGCTGGCGACTCTGCTCTCTCGTACCCTCCGGCGCAGCTCCTCGGTAGACGGAGGGCGACACTCCGTAGGAGCGTCGGAACGCTCGCGCGAAGTGGGGCGCCTGGCGATAACCGACTTGCCGGGCGACGTCGGCGACCGGGATTGCTGGTTTGGCTAGTAGCTCGGCCGCGGCTTCCATTCGCCTGCGATGGAGATCCTTGCCGAAGCTGCGATCACCGAACTGGTCGTAGGCGCGCACTAGCTGGCGAGGCGAGGTCGCGAGCACCTTTGCGACCGCCTCGAGTGTCAGTTGCCTGGCGTAATACCGCTCGACGATCACGCGGGCCGTGAGATACAGCCGGCGCCGCTCGATCAACGTGCTGGCGCGCATACCGCGGCAGCGAGTTGTTGGACTGCGTGGATGTCCGGCCTCGAGCCAGGCTGGGGAGGACAGCCTGGCTCGAGGCCAGCTTGGTGACGCGCATGGCTCGACGCCCGTGTCGGAGCTTCATCAGCCCGGGCGAGCTCGTCCTCGGCCCACGGCCGCTGCTGTTCGTCGCCGAGCATGAGCTGAAGGAGTGCGCGGTCGATAAGGGCGTGCTCCTGCAACCCGTTTGGGGTACGGTGTTTGTGCATGGGAGGTTCTTGCTCCTGTGTCACGGCGTCGGGGCGATCGAGCTGCCGAGGAGCTGGTCGATGAACGTGAAGGCTTCGTGGTTCTGCACGAGCCTGTAGCGCTCTCCGACGATGCCCAGCACCTCGCGCGTGTCCTGACGGACGGTCGCGTAGAAGCCGGGGATCTCCTCGCAGCGGGGCACCCACCACTCGTCGGCCGATTTTGTCGCCGCGGTCGACCGCGATCGGCTCCTTGGCGACGCTCCAGCCGAGTCCCGACGCCTCGATGGCCTCCGCGACCGTCGCCGGCGGCTGCTCGAGCACGGTACCCAAGCCGTGCCAGGGGGTCTTGCGTACCGAGAACATGGTGTCCGAGTCAGTAAGTCCAGCGGACATTTGTGCCTCCTTCAGGTGGGGGCCTCGCCGGGTGCGGGGCCGGTCGCATTGCCACCAGGGGATGCGAAAATGGCCGGGCAAGCCGGCTCCCGCACCCGGCGCCCCGCTAATGCTTCGATGGCGCGGCTACGCTGCTGATGTTTGTGGCTGGAGCTCCTGCGCGCGGCCGACTGAGGCGTTTCGAGAACTCTCCCCAAACTCTCCCCACCCGAGCGTTTTTGAGAGCACCTGAGAGCACTTGAAGTCACCGAAAACCGCTTAGGTATGCGGAGAGCAGCGTCCTGAGACGCACTGCAAAGCCGTCTACACCGGTTCGATTCCGGTCGTCGCCTTGCCCGCAACCGACGACTCCCTCACGTGACGAACACGATGCGTTGTCCGGCCCCGATGGCAGCGTCCCAGCCGGATTCGACATCACTTAGCGGCGTCGGAACGGGATCGACGGCGAAGCTACCCGCGGTGATCTGGGCGGCGAGCTCGGGGAGCTCTGCGACGATCCCAGCCGTCGTGACGGAACCCTGGCCGCTGCCGAGCAGCTGTAGGTTGGCTGCTCGCAACGCCGCGGAGGACAGCGCGATCGTCGTGCCGGCCATCGACCCGATTTGGATCCACGACAGCGGCCTGCTGCGGTCTGCGCGCTCCTTGACGAGAGCGGGGATCGCCAGCTCGGTTATGGAGCCCCACAGATAGTCGATCACGACATCGACGTCGGCGCCTGCTGCCGCGAGCGCCCGAGCGATCTCCTCGCCTTCGCCCGTCAGCGAGACGGTCTCGTCGGCGCCGCGATTCGTGAGCGCGGCAAGCTGCTCGGCGTTTCGGCCGGCTGCCGCCACGTGGCCGGCTCCGAGGAACTTCGCGATCTGCACCGCCATCTGCCCGGCGCTCCCGGTGGCGCCGAGCACCAGCACCTTCTGGCCCGCCTCGAAGGAGATCCGCCTGCGCAGAGCCACCCACGAGGACATGCCGGGATTCATGGCGGCGGCGATCGCCGGCACGTCCGCGTCGGCGGCCAGCGCGACGGCGCGTCGCCTGTCGATCACCGTCCGCTCTGCCATCGTCCCGAGCGTGCCATCCAACGCGACGAAGTACAGAAGCTGACCCTCGTCGGAGCGCCCCACTCCGTCGATGCCCGGTATCAGAGGCAGTGCGTCGGTGCTCGTGTAATGGCTGCCCGACGCGCCTGAGCGCACCCGCGGGTGAAGACCGGCCGCGAGAACGTCGACGGCCACCTCGTGCTCGCCGCTCGGCTCTGGCGTGTGAAACGTTTCGTACCGCGGCGGCGCATCAAAGTCACGGACGACTGCGGCGTGCATGCGAGCTCCATAGGTTAGTGAGCACGAGCTGCCGCTCGAGCTCGGACATCACGTTGGCGGGGAATCGACCCCGGCGTCGCGCAACTCGCTCGCGCGTCAGCGATGTTCGGCTGGCACGGTGAAGCTGAAGCGCCCCACGAGCACCGGCTTGCCCTGCCCCGAAAGCCCTGTGACCGCCATCGAGCTGGCGGGCCCGTCGGTGGGAACGTAGGTGACGGTCCCGTGGACGACGCCGTGGCAGCGGTAGGGCACGAACATCCGCTCGACGATCCGCTGGCCGGCGTGGATGTCGGAGTTGGTCGGCCCGCCGGAGCCGCCCGTGCTGCATCCGCGGGGGTGCGGGTAGCTCATTTCGATCTCATACCAGCTGGCGCTGTTCGCGATCGCCACGCGCGAGGTGAACGCGACCTGCACCAGCAGTGAAGGCCACCCGCCGGAGATGCGCCTGTAGCCCGGGGGCACTCCCCGATTGCACGGCTCGACGGCTTCACCCTTGGTGCAGTAGGAGTGGGCGGGGATCTCGCGCACGCCGATCGGCGTCGCAAGCTGCGCGCTGGTCAGCCGTGCGCGGTGCGGTGAGACGAAGCCGACCGGCGGACAGGAGCCGAACATCGACTCGGAGCTGCTCAGCGCGGGGACGTGGCAGGTGTGCCCGTCGCGGTAGGAGACGGCGGCGATCACGCCGGCGGGCACTTCCGGCCCGCCGCGATCGCCACGGAAGCGGTAGCTGCATTCGCTGTCGCTCGCCCCGCCCCGTCCTGCGCCTGTCGGCGCCGGGGCCAGGCAGCCGCTGGTGGCCTGTGGCAGCACGAGCAGATACGCGCCCTGCGAGCCGGTGGTGGAGATAGTCCGCAGGGCGCCGGTGGCGCTGCGGTAGGTGATGCTGCGCGCGTCCGGCCCGAGCAGCCCGAAGTAGATTTCGCGCATGTCCGCCGCCGGGCAGGTGGGCATCCGCGGACGGGGGTACAGCTTGGCGAGGTGTCGGGCGAGCGCCGGCGGCATCGCTTCGGCGACGACGCAACCGCCCGCCGACTGCGTGGCGCCGGAAAGGCCGCTCGCGGGCGCGTTCTGCAGGGCGACGTTGACGAAGCCGTCGCCGCGCGCGTCGGTGAGATCGCAGCCGAGGGGATCGAAGACATTGTCGGATATGGGATGGAAGCGCCCGTCGTCGGCGAACGCGCCGTCCTGTCCGAGCACGCCGACGGTGTCGAAGTCCACGCGCCCGACGGTCACGCATGTCAGCCCGCGAGTGGTCTGAGCGACCCTGATGCCCCACGGCAAGCCGCCGCCGGGATCGGCGACTCGCAACGGCAGCAGCCTGACGCTGTGCGCGATCGCGACGCCGTCGTCGGCGGTCGCCGACGGCGGCACTTCGGGCCCGACCGTGGTGCCGCGATGGAACACGCCGGCGGCGCTCAGCCCGACGACCGTGCCGAGCAGGCCGATCGCGACGTTCACCGCCGCCCAGCGCCAGCGCCTGGCGTGCCGCCACGGGCTGTCCGCGCGGCTGGCGCTCGCCGGCGCGGCGGCGCCGGCCCGCGCTTCGCGATGCGCCGCCTGCACCAGCTCGCTGCGGAGTTGCGGCAGGTAGCTCATTGCGCCTGCTCCAGTCGGTCTCTGATGCTGCGCAGCCCGCGGCTGACGCGCTGGCGCACGACGCTCTCCGAGCACGACAGCGCCGCCGCCAGGTCGGCGTACTCGCGCTGCTCGAGCACGCGGCCGCTGATCGCGCGACGCTGGTCCTCGGGCAGCTCTCCCAGCAGCGCCAGCGCGTCCTCGCCGCCGCCGAGCTCCTCGATGCGCTCGAGCGCCAGGTCGCTGAGGGCCAGCGGCTCCATGCCCAGGCGCCTGCGCGTGCGGTCCTCCACCCTGCCCCGCTGCCACGCATCCGCCAGCTCGTGCCGCGCGATGCCGAACAGCCACGCCCGCGCGCTGCCCAGCTCGGCGCGGAACCCGCTGGCGGAGGACAGCGCCGCGGCGAACACCTCCGCGGTCAGGTCAGCGGCCAGATCCGCGCGGCCGGTAGCGCGTACGAAGAACGCCAGCACGTCACGCTCGAAGCGGTCGTAGAACACGCCGAACGCATCGGGGTCGCTGCGTGCGAGCGCCAGCAGCTGCTCGTCGCTCGCGCCGTCTCCCCGGGTGGTGCTCATCAACAACATATTCCTGGCAGCGGCGAGGCTGTGACACGATCGACGAATGTGAGAGGTGAGGGTCGCGTCGTGCTGGCCCGCGCGCGTGGTGAGGTAGTAAACGGGTGGTGGACTTGGATGGGTCGGATGGCGTACAGTCGCGCTGTGGAAGCCGCGCTCGCCTCGGTCCCCGACGTTCGTGCCCGCCTGGAGTCGGCGGCCACGCTGTGCGAGCTGTTCCAGGCGACCGCCGCCGAACGTGCGGAGCAGGTCGCGCTGCGCACGCCCGGCGGCGCCCATGAGCTGAGTTGGCGCGAGTACGCGGCGCGCGTGGAGCGGATCGCCGCGGGCCTCGCCGCCCTCGGCGTGCGCCGCGGCGACGCGGTCGCGCTGATGATGGTCAACCGCCCCGAGTTCGCGCTCGTGGACTGCGCCGCGGTACACCTCGGCGCCACCCCCTTCTCCATCTACAACACATTCCCAGCCGAGGTGATCGAGCACGTGCTCGCAAACGCCGGCGCCCGGGTGGTGGTGTGCGAGGCGCAGTTCGCGCAGGCCGTGCTGCGGGCACGCGAGCGCACGGAGATCGAGCACGTGGTGTGCCTGAGCGACGGCGTCGAGGGCACGGTGTCGCTCGCCGACCTCGAGGCGGCTCCGGCGGACGGCTTCGACCTGCACGAGCACTGGCGCGCGGTCGGAAGCGAGGACGTGCTCACCCTGATCTACACCTCCGGCACCACCGGCCCGCCGAAGGGGGTGGAGATCACCCACGCGAACATGCTCGCGCAGCTGCGCGCGACGGCGAGCGTGCTGCCGGTCACCCCGGGCGGGCGCACCGTCTCCTACCTGCCCGCCGCGCACATCGCCGACCGCTGGGCGAGCTACTACTCGGCGATCGCCCACGGGCTGACGATCACGTTTGTCGCCGACCCCGCCCAGCTCGCCGGCGCGATCGTCGATGCCCGCCCGACGGCATGGGGCGGGGTGCCGCGCGTGTGGGAGAAGATCCGCGCGAGCCTGGAGGCCGCGATCGTGGCCGAGCCCGACGCGGCTCGCCGCGCGGCGGTGCGGGCGGCGATCGACACGGGCCGGGAAGTGCTCCGCCGCGAGCAGGCGGGCGAGCCGATCGGGGAGGAGCTCGCGGCGGCGCACGCCCGCGCCGAGGCGCAGGTGCTGCGCCCGCTGCGCGAGCGCCTCGGGTTCGAGCAGGTGGAGTCGATCGTGATCGGCGCCGCCCCGGCAACGCGCGACCTGCTGGAGTTCTTCGGCGCGATCGGGCTGCCGCTGCTGGAACTGTGGGGGATGTCTGAGATCTCGTGCGTCGGCACCACCAACCGCCCGGGCGCCAACCGCATCGGCACGGTCGGCCAGGCGCTCCCCGGCAGCGAGATAGCGCTGGCCGACGACGGCGAGCTGCTGGTGCGCAGCCCGATGGTGATGCGCGGTTACCGCGGCGAGCCGGGCCAGACGGCGGAGGCGATCGACGCCGACGGCTGGCTGCACACCGGCGACATCGCGACGATCGACGCGGACGGCTTCGTCACGATCGTCGATCGCAAGAAGGAGCTGATCATCAACGCCGCCGGCAAGAACATGTCGCCGGCGAACATCGAGGGCGTGCTGAAGTCCGCGCATCCGCTGATCGGACAGGCGGTGTGCATCGGCGACCGGCGCCCGTACAACGTCGCGCTGCTCGTGCTCGAGCCCGATGCGGCCGCCACGTGGGCGCGCGAGCACGGCCTCGACGAGGACGCGCTGCGCGAGCTGGCCGCGCGCGAGGACGTACGCGCGGAGCTCGACGCGGCGATCGCGCGCGCCAACGAGCGGCTTTCGCGCGTGGAGCAGATCAAGCGCTTCCAGCTGCTCGCCGGCGACTGGCTGCCGGGCAGCGAGGAGCTGACGCCGACGATGAAGCTCAAGCGAAAGCCGATCGCCGAGAAGTACGCAGCGCAGATCGAGGCGCTCTATTCGTAGGGCCGCGGGGCCTGCGATCACGGTTCTGACGGCGGGCGCGGTCGCGCTGCGGGCGTGGCTGATGCTCGGATACGGGCCGGCGTTCGTGGGATTCGGGGACTCCCACGAGTACGTGACGGCCGCCGTGTTGGGCGTCTTTCACGACGTCCAGAAACCGGCCGGGTACCCGATCTTCCTGCGCACCGTTCACCTTTTCAGCGACAGCCTGACGTTCACGATCCTGATACAGCACGTCCTCGGCATCGCGACTGGATTGCTGCTGTACAAGGCCGTGCGGCGCACGGGCGCACCGGCGTGGCTTGGCCTGCTGCCGGCGGCAGTGGTGTTCTTCGGCGGCACGGGCGTTCTGCTCGAGCACTCTCTGCTTGGCGACTCGCTGTTCGCCTTCTTGCAGGCGCTCGGCCTCTACGCGGGTATCCGCACGCTGACTGAGCCGCAGCTGCGCTGGCCATTGCTCGCGGGTCTGGCGATCGGCGGCTCCTTCTGGGTGAAGACCGTCGGCCTGTCGAGCGCGATCGTGCTGCCCCCATTGCTGCTTGCGTGGGCCGCGGGGCCCGCGCGCCGTCGCTTGGTCAGCGCGGGGACCGCCGGCTGCGTGGCGCTGGTGATGATCCTCGGCTACGTGCCGGTGCAGGCTCTGGTGTCCGGATACTGGGGATATGAGCGACAGAGCGCGTGGAACCTGTACGGCCGCGTGGCGACATTCGTCGACTGCTCGCGCTTCACACCGCCGGCCGGCACGCGCTTTCTGTGTCCGACTGAAGCGTCCGGCCACCGCCAGTCCGAGAGCTTCTACCAGTACGCTCGCACCGCGCCCGCGGTTCGCCGCTTCGATGGCCCCGCGCACGCCCCGGCCTCTGCAAACGCGCTGCTGCAGCGCTTCAGCGTCGCCGCGATCACACACGAGCCGCTCGCGTATGTCGAGGCGATCCTGCGCAGCCTGACCTTCTACGTCTCCGTACGCAATGGCGAAGGCTATACGCCCGAAGGCATCCGCGACGCGCTGCTCGAAGCCAAAGGCGTGGAATCGATCCAGCCCTCGATCTCGGCCTACTACCCACACGACCACGGCTACCTCGGCTCCGCCAGCGAAAACAGTGCGCTCGATTCCTACGAGAGCGACACCCGCATCCAGGGGCCGCTGCTGCTGGTGTTGCTGGCGGCCGCGATCGCCGGCGTGCCGCTGCTGCGCGGGCGCATGCGCGCGGCCTCGCTGCTGTTCAGCTTGACGGCGATCTGCTCGGTGGCGTTGGCGGCAGCCGGCAACAGCTACGACGCGCGCTACGGCTACCCGGCGTTCGGCCCGCTGGCGGCGGCCGCCGCGCTGGGGGCGTGGGCTCTGCTCAGTCGTGTTCGACCGAGGCGAGCGCGCGCCGCAGCGAACGTTCGCTCTGCGGGCCGCGCAGCGTCTGGCTGATGCGCCCGTGAGCGTCGATCACGAACGTCGTCGGCAGGCCCGTCAGCCCGTAGGCGATGCCGACGGTGCCTTCAGTGTCGCGCAGGTTGGGGAAGGTCCAGGCATGGCGTCGGATGAACGACCGCGCCGAGCTGAGCTCGGGGTCGCTCCAGTCGACGCCGACGATCCGCCCGCGCCCGCCCCGGCTATCGGCGAAGCGCTCGAGCGCCGGCGCCTCCTGGGCGCACGGTCCGCACCAGCTCGCCCAAAATACGACCAGCGCACCGCCGCCGTCCGCGCCCGCCAGCAGGCTGGCGAGCGTCACGGGCGTGCCGGCCAGGCGTTCGCGCGGCAGCGCCGGCGCCCGTCGGCCGCTCGGGGAGCTGGACGCGAGGCCGAACGCGGCCAGCGCGGCGATCGCACCGGCGAGCGCGAGCGTCCCCGCGATCAGTGGTAGCCGCCGCGCCATCCTCCCCTCTCCTCCGCTCCCCTCTCCTCCGCTCCGCTCAAAGAGCGGCCAGCAGCGGTACGTCGTGGACGATTTCCTTGGGCTGGAAGCTCGCCGCGTAGAGCGTCAGGCGCTTACCCGAAGCGGTGATCCCGTACACGATCCCGGTGTGGTTGACGAACTGCGGCTGGTTGGCGTCCTGTTCGGAGCCCACGCCCCACGCCTTCCACACGCGCGCGAGTTCCTTGGCCGAGCCGATCAGGTACTTCATGCGGCCGGTCATCCCGTGGCGCGCGAGAAACGCGGCGACCGACTTGGGCGTGTCCACGCGCGGGTCCACGGAGACGGCGATGATCTGCACTTTGGAGGCCAGCTTCGGGCCCATCTCGTTGAGCGCGACGCGCAGGTCGGAGGTGATCAATGGACAGATGTCCGGGCAGGTCGTGTATAGGAACGTGACCAGCACCACCTTGCCCTTGTAGGAGTCGATGTTCACCGGCTGGCCGAGGTAGTTACGCAGCGCCAGAGCCGGCGCCGGCCTGGCCGGTTCGAGCACCGCCGCGGCGTCGAAGTGGTGCGCCAGCGCTTGCTCGCGCTTGGCGTTTTCGCCGGATTGGCCGCCGATCGTCACCAGCGCGACGGCGCCCGCGACGAGAACGAGCACGAGCAGCGCGAGCAACACCCGGAAGTCGAGCCCGTTCTTGCGCATCAGACAGCGAAGTTAGCATCGCCGCCGCCCGCGGGTGCCCGCTCCGTCGGCAATAAAGCTTGCAGACCTTCCACGGAAATGCATCTTGCAGCGAGATCTGTTAGGTTGCCGCCCGTTCGTGCCGAGTTCTCGCCCTCTCAGGAGGTCGAGGAACGGGGGACCCAATGCAGCCGAGAGGCTGCTGGGGCGAATCGCCACAACGTGTGGCGTAGCGTAGACGTTTACGCGAGCCCGTCAGCTAACCCCGTAGGCGCCATGCAAAGGAATGAGAAAGGACGCCTCGGATGCCGGGTTCCCCGCGTGATCTTGCTGTTCTCGACCATTGGAGCGCATCGCTGGAGCGCTCGCGCGCACGCCGCTCGAGCACGCCGCGCGTGCGAACGCGCCGCGGCCCCTCGGGCGCCAAGGACAGCTGTGCGCTCTCGACGCTGCTCGACACGCGCAGCACCCTCCCCCACGCGCGTGACCTCGCCGACGAGGAGACGTGGCAGCTGTCGCTCGGCCGCTCGCGTGCGCGCAGGCGCGCCGCCCAACTGCGCTTCGTGCCGACGGACCGATCGAAGATCGGCCAGCGCGCCAAGCGCATGTCGCTGGGAGCCCTGGTGGCACTGACCGTCGCGCCCGCCGCGGCCAGCCTCGCCGGCGGCGGCGCGACGGCCACCGCGAGCGCCAGCCCCGAGCCGCCGACGACGACTGAACACGTGATCGTGCTCAGCAGCGGCAGCGAAGGCCGGCAGGTGCGCCTGCTCCAACAGGCGCTCGGCACCGTCAAGGTCGACGGCGTGTTCGGTCCGGAAACCGAAGCGGCTGTCCGCAGCTTCCAGGCGAGCAAGGGGTTGACCGTGGACGGCGTCGTCGGGTCAGCCACGAGCGCGGCGCTTCGCAGCCAGACCGCGGGCAGGGCGCTGATGAGCGACTTCAAGTCCCCCATCGCCGCGCAGGACGAAGAATCCACGCAGGGCGTGGAAGGCACCGCCAGCGCCAGCGCGGGTGCGGCGGTGTACGTGCAGGGCGCGCCGGCCGTCTCCAGCGACGATGTCGCCGACCTGGGCGGGGCCTCGGACGCCGGCGCGAGCGAAGCGCAGGCCGCCTCCGGCGAATCCGCGCCGCAGAAGACCGCCGCTGAAGAACATGCCGAAGAAGCCCACGCGGACACGGTCAAGCAACTGCAGATTGCACTGCACGTCAGCGTCGACGGCGTGCTTGGCCCCGAAACAGAGGCTGCCGTGCGCCGCCTGCAGGCCCGCCACGGCCTCACGAGCGACGGCGTGGTCGGCGCGAGCACGTGGAGCGTGATCGGCGTGCACAGCCAGGAAACGTTGACGCCGCCGCCGGCGACGACGGCGCCCGCCACCGCGAGCGGCGCCGCCGGCGAATCCGAAGTGGCCTCAGGCGAATCCGAAGGCGCGAGCCCGACTGGCGCGGTCGACCAACTGCAGGCCGCGCTGCACCTGTCCGTCGACGGCGAATTCGGCCCCGAAACAGAGGCGGCGGTACGCCGCCTGCAGGCCCGCCACGGCCTCACCGTCGACGGCGTCGTCGGCCCGGCCACGTGGGCGCTGATCGGCGTCGCCGGCCACGAAACGCTGACGCCGCCGCAGTCGGCGCTGCCCCAGCCCACCGCACAGCCCGCCGCAGATGCGAGCAGCGACGTGGGGCTGACCGCCGGCAGCGGCGGAACACCGGGCGCCACGCACACGGCGACGCCGAGCTCCAGTGAAGCCCTGCAGTGGCTGCAGGCCGCGCTGCACCTGTCCGTCGACGGCGAATTCGGTCCCGAAACAGAGGCGGCGGTACGCCGCCTGCAGGCCCGCCACGGCCTCACCGTCGACGGCGTCGTCGGCCCGGCCACGTGGGCGCTGATCGGCGTCCAGGCCGCGCCCACGCTCACCCCGCCACCATCCGCGCTTGCCGGCGCCGGCCCCAGTGGCTCCGCCCCGGGCGCGACCGGCGCGGCGGGCGTCGGCGAAGGCGAGGCCGAAAGCGTGATCGAGCGCGTGATCGAGGCGGCCGACGAAATCGCCACGCGCCCGTATGTGTACGGCGGCGGGCACGGATCGTTCGAGTCCGAGGGCTACGACTGCTCGGGCTCGGTCTCCTACGCGCTGCACGGCGGCGACCTGCTCAGCTCACCGGAGGACTCCTCCGAACTGGAGTCCTACGGCGAACCCGGCCCGGGCAAGTACATCACGATCTACGCCAACGCCGAACACGCGTACATGGTGATCGACGGCAAACGCTTCGACACGGTCGCGCTCGCCGAAGACGGCTCGCGTTGGGGCGGAGGCTCGGACGATGGCGGCAGCTTCGTGGAACGCCACCCCGACGGCCTGTAGAAGGTAGTTCGAAACGTGCACGTGCGGGGGCAACCGCCCCCGCCCCGAGCGTCCCATCCCAGCCGCGGCCTAGCCTGCCCTGCTCGCCTGCCGGAAGCTCGACGAGAGGAGGCTCGGCGATGCTCGCACGAGCACATGCGTTCACCATCGAGGATCTGCACACGCGGCATGTGACCGTGGAGGTGGACGTGCGCGCAGGTCTACCAGCGTTCGCGATCGTCGGCCTGGCAGACGCGACGGTGCGCGAGGCGCGCGAGCGCATCCAGGCCGCGATCCTCAACTCTGGATTCGATTTCCCGGCGAGGCGCATCACCGCGAACCTCGCTCCCGGAGACGTGCGCAAGGTCGGGCCGGGCCTTGACCTGGCGCTCGCATGCGCGCTGCTGGCGGCGAGCGGCCAGCTTCCGCGCGAGGCTCTCGAGCGCATGGCGCTGTATGGCGAGCTGGGCCTCGACGGCTCGGTTCGCGCGGTGCGCGGCACGCTGGCGGTGGCGCAGGCCGCGCGCCGCGCGGGCATGAGCGGACTCGCCCTCGCCGGCGGGCACGCCCGCGAGGCGACGCTGATCGACGGCCTGCGGGTTGCTGTGGTCGAGCATCTGCGCAGCGCGGTGCGCGTGCTGAGCGGCGGTCCACCGGACGCGCTGCCCGAGCGCCGGCACGCCGAGGCGGAGGAGCGGCGAACGCACGTCGCACGGCAACTGGATCAGCGCGATCTCGCGCCGGGCGCTCCGGAGCCGGACCTGAGCGACGTGCGCGGCCAGCGTCACGCGGTGCGGGCGATCGTGATCGCGGCCGCGGGCGCGCACAACCTGCTGCTGAGCGGGCCGCCAGGCACCGGCAAGACGATGCTCGCCCAGCGCCTGCCGTCGATCCTGCCGCCGATGAGCACGGCCGAGGCGATCGAGGTCACGCGCATCCACAGCCTGACCGGCGCCCGCGTGGAGCAGCTCGTGGCACGACGGCCGTTCCGCGCGCCGCACCACTCGATCACGGCGGCGGGCCTCGTCGGCGGCGCCAGCCGCGGCTGGGTGGGAGAGGTGGTGCTGGCCAACCACGGCGTGCTGTTTCTCGACGAGCTGTCGGAGTTCTCGCGAAGTACCCTGGAGGCGCTGCGCCAGCCGCTGGAGGACGGGCGCGTGGCGATCGCGCGGGCGCGCCACTCGGCGCTGTACCCGGCGCGCTTCATGCTCGTCGCCGCCACCAACCCGTGTCCGTGCGGCTACGCCGGCGACGGGGAGCGCTGTTCGTGCAGCGAAGCTGACATGGCGCGTCATCGCCGCCGCCTCAGCGGCCCCCTGCTCGATCGCATCGACCTGCTGGCGAGCCTGGGACGCGAGCGCGAGCGCGACACACGGGCGAGCGCGCCGATCTGCTCCGAGCAGGCCCGCGAGCGCGTTGCCGGCGCGCGCGAACGCCAGGTGGCGAGGCTGTCGGACGAGGGCGTGACGGTCAACGCGCAGATGGACGCGCGCATGCTGCGAGCGCACGTGAAGCTCGAGGAGCGAGGCGAGCGGATGCTTGCAGCGGCGTGCCGGCAGGGACTGCTGAGCGCGCGCGGCGAGCACCGCGTGCTGCGCGTGGCGCAGACGATCGCCGACCTGAACGGCAGCGAGCGCGTGCGAGCGCACGACGTCGGAGCGGCGTTGGCGATGCGACCGGACGTGAGCCTCGCACGCAGTCGAGCGGCATGAGCGCGTGTGCGAGCTGCATGCGGCGCAGCTGGCTGCTGGCGGAGTTGAGCGGTCCGCTGGAGTGCTGCGCGCGCGACCGCGCACGCCTGCTCGAGCTGCTGAGACTGAGCGACGCGGAGCTGGTGAAAGCTGTCGGGGGCAGACGCAGCGCGGAGCTGCGGGCGCGATACGGCGCGTTCGAGGCGGGCGAGCTCCCGCGCGAGGACGGCGTGGAGGCGATCTGCCGCCACCGCCGGGGCTACCCCGACGGCCTGCGATCTGCGTCGGCGCCGCCGATGCTGAACGTGGCCGGCACGGCGAAGCGGCTGGCGAGCCTGGCGACCGCGCCGGTGGTCGCGATCGTGGGGAGCGCGTCGGCGAGCGACTACGGCATGGAGACAGCACGCGGCCTCGCACGTGGCCTGGCGGCGAGCGGGGTGACGGTGGCGGCGAGCCTCACCGACGGGATCACGGTCGCGGCGCACATGGGCGCGCTGGAGGCGGGCGGCGCCAGCATCGCGGTAATGGGCGGCGGCCTCGGGGGGTCGTGCCCGGCGCGCAGACGCGCTCTGTACGCGCGCGTGACCCGCTGCGGCTGTGCCGTCTGCGAGCTGCCGCTCGACCACGGCGGGCGTCGCTGGGGACAACTTGCGAGCGAACGGATCGTCGTGGCGCTGGCACGGCTGGTCGTGGTGGTCGAGGCCGACGAGAGCCCTGCGGACCTTTTCGGAGCGCGGATCGCGCTGGCGCTCGGCCGCAGCCTCGCCGCGGTCCCGGGCCGCGTGAGCTCCCCGCTCTCGTGCGGCACTCACGCCCTGCTGATGGAAGGCGCGAGCCTTGTCCGCGGTCCGCAGGATGTCCTGGAGCTGCTGCACCTGCCTGGCACACCCGCGCGCGATCGGACGGCACCGGCACCGGCGCGCGCGGCAATCGGGGGGTGCGGCGGGCTCGAGCCGCGGCTGAAAGGGACGCTCGAGCGGGTTGGCAGCGGCTGCGACACGCCGGACAAGCTCACGCACGCCGGAGCCGAGCCGAGCGACGTGCTGCTGGCGCTGAGCGAGCTCGAGCTGATGGGACTGCTGGCACGCGGCGACGGCGGGCGCTATGTGCCGCGACACCCGCTGCCCTCATGACAGGGCGTTCGGATACAACGAACGTAAGTCGTCTATTCAATACAAGACGCTCTCAAGAAAATGGCCGGTATGGCCGACGCTGCGGTTGAGATGACGGATCAGCTCACAGGGGCGGAGTGACCGTGCAGACTCCCGCAGGGCGGGACCCCGCACAGGGGTGTCGCGAGCGCGAGGTTCACCGCCTCGGCGAGGTGCTGCGCGCGCGCGTCGATGACGTGCTCGCACGCACCGTGGCCCGGGCGGGCGACGCTAACGGGTCTTCGGGCCAGGCTTTTGACGCGGCCGTTCGGGAAAACTTCGAGCGGATCGGCCGCAGCTCGACGATCGCGGTCGCCGAGTGGATGGCCCGCGGCGATCCCGAGGCGGCGCGCGAGGCTGGCCAGGAGGCCTGGCACACCTACGGCCAGATGGCGGCACAGAGCGCCGCGCCGCTGGAGGAGGTGACCAAGCGCTGCCTGCGCTGGCGCGACGCGGTAGGCGCGGTCCTGCGTGAGTGCGCCGCCGAGCTGGACGTCTCCCCGAGTGCGCTGAGCCACGCGTTGTCGATGATGCAGCGGACGACCGACGTGACGCTCGTGCGAATGTGCGAGGCGTTCGAGCAGGAGCGCGTGGGAATTCAGCGGGAGCTCGCCCGCCGCCAGGAGGAGCTCGCGTTCATGGCCACCCACGACCAACTGACGGGACTGCCTAACCGCACGCTGATCCTGGACCGCGGCGAGCAGATGCTGCGGCGCGCCCGCCGCCTGAGAACGCCGGTGGCGGCGATGCTGATCGATCTGGACAACTTCACCGCCATCAACAACACGCTCGGACGCGCGGCAGGCGATCAGCTCCTGCAGGCCATCGCCGCACGGCTCGACAGCGTGGTGCGCGACATCGACGCGCTCGGGCGCATCGGCGGCGACCAGTTCGTGGTGCTCGCCGAAGATGTCTCGAAGGCGACCGACATAGCGGTGATCGCCGATCGACTGCGGGCGACGCTTAGAGCGCCGTTCAAGCTCGCCGGCAGCGAGCACCCCGAGTTGCCGGTGACCGCGAGCATCGGCGCGGTGATCGGCAGGCGCCCTTCCGTCGAGGATCTGCTGCGCGACGCAGACATCGCGGTGCACCGCGCGAAGTGGGACGGCAAGAACCGTCACGTGGTGTTCGAGTCGGGCATGCACGACGTCGTTCAGAACCGGATGAAACTTGAGATGGATCTGCGCAGTGCGCTCGAGCGCAGGGAGTTCTTCCTGCTTTACCAGCCCACGTTCGACCTGCGCGGGATGACGCCGACGGGGGTCGAGGCGCTGATCCGCTGGACACGCCCATCGCGAGGCGTCGTCCAGCCCAACGACTTCATCCCGCTGCTCGAGGAGACCGGGCTGATCGTCGAGGTCGGCAGGTGGGTGCTCGAGGAGGCCTGCTGCCAGGGTGCGCGCTGGCGCGAGCGCGGACATCGGATAGGCATGGCGGTGAACGTGTCGGCGTGTCAACTGGACAGCGACCGGTTCCTCGCGGACGTGCGCCACGCGCTCGCCCGAAGCGGCCTGGAGGCGAGCGCGCTGACGCTCGAGATCACAGAGACGACGCTGATGCGCGACCCAGAGGAAATCGCTCGGCGGCTGCATGCGATCAAGGACCTCGGCGTGCGCATCGCGATCGACGACTTCGGTACTGGCTACTCCTCGTTGGCGCACATCCAGCGCTTCCCCCTCGACGCGCTGAAGATCGACCGCTCGTTCATCTTCCAGCTGGCCGAGAACCCCGAAGGCGAGGCGCTGTTGCGCACGCTGGTGAAACTCGGCAAGGCACTCGCGATGGAGACGGTCGCCGAGGGCATCGAGGGCACGTGCCAGCTATCGCTGCTGCGCGAGGAGCAGTGCGACAGCGGTCAGGGATACCTGTTCGCCCGCCCGCTGGCTGCGGACGCCGCCGAGGCGTTCCTGCAGGACTGGCGCGCGAGCGACATGAAGGGATTCAAACCCTCGACCTTGCTCCTGTCGCAGAGTGCCCAAGCTGTTTAGCTCATCGATGGTTCGCCTGGGACGCCATCGGGATGGGCCTCGGCGTACTTCTTGACCGCCGCGATAGTCCGCACATTCTCGACGTCAAAGGGTCGAATGATCAGCGGGCGCAGAGGGCGCAAAAGGGCCGGCATGGTGATATCCAGGAGGAGCCACCGGGTGAGGTGCGTTCCACGCTCCTGCTCCTCGAAGGAGTAGTGGATGTGTACGTCGACGGTCGCCCTGAGTTGGCTGATGTGGATCGTGTGGTGGAAGTCCAGTGACCCGGGAGGCTGGAATCCAGTGACCGTTCCCCACCAGTCCTTTCCTGGCTGATCGGGTTTGCCGTCGTGGTAGCGACTACCGAGCTGCACGGGGTAGGGGTCGACGTCGGTCGTCGCGCCGAAGGCCGCCGAGCTGGGCAGCCAGCGGCCATAGTTCGGCATCTCTGAGAGAAGCTCGAACAGGATGGCCGGCGGCGCGTCGACCTGAGAGCTATAGAGCTTGTGCCATCGAGAGGTAGCCATATCCGCTGTACCCACGTCGTCCCTGTGCCTCCACGATAAGGACGAGCTTCCCACAGATGGGTCTCTGACGTCCGGCCAGGTCCGGCGATCATTTCCGACGAGATCCGCAGCTTCCGGAGACTGATAACAACCGATTGCTCCCGTTTGCTACCAACGACCGCTTACCCACGCCCCCGCCAGCCATACTCTGCCCATCCTGAAAACAACAAAACCCCCGGGAAGTCCGGGGGTTTTGCCTAAAGCGGATGAAGGGATTCGAACCCTCGACCTTCGCCATGGCAAGGCGACGCTCTAGCCAGCTGAGCTACATCCGCGCGCTGCGCGCATTCTAGCCTCCATCAGGGCGGCGCGCGCGAACCTGATAGACGGCTAGGTCGCCCGCTTCGAAGCCGTGCCCGGCCGAGCGCAGGTACAGGCGCCAGACGCGCGTGCGCTCGGCGCCGGCGAGCTCCTGCGCGCGCTCGAGATGCTCGTCCAGGCGCTGCGCCCAGTGACGCAGGGTCACCGCGTAGTCCTCGCGAAAGCCCTCCACGTGCCCGGTCCAGAAGCCGGCGCGCTCGAGTGCGAGCTGCACACGCGAGAGGGACAGCGGCTCGCCGTCGGGGAACACGTAGCGCGTGGAGAACAGGTCGTCGAGCGGCGTCGCCGCGGGGTCGAGCGCGGCGATCGCGTGGTTGAGCAGTTTCCCGCCCGGGCGCAGCAGGTTGAACAGCGTCTGCGCGTACACGTCGATCTGGCGCTCGCCTACGTGCTCGGACATGCCGATGCTGGCGATCGCGTCGAACGAGCCGGCCGGCAGCCGGCGGTAGTCCTGAACGCGGATCTCGACCTTCTCGGCGACGCCGGCCTGCGCGACGCGCTCGCGCGCGAGCTGCGCCTGCGCGTCTGAAAGCGTGATGCCGACGACATCCACACCGTGCTCGCGCGCGACCTGGATCGCGAAGCTGCCCCAGCCGCAGCCGACGTCGAGCACGCGCATGCCCGGCTGCAGATCGAGCTTGCCGGCTACCAGCTCGAGTTTGGTCTGCTGCGCCTGCGCCAGCGTCTGCGCTCCGCGCGAGAAGATGCCGCAGCTGTAGGTCATCGACTCGTCCAGGAACAGCGCGAAGAACTCGTTGCCGACGTCGTAGTGGTAGCGCACCACCTCGGCGTCGCGCTCGGCGCTGTGCAGCTCTCCGCTCGGCAGCAGCTCGAGATCCGGCCGGCGCGGAATCCCGCCGGGCAGGGCGGCGGCGACGGTCGCGAGCCCCAAGCGCACGCGATCGGCGAGGCTCAGCGTCGGCAGGTCGAAGTGCTCGACCATCGACAGTGCGCGATCGAGGTCGTCCACCGCCAGCGAGCCGTCGACGTACGCGCGACCGAGGCCGAGCGTCCCCGGCGCGGCCAGGAAATGTGCGAGCGCGACGGGCCGGCGCACGAAGAACGTGGGCGCGTCGGCGACCGTCGCCGGGACCGCACCGCCGTCCCAGAAGCGCACGTTGAACGGCCGCGACGGGAGCGCGCGCTCGAGCTCGCGGCCGAGCGGTCTGCTGATGCGTACGATCGCCACGCGGGAAACATTGCAGAAGTGGGCGGCTCACCCCCCAACGGTGCGCCGCTTATCCCTTGAAGGTCGAGCGTCCCAGGTCGCCGAACGGCTCGTCGCGCTCACGCACGGCCTCGCGGAAGCCCGCCTCGCCGGCGCGACGGCGGAAGGCGTGGCCCTCGACGGTGTGACGAGCGATCCCGTCGAACACCGTCCCCAGCAGTTGGGAGCCGTGCAGCCCCTGCGCGTGGACGGTCTGGTTGACGAGCAGCTTCATCATCATCAGCTGGTTGACGGGCACGCGCGCGATCCGCTCGATCAGGATCTCGGTGCGCTGCGCCAGATCCTCCGCCGCGGGGGCCTCGATCGCAAGGCCCCACTCCAACGCCTCAGCGCCCGATAGGCAGTCGCCGGTGAACAGCAGCCGCTTGGCGCGCTGAGCACCGACGCGGTGCGCCCACAGCGCGGTCGTCGGCGAGCCCCACACTCGCGCCGGCGGGTAGCCGATCTTGGCGTCCTGGGCGATCAGCAGAAGATCCGAGCACAGCGCCATGTCGGTGCCGCCGGCGACGCAGAAGCCGTGCACGCTGCACACCACCGGCTTGCCGCAGTCGAACAGGCTCATGAAGCCACGGACGTTGCGGCCCATCATCGCGTAGTCGACCATCGGGTCCCACGTCGCGTCCGGATCGTGGTTTGCGCCGATCACGGCCGGATCGAGCGGCGAGCCCGCCGGGGCGCCGGCGCCCGGGCCCGTCGCATCCGCATCCGCTGCCGCCTGCATGCCCCCTCGTTCAGCGCTCTCCACAAGGTCGTATCCCGCGCAGAAACCCGATCCCGCGCCCGTCAGCGACAAGACGTGCACCGCCGGATCGAGGTCGGCCCGCTCGACGCAGGCGACGAGCTCGGCGATCAGCTGACGGGTGATCGCGTTGCCGCGCTCGGGACGATCGAGGGTGACCCGCGCAACGCGGCCCGTGACCTCGTAGCGCACGACCGGCCGATCGTTCATGCGCGTGACTCTATAGCCGTGAGCGGGATCATGAGCTCAAGCTCAGATGGCATACTCCGCCGATGCCCAGCGATCACGCCTACGCTCGGCTTTCGATCATGATGCCCGCCGGGGCGCTGCGCGCGCTCGGCAAGCTGAACACACCCATCTACCGCCTCACGCGTGGGCGGCTGATGAACAAGGTCGGCAAGGCCCCGGTGATGCTGCTGACGTCGACCGGCCGGCGCTCCGGACAGGCGCGCACGGCGCCGGTCGTCTACGGCGTCGACGGCGAGCGCCTGGTGGTGATCAGCTCCAACGGCGGCAACCACAACGCGCCTGGATGGTCCTACAACCTCAAAGCCAACCCCGACGCCGAGGTGGAGATCGGCGGCGAGCGTCGCAAGGTGCGAGCGCGCGTGGCCGATGGCGAGGAGCGCGCCGAGCTGTGGCGCAGGATGAACGAGGAGTACGCGGGCTTCGACGACTACGAGCAGAACGTCCAGCGCGACATCGCCCTGTTCGTGCTCGAGCCGCGCTGACGCTACGCTGGAGGCATGCGCCTGCTCGGCAGAGACCGTAGTGCCATGGTCGAGCCCGCCACGGCGCTGCCGGGGCGCTCGCAGGAGATGCTCGTGCCCGACCGTCACCAGGTGCTGGGCACGCCGCTGAAGGGACCGTTCCCCGACGGCGTGCAGACGGCGATCTTTGGCATGGGCTGCTTCTGGGGCGCCGAGCGGATCTTCTGGGAGGCCGACGGCGTCTACACGACGGCCGTCGGCTACGCCGGGGGGCTCACGCCCAACCCGACCTACGAGGAGGTCTGCGGCGGTCGTACCGGCCACGCCGAGGTCGTGCTCGTCGCCTTCGAGGCCGCCAGGACCAGCTATCAGGAGATGCTGCGGCTGTTCTGGGAGGGGCACGATCCGACGCAGGGCATGCGCCAGGGCAACGACATGGGCACGCAGTACCGCTCGCTGATCATGTGGGACGGCGAGGCTCAGCGCGCCGCCGCCGAGGCGTCGCTGCGCGCCTACCAGCAGATGCTCTCAACGGCCGGACACGGGACGATCACCACCGAGCTCACCGAGCACGACGATCTGCACCCCTTCTACTACGCCGAGAGCTACCACCAGCAGTACCTGGCCAAGAACCCCGGTGGCTACTGCGGCCTCGGCGGCACCGGCGTTGCCTGTCCCGTCGGCATAGCAAGCTAGACCGCTCGACAGCCGGGCTCGACACTGGCGCCCCGGCGCCAGAAAGAGAGCGGCCCCGCCGAGGCGGGGCCGCTGACCATCCTCAACCCCGAGCGGGCGCGTCCGTGGGGAGGACGCGCCCGCAACAGAGGAGAGCTTCTCGCCTACGCGCCCGCGGCCCCCGCCGGTGCGGGCTGCCACGCCGGTGGATGTGGACCACCGAGCGTTGGCACGTCGGACGGGTAGACCTCGTTGCCGTGGATCGCGTGATCGCCGATCTCCATCTCCTCGTCGGTGAGTCGTAGCGGTATGACGAGGCCGACCAGCTTGAGGATGATGAACGTGACCACCGCGGTGTACGCGATCACCCATGCGGCCGCCTCCGCCTGCCAGCGCAGCAGCGTCCACCCGCCGCCGAGCAGTAGTCCGGTCGCCCCCGGCAGGTTGGGCGCGCCTTTCACGCCGATGTACTCGACCACCGCCGGATCCGCCAACAGCCCGACCAACAGGCCTCCGGCGAGACCGGCGATACCGTGCGTGAAGATCACCCCCAGCGTATCGTCGACGTTGCGGAACGGACGCACCCGGCTGAGGTAGCGGATCGCGTACCACACGATCGTCGAGTCGACGATCCCGATGATGATCGCCCCCCAGCCGTTGACGAACCCGGCCGCCGGGGTGATGCCGACCAGGCCGGTGATCATGCCGTTGACAGCGCCAATCATCGTCGGCTTGTCGCGGAAGATGAAGTCCCACGCGATCCACACCATCATCGCGACGGCGGTGCACAGGTTGGTGTTGATCACCGCCGCCGAGGCGTCAGCGCCGGCGTAGTAGGAGTCTCCACCGTTGAACCCGTTCCAGCCGAGCCACAGGATGCCCGCGCCCACGGCCAACATCAGCAGGTTGTTGGGTGCGTCGACCTCGCGATCTCGTTGCAATCGCGGCCCGATCACCGCCGCGAACACGAACCCTGAGACGCCCGCGGAAAGGTGGATCACATAACCACCGGAGTAGTCAAGGGCGCCGTGCGCGGCGAAGTAGCCGCCGCCCCACAGCAGGAACGCGTTGACGGCGTACACGAACGTGATCCACAGGGCCACGTACGGGATCCACGCCTTGAAGTTGACGCGTCCGAGTACCGACCCGAGCGCCAGGATCGGCGTGATCGCGGCGAACACGAACTGGAAGTAGACCAGCGACGCCTCGGGGAAGTGGAACGGTGGACCGGTGGTGATCGACGGGATCAGCGCCTGGCCCTCCTCACCGGTATGGCTGAGCACGCTTCCGGGTTCGCCGACCATCGTGCCGAGGAATCCTTTGGTGCCGAAGATGCCGGAGCCACTATGCGCGATCGGGTTGTCGAAGCCCATCTTGAACGCCCACAGACACCAAACGATGAGCGTCACGCAGAATGCCACGAACGTGAGCATCATCGCGTTGACCGACCAGCGCTTCTGCATAACACCGCCGTACAGAACAGCCAGGCCCGGCAGGCTCATCAGCCCGACGAACGTTGCCGCGGTCATCTGCCATGAGTTGTCTCCCGCGTTCAACCAACTTGGGTATGACAGCCAGGTCATGTGCCTCCGTTCCTACCGTTGTTTGCGTTGATGAGCGCCGATCCACGCAACGCGGATGGCGCTCGCCGTTGACAGTCCCGGTATGAAATCCGGCCTGCGGGAGCCGGGGTAGGGCCATCATGGCCAACACTTGGCCCTGGCGTTTCGACATTTGTCTAGACGCAGCGTCAGCCGGTGGCGAACGGGTATCCGAGGCGCCGGCAATCTTCGCCGAGCTGGCGCGCGATCTCGCTGCTCGGGTTCGGCGCCGCGCACAGGCTCTTGGCGCGATCGCCGCACGCGTGCACGAACGCTGCGCCCAGCGTGCTGGCGAACGTGAGGCTGATGCAGTCCTTACGCGCGGGCGCGCCGCTCGTCAGAGCGTAGGCCCCGAGCCCCGCCAGAGCGAGCAGCAGGCAGCTGATCAGCACCGCAACCGCCGTCTTCTCGCGCCGGCCCCAGCGCAGCGGCTCGGACAGCCGCCGCGACTGTTCTTGCATGATCATCGCGCTGGGAAGGCTACTCGGCGGGCTTGAACGAGAGCGCCGCCGAGTTGATGCAGTAGCGCTGGCCGGTGGGGCCGGGCCCGTCGTCGAAGACATGCCCCAGGTGCCCGCCGCAGTTGCGGCAGACGACCTCGGTGCGGCGCATGAACAGGCTCTTGTCGGGGCGCAGCTCGACCGCCTCGGCGACCGCCGGCTCGGTGAAGCTCGGCCAGCCCGTGCCCGAGTCGAACTTGGTGTCGGCGGCGAACAACATCGCCCCGCAGGCCGCGCAGCGGTAGTCGCCGGAATCCTTGTTGTAGACGTACTCGCCCGTGAACGGCGGCTCAGTGCCGGCCTTGCGCAGCACCTCATACTGCGCGGGCGTCAGCTGCTCGCGCCACTGCTCGTCGGTCTTGACCACGTTTGGTTGTGTCGAGGACATGGAGAAGTTCTAGCAGCGACCCGCCACGTCTGCCACCACTGCTATCGTGATGTTTACGTTCACGTCAACTTCTACATCCCGCTTCGGCGTGGCCGCCGGCCACGAGCACTACAAGTGGTGGGCGCTGTCGTGTACCAGCCTCGGGATGCTGCTCGCGGCGACCAACTCCGGCACGCTGATCATCGCGCTGCCGGACCTCGAGCGCTCGCTGCACACGAGCTTGCTCGCGCTCGTGTGGGTGATCCTCGCGTACCTGATCGCGGCGACCGTGCTGGTGCTCACAGCCGGTCGCCTGTCCGACCTGTTCGGGCGAAAGCGCGCGTACGTCGGCGGCTTCCTCGTGTTCGCCCTGGCCTCGCTCGGCGCCGGCTTCTCCCCCGACGCGACCGTGCTGATCCTTTGGCGCGTGCTGCAGGGCATCGGCTCGGCGTTCCTGTTCGCCAACGCGGCCGCGCTGGTCACCGACGCCTTCCCCAAGGAGCAGCTGGGCCTGGCGATGGGCGCGAACACGATGGTGGCGGCGATCGGTCTGGTGCTCGGCCCGGTGCTCGGCGGCGCGCTGGTCGCGATCTCCTGGCACTGGGTGTTCTGGTTCAACGTCCCGTTCGCGCTCGCCGGCGCGGCGTGGGGCGCACTGATCCTGCGCGAGCTGGCGAGACCGGACGCGGTACGCGGTTTCGACGTGCTGGGCACCACGACGTTCGTGGTCGGGCTCACCGGCCTGGTGCTGGGCGTCTCGCGCGGCGGGCTGAGCGGCTGGGACGATTCGATCGTGATCGCCGGCCTGGTCGCCGCCGTCGTGCTGCTGCCGCTGTGGGTTGTGATCGAGCGACGCTCGCGCGCGCCGATGCTCGACCTCGAGATCTTCCGCAGCCGCCTGTTCGCAGCCGCCAGCGGCGCCGCGTTCATCAACGGCCTCGCGCGCTTCGCGCTGATGTTCCTGTTCGTCTTTTACTACCAGGGCGCCCAGGGCGACACGCCGATCACCGCCGGGATCAAGCTGATCCCGCTGGCGCTCGGGATGCTGATCGCCTCGCCGATCGCCGGCGTTTACGCCGACCGCCACGGCTCGCGCGCGCTCGCCGCGATCGGCATGCTCGTGAGCGCGGGCGGCCTGGCGGCGATGACCACGCTTCAGGTGCACACTCCCTACTGGCAGAGCGCCGTGTGGCTGGGACTGGTGGGGATCGGGTCGGGCATGTTCAACAGCCCCAACACAGCGGCGATGATGGGCGTTGTGCCCTCGCATCGCCGCGGTATCGCGGCGGGCGCGAGGACGCTCCTGCAGAACACCGGCGCGGTGCTGTCGATCGCGTTCGTGCTCGCGATCATCACCTCCTCGGTCCCCAAAGCGACGCTGTTCGCCGTCTTCTCCGGCCTCGCCAAAGGTCTCTCGCAGGAGAAGCTCGCGCCGTTCATCGCCAACATGCACACGGCCCTGTGGGTGCTTGCGGCGGTCTCACTGGCGGGCATGTTCGTGTGCCTGCTGCGCCCCAGCCACGTGCGGCCCGAGACGGCGGAGCGGCGCGAGGAGCTCCAGCGTCAGTCCACCGAGGAGCTGCCCGCGGGAGGGCTCGCGGCATGAGCCTTCGGATCGGCGACGTCGCGCGGCTGGTCGGCACCACGCCGCGCACGATCCGCTACTACGAGGAGATCGGGCTGCTGCCCGAGGCGCCCGCACGGCCGTCGGGCCAGCACCGCATGTACACGAATGCGGAGGTCGAGCGCATGCGCGAGGTGATGCGCCTGAAGCACCTACTCGGCGTGTCGCTGGATGAGCTGAAGACGCTGCTGACCGCCGAGGAGGCGCGCGCGGAGGTGCGAGCGCAGTTGCAGCGAGACGACGTCGACCCCGAGCGCCGCCGCGAGCTGCTGGAGGAGGCGCTCGGCCACCTCGACCGCCAGCTCGAGCTCGTCCGCCACCGCGCCGCCGAGCTCGCCAAGCTCGAGCACGAGCTGTGCGAGACGTGCAAGCGCGTGAAGAGGAAGATCCGCGAGCTGGACGGCGGTCAGGCGCTGGGCGCGCCCGCAGAGCTGGACGGCGATCACGCGCTCGTCGCGCCCGCACGCGGGTAAGGACGAGCAGGACCGCCAGACGCCGGAGATGACGGCAGCCGTCGCCAACACCCGATCGAGGAGGCAAGTGAGATGACACAGGCGCAGGTCAAGCCGAGCCCCGAGGGCGTGCCCGGCGCGGTCGCCGATACGACGCGCATCAGCGCCCAGGAGCTGACGTTCGCCGGGGCCGGCGGAGCGCAGGTGAACGGCTACGTCGTCCGTCCCAACGACGCGGACATGCCCCCCGGCGGCGCGCCGGGGATGATCGTGATCCACGAGGCGGGCGGCCTCAACGAGCACATCCAGGACGTGTGCAACCGCTTCGCTAACCTCGGCTATGTGACGCTCGGCGTGGACCTGTACACGCGCGAAGGCGGACCGCCGCCGGTCGGCGACATGCAGGCGCTGATGGAGCGCCTGTTCTCGATGTCCGATGAGACGGTGCTCGGCGATCTGGAGGGCGCGGCAGACTTCCTGCGTGCGCGCGAGGACGTGACCGGCAAGCTCGGCTGCATCGGCTTCTGCATGGGCGGTCGCTACACGCTGCTGTTCGCGTGCGCGAGCGAGCGCCTGAGCGCAGCGGTCGACTGCTGGGGCGGCTTCATCGACAAGGCCACACCCGAGGAGCGCTCGATCGACACGCGCCCGACGCCACCGCTGGAGCTCGCCGAGAAACTG